>Ga0187780_10000012_pt1 | contig 151818 bp, 111 predicted proteins | sample 1015_Q2_SP10_20__FD_132429 | JGI IMG/M metagenome (GOLD analysis project Ga0187780, IMG submission 132429) | Tropical peat soil microbial communities from peatlands in Department of Meta, Colombia - 1015_Q2_SP10_20_MG | ecosystem: Environmental > Terrestrial > Soil > Wetlands > Peat | place...
GAGCTCCCGCAAAAGCAGCAAGCCCGCTAAGAGCACAATCAGCGGGATCCAGAAATGGATGTCGCGTAGGATTGCGCCAAGTAAAGTGTCACGCCGTATTCTCAGGTTCTTGACCATCACGGACTCTCACCAAACCCGCAGCTTGGGCTTCCGTTCCTCAAGGATGTGCGGGCCGCATTCGGCGTCCGTTCAGCTCCTGTCAATCAATGGGGGCACGATTTTGTGTCTAGGCATCTTCACTCGCAGCCGAGTCGCAATCTCTGGCCCAGTCCGTTTCAAGCTCATGTAGGGGGGCCGAATGCGGGATGAAGAGAATGTACATTGAGGCTTTGCTGCCGGCGTTGACCCGCCAAGATCTGAGCCGGAAGCGGAGCTCCTTCTCCTGAAAAATCCAACCAAGAATAAAGCCTCCCGGCTACAGTTTTCATAAGCTGCCGGAGGCCCGGAGAACGATTGGCGACGAGAGGCCCCGCTTTGTGTGGCGGGGCCACCGCTGTATTCCACTATTTGCTGGGGATGTAGCTCAGCTCCGGATGGAATTGAACGATCCCATTCGTCTCTTTCTCCACCGAATTGTCGATTCGATCGACGATAGAGTCGGATTCCGCCTGTCCGAAGGCATCTTTGAGCATGTCTCGGAACGGCTTTACGTCTGGTTTGTCCTCGAAGTCCGCCCATTTGTTATGAGGTATAGCCAGCACATAGACTCCCGTCGGTCCACCGTTGGCCAGTTCGTACCACTCGTAATTGATGGGCCATTTCGTCTTTTCTCCCGCCTCATGTACGCGAGCGATCGCGGATCGAAAGTCTGAGCCCTTACCGTAGCGCACATAGAAAGTGACGATCTCGGTGAACTTCGACGGCATTTTGTCGCCGGTGGGATTGCTGACCTTCGGCATGTACTCGTAGTAGCGTGCCGTGACAGAGTCCACGAAGTTGCCGATGACCTTCTGAAACTCGGCAGTGTCTGCCTCGTCGGGAATGGCTGGCTTGTCGAAATCAGCCCAGTGCTGGCCAAAGCGGCCGACGACGTAGGTGCCAGTGTCGTCACCGGTGAGGGTCTCAAACACATACAGAGGTAGTGGGTCATTCTGCTGCTTATGCCAAGCCGCTTTCTGCTTCCTGCCATTCTGGTACTGTTCCACCATCCCATTCTTTGGTTTCTGGAACTCCAAGGCAGCGAGGTTCCCCGGCTTTTCCTGGGAGACCATCGCACCTACCCAGAGCAATACGGACCCAAGAACTGACACGACGTGCCCGAGCTTCATTTTGTTCCTCCTTCGATGAAATCACGAAGTTGCGGGCGAAAGTATACTAACCGGCTGCCACCTTTGCACGAGTTAGTCTTTTCCAATGCATGATGAGCCTGAAGCAGGGGCTTGTTTACACGCTGGAACGCGCGCTGATCATGAATCACACGCTCTGGAAAGAAAGGTAACTCTTGGGCCTTAGACCTGCAGCAGCCTGTACAAGTTCGCGAGACGGCAACCCGAACACCTCGAACGTCCAATCACCGACTGCGAGAATTGCTCCCAGGGTGGCTCCGAGATTGGCGATGTGCTCCAAGACCGCTTCCGAGTCTGTGTGATCTCTTGAACGACACACTCCGTTTGCACTTCATTGAGGAACCAATCGACTGTAACGCGCCCGAATCTTGTTCACGAACCGTCCGCATACACTGAGCAGCGAGCACCTTGAATTCTTCAAGTTTTCCTTCGTGGATCGCCCGCCAAGTAAAGTGTCATGCCGTATTCTCAGGTTCTTGACCATCACGGAGTCTAACCAAACCCGCAGCTTGGGCTTCCGTTCCTGCAACTATCAAGGATGTGCGGGCCGCATTCGGCCCAGCGATTGGTACGTCGCCATGAACTGCGCCGGACCCTGCTTGACCAGGTCAACGAGCGCGGCGCGGCCTCGGGCGGCCTCGATGCGTTGCGCCATGAGGGCGCCGACGCGGTACCATAGGCGCTCGCCGGACGACATGCGATCGCTCACCGCCCAGGCTTCGCCGTCGGCCGGCTGGCTGCCCCGGCTCTTGAGGTATTCGTAGTCCTTGAAGTAGCTGGCCTCGTCAGCCTGCATGCGCTTGTCGTCTTGCAGCGCGACGTAATCGGGATCCTCGGCCAGGGCGTCATCTTCGCGCCGCCGCTGATAGGCCGCCAGCACAGCCATGCCTTCCAGTTGCGTGGAATACTCGACTTGCCGCAGCAGGTCGGCGCAGGATTTGGCCTCCGCCAGCTTCAGCGGTGGGTGATAAGTCATGAAGCCAGTGTGATGCAGCTCATGGATGGCGTAATAGATTAGCTCGCGCGAATGACGGCTGAAGCGTTCGTGCGTGCAATTCAGCGATGCGTTCGGCCCGAAGGCGACGCCGATGTCGTAGCCGAAGGTCAGAAAGAGCGTGCCGTGAAAGCGGAAGTCCGCTGGCAGATATCGGAGCGCATCTGCGACCCAGTGCGGGTCGGCCAGCATCGGCCCCGCAAAATAGGCAAGGCTCTGCCGGCAGATGTCCCCGCGCTCCATCTGCTTGTCGGATGGGCCCAGCAAGGCGTTCAGCAGGGCCGCAGCGGAGTCCTTGGGAACGTCCGGGTTGTCGAAGTTGCGAGCATGGTTGAGGATGTGCGCGACGGCAGCAGAGTTGGTCATGCGCTGCAGAAGCGCGGGCTCTCTTGATTGCAGGTAGTCCAAGGCTTGTCGGGCGAAGGTGGCGTCAAACCGGAGATCGTGCGTTGCAAGCGGGTCGCTGGCGGAAACCAGGTCACGGAGAGCGACAGGGCCGCGCTCCGGCGAGGACGGCGCGGCAGCAGGCCAAGCAAACGCGCAGACGCAAGACACCGCACACAACACGCGCTTGCAGCCAGCCAGATTCATAACATCGGTGATTTCAAACACGAAGTTAGGGCTATCCGCATCGCTCGTTTCAGACTCACATGGTGCCGAGTATTTATCACCGAACTCGCGCAGCCTCGATCTCATCGACGACGCGGTCGAGGTGGTAGACCTTCCGCATGCCTTCGAGCAAGGCGCGGCTGTCGACCGCTATGGAACGGTTCTTGGCCGCGTCGTATCCGTAGTCGCCGCCCAGGGAAAAGATATTCCCGTCAAAAAGCAGGCCGACTACGTTCGCATCCTTGTCGATCACCGGGCTTCCGGAATTGCCTCCGGTTGTGTCATTCGTCGTCGACACGTTCATAGGCAACGACAGATTCAGCGAGGATTTGGCCTTTAGCCAGCTCCCGGGCAGCGCGTAGGGCGGTGCTCCGGTAGCGCGTTCGAACAGGCCTCCAATGTTGGTGTAGGGTTCCACGAACTTGCCCTCGGCGTCTTCGAAGCCTTTTACCGTTCCGTAGTTCAGGCGGAGAGTGAACGTGGCATCAGGATCCACACTGGTTCCATAGACAGCGAAGCGGGCTTTCGCAATCTTCTCGGCAGCGGCTCGCGTGGGAGCATCCACCTGCGCTTCGTAGTCCTTGCGCACGGCCAGCAGGTCGGCGTTAATCGAAGCGGCAAAGCGGATCATCGGATCGGCTGATGTATCCACTGCGCTTTTGCCGCCCTTGAACAGCTCTTCGCGAACCTTCGGATCTTCCAAATGCGTCCCGCTCACCAGCCGGTGAGCCAGTTGCTCGGGCGATTCCTTGCCCAGCATCTTGCGTACGAAAGCATCGTCGGCGCCCAAATTGCGGCGGATCAGGGTGAATACAAGCGCAAGGTTGAGCTCTTCGAGGTCCTTGTAAACCGGGGCAGGAGCCGTCAACTCCTGCTGCACGTTGACCAGTGCCTGATCCGTGTATTCGGGCAGGCGTTCGCCGTTGGGTTTGGTGCGCTCGGCGGCCGCGCGCACCAGGGTGATGGCATCGCCGAGCAAGCCCGTCCGGAAGGCGCGGCCATTCAACGTCGCGTTTCGCACAAAAAGCTGGGAGCGCACGCGCTGAATCTGCGCGATGTCGTCCCAGGCGGAGTCGTACGCGGCGAGCTTTGAATTCGCTGCCGTGGCTGCGCGCAGGTGTTGCTCTTCGCGCACCTTGGTCGCAAAGAACTGCGGATCGAGCAACGCCTGCTGCCGGCCGAAGTAGACTTTGAAACCGTTCTCCAGGAAAAACAAGTCGTCACTTGCCTCGTGCGCCTGCTCGGGTCCGCGGGTGATGAACGCTTCCAGCTGTCCGCGGCGTTCGGCGACTTCCGGGATTCTGTTGGGGTAAAGGACATCGCGCTCGAAGGCCAATTGTGCGTTCGTCAATTCGCGGAAAGTGCCGCCTGGGTTGCCGGAAACGAAAACTAGATCGCCGTCCTTAGTCCCATTTGCGCTCCAGTGCAGATAATCCTTGGTAGAAGCCGGCTTGTCTCCCTCATAGGCGCGCAGCACGCCGATGTCGAAGTCGAAGCGCGGAAAGTTGAAGTTATCCGGATCGCCGCCGAATTGTGCTACCGCAAACTCGGGCGCAAACACCAGGCGCACGTCGTTGTAGCGCTTGTACCGGTAGAGATCGTAGACTCCGCCGTGGTACAGCGAAACCACGTCGCAGCGCACAGTTTTGTCCGATCCGCAGCTTTGCTGCAGTTCCGCTTCCTTGGCATGCAGCGCTTTGTTCGCCTCGTCACCGGTCTTGCCGGCCAGCGCCTCTTGCACATCCTTGGTTACATCGCGAATCTCGACCAGTTGATCGAGTTCGAAGTCGGGACACTTCCGCTCTTCCGCCGCCGTTTTGGCGGAATAACCGTTGTCCACAAGATTTTGCTGCGGCGTCGATAGCTGCTCCACGCAGTCGACCACGCAATGATGATTCGTCATCACCAGTCCCTGCGGAGAAATAAACGAGGCCGAGCAGCCCCCGGCGATTCGCAGGGACGACAAACGCACGTGGTCAAGCCAGTCCTGCGACGGCGTGAAACCGTACTTTTTGCCCACGGTTTTCGACGGGAAATTATCGAACGTCCACATGCCCTCGTCGGCTTGGGCCAGTTGAGCCAACGCTAGGCATACCAACAGAGCTCCCGCGACCAATGTCGCGGATTTCGATTGAATCTTTGTCATTATTGCATTCCTTTTAGTCGGAATCTCTTTCTTGCTCCAAAAAACGGCGGTGATTGTACACTAATCCCGCCTGTTCGCAAGGTTGTGGAATGACTTTCATCTGGAGCGTCACCAGCCGTCCCCCAATTTTCACCAGCCGTTGACCGCAAACTCGTCAGCGACCAGTTCTCGATTCGTCGTGGCAGGGCCAACTGCCGCCACAGGTTACCGAAGTTGTACGCGATCACGCTCAACGCGGCTGCGGGTTATGACGCGATTAAGGTCTACAACGAGGTGTCGAAGAAGAGCACGCGCCGCTGATTAAACGGCTCTTGAGAATTCAGTTTCAGACTATCTCCCACTCTTCTTCTTACGCGGGCGCCCTCCCTTCCGACCATTAGCCCTTGCAGCCCTCGCTTTGGCTGCGGATCTCGCCCGCCCTCCTTTTGTTCCCCCAGTCCTACCCCAGTTTCTAAACATTTCTATGACCGCTTTAGGAAGCAGTGCTCGAAGAGTGCTGTTGCGGCGTTTTGCCATTCCGAGCGGATTCTAGCACGGTACTCTTGTTTTTACATAACCCAAACCCTACATTGGGTTACTAGATTGATACTGGTCCTTCGTGTCTTTAAACCCAAACCCTACTTTGGGTATAGTGATCATGACGGGCTGGGGACACCGAGCAGGAAGGGTAAAAGCAGTAGCTCCAGCAAACTGAGGTGCCTATGTTCATGAGACTGCTTTGCATTCATTCCGAGACGTTCATTCGCACGTCGGGCAATCGGCTCTATACCGAGTGCATGGCCTGCGGGCATGAGTCGGCTGGCATTGAAACAGGGACATTTCAGTACCATCCTGATGTCTACTCAAGATTGCAGCACACGGAGCGATTCGGCAAAGCTTGCTTGGCGAGTGAAAGTGGCGTCGATCTCGCCCAGGCCCAAGCCGCAGCAGCCGGGCATCCTGGCGATCCGTCTTCTGCTTGCGTACCCGCTTGGTTCGAATCTCCGCCGCGTCACCGATCCATAACTCAAAGTTCAGATCCGGCAATCGTTCAAACCAGCGTGCATGTCCTACCGCTTCGCTCCGGGGCGCGTCCCCACGGACGACCTCACGCAGGCCCACGTCAACCCGCGCCTTATGATCTTGACGATGGGAACCAGCGAAACCTCGTTTGGCACCGAGGTTGAGGAGTTCGTCACGGCGACCTCTCTGTTGGGCATTATCGGAAGCTGCTGAACATGACGACGTCGGTGTCGTTGTAGCGGGCACGCGTTAGCGCCAACTTCCTGCCATCGCGTGACCAGGCGTAGGCGGGCACCATTCCGGGCTCGGAGTCGAAGTGGGTCAATTGCACGGGGGCGCCGGTCAACGGGAGCTTGTACACATTCTGCGTGCCGGGCGTCGTATTGTGCACGAACGTGAGAGCTTTGCCGTTCGGCGTCCAGCCAAGTTCGTGCCAGTCGGCGTTGGCCGGCACTTGGATCTCTTTGGTGACTGCCCCGTCATTGAGTTGCTGGATGACGATGGTTGACTTTGCGCTGGCCCCCTGCCCCTGTGTCCTGATGTATGCAATGAATCGACCATCCGGCGACACGGGGGGAGAAAAATCGGTACCATGGGCCAATTCCATCGGCTTGCCTCCATCGACCCGCAATTTGAACACGTGGCCAACGCCGTCACTTGGCGTGAGTTCGTTATAGACCACCCATTGGCCATCTGGAGTGCATGACCCCTTCTCCACGTCCTTCCCGAAGGTTAACTGCTTCAGTTCCCCCGTCGCGATGTTCACGCGCCAAAGATTTGGCGAATTATCCTCCAGGACTCTGCCGATGACTGCGATATCCCCCGGGCCACAACCATCGGCGTAGAAGAGCACACCGTCTTTCTCCAGCAACCGGACCCGGTTGCTGCCATCGGCGGCAGTCGCATACATATGCCAAACCGCATCCCTCTGGAGAAGCGTGCCCGTCGTCGTCCACGAAAGATCGTATCCGGTTGCCTCCTGAGTGGAGATGGGAGTGAACTTCCAATCGACCCTGTCATTCAGCACGGGGGGCGAATCCGACACATAGATCGCCGCGGTCGGTCGCTTCTGGGTCGTAACGAACGCTTTGCCGTCAGCCGTGACGCTGAGTGAGAGATAGTTGCTCAGGTCATTGCTGATCCGGACGGGCTCGCCCGAAGGATACGGCTGAAACCATATCTGCCATCGCAGGCCAGCAGCTTTCTCGCCGGCTACAAACAACAAACCCGACGAATCGGGCATCCAGGCCACCACATTCGCCAACGTTGAAAGTGGGAAACTCTTCAACATTTTTCCCTCGGTGTTGAACACCAGAATCGATGTGATTTGGCCCTTCCTTGTATCAAAAGACCCAACCGCGATGAGATTGTCCCGCGACCACGAAGGATCGGTGGACAGGCCATAGCCGGCGCCCAGAAGGTGCTGGTAAGTGACTCGCTCGCCCGTACCGTCGGCGTTGGCAATCAGGATCTGATCCTGGCTCTGATCGCGAATGACGCGCCGGTAAGCGATGCGTTTGCCGTCCGCCGAGAATGCCGCCGTGCTGGCCACGTCACTCACTACCATTCGCGGAATTCCCCCGAGAGAGGGAACACTGTAGAGATTGAAGCTGTTTGGGTTCTCGGGATCGCTGTGGGTGTAGTACAGAAAATTCCCGTCCGGCGTGAAAGTGGCACCCCCACCCAGAAAGCGCCCGGGTTGCGGTGCCACCACCGTAACTTCGCTGCCCGTAGCTACCTGCTTCACCCGCAAGCTGCGCTCGCCTTCCCGCCGGCCATAGGCCACGAATCTGCCGTCTGGCGAAATACAGGCAAAGTTCGTGACCTGCCCGTTGTCCGTCAGGGGCTGGATCGTAAGGTTCCCGGTGTTGATCGACAGCCCGCTTCGGTTCACAAGCCTGTACACGCCAACGGCGGCCGCGGCCATCACGGCCACGATCACTAAGACCGCGCCCATTAGGAGTCCCCAATGCCGCTGGGCGTCAGCAATCAACACTGCATTCGACGATGAAGAAGCCGCCACAGGGTTCGCAACGTCGGAAGCGGGTGCCGCAGGCTGCGAGGGGTTCACCGAGGAAACATCGGCCGACACCCTGCCGGACTCCGTCTCTCGCTTCAACCGCTTCAGGTCCGCACGTATCTCCGAAGCGTGCTGGTACCGCAGATCGCGGTCCTTCTCAAGAGCCTTCTGAATGATCCTTTCGAATTCGGCGGGAACTTCCGGATTCAGCCGAACCGGAGCCGCCGGCACCTTATGCAGAATTCCATCCACGATGTCGCCAGAACTCTGTCCGCGAAACGGCACGGTACCCGTCACCATCTCGTAGAGCACAGCCCCAAACGAGAACAGGTCCGTGCGCGCATCCAATTCGCGGCCTCGCACCTGCTCCGGCGACATGTACGCCACCGTGCCCAGCATCGCTCCCGGGCTGGTGAGGTGTTCCTCTGTCGGCAACCCTTCCTGCAGCGTAGCCGTCGCTCCCTCGGGAACGCGTCCGCTCTGGGAAACTTTAGCAAGTCCAAAGTCCAGGATCTTGGCGTGGCCGCGCCTCGTCACAAAGATGTTGGCTGGCTTGATATCGCGGTGAACGATTCCCCCTTCATGCGCGGCATCGAGAGCGTCGGCTATCTCGATCGCCAAGGAGAGCACTGTCTCGAGTTCCAGCGGCATTCCCCCGATCCGATGCTTCAGCGTCATGCCTTCAAGAAACTCCATCGCGATAAATGCATGGCCGTTCTCTTCGCCGATGTCATGGACGGTGCAGATGTTGGGATGATTGAGTGCGGACGCAGCCTGAGCTTCGCGCTGAAATCGCGCCAGGGCTTGAGGGTCGCTCGCAACCTCGTCGGGCAGAAACTTGAGGGCGACGAACCGGTGCAGTCGTGTGTCCTCGGCTTTATACACTACGCCCATGCCACCACCACCCAGCTTCTCGATGATGCGGTAGTGCGAGATGGTCTGCCCAATCATTGGGCTGAATCTTAGGTCCAGAGGTCCGGCAAGTCAATGAAGGTGTGGAAGTTGGCTGTGTCCTGCGGTTGCTGTGAGTGGTTGACGAGAAATCGCCATCTCATTGACCCGATTCCGAGGCGAACAAACCATGCAAGCTTGTGCTAACGCTGATTTCGACAATGACCTGAGTTCTAGATCGGGCGCCCGAGGGTGATCCCCCAAACCTCGACGACGGCGCAGGCTAGGAGAACCAGAAGGTAAGGGCGTGCCGCCAACTGGCGACGCCAATCAAACGCGATCAGGCCAAGCAGCAAGACGTCGATCAACACAAGGCAGGCGTCTGAGACGAAGATTGCTGAACGTGGAACAGTATCCTAGCGGCCTTGCCAGGCCCGCGGCAACAGAACCAGTGCAATTTCAAATCACGCATCGCATGTGCATCGCGACATCGTGCCGCCGAATCGCTGTGTCCCGCTGCTTGACTTACACGCACGTTACAGACTTCGAATGTTGAAGCACTCTGATTTAAGATTCTCGTTCCAAGAGTCTATTACCAAGTCCGGGCTGCTATCAATACTCGGTGCTGTCTTTATCCGCATCCATCTGAGCATAAACAACGTTCTGTAGACCAAGAGCAAACGGAGGAAGAAATGGGCGGGAGATCGGTCCTGAAGGTACTGGTTGCGGTGGCGGTATTGCTGGCTGCCGCGCCGGCTGGAGCCGAAGAGGTCGGGCCAGGCTACGACATCGAAATGAGCCGCATGATTCCCATGCGAGACGGCGTCGAGCTCGAGGCGTGGATTTTCAAACCCTCCCACCTGAAGGCCAAAGCGCCGGCAGTGCTGACCCTGACTCAGTACGACATTGATGCCGGCCGCCGTGGCAACGTCGCGGCCTATACCCGGCGTGGTTATGTTTTCGTGCTGGTGTACGTGCGTGGCCGCGGCCGCTCGGGCGGCGTAAAGAGCGACAATCTGGGCCTGCAGGTTGGGCGCGACGGCTACGACGTGGTGGAATGGATCGCGGCCCGGCCCTGGAGCGATGGACGGGTCGTGATGTTTGGCGGTTCGTTCGTCGGCATGACGCAGTGGCGCACCGCCGCCCAGCACCCGCCTCACCTTGCCGCCATCGCGCCTTACGTGCCGATCTATCCGGGATGGGATGTGCCCAACACCAACGGAATTCCGCAGGCGTGGTCGGCGGTGATCCTGGGCTACACATCGGGCCGCTCGCTGAATACGGGGTTCATGGCAAACCAGAGCTACTGGGCGGGAAAGATGCTCGAACAGTACGCTGCATATCGTCCCTTCCGGGAACTGGACGATGCCATTGGAATTGCTCAGGACGACTGGTGGATGACTGACGATCGCGGCCAAAAGCTCTCGTTTATGAAAATGTGGCTCGACCACGTTGGGGACGAAGCCTTCAATCTTGCGGCGGAACCCAAAGCTCAAGAATACGCTCGCATGGATTTCCCAGTGCTAACGGCAACCGGCTATTTCGATGACGACCAGCCGGGAGCGCTGCGCTATTATCGTGGCCACGTTAAGGATGCTCCGGCAGCAGCCGTGAACCAGCATTATCTGGTAATCGGTCCCTGGGACCATGGTGGCACGCAGAAACCGACGAAGGAGATCGAAGGTTTAGCTATACCCGATGCCGCCGTCATTGACATGGACGCGCTGCACGCTGACTGGTACGACTGGGTGCTGGGGCGTGGGTCCAAACCTACATTTCTGCATGACCGAGTTGCATACTTCATGATGGGTGCAGACGAGTGGCGATACGTTAAGACCCTGGAAGCGGCATCCTCGGGAAAGGATTTGAACTTGTTCTTGTCCGCCCCGGAGGGAACGCCAAAAGACCTATTCCATTCTGGCTCGCTTTCGCAAAGCCCGGCTGGCCAGGAACCGCCTGCCATGGTTGTGGATGATCCACACGAACTACCCGAACTCGAAGTCGCCAAGTACGCTGAAAACGAGGATCTGAAGAGCCAATTCCGCGGTTTTCAGAAGCGAGCCATCAGCTTTCACTCCGAACCCTTCGAACGGGATACGGAAGTAGCAGGACAGATGCGCCTGAAGTTGCTGGTGGAGGCGGACGCGCCCGATTTTGACTTGTGGGCTCAGGTATTGATGGTTCTGCCGGATGGTTCCACGCTCAAGCTTGGCGAAGACATCCGGCGCGCCCGGTTCCGTAACAGTGTGTTCAAGCAGGAACTATTGAAGCCGAATCAAATCGTGGAGATACCCTTCGAGTTTTACTGGATGGCGCGAAGGATTCCAGCGGGCGCGCGGCTACGGCTCACCATCGCTCCGCTCAATTCGCCCAACTTTCAAAAGAACTACAACACCGGTGGCAGGATTGGCTACGAGAAGCCGGAGGACGCTCGCGTGGCGCACATCAAGGTCTTCCACGATGCCGAACACGCGAGTCAATTGATTCTGCCGCTCGCGGCATCTGTTCCCCCATCCACAGGCCAATGAGAATGCCTATGAGACGATCGTCGGTTTCGCGTCGTGAATTCCTTCGCCAGGCTAGTTCTGCGGCCGTGGCTGCGCCATTTGTCCTCCGGAGCCGCTACCGGGTTTTTGCCGAAAGTAATGAAGAGTATCCGGAGCGCGTCGTGCGGCTGATCCGCGAGGCGCTGGTGATTGACATGCTCAATCAGTTTCTGTACCGCAAGGATAAAGAGAGCGTGCTGAATGACTGGCTGTCCAAGCCAGGTGCTTTCAAACAATCCGACTTTGAGTTCTTTATGAACTCGGGAGTCAATGCAATCAACTTTGGTCCTGGCGCATCATCCCTGGATGATGCAGAAAAGCTCTTTGCAAAGTGGAACAGCTTTCTCCTCGACTACCCGCAATGGCTGGCACGAATCAATTCCGCCGATGACTTTGAAAAGGTCAAGAGCCAGGATCGGTTCGGCATTATTTTTGGACTCCAGTCCAGCGCGCAGTTCGAAACTGTGGATGCCGTCAATACTTGCTACGGCTATGGCCAGCGGATTTCACAGATCAGCTACAACTTCCGCTCCCTGGTCGCGGATGGCGCGTTCGAGCCACACGATGGCGGAGTGAGCGAGTATGGCCAGCAGGTGATTGAGCGTATGAACCAGGTCGGAATGGCCGTGGACCTGGGACACGCGAGCGATCGCACCAAGCTGGAGGCCTGCGAGATGTCCAAAGCGCCGGTGATTCTGTCGCACGGGAACTGCCGCGCACTGAATCCGGATGCCGCTCGCACTTCGACGGATGAAGCGATTCGCAAGCTGGCCAAGCGGGGCGGAGTCATGGGAATTACGTGCATCGCGTTCATGGTCAAGGGCACGGAGCCGGTGACCGTAGAGGACGTCGTGAACCACTTCGATCACGTGCGCGACCTGGTGGGAATTGAGCACGTGGGAATCGGGTCGGACGCCGGGGTCGAGAGCAATGATCTGGGAACTCCTCAGATACTCAAGGAGATGCTGGCCAAGGCCGACCCGCGCTATCACGTTCATGGAACGCACGAGGTGGTCGCCGGCCTCGAAGGGCAGAAACGAGTCTATGATCTCACCGCCGCTTTCGTCAGGCGCGGATACACCGAGGAGCACCTTCGCCTGGTTCTGGGCCAGAACTGGCGCCGAGTACTGGGAGAAATCTGGCATGCCTGACACTCCCACAGCGACTTGGTTTCGATTCCCGGTGGCGCCACCATACTTCACGCAAGCGATTGATGCCGCCGCACTAAGCGAAACTCCTCCGAGGCTTGTATCCATCGTGTAGCCACTTTCTGCCGACCCAAACCGCTGATCTCGCTTAAAACCGAGTATTTGATGCTCCGGTGAATGATTCCCCTGAATCGGGCGGAAAAAGCAAGTCGCACAGTATCCGTCGCAGCCACACTCGAAGTCCGGAATCCCTGCATGCGGCGATCCGCGTCACTCCGAGAAGCGCCGAGAACTCAGCAAGCGGAATGGCGAAAGCAGTGATTAGAGGCTATCGAAAAGGATTAAACGAAGCGAGCTGGATTTACTATTGGCGGATGCGTGCGTATACGCTCATTCTCCTGTTTGGCACTGGGGCACTGAATCTTGTCATTGCCGGATACAACTATTGGAAGCACCGCACGCACGCCGGCTGGCTTCAGGCGACCGGTCACATCGAAAGCAGTGATCTCCGTAACGATCAAAAAGATAGCTACCTTCTGGAAATGCTGCAGCGGGACGCGCTGGTTGCTGAGGTCGCTTACTCCTATCCGGTCGGAGGCTCCTACTACTCGGCTCACAATGACGTGGTATTCAGAGACGAAGCAGAAGCATGGAATTATATTGACCGCCACCGGAAAGGGGACTCCGTTTGCGTATACTACGATCCCCAGAACCCCGAACACTCAGCGATCGAGCCAGGGAAGGCACGCAGTGGCAAGTATCTTCTCGCGGGGTTCGGCCTTTTCCTGCTCGGTGTTGTGGTTCTGCTGGAAAAAGGCGATGGTCAATGAACGTCTACAATTTCAATCGTTGTTCATCAGTCGCCCCGGAGACTATTGTGTACGGAGCAAGCCGGACTCGGTCGCCAGATTGCTAGGCGGGTGGAGAACGGAAGTCACGTTCGCGTTGTCATCGTCGGCTGGTTCTCGGATTAGTACTTGCGGCGATGCTCTTGCCGCCATCGGATTTCGGCTCTCATCCGACCTCTCGCGTCAGCAAAGCGTTCAGGCCTTCCACTGCTGGCATGCCTCATCAATCTTTTAACTTGATCTGGTGTTACCAATCGCGATCACACCGCTTCTCCCATCCACTTCATTGTTTTCCTGATTCGCGAATGAGAACGACATCGGATTGCCTACTGCCGCGAATCACGGCCAATTGCTTGCCATCCATCGAGTAGTCGAAGTCGCGAATCACATCGGACTTGAAGTCGGTGAGCTGCTTTCCCGGCGAACCGTCGAGAGGCTGCAGCCACAGATTATCGGTGTCGCCGTTGCGCACCGGGTAAACGACACCCCTGCCGTCTGGGGCAAAAGCGATCGCTGCCGCAGTTGCTCCCACGATGAACTCGGCGCGAGTCCGCTCGAATTCCAGAAGTCGGGGAGGCTGGGTGGAATCAAGACTCAACAGCGCCAGTTTCTCCTTTGGATCATTGCCGCGAAAGGTGACGAATGCGGCGAGTTTCCCGTCCGGCGAGATGCTGATGTTGCTGAAAACGGCGAGATCCGAAACTTGTTGCGGCTTTCCACCCTTCAAGGGAACTCGCTCCAGCTTTACGTCCGCGTCCTCGTACAACACAGTTCCGGAATCAGGTGAGCAGACGGGAAAGAAATCGGATTTACCATCGGTTAGTTCTTTCACATCTCCGCCGTCAGCATCCGCTCGCCATATGTGCACCTGGGTCCTCGGCGACACCAATGCGGCGAAAACTATGTGTCCATCGGGGCAGGCACTGCCATAATTAGCGCCCGTCATCTGCGATAGGAACGGCGTCTTGACATCAGAACTCGGATTGAGCAGGCTGAGACCACTCATCGGGATGGAAGTCATGAGCTGGTCATTTCGCGTCCAGGAGATCGATGTGATCGAAGAACCACTCGTGAGCTCCCGGGCCGGGGAGCTGCCGGCGTCGACGGGCATCACATAAGATTTCAGACGAATCTGCCTCTGCACCGTCGCCAGCGTGCGGCCATCATCCGCCAGGCTAAGATCGATATAAGAGTTCGTGTCGCGTGTCACCGGAAAGAGCTTGCCACCGGGAAAGGAAACAAAAAAGATCTGCGTGTGGGAACCATATCCAGAATCGCCAAGGGCCAACAGGCCACTGTCGTCGGGCAACCATGAAACCAGCGTGAAATAAAGCTCGTTCGTCGTTGTCAACAGTTTCCGTTTTCCGCTGCTTACATCGATGGCCACCAGGCCGGAGAGCGCATCGCCCGGTTGCGAGATTGCGTCGACAATCGTTTTACCGTCGGCAGACCAGGCTGGAGCGTATAACACTTCGCTCATGGGGCCGCGCGTCAGGTCGTGTTCGTCGCCTCCGTCCAGCGAGCGGATGACCAGGTGGTATTCGCCAGGCTTTGGATCGTTGTCGACTACGTAGGCTAGTTTCTTGCTATCTGGAGAAAACGTCACATTCGAGTCGATGTTTGTGACCAGCTTCTCGGGGGTGCCTCCCAGCACGGGAGCCCGATACAGGTAATGCAGCGAACTGCTCCCGGCCTCGGTGCGAACGAAATAGAGGAAGTTTCCGTCGGGAGAAAAACGCAGACCGACGTAGCTGACCGGTGCAGGCGCTACAACTTGCGTGTTGCTGTTGCTTGGAATGTTCCGCAGCCACAGGCTCTGTAGCCCGTTTTCTGCAATCACATGGAGAATGTATTTGCCATCCGGCGAGATGGTAGCCAGCATTGCCTTCCCGGTGTCGGTTACTTTGTTGACCGCAAAATTCTGGAAAGGGGCCGGCCGCGTTCGCGAGAGCAGAGCGTAGATTCCGTAACCGGCCGCCGCCACCAGCAGCAGTGCCACCGCGGTGGCAACGCCGAGCCCGATTCTGTGCTGCTTGGCTACGGCGACCACGGCGGAACTGCTGGAGTGCGCCGCCGAAGTGGTGGCCACAACCGGAATGGCTGTATCGGATGTTCCCGCAGTCCTCTGCGACGACGCCGGCACCGACCCGCTTTCCGGTGCGATCGGCACCGAGGTCGAACTCGTGGCCGCAACCCGTCCTGTCTCTGTATCGCGCTTCAGCCGCTGCAGCTCGGCTCGCATGTCGGAGGCGTGCTGATATCGCAGATTCCGGTCCTTCTCCAGTGCCCGATTTATGATGTCTTCCAGTTTTGGAGGCAGATCGGGGTTGAAACGAATCGGCGGAGTCGGAACGGAATCAATAATCGCCTTGCAGATCATGGCCGAACTCTCACCGCGAAACGGCAGCGTCCCGGTAGCCATCTCGTAGAGCACCGCCCCAAACGAAAACAAATCGGTGCGTGCATCGAGCTCTTTTGCCCGCACCTGTTCCGGCGACATGTAAGCCACCGTGCCCAGCGTCGACCCCGGACTGGTCAGGTGCTCTTCGGTCGCAGCGGTCAGCCCGGCTTCAGTCCCGGCCGGCCTCGCCCCCGAACTCATCACTTTCGCCAGTCCGAAATCCAGAATCTTCGCGTGTCCGCGCTTGGTTACGAAGATGTTCGCCGGCTTGATGTCGCGATGAACGATCCCTTGGGCATGCGCTGCATCGAGCGCGTCTGCAATCTCGATGGCCAGCGCGAGAATCATCTCCGTGTCCATCGGTTGACTGCCGATCCGATGCTTGAGCGTCACACCATCCAGAAACTCCATGACGATGAACGGCTGCCCTGCGTGCTGTCCGATCTCGTAAATCGTGCAGATGTTGGGATGATTCAGCGCGGAAGTGGCCTGCGCCTCGCGCTGAAAACGCGCCAGCGCCTGCGGATCTTTGGCAACCGCATCGGGCAGGAACTTAAGGGCGGCAAATCGTCGAAGCCGAAGGTCTTCGGCTTGATAGACGACACCCATCCCGCCGCCGCCCAGCTTCTCGACAATGCGGTAGTGGGAGATCGTCTCGCCGATCATTGGCGTGGAATCTTATGCTGGCAGTCTGGGCAAGTCAATGAAGACACAAGCAATTTGGCCCGGAGACCGACTGCCCAGTTGGTGTCCTATCTAACACTCCACTGCCCAGTGGACGCGACCCAGGCACCTCCGACAGCGGATACGTGATCGTAGGCTCAGAATCCTACACCGCCCAGATTACAGGCTTGAGGAGTTCATGATCGAATTCATTCCACGATTGCGCTCGGCAGAGCTCAGCTATCGCGATCGCGCCCGGCGATGGACCGAAACCAGTTTCTGAAAGTACATTGATTTGGTATGGATTGCCGCCGAACACTAGTACTGTCTTCTCGTCGTGCGACCAGTCGGTAGCTCGCAGGCATCCCTCACACTGCGAAGACTTTCAACGAGGCTACGATTCATGGGGCAGATAGTAGCTCTGCACACCTGGTCGGCCGAGGGCCAGTGCCTTTCGTAAGCTTGAGGCGTTACGAAGGTGCACTACGCTGTGAGCGTCGCTCCGACGGTTACATTACACTTACTAAAGCCATGAAGCGGAATGCCGTTTTGCTGTTCCTTCTGTTCGCCGCCACCCTCGGCTTTGGTCGGACGCCCTCTCAGCAAGACACCGCTCAAGCAGTCAAGGGCGTTCTCCGCTTGCGTGACGGCATGCGCGATCCTGATAACTTCCAGGTGTCCCGCGTCCTCATCACCGACAAAGGCGTTTGCATTGACTATCGAAGCACGAACGGGTCGGGCTTTGCCGTCTACAAAGTGAATAAAGACACCCTGTGGGTTGACAACTCTTGGGTATGGGAACAGGCCTGCTTATTTGGCAAACTGGCTCAGCGTCGGGATGGCGCGGACATAACCGACGCGGCGCGGGCTGCGCTCAAAGGACAACAGGTACAAGTGCGGCCCGTGACCCCGGCCGCACCAGTTGCAACCGCACCAGCAGCCCAACCCGTTGACCTTGCGGCGCCTGGTCGACCCCAGGTGACAACTTCACAGCCGACGGCTGCAGTGACTCCGCCCTCATCAGTTGTGCCTCCGTCGACGGCCCAACACGCGGTCACCACTGAGGGAGCACCAGCTCAGGCCGTGAGCCCAGCCGTACCAGTTGCAACAGCACCAGCAGCTCAACCTGTGGTCCTTGCTCCGCCAGTTGTAATCGAGGTAACGCCTGCACAGACGACGGTTACAGTGACTCCGCCCTCACCTGTTGTGCCCGCGCAGGCGGCCCGACCCCCGGTCGTTGCGGCACCCGGAACCGCTTCCGTGCCGGCTAAGGCGCCCGTGACACCAGAGGCACCCGCACCCGTTGTGACCCATTCAGCAGGACAGCCTGCCGCTAATTCTGTTCAAGTAACCGTTGTGCCGGACTCGGCTGTGCCGCAGTCGACGGAGCGACCCGCTGCGGTCACCACTGAGGCAGCACCAGTGCAGCCCATAAGCCCAGCCGTACCAGTTGCAACAGCACCAGCAGCCCAACCTGTGCCCGCGCCTGGAGTGACGCCTGCACAGACGACGGTTACAGTGACTCCGCCCTCACCTGTTGTGCCCGCGCAGGCGGCCCGGCCCCCGGTCGTTGCGGCACCCGTAACCGCTTCCGTGCCGGTTAAGGCGCCCGTGACACCAGAGGCACCCGCACCCGTCGCGACACGTTCAGCAGCACAGCCTCCAGCTACTTCCATTCAAATGACTGTTGTGCCGGATTCGGCCGTGCCGCAGTCGACGGAGCGGCCCGCTGCGGTCACTACTGAGACAGCACCAGTGCAGCCCATAAGCCCGGCCGTACCAGTTGCAACAGCACCAGCAGCCCAACCCGTGCCCCTCGTTGCGCCTGGAGTGACGCCTACACACACGACGGTTACAGTGACTCCGCCCTCACCTGTTGTGCCCGGGCAGGCGGTCCGACCCCCGGTCGTTGCGGCACCCGTAACTGCTTCCATGCCGGTTAAAGCGGCCGTGACGCCAGAGGCAACCGCACCCGTTGTGACCCATTCAGCAGGACAGCCTGCAGCTTCCGTTCAAGTAAGCGTTGCGCCGGCTTCGGCTGCGACGCAGTCGACGGAGCGGCCTGCGGCGCTCGCTGCGGTCACTTCTGCACCGGCCGCTCAGAAGCCGGTCGCCACGGTCCCGGTGACGCCGGTTGCGGCGAATCCATCTGCTACCCCTAGTACTGCAACTGGGGAGCCTTCCACCATTCACGGCGTCGTCATCTTGGACAGCCAAGGAGCGCTGGGAAAACCCACGCCCTCCATCCCCGCTCCACCGCAGGAATCCGTGGCGGATGCGGCCCGTCGGGTGAAGAAGGCCAAACAACCGGAACCCTAGTCCAGGCGCGATCGACCTGGTTTTACAGACTCATTCCCTCTCGGTAGCGTGACATGGTCACTCGGGGCAGGATCTTGTTCGCCGTGGAGCGCTACAAGAAGGCTGAAGCCTCTCTCGGCAGAGCCTCCGAGTTGGCGGGAGTTCCGGCGGCCGCATGATGTCACTTTTGTCTGAGTTTGGAGTGGAGAGTCGGATCCAGCAGGAGGACTACCTTCGCGGGTTGGAGCCTCTGCGAAAGGCTTGGTAGTTTGTGGGTTGCACATCGCCCACTCTAGGCTCCAGTCCAACACGGAGTGTACGCGATCCTGAACGACTGCCGGTTGGTTATCCGGTGTATTGCGATTCCAACCTGCAAGATGGTTCGTAATCAACAACTTGCGTTAACCAAGCCCGCACGGAAGCATCTGGCAGCACAACAGAAAGCTATTTAGCGTTTAGGGATTCGAGCCAAGCGGCACAGTTTGGGCACACCTTTGGGATAAACCACGAAACGGCTTTTAGCGGCACTTTATGCCCTCGACGGTCTTAATCTTCTAGAACCTGCGGCACCTCACTCGAGAGCCTCATTCCATCAAATCTTATCCGAACCGGCGAGCTTGGCCGCCGCTTCATCTGCCAATCAGTGCCTTTAATCCGTTCGATCTTACCAAAGACCGCGGGTTCCACAGCGCAATCGCTCCGCGAGAATTCTTTTCAACTGCAATGATCAAATCCGAGGGCAATTTGCGCTGATATAGACAAGAGGACGAACTCAGATTGCTGATCGAAACGGAGGAGTTATGAAAAAGCAACTGCTTCCGATTCTCGGTAATTCTGAGAACCTGGAGGCTTCTATGAATCGTAAGACGTTTTGGGCAGTACGCATTGCGATAGGAATGATTTTAGTGGCAGCTATAGGTACGTCGGCGCAAGTTTGGCCGCGCACGCACTACAGTGGCGTGATCAATGACTATCCACTATCAGCCAACCCGGCAGCCGGTCCGTGGGAACTTCGCGGCCCGTGGTCCTTGAAGCTGCGACCGCACGGAAGAGCAGATTTTTCGGCATCTCTGACGATGGAGTTCTCCGATTTAGGAGCCGGCTCTGGGATCACCACCGACTCCCGGCGCCAGCACACGCACCACATAACGATGAAAGACGCGACACTAGTTTGGAACCCGCCTCAAACCGATTGCCCGACTGGCATCACTCCATTCCCCACCTACACCTGGATTCTGGAAGTGAACGGAATGACGGATGTAACGGGAAATGGAGGATCTCCCTTTACGGGTCCAGTACCACTACAGGTCTGCCTCGGCGGCGGCCCAAACCTGGAGATTGCAAACATCACGCTGGTGTTTACGGATCTCCCGACCGGCCCATCACAGGCAACAAATCATTTCGGAGCGCAGCCGATCCACGGGGTCGTTCAGCTTCCCAAGGAACCTGCATGGGGTGACAAAGACCGGGACTGAAGTGGAGGGCTGGGCACGGACAGTGATAAGCGCGCAGCGAATGTATTGCGCCTCGAAAAGAACTTTTCAGTGACGCTGGAGAACGCCGGTAGCCAGACGATCACGGCGACCGATACCCGGACGGCGACAATCACTGGCAATTCGAACTCAATCGAGGTCGCAACCAATTCGAACGCGCGCGGATTTCATGCCATTGGAGACATGGGAACAAAGCGCGCGGGGCACACGGCCACTTTACTCCAAAATGGAAAAGTCCTCATTGCAGGTGGATACAACGATACTGAAGTTCTCGCGACAGCGGAATTGTTCGATCCGGCTACGGGAATCTTCACCCCAACGGGAGTTATGACCACCCAACGCTTTTCGCAATGCCCTTGGTGCGGATCGCAATCTCTGAGGGAGGCTTCTCGATGAACGGCTCTTCATATATTGGTCGCAGGCGCATAGAATTTATCGGGCTTCAATTGAATCCAGGACACCGTCGTGATTTGCGCTCTCTGAAGTCAACGTCGATTGCTGTCTGAGGAGGAGCAAATGGTGAAGCCTCGTTGTATCGCTTGGCTCGGTCTTTTGCTTTTCTCGACTTTGGCTTTCGCGCAGGAAGGCATCATCTCGAACTGGTTGACAATGGTGACTCAAACGGAAAACGAACAGCCTCACTGGATCGTCCCCCTTGCGACAACCACTCCGACACTCCACCAGCTGTTTCGAGACGACATCCAGTGGCAGACTCACAACAGCGGGGTCACAACGACGAACTACGGTGTTAGTAAAGGGCTGGAGATTGTCCCGGAGAAAAACATCGAGCTCATTCTCGCCGTCCCTCCGTATATCGTTAACAACCCAAATTCTCCGGACGGATTCGGAGACTGGCAGTTCCTCGTGAAGTATAGGATAGCCGCGGCAAACGAGGAGCGCGGGAACTACATTTTGACAGCCTTCTATCAGATGAGTCTTCCGACAGGGCAGTATCGACAGGGAGCGTTAAGTCCGGTAATTACACCGGCGATTGCCTATGGAAAGGGCTACAGGGATTTTGCCTGGCAGGGAACCTTGGGAGGCAGTTTGCCCACTGGGAATACAGCAACCATCGGACGAACGATCTTGTGGAACAACGCACTGCAATACCGCATCTTGAAAAAAATCTGGCCGGAGACAGAGTTCAACTTCACACACTATTACCAAGGCTCAAACGGGGGACACTCGTTGCTCTACATCACACCCGGCATCGTGCTGGGCAGGTTTCCCATCCATAACCGTTTCGGGTTCATCATCGGCGGGGGATTCCAGATCGCCGCGACATCGTTCCATCCCACGAATCACAATGGAATTTTGTCGATCCGCTTCCCGTTCTGATGACTACGGCCGAACTTGATTCTTCGCAAGATCAATCAGCAGTATTTCTGAGTCTTCCGATAGTCGGTCAAAAACGATCCGCCTGCTATCGGGAGTGATATCAAAGGTCCGCATAACTGCGGAACTGCTCAGCCGAGTCAAACGCCGTGAACGCATAGTGCTAAGGTCCAGCAACCAGAAATCTTGTTCGGCTAGCGTACTTCCCAGCATGTAGACCAATCCCGTGCCGTCGGGCAGAAAACGCGCACGCAAACCTTCGCGCTGTACTCTGATCTCTGGTAGTTTCGCCGCCGTGCCATCCGGGTGTACAGCCAAGAGTGGCGCGAGCGTAAACACCTGTGGTCCGCAATACACGATCAGGTCCCCTCGTGGAGACCACACCGGATCCAAGAACGGTCCTGTTGCAATCCGAACCGGCGCGCCTCCGTCAATGGGTAATTTGAACAAACCTTCTCCACTGTTGTCGGTGCCGGCCACGACAATCCATTTGCCATCAGGAGACCAGGATGCTGCGCCCCGGACATCAACATTACTCGAAAGTGCACGGAGGTGCGTCCCATTCGCTGCCAGCACGTGCATCTGTTGCTTGCCATTTCGCCTCAGTGCAAATGCAACGTTGCTCCCGTCCGCCGAGACCGCCACTGGGGAGTGGAGCTCCCCTTCGGAACCCTTCCATATCTCCAGCGCTTTCCCATCGCGATAGCTCCACAATCCGTCAGCGCCGTCGGGCGAAGAAAGGTAGAATAACGATCCACCTCCGAACCGTGGAGCCCAGGAGCGGAGCGTGGGTACTTGGAGAGCTTCGACTTCGTGGTCTTCGACTGCGCGACTCGTAATCGGGATGCTCCACAAATTAACCTGAGGGTTCACGACACTCGCCGCAAGACGTCGGCCATCCGCTGTGGCTGCCAAGGCGGTGTATTCTTCCAACCCGAAACTCACGCGTTCTGATGTTCGCGTTTTTGGGTCGAATGCCCACAACCATGGGCCAGCTCCGTCTTGATTGTGGGCGACAAATAGAACCGATCGTTCACTAATCGGGGCCGGGTAGCCAATGTCAGTGTCTAGATGAGTGAGTTGTTCTAATCCTCCACCATCCGGTCGAATGCGCCACAGATCCATCTCGTGCGTTGCCGGTCGGCCGCGCACAAAGTAGATCCAGCGGCCATCCTTTGACCAGACCTGATAGTGGTTGTGTAGTCCAGGCTCATTTTGCAGGATTAGGCGTTGATTAGTGCCGTTCTGATCCGCCACAAATGTCGGGTCACCCGCTTCCCAGGTGTGATAGACCAGTCGTGTGCCGTCTGGCGACCAGGCAACTTCGGCGGCCTTTTCGTCAATAAAATTGTGGGGTGTCCCACCTATGAGAGGCCATAACATGAGCCTCCTCCCCTCGGTGCCAGCGCTCCACACTTCTGATCCGTCACCTGAAAACCCAAACGCACGGAGGGGTGCGCGCGTATCCCCTATGCGACCTTGGGTAAGGTTCGCAGGGCTGTTTCCGTTGGTTTGCATCAGCCAGATGTCGAACGTACCGCTCCGGTCGGAAATGAATCCGGCGAATTTCCCGTCTGGGGAGATAGCAGGGTTGATCTTGGTTCCGCCGAAGTTTGTCAGGTTTGTGAACTGCGCACCGGAAAGTGGATTTTGGACCTCTGGCTGGGGGCGATTGGCGACAAACCACGCGCCCAATCCCGCCACCAGCAACGCCATGAGAGTCCACAGTAACCAGGTGTAAGGCTTCGCCGCGGAGACCGTTGAAGGAATTGTTCGCGCACCACTTGAATCCGTGTCGCGTTTTAATCGCTGTAGGTCAGTGCGAATGTCCGAGGCGTGCTGGTAACGCAGGTTCCGATCTTTTTCCAACGCCTTGTTGATGATCCGCTCCAGTTCTAGCGGTAGTTCGCGATTCAATCGGACAGCCGGCGTTGGTGACGAGTCAAGAATCTCCTTGAAGATTACGCCCGTACTCTCGCCGCGAAATGGCAGCGCCCCGGTTGCCATCTCGTAGAGCACTGATCCAAACGAGAAAAGATCCGTCCGCGCATCCAGTTCCTTTGCCCGCACCTGCTCCGGCGACATGTAGGCCACCGTCCCAACGGTGGCCCCGGGGCTGGTCAGATGCTCTTCAAGCGTCACCGTCGTCTGCCTCGCCACTTGCGGGTCGCTGCCCGGCTCGCGAATCGGGCCTGTCACCTTCGCCAACCCGAAATCTAGAATCTTGGCGTGGCCGCGCTTGGTGACAAAAATATTGGCTGGCTTGATGTCGCGGTGGATGATCCCCGCCGCGTGCGCCGCATCCAAAGCGTCGGCGATCTCGATCCCAAGCGACAAAATCAATTCCGTTTCCATGGGACGCCCGGCAATCCGGTGCTTCAGCGTCATGCCGTCCAGGTATTCCATCACCAGAAACGACTGATCTCCGTTCCTGCCGATCTCGTGGATGGTGCAGATGTTGGGATGGTTCAAAGCAGAAGCCGCACGCGCTTCGCGGCGGAAGCGCTCCAGAGCCTGCGGATCACGCGCAACATCGTCAGGCAGGAACTTCAGGGCGACGAAGCGTCCGAGTTCGGTATCTTCGGCTTTGTAGACCACACCCATGCCGCCTCCGCCGAGTTTCTCGAGGATGCGGTAGTGTCCAACGACCTTGTTCAGTTGCGCCGGAAAGGGACTTGTGGAGGAAGGACTTGTCGAGGACGTCAGATCGAGAATGTCGGGAGCAGCGGCAGCCAGGAACTGACTGCCCGCCTGTTCGTGGGAAGCAATCAGCGATTCCACTTCAACGCGTAATTCCTGATCGTTTCCGCAGGCCACATCCAGAAACTTAGAACGCTCTTCGACCGAGACGCGTAAGGCTTCTTCGAGAATCTGCTTCGTGCGCTCCCATCGATCCCCGCTCATACGCGGTGCCCTCTCGAAATTTCCCGATGAAGCCACGCACGCGCTGCTGTCCAATCGCGCTGCACCGTGGCAGGAGCGATTTCTAACACCTTGGAAATCTCGTTCAGAGACAGCCCTGCGAAGAAGCGTAATTCCACGACACGACTCTGTCGCTCGTCGATTCTTGACAGTGCGTGCAGAGCATCATCCAGAGCAACGATATCTACTTGTGCTCGCCGGGGCGTCGCCATCGCATCCTCCAACGATAGCTTGCAGACGCTGCCGCCGCGCTTCGCGGCTCCGTGGCGCCGCGCATAGTCGACGAGAATCTGGCGCATGAGCTGAGCGGCAATGGCGAAGAAGTGAGTGCGGCTCTCCCACTGTTGTGGCGGACTCACCCCCACCAAGCGAAGGTACGCTTCATGCACGAGCGCGGCGCTTTGCAGAGTGTGGTCTGGTCGTTCGTTGCGCAGTTGATGGCGCGCCAGGCGGCGCAATTCCTTGTAGACGCGAGGAAGCAGACTGTCGAGTGCTTTGCGGTCCCCGTCTCGCCAATCTCGCAATAGCTGCGTGATCTCACTTGGAGGCTCGCACTCCATGCACATCCCCAATGGGCACCCTTGGTGGAATAGCCTATCTACCCTGCTAGTACCTGTCAATCCGAACCTATGAAAACCCAGTAGCTTACAAGACTTCCGGCATGATGGAATGTTTTTCACCAACAGATGATCGCCGCTCTAAGAGTCGCTGTGTCGTCACCGGCGTGATCTCGATATCGGGGTCGCGGGCCAAAGTGTCATCCAGATGGATGGCTGCATGACGCCCGGCAAAGCCGCCGTCACGGGTGAGAAGCCGAGTTCTCTTTTGAGAAGCCAGAGCAAGGGCTCGACATTCCTGGTTACAACGTGAAACTGGTTCCAGGAAAACCAAAACGGCGTTAGAATCAACTCGGTGTAGTCTCCGGTAGATGTATGACCCTAGTGGGCACAACGCCGAAGAGGCGCAGGGACGTCCGTCCCGTCCTGATTCTGTCGCTCTCCCTGATAGGCCTGCTCTTTACCGGAAGCGTCCCTCCTAGTGTTCCCCACTCCCTGTTCCGTTCGAACGTCATCTCTCAGGCTCACCACAGTCACAAACAGTACTTCGACGATGACTATTCGCAGTGGGCGGACCATCGAGACACTCCCCTGGCCATGCCGCCTTTGACGGTGTCGTTCCATCCCGTTCGTCCGGCTGACCGGTTTGTGGAAACCGTAACCCACGGTCTGCACTACAACCGTCCTCCTCCTCTCTTCTAGGTTCCTCCCTATCGTCGTTTCTGCTCGGTTTGTTCGCGGCGCACGCTGACGAAGCACCCGACCCGCTGACGCCCAGCTAAGGCTTCACCATCGCTGATACCGACTGGGCCCGGCCCAGCAGGAAGGAGAGAATTCGTGAGCATTCCTAAAGTTCTCTGCGTGGAGAGCCACCCTGAATACATGGGGGCGCTGAAGGCCATGCTGGAAGCTGCCGGCTACGAGGTCATGCCGGCGACTACGGGCGAGCAGGCTCTGCAGCTTCTCAGCAGGGTGCCCATCGACGGCGTTCTGCTCGAATACGACCTGCCCGATGCCACCGGAAGTAACATCCGCACCGAGATGAAACAGATCAAGCCCGACGTCCCGGTCCTGCTGTTCCCCGGCGTCGGCAGCCAGACTCCCTTCCTCCTGCGCTTCCTTGACGCCTATCTGCGCAAGTGCGAGCGCCCGGAAGATGTTTTCGAAGATCTCGAGGCCTAGGAGCCGACAGGTGGGTCAGCCGACTGGAGGAACCGCGGCGACGAGACGCTGCGCGAGGTGCTGCGCAATGGCCCGCTGGCACTGCGCAAGGCGATCGACTATTCCGTTCAGATTGCCCGAGGATTTGCGGCCGCGCACAGCAAAGGTATCGTGCATCGCGACCTGAAGCCCGAGAACCTGTTCATCACGCATCTCATGCACCCGGACGGGGCAGCCCTCAGCGGCGATGCACCCACCGTGCAGGCCTTGACTGCGTGGTCCTGGGCACCGTTGGCTACATGTCACCAGAACAGGTGCGCGGCAAAGTTGCCGATCCGCGCTCCGACATCTCGCAACGGGTGATTCCAAGCCTCTGACTGCCGAGGGATTGGTGGGTCTCAATCTGTCGTCGGACGAGCGCCGATGATCCACGATTCTGCGGTTCTCATCTAAGCGCGAGTTGACCACCACAGTAGCGCAATAAACAAAATCTGCATCGGCGCCCGCAACCAAAGCGGCGTTGGCGGTTTGCCGCGCAGGGTGACGCCCTTTTGTGCAGCGTTGACGTTGGCGATGAACATTCCGATGAGAAGCCCAATGAGACAAATGCCCGCGAGTCTGCGAAATTGCGGGACCATCAGTCCCGCCGCTCCGAGAAGTTCTAGAACACCAGTGATGTACACGATCAGCAGGGGACGCGGAAAATAGCCCGGAATCATTCGCGCTATGTCATGCTTCATCTTGTTGAAATGCGCGGTCGCGGTGAAGACGAACATCACGACCAAGGCATAACGGCCGGAATCCTGCCACGAGGCGAGAGCATGCACGCCAGCCGCTCCTATCGCTCGGAAGACCAGCCACGCTGCCAGCAATACGATGAGAACGAGCATAAGATTCGCCAACACTATCCGACCTATCGTTACTGATCTGGCCGTTCACATCCGGGTCGGCCTCCCAACGCGTTTTCTCTGCGCTAGCCGTTTTCGACGCGCGCCTTTACATCCGCATACGCCGCATCGATAAGCCGGCTGAGGGCTGCGGCGTTTGTGACGCCTCCAGGTCTCAGCTTCACATGGCGCATGAACTTGCCGGTACCTTGCAACAAGCGCGCCGGATCCGGCAGCGCTGCGCCGTGAAAGAACCCCACGTTTACGTGCGAAGTGAATACATTGACGTAGCCGAAGGGCGCATCTCCCAGACATGCAACCGGACAGCCGTCATGCAAAACCTCCCGGACTTCGTCCCCGCATTTTCGCATCGCTTCAAACCACTGATGCGCGATGGCTCCCAATCCACCTGCATGCTGCTTCATCCACGTATCGATGGCGGGATCGCGCTCGACAGCGCCGTTGAATCGCAGCAATTCCGATCTCATCGTCGCTCCAGTTTCTGCATTCGAGATCGGTTGGTTCCTAGCACGCATTGCCTTCCCTCCAGCAAAATCCCTCGTTTGGAACAGTCGTTCTTGTCGAAGGAGTGTCGCTACCAGCTAACACCGTAGTCTTTTATAACCCGGATCGTCCCTGACTGGTCGCGACAAGGCAGATTTAGCCTGATTGTAGAGGGTGCGTCAATTGCCCAAGGAGGTCATTTCCACTGTTGCTATACTTGCCGGGTATGCGCGGACTCGTGTGTGGTTGGGCCGTACTTCTTGCTTCGACTGCGCTGGTACTCCGGGCGCAAACGGTTACGGTAAGCTTTCCTGGGACACTCTCCTCGAAACCGCTGGACGGCCGCGTGCTGTTTCTGCTGTCCAACAATCCCACCGATGAGCCGCGCATGCAGATTGACGATACCCCGCGTTCACAGATGATTTTCGGGGTGACGGTCGATGGCCTGAAACCGGGCGAGCCGGTGACAATCGACAAGAGCGCCGCGGGTTATCCAATCCGCGCGATCGCGGATGTGCCTGCGGGTGACTACACGGCGCAAGCGGTGCTGAATATCTACGAGACGTTTCACCGCAGCGACGGCAAGATCATCAAGCTTGCGCCGGACCGCGGCGAGGGCCAGCACTGGAACCTGGCGCCGGGCAATTTGTACAGCACGCCGCAGAAGGTGCATGTGGGGCCGGGATCGCCCCCGATCAGCATTTCGCTGGACAAGGTCATCGGGCCGATTGCACCGGCAGCGGACACGAAATACATCCGTCATCTACGCATTCCAAGCGCGTCGTTGACGAAGTTCTGGGGACGGCCCATGTATCTCGCCGCCATCGTCCTGGTGCCGGAGGGATTTGACGAACACCCCAATGCTCATTACCCCGAGATGGTCTTCGAAGGGCATTTCCCGGACGGATTCCCTGACTTCCGGACGATGCCGCCGGATCCGGATCTGAAACCCGATTACTCCTACCGTTTTCACCTGGCGGGTTACAACCGGATTCAGCAGGAGGAAGCGTATGAAGAGTATAAGAAGTGGATCAGCCCGGGCTTTCCGCGCGTTCTCGTCATCCAGATTCAGCATGCGAATCCCTATTATGACGACTCCTACGGGGTGAACTCCGCGAACCTCGGACCCTACGGAGACGCGATCGAGACCGAGCTGATGCCCGCCGTCGAGAAGCAGTTTCGCGGCATCGGGCAGGGCTGGGCACGGTTCCTCTATGGAGGCTCGACGGGTGGATGGGAAGCTTTGGCCGTGCAGATGTTCTATCCCGACCATTACAACGGCGCGTTCGTGGCCTGCCCCGATCCGGTCGACTTCCACGCCTACCTGACGACTGATCTCTATGAGCAGTCGAACATCTTCTATCTGCAGGGCGCACACAAGCGGGTCGAGCAGCCTGCCATGCGTGATTATCTGGGACACACTCTGATTACGGTTCGCGACAACGTCGCCTATGAGGCAGCGTTGGGCGATCACGGGCGCTCGGGAGAACAATTCGATATCTGGCAGGCAGTCTACGGACCGGTTGGTGCAGACGGCTATCCCCGACCCATCTTCGATAAGGAATCGGGCGAGATCGACCATGAGACAGCGGCCTATTGGCACGATCACTACGACCTGGATGCCATTCTGCAGCGCGACTGGAATACCCTCGGCCCAAAGCTGCAGGGAAAGCTCCACATCTATGTGGGCTCCGATGACACGTATTTTCTGAATGATGCCGTCTACTTGATGGAGGATTTTCTGAAGACCACGGGCAAGCCCGGGCATGGCGTTCCGTACGACGGAGAAGTGAAGTACGGACCCAGGGCGGAGCATTGTTGGAACGGTGATCCTAACCTGCCGAATGCGTATTCCCGGCTGCACTACAACACGATGTACTTGCCGCAGATCATGGAGAGGATTGAGACGACGGCTCCGGCAGGCGCCGACATGAGCTGGAAGTATTAGAACTGGTCGTCACTACGGCCGACCTACCAGCGTTCCAGCCATCGAACGGTCACTTCCACGTGAAACTGCAGGCCTAGAATGTGGTTTCGGATCGGAAAACCTGGTTGGCATAAGCCGCCGTGGCAGCGAGGTGATGCGATCCTGCAGGCAGATCGAATGTCTTCGAATTTCTCGGCCTTCTTGGTCAAGCCATCAAGCTCGATTCAGTGGACCGCTTTGCCCATCCGCAGACTGGCTATAGGGTTGCGCGAGCCGATCGATGCCAGTATCGAACCTCACAGCAGCCACTTCGGAACACGTTAACCGATCGGTTAAACGAAAGTATCCAATCGGATAGATCGTGGTTATCCGGTCTGCTCCAAACCGATTTCTGGGCGCTCCCCCAAACCTTGCCCAGACCTGCTGGGCATCGGTATCTTCTCAGAAAGTGACGCATGGACACTCCAGGCAGGAGGACGTCGGGAGTTTCAGCCCAGTCGCTACCGACGTTTTCAGGAGAAACAGGCAGGCCCCGCCAGCTTTGCGCCAAGTGGGGGTCCGAATGTTGCTCCTTTCTGAAGTCGAAGCCCGTCCCAGACACTTTCCGTGACTGTGGCCCTCTGGTTGCAACACCCCAGTTAGCTCGTTTGTGCGCAACCGCTTGGGGGAAATGGCGACACGGGGAAAATCACCGAGATGAGAAGGCGAACTCCGGACTGGAGGATCGACCATGAAATCGAATCTAGCAATACTCCTCATGCTGTTCTTGCTTCCGGCCTTCGCCAGCGAAGAGAAAGATGAAAAGAAGGCGCTGGAGGTACAGGCCAAGGCACTCGTCCAGCAGGCCAAGGAATTAGAGCAATCCGGTCAGCTGGTCGAGGCGCGCAAAGCCTACGCCAGTTCCCAGGCGTTTTGGGAGACGAAAGACGCTGAGAAGGCAATTAAACACATCGATGACGAGATTCGCAGGCGTGTTAAGGACGCATTAAAGCAAGCCCATCACCTCTACGACCAAGGTCAGTTCAAGCCGGCTATTGAAAAATTGCAGGACGCGCAGCAGTTTGGGAATTCTGCCGGAGTCCTGTCCTATGACCTGGCTCTTTGCTATGAAAAAACCGGAGATTCGTCGACCGCTCTTGGTTATCTCGACGAGGCGATTCTGGCAACCGCTGACCCGAAGCGCGCGGCCAAACTTAAGCAGCTGCGAACGCTTTGGGTAACCGGCGAGCAAGCCACGGTCTTCCACGATGCGGAAAAGGACCACATCATAAAATTGAACCGGCTGATGGACAGTATCGGATTCGATGCCGCTGTAGAGGAGGGGAGTCCGGTGCTGAGTTCAGATCCCGCCGATCCGCCCGCAACCGATGCGCAGGTTGTCGGAAACTCATTCGTGAGTAAGTCTCCCGCGGTTCATTCTCACGCCAACCTCAAGGCGCACCGGAGTTCAAATTTGTGCCAAGCGCTAGATGGATTGAAAGCAGTCGCCCCAAACACTCAGGCGCTTACGTTTGATCTTGCGAATTGCGCGCAAGACAACGATCGCCTGGAAGAAGCTGTCCGCCTGTTACAGCAATATCTGCAGTCTTCTCCAAACGCGATCGACGGTACCAGAGTTCGTCTGCGCCTCGCCGAATTAGAAGCCCTGTTGCACTTGCCGGATCCGCAAGGACCTCAGGTACGAAGTCTGTATTCAGCAGCTGCGGGATCGATTGAAGAACGCAAATTTGACCGCGCCATGGAGGAGTTTCAGAGAGCTGCGACAGTGTTGCCGGATTTTCCCCCAACCCAGTGGCGCCTCGCGCTCATGTCCGAAGCTATGGGAAATGTTGATCAGGCGCGGGCATATTTCACGCGGTATCGGCAGTTGGAAACCAACCCCGAGGCGAAAGTGGAAGCAGATATCCATATCCTGACTCTGGATGCAAAGAAGGACAGATATGACGAAGAGGTGGATGCAGCCGAGGACATCATCTCTGATCTTCTGAATCGCGCAATGAATCTCACCTTCAATGGCATGGATGACCGCGCGGCGCTGTATAAGCAAAGAGAACACTCCAGAAACGACCACTACAAAGGTAATAGGAAAAAACTGAAACAGGTTGGCGGCTTCGGGGTCCCGTTCGCGTATGCCCAGCAGGAGTTGTCCGATGCGGCGGAGCATCTGTCAACCGCGCTGCGGCTGTTTCCGCTGGGCGCCGCGGCGAATGAGTTGATGGGGCTAGTGTTTTTGCAGGCGAATGACGGGCGTTCCGCCATGCGCTCGTTTGACGTAGTCGCTAGCCAAAACCTGCCCGTCTCGTTTTACGGCGAACTGCGTGGCCACAAGAAAGATCACGCGGTGAAGTGCGAGCTGACACACGACCGTTTGCGACTCATCTTTCTGTCTTCTTACGACAAGAAAGGAAAACCCACACCACCCGATAAGAACGCGGGAGAGGACGGATTAGGGGATTTAGTGCTCAGTGCATCCCCGTCTCGGAAAACTGAATTCGACTCGCTCAAGTTGACTCCAGAGGAAATCAAGAGAATAGAAACCAAGAACGGACAGCTCTTGTTGAAGCTGGCAAAGGAAGACATCACGCTTTCGCCGATTTACATGCCAGCCGTTACCCCAACCGAAGGCCCCCAAGGGCGCCGCTTCGCTAACACTTACACCAGGCTGTTCGTTCGTTATCCCGGTTTGGAAGACTCGAAACTGGGTGCAGAGGGCCTGACCGCGGGCGAGAAGATGAAGCTTACTTATGACATCGCAAACGCCGGCCTCCAAATTGCAACCGGTCTTAATCCCATGGGAGCCATCGGCGACGCACAGGCTTTTATAGCCATCTCCATGGAGATTCATAAAACGGTCAAGTCCCTGCATGTGAACTATGCTTCGTGGGAAAGGTCCATCGAGGATCAGTACGAGTTCCAGAATGGCAATACGTTCAAAGCTATCCCGGTTGAGTCAGCAAGTCTGGTTTTTGTGGAGGAGATCAAGTAATTTCCGGCAGGCTTAGCGATCGCGATATCGCGGAACGGCTCTACGCCATCGATGGCCGCCCTCACCCTGCAACGCTTTCGGGCACGAAATGCTTGCCCCATCCATCCTCGCTGGAAACGCGTTGAACGCAATTTATGGGGTTTTCTTTGTAACTATTTGTAAATAAGTTACTTACGCTGGCTTCGCTCGACTTCGCAAATTCCCCTCTTTAGTTTCGGCTTCCGCGCGTTTGGCCACACGCACGTGTGGGGTAGCGATATTGTGGGTCTGAACCTATCCCCAACGTGGATCAACCTTCCACCTGCCCGCCGCCGCAAGTTCGGGCTCGCTCCAGGAGCAAGTGACGTTCGCGTGCGTTGCGCGTAATGGAGGCTGCTTTCTCGAACTCCGCGCGAGCCTCTTCGAAGCGGCCAAGTTTCTGAAGCAGGTCGCCACGGACGCTCGGCAACAGATGGTAGTCCCGAAGCGCAGGATCATCGCGCAGAGGATCGACCAATTCAAGGCCAGCAGCGGGGCCGGACGCCATGCTTACGGCAACCGCACGATTCAGCTCAACCACAGGGGATGGTGCAATTCCCGCGAGTTCGGCGTAGAGAGCCGCGATGCGTGCCCAGTCAGTATCTGCTGGACTGGCGGCTCGCGCGTGACAGGCAGCAATGGCTGCCTGCATCGTGTAGGGGCCACGCTTCCTGCCAAGGTGCTCGGCGCGTTCGAGGGCCGCAAGACCGCGGTGGATCAGCAACTGGTCCCACTGCGCGCGGTCTTGGTCCAGAAGCAGGATGGGTTCTCCCGATGCGCCGACGCGAGCCTTCGAGCGCGATGCCTGGATCTCCATGAGCGACACCAGACCGTGAACCTCAGGCTCGTTGGGCACGAGTTCGGCCAAAATGCGACCGAGCCGCAGAGCGTCTTCGCACAGAGCGGGTCGCATCCAGTCGTCCCCCGATGTAGCCGAATAGCCCTCATTGAAGATGAAGATGAGGTAGATGACCTGAAGAACCGACGAAAGACGAGCTGCGAACTCGGGTCCGCGGGGGACCTCGAAGGGAACGTGCGCGTCAGCTAAGGTTCGCTTGGCCCGGACGATTCGTTGGGCAATGGTGGACTCCGCGGCCAGGTAAGCGCGGGCAATCTCGTCGGTGGTGAGGCCGCCAAGCAAGCGCAGCGTGAGGGCTACTCTCGCTTCGGTCGAGAGCACCGGATGGCAGGCGATGAATATCAACCGCAGCAAATCGTCGCCAATATTGTCATCCACGGCAGCAGCGAGGTCGGGGATTGCATTTTCACGCTCGGAGAGTTCGCGGCCGAGAATCTCGTGCTTGCGGTCGATCAGTGTCCTTCGGCGGAAGTAGTCGATGGCGCGATGTTTCGCCGTGGCCATCAGCCAGGCGCCCGGATTCTGGGGGATGCCAGATTCCGGCCATTGCTCAAGAGCGGCAACCAGTGCGTCCTGTGCGAGTTCCTCGGCAACCCCAACGTCGCGTACGATTCGAGTCAGCCCGGCAATTACGCGGGCCGACTCGATTCTCCAAACGGCTTCGATAGCGTGATGCGTCTCGGTAGCTGTCACTGCTACCGATCACAACACGTTCATGGCTTCTACGCAACTTCGGCACGGTTACGAATGCCGGCGCAGTTTTGCTCCGCAGAATTGGGTTCATAGAGCTGGCGCAGTTCGCACTCACCCTGTCCGACAACGCTGAGGAAATTCTTGACGACCTCGATCGCCTCCTCCCTGGAATTCGCCTCCAGAATCGCGAATCCGCCCACTATCTCTTTGGATTCGGTGAATGGACCATCCGTCACTGTGACCTTACCGTCTGATCGACGTACCCGCGCACCGAGCTTTGAGGGCAGGCAGCCTTCCGTCCCCAGCAGCCAGCCTGCCTTCATGCCCTCTTCGATCAGCTTGCCCATGGTGGCCATTTCCTCTTGCGTTGGAGGGGTGTTGCGCTCAACCGTTTTGTAGATACTTAGGAATCGCATCTCTCTATCTCCTTTATCGATATAGGGTTAGGCTCTACCCTGCCCGCACTCCATGAACACGACGAATCAGAAACAGCTGACTCGACAGCAAAAAAGTGGGGAATTTGTTTATTTTCTTGCTGCAATCTGCTCGCGCAGGTGCCGGTCCCGTTCCCTGAGTTCGGGAGTAAAGTTCTCGCCGAGATCACTAGCCTCATACACGGGCCGGATTTCGACTTCCGTTCCCCCATCGAAGGGAGCGCGCTTGAGCCACTCCACGGCCTCGTCCATCGAGCGCACCTGCCAAACCCAGTAGCCGGCAATCAATTCCTTGGTCTCGATGAAAGGGCCGTCGATTACCGTGCGCTTCTCCCCCGAGAATCTGACCCGCTTGCCCTTCGAGGTCGGCTGCAGTCCGTCGGCCGCAAGCATGACGCCCGCCTTTACCAACTGTTCGTTGTACTTCCCCATCTTGGTAAGGATTTCCGTATCCGGAAGAACACCGGCCTCAGATTCCTTGCTGGCCTTTACGATGACCATAACTCGCATTGTGATGTCTCCTATCTTTTGTGAATGTGAGTGGATTCGAATCCGTCTATTTATACGTCGAACGAAAAACGTCTCCCTCGACAGGCTGCGGCGGACTCCATAGCTCTGCTCAGAGTCGGGACACGGCCTACTGGCAGTGTCCGAGCTGGTAGTTAGGTTCGGTGAACTCGCTGGTGTGAATGGCACGATCTGCTTCGTCGTCGCGCCAGCCCAGCCAATGTCCTTCTGCCGACAAGCGACAAAGCCATGGCGCCCCATCCGCAGCAAATTTCTCGTAACGGTGCCGCGAGCTGAGAAAACGAGTTCTGCAAAGTAGTACTCAGTCACGCCGTCACGTGATCCCGATCACTGCAAACAGGCCTCGGCACAATAAGCTCAAAAGCTACAAGTCGCCTGAGCTCCAAGAGGTAGTGGGGACGGTGACCTACACACAATTATTAACGGCAAAAACCAAAATGCGCTCCTACAAGACTTTTGCAGCGGAACAGGTCGACGGGTCATTTAAGTACATCCACGAATTGAGCAGGAAATGACTACTGGAGGCAGCTATGGCGAGTGGGGAGAGCCTGGGCAATCCCAATCAGCAGCAACCACCATCGGTACTGCGGAGAAGATTTGTTGAGGTGCTGCTGGGAAGCGGGTTCGTGGCTACCGCCGCTGCATTCGTCTATCCGGTCCTGCGCTACTTAGTCCCGCCGACAACTTCCGATCTTGGCAGCGATGCTGTGGTGGCGGGGCGTGTCGGAGAACTAAAGCCCAACAGTGGAAAGATTTTCCGCTTTGGTAATCGCCCCGGTCTGCTGATCCGCGAGGCCAGCGGAGAATACCGTGCTATGTCTGCCACGTGCACGCACCTCTCTTGCACGGTTCAGTTTCGGGAAGATCTGCGCGAAGTCTGGTGCGCCTGCCACAACGGTAAATACAATCTCGATGGCCGCAACATTTCTGGTCCCCCGCCGCGCCCACTGGAAGCCTTCGACGTCCAGGTTCGTGGCGAAGAGATTTTTGTGCGGCGCCGCCGGGAGACTTGAGATGAGCGTATTACGCAATGTCGGCCATTGGCTTGAGGAGCGATTCCAGTGGGACGATCTGGTCGCTCCGCTGCGCGAGAAGACTGTTCCGGTCCACCGGCTCTCCTACTGGTACTTTCTTGGCGGCATCACTCTCTTCTTATTCGTGATCCAGGTGTTGACCGGGATATTGCTGCTTCTCTATTACCGGCCGGGCGCGAACGAGGCTTTCGAGAGCGTGCAGTACATCATGACCCAGGTGCAGTTTGGCTGGCTAATTCGCTCTATCCACTCCTGGTCTGCCAACCTGATGATCTTCACGGCATTTGCCCACATGTTCAGCGTACTTTTCCTAAAGGCATACCGCAAGCCACGTGAACTCACCTGGGTCAGCGGAGTGATCCTGCTATTTCTGGTGATGGGGTTCGGCTTCAGCGGTTACTTGCTGCCGTGGAACACCCTGGCTTTTTTTGCAACCAAGGTGGGCACCGAGATTACTGGGCAAGTCCCCATTGTCGGCAAGCCCATGATGATCTTCCTGCGTGGTGGTGAAGACGTGACTGGCGCCACCTTGACCCGGTTTTTTGGGTTCCACGTCGCGGTATTGCCTGGATTGGCAACCGTGTTGATCCTTGTGCACGTTCTGCTGGTGCAGCGCTTGGGTATCAGCATACCTCCGCAGTTGGAGATGGAGTGGGACGCGAATCCGTCCGCAAAACGGGAAATGAAATTTTTTCCCAACTTTGCGCTTCGTGAACTCATGGCTTGGTACATAGCGTTGGGCGTTTTGGGTGCTTTGGCGGCAATCTTTCCGTGGAACCTCGGGGTCAAGGCAGATCCCTTTGCCCCTGCACCGGCAGGAATCAAGCCCGAGTGGTACTTCCTCTTCATGTTTCAGACCCTCAAGCTCATCCCAGCTAAGGTGTGGTTCATCGACGGGGAGGTTCTTGGTGTGCTGGCTTTCGGATTAGCTGGCCTGCTGTGGGTTCTGCTGCCGTTTTTTGAAGGTGACCACCCTTCGCGTATGAAATCGTGGATCACGGGTCTTGCCATCTTTGCTCTCACGTACATGACAGGTATGAGTCTTTATGGCCATTTTGCAAAGTAAGACCAGGCGACTAGCGGCGGCGATCATACTTTGGCTAATCGGGTTCGCTGCGTGTGCGAGTTATGGGCAAACCCCGGACTCCTGTCTGGATTGTCACTCAGCCCTGCCTGAGCCCTTGGGAGTCAGCCAAGAAAAATTCAGCCAAGATATCCACGCGCAAAGGGGCCTGACCTGCGCCAGTTGTCATGGGGGCGATTCAACCAGCGCGGATCCAGATCAGGCGATGAGCCGTAAGGCGGGTTGGAAAGGGAAGATTGAGCGCAAGCAGATTCCGCAGTTGTGCGGGAGTTGCCATTCCAATCCAGCCTATATTCGCCAGTTTAACCCCAGCTTGCGCACCGACCAGTTAGCCGAATACGACACCAGCGTGCACGGCAAGCGCCTCGCCCACGGAGATGCCAAGGTTGCGGTATGCACGGATTGCCATAGTGTCCACGATCTAAGGGCACCCAGCGATCCGCGCTCGACCGTCAATCCCGTCAATGTTGCGAATGCGTGCGCTCGCTGTCATGCAGACGCGAATTACATGAAGGGACACTCCATCCCGACGGATCAATTCGCGAAATACAGTACGAGCGTCCACCATGACGCGCTCGCGGTTCGAGGAGATCTGAGTGCGCCGACTTGTTCCACGTGTCATGGAAACCACGGCGCCGTACCGCCAGGAGTCGACAAGGTTCAGAACGTGTGCTCGACCTGTCACGTCTTTCAATCTCAGATGTACGAGAAAAGCTCGCACAAAGCCGCCTTTCAAGCGGCTTCTCTTCCGGGATGCGTCGTGTGCCATAGCAATCATGGCATCCGTCATCCAACGGACGCGATGCTCGGCGCTGGTCCCGGGGCTGTATGCATGCGGTGTCACACTCCAGGTGACGCCTGCGATCAAGCCAGGGCGGGATTGTTCGCTGACTTGAATCGCTTGGACGAGGCCATCAAAGGGGCGGACCAGGTTCTCGCCGTGGCGGAGTCTTCTGGCATGGAGGTGAGCGAGGCTCGGTTGGGACAGAACCAGGCACGGGATTCGCTGACCAAGGCTCGAGTCACGATCCATAGCTTCCGCACGGATCTGGTAGGTGAGGATGTTCAGGCCGGCTTGAAGATTGCTGCCAAGAGCTTGCAAGCCGGTCAGAAAGCCATGGCGGAGCGTAATTACCGTCGCGTCGGTTTGGGGATGGCCCTCGTCGCGATCGGGATCATGCTGGTTGGGCTTCGTCTCTATATCAAGAAGATAGAGAGCTGAGGCGTAAAAAGTAACTTTCGGTGCGCCACACGACTATCGGGAAGAATCACTCGGTTCGGCATGAAAGGAGCGAGCGAGGCCATCACAGCGTCTCAACGCCCCCGCTCGCCCAAAGTAAAGTTGCCCACATGCCGCAGCAAACCGCCGCTGTGCCTCGCATCGATACTTAGGTCCTCGGCTTCCTCCCTTGGACGTCTATCTGGGCCTCGAGGCGACAGGTACGTTCCGCACAAAGGCCTGGTTCAGAGTCCGCACCTCTGCGCCGGATGTCATCCAGGCCGGCTGCAGACACTGTCGCGATGTCCGTTGACGCTTCCCACAGGCCAATAGCGTTTTGCTAAGATCCCGCAACGGACATGACCGCCCCGATCAGACCAATGGGTTTTACCTCGCCGACGCAGTTCACCGCATACGGCAGTCTGTGCGTGCTCTGGGGCAGCACATGGATTGCGGTCCGGGTCCTGGTGCGTGATGTTCCACCATTCCGCGCGGCCGCAATTCGCTTCGCGATCGCCGCAGCCATTTTGGGCGTCGCCTCTGCGGGAAAGAAACTACAGTTGCCGTGCTCGCTTCGCGAGTGGCGAACCCAGATCATACTCGGCATCGCCATGATGGCCGTTCCTTATGGCTCGGTATTCTGGGCCGAGCAGCACATCAATGCCTCTCTGACGGCATTGCTGTTCGCCTCCTTCCCGCTGGTGGTGGCGATCTGGAATCTCTTGCTTACCGGCCAGACAGTCCCCCGCCGCGCTCTATTCAGCATCCTGGTAGGATTCAGCGGAACTGCCGTGCTATTTTTCAAAGGCGTACCATACTCAACTTCGAGCCGGCTAAGCGCGTTTGTGGTCTTGTTGGGTGTGCTTTCAGCTGCGTGGGCCACCGTATTCGCGAAGCGCGAAGGCCTTGCAATCAGTCCCCTAGTTAGCACCGGGATTCAGATGGCGGTCGCCGCAATAGTGACGACCGTTGCCAGCATAGGCCTCGAAGGCGGACAGGACTCGCATTGGACAACGCTATCCATTTCCATGCTCCTGCTGCTGGCCGTGTTTGGATCGGCAGTCGCGTTCTCCCTCTATTATTGGCTGCTGCGTGATATTGCTGCCTACCAACTCGGCACTATTGATCTGATTGTGCCGCTGGTGGCGACGACCGAGGGCGCCGTCCTGCTCGGCGAGAACATCTCAATATTGATGATTGTTGCAATGATTGTGGTGCTGGGATCGGTATTGGTTGTCATCCGCAGCGAGAGCCCGAAACAGGTGGTGGCAGTTTCGGGACATATTGAAACGTAACAGACGCAAATGCCTTACGTATTGCAGTCGAGCCAGAAGAATCGGTGTACACCAAGCGCCGTGAACTTACGTATTACTGACGCGAAACACGCCGGTCGGTGGCTCCCCCACGCATAAAGTCGCTAACCGTTTCCAAGCAAAGGCGTACGCTGCCCGCAAAAGGTGTTTTTCTACCGCATGGCCTGATATCTGGGATGTGCGTAGTAGCCTTTGCGGGCATAGACTTTGTAGCCCTGCTGCTCGGTGACGATCCGGATTTTCCGGAATTTTCCATCCCAGTTCTGGTTCTCCGGGTAGTAGCCGAGACTGTACTGGTGATGGAGTTCGTCTGAGATTTCGTCCAGCGCGGCGTTTAGCTTGTCCATGCCTTTCACCTCAAGCATGCGGCCTCCGGTCGCCTCCGCCAGCGTCTTCAGCACTTCTTCTCCGTGATCATCTTTTTCGTAGGTATGAATCACGTCACAGTGGTCGAAGTGGGAGCTACCGCGAGGAGGATCGTAGATCTGCAGGACGTAAGCAATCACATCATTTTGCAGCAGCACATCTAAAGCGTCCTCCAGGGTGGATTCGCTCTTAGAATCTCCCGACATGGCAACAACTACCACCGCCTTTCGTCCGACCTCGTGCTGAAGGTAACGGAGTGTGGAAACGCGGAGGGCATCATAGAGGTGCGCCTCACGGCGCTGGTTGTAGGGCTTTCCCGTAGGTCCAATGGGCGGAATTGGTCCGGGGAACGTTTGCGGCGCGGGCGCCTGATCGGGAGTACCAACGGTCGTTGCCCAACTGCTAATCTGATCCACTTTCTCTTGCAACAACGCGGTGTCGGACGTGGGCACCTGGAGTGTGTCCACGCGCGCATGATAGCTCAAGATAAAGCCGAGATCCGTGGGCCGCACAACATGCTTCATGAACATGCTCGTGGCCGCAGCCTCCTCGTTAAGAATCCAGGCCATACCTGTGCCCGTATCGAGCAGCACGCCAACATTGAGCACCACATCGCTGTGGTGAGCAAAAAACTTAATGGGCTGCTCCTGCCCATCTTCCAGCACTCGGAATTCTCCCTGGTCGAGCTCACTCATTAGCCGCTTCTTGTTATCGCGAACGGTGAAGTACACCGAAACCAGGTCGACGTTCTTCTTGATAATGTTGTCCTGGTCGGCCCCGTCCTGCGCAAAACCGGCTGCCGATGAACCCATGTTGAGAATTGAGAACGCCAGGATTAGGAGAGACCCTTCTATCGTCCGACGCATAGGACACTCCTTTAAGGAGGAGGCTGTCCGGGTAGATGCAGCCATTCCGCCGCGAGGTTGTGCTCACCCTCGGCATAATTGAAGCCACGGAGAAAATGAGCCCATGTTGGTGCAACGGTCGGGGCAACGCCGCATCATGTTGTGCTCTTTGGCAGTGGCACACATATTCATGCCCGCCGGTCCTTGGACTGAGCGGATCGACAGACCTTGGCAGGGTTTCGTCAAATATAGGGTCGCCTGTCGTTTCGTGAAATCTGCAAGAACCATCGTGTCCTTGTCTGTGAGCGTGGGATGGTTGAGGGCGGATGCGGCACGCGCGCCTCGGCGGAACCTTTCGAGCGCCTGCGGGTCATGAGCCACATCTTCGGGCAGGAACTTCAGCGCGACGAAACGACCAAGTTCGGTGTCTTCCGCCTTGTAAACGACACCCATGCCTCCACCGCCCAGCTTCTCGACGATGCGGTAGTGCGAGATGGTCTGCCCAACCAGTTGGGTGGAGTCGCCCATTGGCGGAAATACTAGGTGGGACGGAAACAAAGGTCAACGCATCGAAGCCCAATTATTGCAGCATGGCGTACTCGGCTTTGGCTGCTTTGTAGATCGGGATGTCGTGGTCGGCGTCTTTCCAGAGGGTGAGGAAATCCCTGTAGGCAGCTTTGGCTTTGGCGGTATCGCTTGTCATCACGTAGGCACGGCCAATTTGAAGGTGCACCAGTGATCCCGTGACAGAATTGAGCACGATCCCCCGATGGTCGAGCAGTTTCTGGAACTCAGCAGCTGCCGCTGTGCCGTTGTGCGCTAGTAGGTAGGCTTGGCCGCGCACGTACGCCGGGTATAGGCTTGCTATGTCACCCATTTCGTAAGGAGCCGCCGCCTCCAGATACACGAGCGCTTGAGACGAGTGTCCTTTGCTGATTTCGGTGGCAGCATTGATCGCTGGTAGCCAGTAGACCTTCAGGAGGTCGTAAGCTGGGTAGCTCCTCTCCAGTTCCTCAGCTAGCCCCTGGGCGCGGGTAGTGTCGCCGACGCAAGCCAACGTCAAGGCTGACAACGCCGTCACATCTCGCCCCCGAGACAGCGCCAAGGCCGCCGTGACTCCTTGCCTCGCTTCCACCTTGTTGCCCACTTCCGCCTCCCGCTGGGCCGCATTGATCTGCCATAAAGCTGCGGTCTCTTTGGCGTCAGAGCGGATAGCCGAGTCCACGGCTCGGCGCGAGAAGTCCCGCGCTTGGCTCAGCCGTCCGTAGTAGGCTTCTGTGTCAGACTGCGCCGACAGTAGCCAGTCGTCATCGTTTCCGGGTTTGTCACCAGACCACACTAGCTGCTGCTGCATCTGCGCAGAATCTTCCTGCAGAAAGGCAAGATGGTATATGTTCAACCGCAGAAACCCACTGTCCAACTTGTGCGCGAATGCCCGATCGAAGGTGACCTTAGCTTCATCGAGGCGGTTTAGGTGGAGGTAGGCTTCCCCCAGGGCCGCATAGGTGGTGACGCTGTCCGGATCAAGTCGCAACGCTTCCTGAAATTCCGCTAGCGCCTTTTCATACTGCCCGATGATGAAATAGTCCGCTCCCCTGTCAAGGCGCGGAAACGAATCACGAGGATAGTTTGCCGCCCAGAGTTCGTTGACCTCGGTCGCCCTCGCGAATTCTCCTCTGGCAACAAAATACGCGGCAGAGATACGCAGTTTTTCCCGTTCGTTGGCACGGTCGCGCAATTGGTAAGCTTTGGTCGCATATTCCACCGCGAGTGACGGTTGGCCGATATTGGTGTAGCTGATCGCCAACCCGGCATACGCCATAGGAAAATTGGGGTCTAGTTCAATCGCCCGCTTCAGAAACGGCATGCTCGGCGCGTCTCCCTTTTCCTCCTTCAATTTGACACCCATGCTGTAATTTTTCAGGGCTTCGAGGGAAGATGTCGTAGCTTCAATCGGAACATCAAACCTCTGCACCGAAGGCAGCGACTCGCCCAAAGCGGCCCGTAAGCTGGAAGAGGCTCGACTCAGTGCCTTCAGAACATCTTCCTTGCTTGTAGCCTCGGCCTGTTCTTTGGCCAAGGTGTCGCCCGTGGTGCACCCAACGGCATTCAGGTCAATGAGGTAATGGCTTCCCAAGGCGGATATTGTCCCGCCCAGCAGAGCCGTGCTTCCCGTTCTCAGGCAAACCTCCCGGCCGACATCGGCCGTGATGGGTTCGCTCCTGCTGCGACCCATCATCCGCAAGGTCTCACTGACTTTTCGATCAGAGAGCACATTCAGGAAGGGAGACTGTCCCAGTTCCACCGCCAACGCCTGCTTGAGTGCATCATCAAAAACGGCATCCCCAGTGTTGTTGTCGAAGTCGGCGAGAACGATGGTGTCCTTCTCGGTTAGCGGCTTGGTTTTATGCGAACGATAGTAAAGCCCTCCGCCGATCAGGGCCGTGGCTATTACGATGGCCGCTGGGACAACGACCATCCAGAGCTTCCTCATCGGAGCGGCAGCAGATGATTCTGCCATCGTGCTGGAGCTTGTTGCCACCAAGTGCCCGCTCTCGGTGTCCCGCTTTAGGCGTTGCAGATCGGTGCGTATCTCCGAAGCGTGCTGGTATCGAAGGTTGCGGTCTTTTTCCAGACACTTGTTGATGATCTCTTCCAGCTTAGGCGGAAGATCGGGATTCAGCCGCACGGCTGGCGTGGGCGTCCCGTCCAGAATGGCTTTGAAGATCACACCAGAACTCTCGCCCCGGAAAGGCAACGTTCCCGTCACCATCTCGTACAGAACTGCGCCAAACGAAAACAAATCAGTCCGGGTGTCCAATTCCTTTGTGCGAACTTGCTCTGGTGACATATAGGCCATCGTCCCAACTGCCGTTCCCGGACTGGTCAACTGCTCGGCGCTGGACTCGGTGGTCGGGGCACTTCCATCCGCACCTGCTCGTGACGCAAGTGACACCTTCGCCACCCCAAAGTCCAGAATCTTGACGTGCCCGCGCTCTGTGACAAAGACATTCGCAGGTTTGATATCGCGGTGGACTATCCGCTTGGAATGAGCCGCGTCGAGCGCGTCGGCGATCTCAATTCCAAGCGACAGTACCTCGTCAATCTCCAGCGGCTTGCCAGCGATCATGTGCCGGAGAGTCTGTCCTTCCAGCAGTTCCATCGCAATGAAGGTTCGCCCATCGGCTTCATCAATCTCGTAGACCGTGCAAATGTTCGGGTGGTTCAACGAGGACGCGGCTTTGGCTTCACGCTGGAAGCGGCTGAGAGCCTCCTTGTCGTTGGCAAGATCATCGGGAAGGAACTTCAGCGCCACATGGCGACCGAGCTTAAGGTCTTCTGCCTCATAGACAACGCCCATCCCTCCCCCGCCGATCTTGCGGAGGATGCGGTAATGGGAAACCGTTTGCCCCACTGGTTCGAATGAAGTAGCCACCGACGGGATGGTACGGGGAAGCTGGGTTGGGGTCAATCTGAGTGTGGTCGCATCCCGATGTTACGTTGTGCCGTTCCGTCGCTGGGGTGCAGCGCGGATGCGGGGGGCTGGAAGGATCGCGGCTCTTCTCTTGCTCAAGGTCACGATCTAGAACTGTAGACACCTGAACACATCAGCACCCGGTTAATTCGAGCTTGCTCTGGCCGTTTTGAGGCTATTTGCTGGTGCGTGGAAGTTCCTCAACTTCGATAGTTCCTTTGAGGGATTCAACCCCCGGGTAGAACGTATCTCGATATTGATAAACGCCGGGTTGTTTGAGTACAACGGTTCCTGTCTGCCCTTCAAGAGGTCGTCAGTCTCCGCAGCGGTGTCTTCGACGAGAAATTGCTGCGGTGGGTCATCGATGTTCACCCATGTCACCGGTGTTCCCGCCTGCACGCGGAGACGGCTGGGATGAATGGTAAATCGGACGACGGTTGCGATCACCGCGCCTGCTGCGGAATTGCGCAAGAAATCGCATGCTAGGCAAGCATTCAAAGCCGCAACATGCAATGAGTGTGAAAAACCGTGGTCATGGGAGCGATAATGACAGCCCGCAAATGCTGATTCATTTCGTTAGGCGAGACAATGAGGCATTCTGGACCTCCGCCCCCTGGGTCGGAGTCGCGCCGGGGCGGTTGGCCTACCACTGCCATTCCTTGCGACCGAACTGGCTGGGTTTCATGGCGTCCAGCAGCAATTCGTCACTGATGGCGGAACCAGCAGCACGGAATGCTTCCTCCCAGCCCTGGCAAGCAAACTGACGACACGCAAGCGGCGTGACCCCTCATGGTTTGCATCCCATTCAACGTCCAACCGCCTTCGGCAAGCACAATACGCCTCAATCTCTTGCATGGATGCAAGCAAGAATCCTATACCTTCCACGGATTCAGGATCGGGACTGCCGTGTGTGCGAAATCGCCAACATTGCGGGATACCAGAGTTAGACTAAAGTGGAGTGCCGTCGCAGCAAGCAGAGCATCGATCGTCGCGAATGCTTTTCCTTTTCGTTTCGCTTCTGCAGCCAGCAACCCCCATCGATCGGCGACTGCCGCATCGACCGGTAGAATTCTTCCGGAAAAACGAGCCTGAAGTTCGATTTCTAGCCATGTTTCGAGCTGAGTTCGGCGCTTGCTCTGCGGGAGACCCGCCAAACCCTTTCGGATCTCCCCCAACGTCAGCACGCTCAAGTAGAGAAGCGATTCATCCACCGCATCCAGCCACTCCAATACGCGAGCTTCCGGCTTTGGCCGTACGACCTCCGAAATGCAGTTTGTATCTAATAGGAACCCGCTCATAGCTCGACGTCACGCCCTTCGTCTTTCGAGCGCTCCAGATCGAGTTCAACACCAAGCAGGGGAGACTCACGGAAGAACTGAACCAGGCTCTTCGGCTGATGCGATCTGCCTACGAGCCTCGCATATTGCTCGTCTGCAATCATGACCACACCTTCCTTGCCTTGTCGGGTGATGTGTTGTGGCCCTTTCGTTCGAGCCAGGCGAAACACTTCGCTGAAGCGAGCTTTGGCCGTCTGAATCTGCCAAGACTGGCCAACTGCTCTTAGACTCTCAACTTTCTGTGGCGGCTTCTTAGAGGTTTTGCCCATGGAGTCTCCTTCTTTGCGACCGGTCTGACTAGTCACACTACAACGGCTGCCGAGAAAGATCAAGGCGAACTGCACGTCACCCTTCCGAGGCGGGGTAGGGATGTGTTAGGAACCCCGAGGAAAAGTCTGGGCAATTCGACATGCCAAACTAAGGCAGTTCCAAACTGCCTGCCTGTTTACATGGGGTAGCCCCGGTGAGTTCGGATTTCACCCCTGTTCTTGTCAGGCATCGCTGCCCATTGCAACTGGATCTCGCATACGTTCATCGTCGTGTCGCACCGGGCTTCGACTTTTTAGCAAGTTTTCAAAGATAGGTGTTGCCGGATATTCCCTATTGCAGACTCATTCTCTCTCGGTAGCAGCGGTTCCATGGGTACTGGGAAGTGCCGCGGCTTGCCTGGATTCACATCGACGAAGGAAGATGCCAGTGCGCGCAGGATTCTCCAGTCCCGCACGCACGGAAGTCAGGATTAGCGCCGAAAACCACGCAACAACTAGCTCGATCCTCGATCACACGCCAATCCTTCCTGCCATCAGGATTTGGCTTGCTTTATTAGGCACCTCGAGGACTGCCCAGTCGTCGCCGCGCCCAGCTCCGTGCCTGTGGGCGAGTTCATCCGCGACCTCGGCGTGCTTCTTTTCGAGTTTCTCGGCCTTAATGGAGCCATCAACCAAGGATGGCCCACGACAGCAAATGGTTGACTGCTACAAATTGCTTCGGCGCTACTTCAGATTGTCAACCATAAACAGATCCGACAGGATCCAGGTGTAGCCGAAAACGTAGTGCTGCTCGTCGGCTGAGAATCCCGGACAATTGGCCGATACCAGACCAGCCACGTTGGACGGGCTGAACGTCTTCCACGGTGTCCTGGTGCCGTTTTGCAGATCCAGGCGAGAGACAGGGCACGACATTTCGCCACGGTGCCCCACCAGCAAAGTACGTCCGTCGTCGGACCAGCCCAGGGGCACATCACCTGCCTCGGTTCCTGGCAGCGGTTGCGGCTCGCCACCACCGTCCACCGAAACTAGGGAGAGTCCTTGTCCGGTAATGGCGGCAACTCGCTTTCCGTCGGGAGACACCGACCTCACTCCGCGAATGGAGAATCCTTCGGGAGAGACAGAACGAGGCCGGCCGCCGTCGACGCTCATGACGTAAATCCGCGACGCATGGCCAGGCTCGTGGCCGTCAAAGACAATTTGCTTGGAATCGGACAGAAACAGGCCCCTGCCGGGGATCACATTGGGTGTTGAAAGCACGCGCTGTTGACCGACGCCCGTGGGAAGAAGTGTGAAGTCCGGAGGCGACATGTTCTGGCGAAGCACGAGGGCCCATTGACCGTCGGGGGAGAGGGCCCGCGCTGTTCCCTGCCCCAGACGAACGGCGGAAGCGCCGTTGGTGTCGCGGGTGAACACGGCATATTCGCCTCCGCCCGCTTCCCCAGCTTCGATAAAAAGCAGCGTCTTTCCATCTCGACTGAGATCAGCCGGCACCGTCCAATCCTGCCAGCTTAAGTCGCGCTCCTTGCTTTCGCCGGGCGCCAAACCCACCGCGCCCGCCCGCATTGCATCCCGCGTAATCAGGGCGCGACCCCCCGCGCCCACGTCATGCAGCGTCAGGGTTCCCGGAGCGCTCAACAACGCGCGCATTTTGCCAGAAAGACCCACCCCACGGAGCGCGCGGCTGAATCCGGTGTCCGTGGCCGTGAACCACACCTCATCGCCGGAGGGAGACCAAGCCAGACCGATGGTGCTGGCCCAGCGTTGAGTCAGATCGGACTTCTTACCCTTGAGGTCAACGACGCTGACCGTACCGCCGTCATCGCCGAGCAACGGGTGATCCAGGAATGCCAAACGATCTCCCTTGGGAGAGAAGCGGAGATTGCTGATCCAGCCTGCAGTCTCATAAAGCACCTTGCCGACGGGATATTCCACGCGCCTTTTTCCGTCCACCACGTGAGCAACCGCCAAAGCGGATCCGTCCGGAATCCAATCCGCCTCTTCGACGTTGTCGAGCAGATCGCGGGGAGCGTCGGCGCCAATGGAAAGCTGTGCTAAGGTTCCTTGATGGGTGAAAGCGTTGTCGCTGACCCGAAAGTGGCGCAGAACCGCCATCTGTCCGGCAGAGGAAACCGCCAGAACGATGGTCTGGGGAAGCCCCAGGTCGCGCGATTCGGTGGAATTGGGCGAACTAATGAAAACTGCTTGCGGAGCACCCTCCCAGGCGGCGCTGTAGATGGCCGAGCGCGGGTCGGGCGCAAACCGTGCAGCCGTCAAGTCGCCACGCCGGAACGTCAGTTCGCGAAAGGTCGGCACCGGCCGCACGGATGAACGTGCCCCGGCCGAGAAGGCGAGGAAACCGACTGCGGCCAAAGCCAGCAAGCCAGCACCCGCTAGCAGCGGGATAGTCTTGCTTTGGGTGCGCTCCGGAATTCTCAGCTCTGCCGAGAAGGGCTGACCGACCTCGGGACTCGAAGTTGCAGCCGCGGTCGTGCCGGATTCTTGCGTCGCCGATGCATGACGAGAGGAGGACTGCTGGTCGCGGTGCAGGCGGCGAAGATCCGCCCGCATATCGGCCACGCTCTGGTACCGGAGTTCGCGATCCTTTTCCAGGGCCTTGTTGACGATGCGTTCGAGCTCCGCTGGCAGCTGGGGATTCAAACTGACCGGCGCCACGGGAACTTTGTTGAGAATGGCATTGAAAATGGCCGCCGATGTGCTGCCCTCAAACGGCATACGCCCCGTGCACATCTCATACAGAACGACTCCGAAGGAAAATATGTCAGTGCGGGCGTCGAGTTCTTCTCCGAGCGCTTGCTCTGGGCTCATGTACGCGACCGTGCCCAGCGCCGCGCCGGGCGAAGTGAGATCTTCAACTTTGCCGCTCGCCGTCACCACCGTCACGGCGGACGCTCCCACGCGTTCCCGCGTAACTTTTGCCAATCCGAAATCCAAGATCTTGGCGTGCTTGCGGTCGGTCACGAAAATGTTGGCCGGCTTGATGTCGCGATGAACAATGCCCTTGGCATGAGCGGCTTCAAGCGCATCGGCAATCTCAATGCTGAGGCTGAGCAACAAGTTCGGCTCTATGGGCCGATATCCGATGCGATGTTTCAGCGTCACACCTTCAAGGAACTCCATCGCGATGAAGGATTGGTCACCATGCGTGCCAACTTCATAGATGGTGCAGATACTAGGATGATTTAGAGCGGAGGCTGCGCGTGCCTCGCGACGGAAGCGTTCGAGCGCCTGCGAGTCGCGGGCGAGTTCGTCGGGCAGGAACTTGAGTGCGACAAAGCGTCCCAGCTGGGTGTCTTCGGCCTTGTATACGACACCCATGCCGCCACCGCCGAGTTTTTCGAGAACGTGGTAATGAGAGATGGTCTCGCCGATCATTGAGGTGAAATCTTATGGTCTAGAGATGGGACAAGTCAATGCAAGCAGAGAGGCTTGCGGCTACCTGCAAGTGAGGCGGGTTACGAGTTCGGATTTGAGTAGCTTCACGACCTCGAGGACTGCACAGCATCCAAGAGTCGGTTCAAAGGCGGACTTTATCTCTGTGTCAGTTTATGCGAAAGGTCCTCATATTGACTTTTTTGAGCCCTGGTTTCCCTACGCAGCTTCGATGTGTTCCCAAGCGCTCCTAAACGCACGCAAGGCATAGAGAGCGTCCTCGAGAGCTTCTTGTTCTTCGCAAGTTCCAGCCGTGTAGAAGAGTTCTCGGCACCGCGCCAGAATCGCTTGTTCCGCTTGGGATACCTTTTGGGGTATAACGCTCTTGTTTGTTTCGAGAATGGCGACTCGGTAGAGAGCCTTCCAATCGCTATGGTCAGGGCTGGGCGGAAATGCGGTCTCCATAATTCAACCTTCAACGAGGGTATTAGGCAATATCCTGATTCTCTAATGTCTAGAGTTCAAATGAAGAATACAGATGTCTTGAATCTGGTTAGGTGATGGACACTGTCATGGAACGACGAGCAGCGAAAACAGTGACGCCATTCGTCTTGCCCAATCGTAATTGGGGAATGTCTGCTTCGACGTCGTGCGGTTTAGCATTTGTCAGATCACTTCATGTCAGAGCTCTGTAACGCGGGTATTGATAGCAAGCAGTTCGAAGAGCTCACGAGCTGCAACCCCGGTGGCAATGATTCCCCAAAGCTGCGGACTGCGTCCTTCCTTTCCGACGGGACGTACTTTGACAGGGGTTGGATGCTTTCTTCGGCAGTTCCAACGGACGTCAACCGGGAGATGAGCTGCCCACGAACCCCATCATCGATGTCACGCGAGTGATCGTCGGTGCGCCGCGCCATCAGCAGGATGGTGGAAGTGGTTGCCGCCGTGAACGCCGGTAAGGCAAGCAGAAATTTCAGCCACTTGCCGGCAGTTTCGGCTGCCACCACAGAATGCAGCGGCCCGTACAGGGGAATACGGGCGCCCAGTCGACCGAGCGACCACAGCCAAATTGCATCAGCAGGTTGTTTTCTGATCTTCGCCAGCAGTTCACGGCCAAGCAGAGCGCGGGTGCTCGCGGCCAAGTGCTCAAGGCTCGCAAGCAAGCGCCATGCCTCGTATTCCAATTGCCGGTTCACGCGGAGTCTTTTCTTGCCAGCGAAGCGAACGCAGCCACCCAATAATGGCGCGTATTTTCGGTAGAGCGTTTGCTGCTCACTTGCGTTGATGCCACCGGCGATCCGGCGCAACAGTATCAGCATCTCGACCTGACATTGCAAATCGCTCCCGCAGACGGACTCATTCAAGGCGATTCTTCGCAGATGATCCAGTCGCGCATTGTCACCCGAAGCGCCGAAGCCGGGACGCAAACAGAAGCCGTAGAGGTTGAGCCAACGCACGGTGTGCCGCGGCGATGTCTTTCGTGACTTGGCGATTTCATTGAGCACATCACAGAACTGCCGAATAGTGAAGATCGGCCACGAGTCTTTCTTCAGGCCGAGCGCTGTCTCCATCTCGCTAACGAGACTTTCGGGGGAAGTGGTGCCACCTTCCACGGAATTGGCAAAAGCACTGCGAATCAAGTGCGCAGCGGATTCGACCGATGCGTTGGAACTTGCCGATTGATCAACGGCCACGGCTTGCGGCTGCGTCGAGTCGAGTTGTTGGGCTTGTGCCTCCTCGCCCCGCAGTTCGAATTGGAGTCGCCAACGATGCGAGGTGTCCCGCGCTTCACACCAGAGTTCGAGTGTGCCAACCTCGGTGAAACTCGCTCGGAGACGGACAATCAGGTGAACCTCGCGCATTTTTTTGCCGTAGCGCAACAAAGTTCCCAGGGGAGCGTGGCGATGAACGTTCGCCTCGTCCAACAGAGCGACTTCGCCTGGCGCATCGTGGCGGGTGCGTGAACTGTAGAGCATGAACGACACCGGGCGGTTAGCTAAAACGGAGAATTCCCGGTCTAACAGCGGAAGCGTGGTGCCCTCTTCGACGCCGGCAGGCAAAACACAAATGCCCTCGAGACCGTCTTCCGAACCCAACCCGATGTAGTACGTACGCGCGCTGCCGGCCCTTATCCGCAAACCGATGCCGCGCCGTACGCGGCCATAGTAGGCTGCCCCGCGTGCGACCGCGCTACCTACCGCTTCATTATTGAGGACCTTGGGCCGCCAGCCGCTTTGCGTTCCACCGAACCAGGCCGCGATTACCTCGACAATCCTCTGGCGAGTGACCGCTGGCGCGCAGAACCCACCATTGAAGAGCACTGCATCAGGTCGCACCATTCGTGGCTTGGCCGATGATCCCTGCATGGCGACAGCCGCTTGCATCAGAAACGCAGCCAGGTGCTTGCTGATGGCGGGATCGCTGGCGTAAGGCAGGCCGAGCTCGCGCAGGGCGCTCGACCGACCGCGCGCCGGCATATCGTCAGGCGTGGTGATCGGCAGGAAGCCGTCAATGAGTATCTGCAAGACCTCTTCGCGCGTCAGTTCAACGTTGAGCGCCTGTCCGATGACGGCCCGGCCGGTCCCCAGGATCGTGACCGTCACGCGCTCCAACGACGAATCACTCAGTAACCGCTCCTTGGCTGCACAACAGGCTCGACGTAGCGCGTAACGCTGTCGCAGCGTGAGCTTGATATCCATAAGCTTATCTTCCAACCGGCGAGCCAATGCGAAATCGAGGTTGTCCCCGGCGAGCAAAAGGTGCTCACCGATGGCGGTGCGCTCAAACTGCAACTCGCCATCTGTCAAACGAGCCCGCACCAGGCTGAAGTCGCTGGTGCCGCCACCGATGTCGCAGATCAGAATCATTTCTGCATCACGGAGCGGTTCACCGTCCTGGTCCCGCGCCAAATTCCGACCGTCTGCCTGGGTTTCTCGCTGGGCTGCGATCCAGGCATAGAACACAGCTAAGGGTTCTTCGAGCAGAGTGACATTCTTGAGTCGGGCACGGCGCGCGGCTTCGACTGTCAGCTCACGCGCCTCCTCATCAAAGCAAGCGGGTACGGTCAGGACGATTTCCTGATGCTCAAAACGCGCTTCTCGGTCTGTCCCGATTGCGCCATTCCAGGCATCGCGCAGATGCATGAGGTAGCGCGCGGACGCCTCGATCGGGGAAATCATTGGCTGCGGCGGTTCCGCTTGCGCCGGCAGGATCCTGGCACGGCGATCCACGCCGGGATAGGAAAGCCAGGACTTGGCCGACGATACCTGGCGGCTCGGTACCAGTGCTCCCTGTTCGCGTGCGAGCACACCGGTGACCATGGGCGGATCCTCATCCCACGTGGCGCTCACGGTTCCGGCAGACAACTCCTCTTCGAGCGGGAAGTACAGAAAAGAAGGAAGAGCGGGAAGCGTGCGGACTTCCCCCTGCGCCACCAACTGCGGCACGGCGAACACATGAATGGTGGAGTCTCGATCGGCGGCTGCGTGAGTATCGATGTACGCCACCACAGAATTCGTGGTGCCTAGATCGATGCCGATCAGATAGGGAGCAGGCATGGACAAGCTCACCGCGCGGTCTTTTCGCGAATGTTCAGCTCAAGCTTCCAGCGGTTCGTCCCGTCGCGGGATACGCACCAGAGCTCAAGGGTGCCGAGTTCGGTGACGCGGGTCTCGAGCCGCACCGGTAGCACCGTGCCCTGCTGGCCGTCCAGTTTGAGCGTGACCTCCAAAGGGCTAAGTTCCTCGAGTTCGCTACCCCAATCCTCCAGCAAGCTGCCGGGACGGTCCTGCTTGCGGACGCTAGAACTCAGGAAACGAAATTCGGCTGGTTCACCAACCACGAGGCCAAACTCTCGGTCGGGAATCGTGGCCTCGGTGCCCTCCTCCATGCCGAACGGAACTACGCAGAGCGCCTTGAGCGGAGCTTCCATACCGGGCACGGCAGGCATGGCGGACTCAATTCCAATGTAGTAGGTCCGCGAAGCGCCGCTGCGGATACGCACCCCGCGACCACGGCGCGCCTTGCCGTAGTAGGCTGCTCCGCGCGCCACGGCGTGCTCCAAGTCGGGGGCTTCTAGGATCTGCTCTGCCCCGAGCGCGTCTAGCCCTTCTTGTCGCAACCAGTTATTCAGCACCTCGACCACCCGGTCGCGCAGCACCGACGCTTTCATCACCCCTCCGTTGAACAGGATGTGGGTGGGACAGGCCAGTCCGCTCGGGCCACGCCGGATGCCCGCTGCCTCCGGGCTGTTGCGAACTTGCTCCGACAGAAACCGAGCGAGGTGCTTGGTGATGGCCGGATCGGCCGCGTACGGCAAGCCCAATTCCTGAAACCCGACACGACGTTGCCGGGCGGGGAATTCGTCGCTTGCTACTTTGGGGAAGAATCCTTCGACCAGCACCAGATCGAGGTCTTCTCGCGCCAGTTCCGTCTTGATCGTGCCGCCGATGAGTTTTGTGCCTTTGCCCAACAAGGTGACCGGGTGCTTCTGCGTTTTACGCGATTCGAAAAGCTTTTCCTTCGCGATACGGCACTGATGCCATAAGCCGTGCAACTGCCAAATATCAATAAGATGACCCGAGTCTTTCAGGCGTCCTTGCAAAACGCGCGCCAGCGCCAGATCCATGTTGTCGCCCCCCAGCAGGATGTGATCGCCGACGGCGACACGTTTCAGCGTCAGTTCGCCGTTTTCCTCGGAGACCGCAATCAGGCTGAAGTCGGTCGTGCCGCCGCCCACATCGCACACGAGAACGAGGTCGCCAACCTTGATTCGCTTCCGCCACGCGTCTCCTTGGCTTTCCAGCCAGGCGTAAAAGGCTGCCTGCGGCTCCTCCAGCAACGTGACCTTCCGATAACCGGCCTGCTCGGCGGCACGCAGGGTCAACTCCCGTGCTTCTTCGTCGAACGAAGCTGGCACGGTGAGTAGCACGTCCTGTTCTTCGAGAGCGAGTTCCGCTTTTTTTCCTGCCTCGCCGCTGTCCCACACCGCGCACAAGTACCGCAAAAACTCCGAGGACGCTTCCACCGGCGATAGCTTGGGTACCTCCTCGGGTGCTTGCCACGGCAAGATCGGTGCAGTGCGGTTCACCGCCGCGTACGAGAGCCAGGATTTGGCGGAGGCGACCAAGCGGTTTGGACTCTCCGCGCCGCGCTTGCGCGCCAGTTCGCCGATGACGACCTTCGGCTCCGCGTCCCATGGCAGCGCGAGGCTGCCCTTGGGAAAGTCGAATTCTCCGGGGAGATAGAGAAATGACGGCAGCAGACTGCGTTCCGCCACGTCGTTCGGATTCACGAGCTGCAGAATGCTGCGGATCTCGATGCGGCTTTCGTCGTCAGCAGTGGCGTCGCACCTCGCCAGCGCTGAATTGGTTGTCCCTAGGTCGATTCCAACGATGTATTTTGCCGCCAAGGAAACTCTCCTCTTGATACCCACACTGTTCGGCAGATGTGGATTTACGGTTACGCGAGCTCGACCTCAGCCGGCGCAAGCACCATCCGGCCCGCACCCTGGGGCAACGGCGGCAGATTCACTTCCTTCACCCGCCAGCCTTTGTGCCGCAACACACCGCGAACTGGCGGCTCTCCCGCTACGTTGCCGATCAATTTGATGGCTGCCGGCTCAAAGCCCGCTGGCACCGTCACCGGTTGCTCCTCTTCGGAGTTCAGAATCGGCTCCAGCTTCAGGTAACGTTCGAGCACCTGCCGGCAAGCTTCGTGGATGCTGCGGACAGCGGCTCCGAGCTGTTCGTCGGGATACGGAGAAATGTTCTCCGCCAGGAAATCAATGAGCCGCCCGTCTCGTTGCAGCAACGCAAGCATTTGTATGGCGCGATCGAACGCTTCCAGCGGCGGCCGTTCCGATTCCCTCAAGTGCGAGGCGGGAGATACAGCCGGGGAGGGCGCCTGCGCAACCGGTGCCGCCGGCTTCCCCAGCTTCTGCGCAATGTCGTTGGGAATGTCAGCGTGAAACAGGATTGAAAAGAAGCATCGAAACGCAAAATCTATTCGTTTCCAGAATCCGATCATGGCTGCTCCCGATCATTCAAAAAACCACGGCATTAGAATAATTCACGGCCGGCTGCGCGCGTCGGTGTCGGACAAATAATAGGCGCCAGCAGAATTGGGATCTGGTCGAGAATTTCTGAGTGAAGTTAGAGTGACGGACGCTTCGGCGTGTGCAAGACCCCAGCGCCTGAACTCGGGTGTTAGACAGAAGGCCGGGCGCTAGGATGGCCGCGTGCGCGCGAAAGCGCCGCGTCCACCTGACGGATCTTTTCATATTCGCAGTTCCAAAACGATTGGCTCTTCATGCTCTCTAGATACGATGCAGAATAGCCGAACCTGGTCCAGGTTGCCTCCTTGTAGGAGAAGAGCCGATGTTTTTCGCCGCGCGACCGCACGTCAAGAATCTCCGTGGAAGTTCCGCCACGGAAAATCTGTTCGAACCGGTCCCCTAGCATCGCCTCAGTGAGGGCTCCCGTGCGCCGCTCCAGGTCCTGCAAAACCGATGGATAGCGGTCGAATCCGTCGGTAGCAATCGTGACCACGTTGTCCTTACGTCTCAGACCGAGATGACGTGAAGCGCGCATCGCCCCCAGGATGTTGCAAATCCCGGAGATACCGAACACGTCATGAAGGAAGTGCAAAGCGCCCGGCCGCAGATGCAGGACACGTTCGACGAGCGCTTGCTGGCGTTGCAGCAATTCCAGCCCAATCACGCAGTCGTCGTCGTGGATCAACATCACGTAGTCGGTGGTGAGCACATTGTGGATAAGGGTTACCATCTTGTCACCGATGCCCTCGATGCGGTGCGTGCCCCGGCCGTTATTGAAGAGCGTGGAACACTCGCGCGGCTCCAGTGCGCAAATGGCGGCGTCCGGGAATCTCGTTTTGATTTCGTCTCCGGTGGCCAGAGTACCGGCGGAGCCGGGCGCGGCGACAAAAGCCGCCACGCGCCCGTTGCCATAAGCTCGCGCCACCTGCAAGACACTGCCGCCGGTCACGTAGCGATGGAAACGGTAATTGGGCAGCAGTTCGAATTGCGCCAGCACCTTGTTGCGCGGATCTTTCTTGTACTCTTCGGCGCGCTCGAGCACTAGAATGACATCGCTTTCTGACCCCGGTGTCAGGTCCAGGCGTCCGCCATAATTCCTGATCCGCTGGTATCGTTCAGCACTCATCTGTTCTGGCATGATCACCACGGCCGGGTAGCCCTTCAGCCTTGCGATGTAGGCCACCCCAATTCCGAAATTGCCGGTGGAAGGCCCGATGATCGTGCTCTCGTCCCGGCGAATCTCGTCGGCGAGTTCACCCTCTAGCAGCGTTGCATAGGCCGGACCGACCTTGTGGCTGCCGGAAGGAAACTGGTGGCCAACCAGCACAATGATGTTGGCCTCAACCCCGGTCAACTCCCGGGGGAGCAGGATGTGGCGGACCGTGTTGTCTGGCGCTTTCCAGGTGATGTTGAAAAGGTTCGCCGCAGCGAGTTCGTTCGCGCGCGCCGCTTCCGCTTGCTTGCGGAGGGACGCGGGTAGAGTTTCGGGGTACAACATCTCGTGATAGGTCGGTCCGAAAATCGGCGCGCTTGTCATGAGCCTTGCCTGGCGCGGTCGTCCTATAAGCGCTCCCAAAGCTTCTGTGCTTGGGCTCTGGCTTTTTCGCAGATAGCGCGCTCATCGATCGTGACGCAGCGATAGTCGCGGACCACGAATCTGCCGTTCACCACCAAGGAATCCAGCGGCGCATGCGCAATTCCAAAGAGGATGTGGCCCAAGAGATTCTTTGCCATGAGCGGCGTCGGGGGATAGTAATCGACCAGCATCAAGTCGGCGCGGGCACCGCGCTCGATGCGACCGATGTCCCAGCCCCAGATCTTTTTTGCAATGGTGCGGTTGTTCAGCAACGCCGCCGCATACGCCTCGGAATTGCCAGCTCGAGGATCGCGCGTCGATAGCTTCTGCACGTGGGAGGCGGTTATAAATTCTTCCCACATGCGGGGGGAGTAGCCATCCGACCCCAGCCCCGCCATGACCGATCGGCGCAGCAGCCCGGTGAGGTTGGTGGCGCCCACAGCATTGTTGCAGTTCGATTGTGGGTTGTGGATGACATTCACTCCGCGCCGCACAAGGCAAGTCATGTCTGCCGCCGATACGTGTACACAGTGCGCGGCCAGCGTGCGCTCGTTTAGTACGCCGACGTCACACAAGCGCCGCACAGGACTCTTGCCGAAGCGGGCCCGAGCATGCTGCACATCGCAACGGTCCTCAGCGATGTGGATATGGAAGCCAGCACCCAGTGTTTGATTGGCTTCCACGCACTGCCGCAGAGTGGCATCCGTCAGCGTGAACGACGCATGCAGGCCAAAATTTCCCTTGACCATCGCGTTGCCGTCCCGGCGGCCTGGGATGCGCTCAAGAAAACGAATGTTTTCGGCGATGGCTTCCTGGGCGCGTGTCGGACCGTTGCGATCGGAGGTCTCGAAACACAGAGCGCCACGCAGGCCGACCTCCCGAAAGGCACGCTCGACCGTGTCCAAGCTTCCGGGACAGGCGTTTGGGCTGGAATGGTGGTCGACCAGAGTGCCCACCCCTGCCTTCGCGGATTCGATCAGGCCCACCATCGCGCTGTAATAGATGTCTTCTTGGTCGAGCGCCGAGTCCAGGCGCCACCAAAGCTTCTTCAGGATCTCAGAGAAGTTACGCGGCGCACGTCCGGGCAGGGCGATCCCGCGCGCGAGCGTGCTGTAAAGATGGGTGTGACAGTTGATGAGCGCCGGCATGAGCAGCTTGCCCTGTGCGTCAACAATCTCTTCCTGGCTGTGGGCACTGAGGTTCTGTGCGCCGCGATCCCGCCGGACCCAACCGATACTTCCGTCCCTGCGCACTCGAACCGCGCCGCAATCGATTACGCGGTCCGCAGAGTCAAAGCAGAGAATACAAGCATTACGGATGATCATAGCCACCTACTTCCGCGACACGAAATTCTGGCTACGCCGCATCAGCTGGTGCTCGCTTTCATCGAGTCCTCGACTTCGTACGCGACCTCCTCCTCGGCCATGGTCAGTGCCATGATGGCCTTCGAGGTGTGCAGACGATTTTCCGCTTCGTCATAGACCACCGACTGCGGACCGTCGATGACCGCGTCGGTCACCTCGTTGCCGCGATCGGCAGGAAGGGGATGCATGTACAGGGCATGCGGTGCGGCAAGCTTCATCATGTGCTCGTCGCAGATCCAGTCCGTGTATTGCTTGGCAATGCGCAGCGACTCTTCGGGCTTGGTGCCCATGGTGTCGAGACATCCCCAACTCTTGGGAATGACGACGTCGGCGCTGCGGAACGCCTCTTCCATGCTGTCAACAACTTCGAACCTCGCGCCGGAGCAGCGGGCGTTGTTCCACGCAATCTCCATCGTTTCCGGCATGAGGAAGTACTCGGGGGGATGCGCAAGGGTGACGTCGATGCCAAAGCGAGGCAGGAGCATGATCAGCCCCTGGGGGACGGAAAGCGGCTTCGCATAGCTGGGAGCGTAGGCCCACGACACAGCCACCTTTTTGCCGCGAAGGTCCTTGCCGAGTTTGTCACGCATGGTCATCAGGTCGGCCAGGGTTTGGCACGGGTGGTCCACGTCGCACTGCATGTTGATAACCGGGACATCGGCCCAGCAAGCTACCTCGCGCATGTACCGGTTACCCTCGCCGGGAACGAGATCGTGGCGGATGGCGATGCCGTGACCATAGCGCGACAGAATAATGCCCGTGTCCTTCGGGCTTTCGCCGTGGGACACCTGCATCGCCTCTGCCGTGAGGAAATGCGCATGGCCACCGAGTTGCGTCATGCCGGCCTCGAACGAGTTCCGGGTGCGCGTGGACTTATCGAAGAACATGAGAAAAATTGTCTGGTCCGGCAGGTAGCGGTGGGGGACGCGCTGCTTGAACTTGCGCCTCAGGTCGAGGGAAAGGTCAAGCAGAACCTCGATCTCATCGGCCGTCCATTCCTGGGTGGTGATGTAGTCTCTGCCCTTAAATAGTGCTCTCCTGGTGATGCCGGGTTGTGTAGACACAGTCAACTCCCTAAAGCCCGGCCACATTCGCATAGTGGACGTGGCGGGGATCCGATACAGCTTCAAGTAAGAACTTGAGCTGCAGATATGGCAGCAGGTTGAAGCGTCGTGCGGTAGCGGTCTTGTCATCCTTCGCATGCCAGCTCAGCAGTAGGTTGCGGCTGGACTGGATCACGTACGCGCTGCTTTCGTCTTCGAACCGGGCGCAATCAGCCAAGGCATCGAGCGCCAACCGGTAGGACTTGCCGGAGATGGTGCCGTAGATGGTTTTGAGGCCCTCTGCAAACTCGATGAAAAACCCGTTTTGGCCGGCGTGTCGGCGGTAGCTTGCCAGGCTGCCGAAAAAGCGCGGCTTCTCAGCCTGGGGGCCGCCATCTTCGGGACAGAACACGGCGCAGTTGCCGCAGTCATTGCAGGCGTCGGCATAGTTCGCAAACTGGCGGCACCTCCTAACCTTGAAGGTACCGCCGTCAACCGCCTGGAAGGCACCGCCGGGCAGAAGGTCGTAATTTTGGTAGGCGATTTCGACGGCAGGGGTCTCATAGACGAAGTTGGCGTCGTTAGGGCACAGGGGCACACACTTATCGCACGCAACGCAGTCGTAGAGCCAGAGTCTGGAGCCGATTTTGCGCGGCGTGCCCCGATTCTGCTCCCAGCGATAGCGCGGGTCGGCGGTCGCCTCCTCGACCAGCAGGGGTGTGTTCAACAGGCCGGCGTTATCCACCAGCAACTGCTGAAGGCCTGCTAGTTCCCGGGAAAATGGTTCTGCCACGGATTCGGACAGACCTTTGGCAACGGGGTTGAAGTCTCGCGTGATCTGCTGGCAAGTAGCGCAAAGGGTCGTACTCCGGTCAGCCAGCCATGCCTGGAGGCGTGGTGCGACATCACCGACGATCCATGCTTCCGCGGCGCACAGCGCACGACCGTCGTTTCCCGGACCAAAGCACCGCAGGGAATGGATCAACTGCTGAATGGTTACGTCAACTGCGGCAGGGCCCTGCCCGGCGTGATGCACGACAAACTCGGGAATGGTGGGTGCACGTACTTCCCGCATCCGTGTGCCGAGGTTCTCCAAGTACCGATGCAGGCGTCCGTAGCCGCCGGGCCGCAGCAGGTCCGTGCAGGTCGTGACCGGGACAAAGTTCATGGCCACCATGTTCGCAATGTTGTTGGCGGTCAGCCCGGCGGAGAACGACAGGGGGACCGCAGCGCCCATCTGTTCGCGGAACTTCTTCACCAGGTTGAGCGTGAGCACATGCAGCGGTGGCCCGGACATGTACATCAAGTCATCGCGGAAGACCTGGCGATGATTGCGAACTACCAGCGTGTTACTGAACTTCAAGGAGAAGCGGCGGCCCCAGGCGTGGGCCACGGACGTGAGGCGGGGAACGAGGTCGAGGACTTGATCGAACTTGAGGTCGTTCTCAAACGCTTCGTCAGCCAGCAGGATCTCGCGGTAGCCGAGGACATCGTGGAGCAAGTGTGCGACCTGTTGCCTTCCGAGCAACGTTGGGTTCATCTTCACGCAAACGTTGACGTCCATCTCCCCCAGCAGGAAGGTGACGATACCCTCGATTTCTTCCGCCGGGCATCCGTGGAACGTGGAGAGAGTGACGGTGTCGCTAACGCACGGCGAGAACGGCAGATGGCGATACCGGCGGAAACGTCCGCTAAGGGTTGCGCGCAGGCCGTCGATCACTGCGGTCGCGTTTTTCATCCCCTGGATCCAGGCGCGCACGCCGGGCGAGCGGATGCCATCCAGGTTGTAGCCGACACTCATGTCGAAGATCGTGTCGGCGATTTCGCCGGGGAAGTTCTCGCCGAGTAGGCCCGAAGCCTTCAAGATCTCGAGGAACATGGCAGCCGAGACGTACTCGCGCAGCGATTGCTCCAGCCTCAGTTCCTGCGACCACTCGACGTTGTAGGTCAGGTTGGCGGCATCGATGCAAGGACGGGGGATCTTCAGTTGGTCGAGAATCTGGACGGTTTTGAGTTCGATGTTGCGGGCACCTCCCAGCCAGCACAGCACGATGTTCTGGAGCATTTGATCGTGTGGCCCGGCGGCCGGGCCTAGCGGCGTGGAAGCGCGATGGCCGTTGGACACTACGGAAGTATTCAGGCCCGGCAAGCCGCGGAAGAATTTTTTCCCCGGAAGGTCGAATATTTTCCTCTCGCGCTCATATTCCAGAAAAGCGCGTCGCAACTGCAAATCGAGTGGGATTGGGACCAGTTCCGCCATGGTGGTTTCCCGACCCTCGCTTCCGCCCGCGGAGCGCTACCGTGCCTCTGGACCCTTCGCCTGTTCCTGCTCGAGTAGGTGCACATAGACGAGCGGGAAGGCTGCGTAGAACTGCGCCGCCCTTACCAGGTCGTCGATCGCAACCTTTTCGTTCACCGAGTGTGCGTCCACTTCGTCGCCGGGGCCGAAACCAATGGTGGGCACGCCGCAGGTACCCATCGAGCCGACACCGTTCGTGCTGAAGGTCCACTTGTCTACGACCGGTGTCGTGCCATTAAGCTGCTTGCAGGTCTCGATGGCGGCCTGCACGCCGGGATGCGATTCCTCGAGCACCCAGGTTGGGTAGTACTTCTCCATCGGATACACCAGGCCGGTGTAACTCGGTCGCTCGTACCGCAAGACCTCGATCTCAGCGTGCTTGGCCTCGGGCAACGCGCGGATCTCGGCCAGCGCGGATTCTTTCGTCTCGCCGGCAGTAAGCCGCCGATCGAGGTGGATGGAGCATGATGAGGGGACCGCACACAACGAAGGCGAACAAGAGCGAATCTCGGTGATCGCGACCGTGCCTTTGCCGAGGAACGGATCACTGCGTAGGCGTGGGTTGAGTTCCTCGACTTCGCGCACTAGCGCGGTCATTCGGTAGACAGGATTGTCACCGCGCTCCGGGGCGCTGGCATGGCACGAGCGGCCCTGCAAACAGACTTCGATCTCCATCCGCCCGCGATGGCCGCGGCACACCCGCAAACCGCTGGGTTCGGTGATGAGGACGAGGTTCGGCTTGATACCATCCTCGCGCAGGATGTAGATCCACGAGAGCCCATCGCAATCCTCTTCCTGAACACTACCGACCATCCACAGGGTGTAATCACCGACCAGTGCGAGATCCTTGATCAGCTTGGCCGCATACACCATGCTGGCCATGCCGGCTCGCTGATCGCAGGCGCCGCGCCCGTATACGTAACCGTTCTCCACCTTACCCCTGTAGGGGTCCCACTGCCACTCGCGCGGATCACCAATACCGACGGTGTCAGTATGCGAATCCATCATGATGACTCGCTTGCCACGGCCAATCCGGCCAAGGATGTTGCCCATGGGGTCAATGCGGATCTCGTCGAAGCCAACTTTCTCCATCTCCCGCCGGATGCACTGGATCACCGGGCCTTCCTGGCAACTCTCGGCCGGAATGGAGATCAGGTCGCGCAGAAAAAGCACCATGTCGGCTTCGTAGGACTTCGCCCCGCCCGCCAGGCGTTCACGGACGTGCTCGATGGCCTCCAATGCAATCATGATCAGTCGGAAGCTACCGCGGAATACAGCCCCGCGGGCTCCCCCGCCTCCTTCTCTCGCAGCGCTCGCCACACGTCCTCCGACCGGATCGGCAATCGCCGGAACCGTATTCCGATGGCTTGGAAGATCGCATTCGCGATCGCGGGGGCTGGGCCGTTGATGGCTACTTCGCCGATCGATTTGGCGCCGTACGGTCCCAGCGGTTCCTCCGTCTCGACCAAAATCGTCGTTATATCGGGCATGTCTTTCGCGCAGAAAATCTTGTAATCGAGGAACCGGGGATTGATCATGCGCCCCTTATCGTCCAGCTGCATCTCCTCGACCAGCGCGTAACCCAATCCCTGTGCTACAGCGCCTTCAACCTGGCCTTCCGCGAGCCACGGATGAATGGCAACCCCAGCATCCACCGCAGTTACCAGGTGCAGCACGCGAACTTTGCCCGTCTCGGTATCCACTTCCACTTCCGCAAAGGTTGCGCAGAACGGCGGTGGGCTGTCGTTGGTGGAGTGCGACGCGCTCTCCATGATCTGCACCTTCTCCTTGTAGGTCACCTGGCGCGCAATCTCGGCGAGCGGCCACGCGGCCCCGTCGGCGGCAACGATGTGGTTGTCGCAGCAGTCCAGCTTCTCCGCCGGAACCTTGAGGATGCGCGAGGCGACTTCCAGCAGTGACGAGCGCACCTTGTCCGCGGCCTTCTTGACTGCGCCCCCCGAGATGATGGTGGTGCTCGAAGCATAGGCACCGACATCAAAAGGAGTGAGGTCGGTATCGCCCGAACAAATGTTGATCTTGTCCAGGGTGACGCCCAGCGTTTCGGCAGCGATTTGCGAAAGGACGGTGTCCGCTCCGCCACCGACATCGGCGGCGCCAACCAGAACCTGGTAAGAACCGTCTTCGTTCAACTTGATCAGTGCCGAGGCCCAATCAATGCCAGCAATCCCGCTGCCTTGCATGGAGCACGAGACGCCGACGCCGCGCCGCAGGTGGCGGGCCGGATCGGGCCGCACCTCGCGTTTCTGCTCCCACCCGATTGCCACCGCTCCGCGCTCCAGGCACTGCTCGATGCCGCAACTCCGGATCAATCGTGGTAATCCCTTGCGGCCTTCTCCCAGTTGGGCCGAAAGCTCGTCGGTATCTCCCAGGCGGATCAGGTTCTTGCGGCGTAACTCAATCGGATCCATGCCCAGTCGCTCGGCGGCCTCGTCCATGAGACTTTCCTGGGCGAAGAAGCCTTGCGGACAGCCGTAGCCGCGGAAGGCGCCCGCGACCGGGGTGTTGGTGTAGACGACGTCGCAGTCGAACTTCATGTGAGGAGCGCGGTAGAGGGGCAGCACTTTGCTGCCGGTGTTTCCCTGCACCGTCATCGAATGGCTGCCGTATGCGCCGGTGCTGGCAAGCACAGCCATCTGGCTGGCCAGGAGCGTGCCATCTTTCCTGAAGCCCATCTTCATGCGCAGTACCTGCGGGTGCCGGCTGCGCGCCATGAAAAACTCTTCCCGGCGCGTGTACTCGATCTTCACAGGCCTGCGTGTCGCGAGGGTCAGCGCCGCGCAAATGTCCTCCAAAAGCATCTCCTGCTTGCCCCCGAAGCCACCGCCGAGGCGCGGCTTAATGACATGCACCCTCTGCAGCGGGATTTGCAGGATCATGGCCACCTGCCGTCGGACGTGAAACGGTATCTGCGTGCTGCTGCGGATCACCAGGCGGTCATCGGGGTCGAGCCAGGTGATAGTGACATGCGGTTCTAGGGAACAATGTTGGACGCGTTGCGTCCGGTACTCGCGTTCCAGGACCAGGTCGGATTCGCGGAATCCATCCTCCACGTTGCCGAGTTGCTTGTGGATGGTCGCGGCGACATTGTGGCATGCATCGTGGATGCCGGTAGAGTCGGGCTCGTCATGGATGACCGTAACCGCTTGGTCACGAGCGTGTTCCATGTCCAGAACGGCGGGCAGGACCTCATACTCCACCACAATGCGCCGCAGCGCTTCTTCGGCGATCTCTCGTGACTCCGCCGCTACTGCCGCCACGCGGTCACCGACGAAGCGAACCTTGGAATCGAGCAGATAGGTGTCGTAGGGAGAAGGTTCCGGCCAAGCTTGCCCGGCGGTCGTGTGGGGTACACGTGGAACATCCTTGTAGGTGAGCACGGCATGGACACCGGGCACCATCTTCGCCTTGCTTGCGTCGATGCGCTGGATTCGAGCATGCGCGTGCGGACTCTCCAGGATCTTGGCGTAGAGCAAGCCGGGCACATGGATGTCATCGGTAAAGGCCGACCGTCCGGTCACGAGCTTCGCCGCATCAAGCTTTGATACGTTGTGCCCGACGACGGCAAAGCCATTCTGAAGCGACCCAGCCTGTCGGCGTTCGTGCTGCTGCGCCACGGCAAGGATCGCCTCCACCGGTTTCCGGTAACCAGTGCAACGGCACAGATTGCCGGACAGCGCATTGCGCACCTGCTCTTCGGTAGCGCTGGGATGGGTTGCCAGAAGGGCTTGTGCATTGAGCACCACGCCGGGGGTGCAGAATCCGCACTGGATTGCCCCGCGCTCCACCAGCGACTGCTGCACAGGAGCCAGCCCTGCTCCGTGTGCCACGCCTTCGATGGTAACCAGTTCGCGCCGGTTCGCCTGGGCGGCAAACATCATGCAGGAATTAACCGGCCTGCCATCGAGCAGTACGGTGCAGGCGCCACAATCGCCGGTTTCACAACCACGCTTCACTCCGTAGTACCCTTCGCGTCGCAATATATCCAGCAGCAGATCGCCGGGCGCGATCGTCCATTCGCACATCTCGCCGTTAACGCGAAGCGAAAGTTCCATCCTGGAAGTATGCATCGCCAGCTTAGCTTGCTTCATAGGGCACACTCCAAGTGCTGAGTGCACTCCTCGAGCGCGCGGCGCAGCAGCACGCGGCTGAGCTCGGTTCTGTATTCTCCCGATGCCCGCATGTCGGTGATGGAGTGGATCTCCTGAGCAGCGGTATCGGCGGCTCGTTCGAGGCGTGTCTGGTTGAGAATACAATCGGCCAGAACAGCTTCCGCTTTCAGCGCCCGCATCGGCCGCGGAGCCAGGGCTCCCAACGCGATCCTGATCCAGGTACAGCGGCCCCGGCGGTCGAGTTGCAGGCCGGCGGCGACATTCACCACCGCGATGTCCATCTCGGTTCGCCCAAATCGCTGGAACGACCAGGCGGTATGGGGCTTGCAGGGTGGGATCACGATCTCCGTCAGCAGCGACCCATTGGCGAGCGTTTCGTGCAGACCCCGAAAGAACTCTGCCAAAGGCACCTGGCGTCGGCTCCGCAATCCTTGCAGAACGACCTTCGCGTCCAGGCCTAGCAGCGGCGTGTTGGTGTCGGCGGCAGGAGAGGCATGGACCAGGTCGCCTCCGATGGTGGCAACATTGCGCCTTTGGATCGTCCCACAACACGCCGCCGCCTTGGCCAGGATGCCACCAGCCAGATGCTGGACATGCGGAGAATGCTCCAACTCCGCCAGAGGGGTAGTTGTCCCGATCCGCACACTTTGGCCTGAGCGCCGGATGTAATCAAGACCGAGCCGCGTGATGTCCACCAGGTCCGTTACGGAACGGCCAGCCCGCAACACTAGGTCGCTGCCACCCACAACCGGACAAGCCTGTACTCCGGGTTGGTGCAGCAACCGTATAGCTTCGTTAACAGCGCGAGGCTGGTAGAAGGCCCGAATATGGTCGAACATAGCGTCCTCCACCCGACCTGCATGCCCTTCGCGAACCGTGCCCTGTAGCCCGTAAACCAAGCATTTCCTTCAGGCTAGCAAAGCGCTCTTAGCTTGCCTGTGACGTGCGCCCCTACAGGCGTGTGATGTTTCAACGTTCTTGCCGGGCGGGGTCGTGGTACTTGCGGATCAAACGCTCGGAGTGGACGAGAACCGCAGCCTCATCCTGCACGAAACGTTCTGGCAGCAACCGCGGCGGCGCAAGCTGCGAGTCAGTGTTTGGAGGACATGATGGTGGATGTTGATGAAGCCGGGAACGGCAATGTAGGTGCGTGCGTCGACGCGTGGTGGCCGCTGGCCCGACCGACTCACCGTCTCCAGGATAGATGAAAGCACCGCTGCCGCCCTTCCGAATCTGCGGTGAAGAGCGGCGTGATGACTCGGATCAAGAAGGAAAATCGGGTTCGGTGTGAACCTCGGCAAACCTATTCCTGTGCAGCTGCACCAGACTCGGCAGAGATCAGGCCCTGCCTGCGCACTATTTCTTCCAATCCGCCTCCGTCCGGGGCTACCTCAAAAGGTCCGGACACCGCTTTTTGTGCAGCGCGGATGTCTTTCAGCCCACTGCCGGTGATAATTGCCATCGCGCTCGAATGCCTAGAGATGATGCCTTCGCTGACGGCACGCCTCAATCCCGCCACCGATGCGGCTGCGGCCGGCTCGGCGAAAACGCCGGCCAGCATGCCCGTATAGCGCACCGCATCCAGGATCTCGTCGTCGGTAACATTGATCATTGTGCCGCCTGACTCACGTACAGCCGTCAGGGCCTTCTGCCAATTACGCGGAACGCCAACAGCAATGCTGTCCGCGATGGTGTCGGGAACGACGGGCCGCAAGGATGCACCGGTGCGAAATGCCTCGGTCACCGGAGCCGCGCCGGCGGCTTGCACGCCCAGCATGCGGGGAGTGCGATCAATTAGGTCGAGGACCCGCAATTCGCGGAAGGCTTTCCAAGCTCCGGCGATGGTGCAGCCGTCCCCCACGGACAAGGCAACCCATTCCGGCACCTGCCAGCCGAGCTGTTCCGCAATCTCCAGCCCCACGGTTTTCTTGCCTTCCACCAAGTACGGGTTGATGGCGCAATTGCGGTTGTACCAATTCCAGCGCTCGCACGCCTTGTGCGAAAGCCGGAAGGCGTCATCGTATCCGCCCTGCACACGAAACACAGTCGCGCCAAAGATCAGAAGCTGTGTGACCTTCGGCTCCGGCGCCCTGTGCGGAACAAAAATGACGCTCCGCAGACCGAGCGAAGCCGCCATCCCGGCCAGGGAAGACGCAGCATTGCCGGTGCTGGCGCAGGCGACGATCGGGCTGCGTTTGCTGAGTGCGCGGACGACCGCAACCGAGCTAGCGCGGTCCTTGAGCGAACCGGTCGGATTGCGCCCCTCATCTTTGAGACGCAGGCTGCGCACGCCAACATGGTGCGCGAGTTTAGGGACGTCGCAAATAGGAGTCCAACCCACTTGCAAGCCTGGGAGGATGGAGCGCCCGGCGATCGGCAGCAGTTCGCGATAGCGCCAGTGCGACTGATCCACACGCCGAAGCAGCACCTTGCGGCTAAGTAATCGCCGGACGGCGGCATAGTCGTACTGCACGTCGAGGATGCCAGTGATCCCACAACCCGGGCATGTATAAGGAACGCGCGTCGAATACTGCCGGCCACAGCTTACGCATTGCAGATGGAGCACGTAGGACACACTTTTTCTCCGGTCCACCTTTGTAACCTATCCCATTCTCCACAGTCGAGCTGACACGCCAATGCACATCGGCAAACCGCTCTGAACCATCGGAGTGGAGCCGATTGAGCTGCCGGTCAATGCCAACTACCACGCTCGTCGCGCCGCCTACGATATCAAGAAACTTCGTGGCAAAGACTTCCTGAGCAAAGCTTCCTCACTCCCGCCGATCTCTTGTTCCTCCGCAAGCCCTCCGCACCATCGCCGCGATCGTCATCCTACGAGAAAACTCCTCCGTCCCATGCTCGCCGCGGTTCACCCCGAATCAGCCACCCGCCACGAAACTGCACTCCAGCGGCCAACACTATGAGAACCTGCGCCAAGATATGCTCACCCTCATGCAAGACCTCAGGGTCGCCGTTTAGCAACCGACAACATTTTGTCGATGTTAACGCCCCAAGCGCCTAGGACAATTTCTCGTTCTTTGCAGTTTGAGCCCGCTTCCCCTTGCCTGACGAGCCCTGCGGCCGGGTGCGCTCCGTAGATTCACGAGCCAGAAGCTTGACCGAAACGTTGCGGCGAATCGGTTGTCCTCCCAGCTGACCGGCGAGCCTCCTCAGCAGGACTTCCGCTGCGGTTGCTCCGATATCATAGCTACGAAAAAAGACCGTGCTGATCGCAGGCCGCACAACATCGAACCAATCCGTTTCACCAAAACTGATTAGGCCGATCTCCGTGGGACAACGAAGCCCCCATTCCTGAATCGCTCGAAACGCACCGAGTGTCATGGGGGGATTTTGAATGAAGATCGCGTCTGGGCGCGGGCGAAGATTGAGCAGGTTGCAGGTCTGCGCGTAACCAGACGATACATCAAAATTGCCTTCCCGGATGAGAGGAGGATCCTCGCGACGGCCAGCATTCTCGAGCGCCCGGCGATATCCAGCCAGTCGCTCACGGGCATTGGCAAGATGCAATGGACCTGTAACGGTCGCGATCCGTCGGTAGCCCGCACGGACCAGATGCTCAACTGCCATCTTACTGGCGCTCGAATTATTCACGCCTACAAAGTCCGCTGGGATGTCGGTGTACGCGCGGTCAGCGAAGACGATAGGAACTTTGCCTAAATCATGTCGTTGAACATACTCAGGCGGACGATCGGATGCGACGACGGCCAGCAAACCATCAACCCGCCGTTCGAGGAACGTTCGGTAATACCCTTCTTCCTTCCCTTGGTCGTTGTCTGAGCTCCCCATGAGCAAGGTGTACCCCGCGTCAGCGAGGACGTCTTCCGCTCCTCGAACCAGCGCGGGAAAGAACGGATCTGCGATGTCTGGAACCACGACTCCGACGGTCTTGCTCTTGTTGGTGCGCAGATTCCTGGCAAGCATATTCGGCTGGTAGTTGCACGCGCGAATGGCTTTCAGAACTCGCGCACGAAGTTTTGGGCTGACGTATACGTTGTTGTTGATTACGTGCGATACCGTGGCCGTGGACACAGCCGCCTGTCGTGCCACGTCATGCAAAGTTGCCATATGCCCTCAGTACGAAAAGGTCGCTCGTCAGCTCCGCCAAAAGAAAGCCCTTGACAACTATATTTAAACGTTTAACACTTGCCAATTGCCTTTTCCTAGTGGCTGCGGTATAGCGCCGAGGGGAACATCGAAGATAGGTCGAAGACTCCGCAGGCTCGAAGCGATAAGAAAAACGGAGGCAGGAAGCTGGCAAACAATATCAGATCCAGGAGATGGTCGGTGGGCGCGTTCTTTCTCTTCTGCGGTCTATTGTGGACCGCATTTCCCAGCGGACTGTCGGCCCAGACTCCCTCAGCGCTGTATCCCGTCATCTATTCTACGGACCTCTACTACTCCTTCATTATGGACAACGATGATCCGTTCGACGCCGCTGTGTTGCTCAAGTCGCCCGAGCTCGATATCAAGGGCATCATTCTGGACAATCACACGTACCCGTCGGACGGCGAGAAGATCCTGGAAAGACTGATGACGTACGCGGACCGGCGTGTTCCTTACGTGAAGGGTCTCGGCGAATTTCAGATGCGATCGGCAACCGACCAGGGGCTCTACGCCGCCAACCAGGAAGGCGTTGAACTTATCCTGAAAACACTGAGAGAGTCCAAACAGAAAGTGGCGCTGATCGCCGTGGGAAGTCTGACCGATTTTGCGGTGGCGCTCGAGCGTGATCCGAAACTGCTCAACGAAAAAGTCTCCGTGGTCTATGTCGTGGCAGGAACTCTGGAAAGCCGGGTTCAAGACTGGAACGTCAAACTCGACCCTACCGCCTTTGTGACCATCATGCGGTCGAGTCTGCCGATCATGTGGGTGCCTGTGGATACGTCGATGTGGTATCTTCCGGCGCCACAACTGCTGGTTCCCACAAGAAACAAGCTGGCGCATTTCCTGCTAAACGAGTCCTTGTATTACTACCTGATGCTGGATGCGCAAGCGCGAACCCACAAGGACAGGTACGAATACTACGATCTTGGCTTGCGGATGTGGTCCACGCCCGCGTTTGTGATGGCCGTGCACGACCCCGCCGCCTCAGAGATGTTCGACGTCGAGCCCGCCAAGGTGGAATTTGATGATGATGGCATGATCAAATCCGTTCACTATGGGGCCGAAAACGCAAATGTGCGTCTCGTGCGGCGGGTCAACGGCGCGAAACTGAACGAATTCATCGTGTCGCGGATCAACCGCTGATACCTCTTCGATGACTCCAGGACGCAAGGCTTTTTCACGCAAGCCAACCATTCGTCGTCCTTTCGGAACGAATCGAGGATGCAGATATGGCAACGGACACGGGGAGTGAAAGGACCGGCGGATCCGCCGAAAATTTGTTCCCGATCACTGCTGCCGGCGCGAAATCCGCCGATATCGTTTGTATCGATCTCTCCCTTCCCTTGTCCAACGAATTGCCTGTGTCATGGCCGACTCTGCCAGCCTTTCACAAGTCGCTGCTGAACTGGTTTGAAGCCTATACAGAGCCGAGTGGAACCATGGTTCCCAGCAAAGGCTATTTCTACGATCAAGCGCTTTCCATGGACGAGCACTGTGGAACGCACGTTGACTTCCCGATTCACGTTTTACCGCCAGCGCGCTTACAAAAGCTCTCGGGCAATCCGCCCCAGGTATCGCTGAAATCCTTCGTCGGGCCGTGCGCCATGGTGGACGCGCGAGAACACCTCGACCAGGCCGAACCTGGTGCCAGTCCCAGAGTTAAGGCGGACACGGTGGAGCGGTGGGAAGAGCGCAACGGTCAACTCCGTGCCGATGAGATCGTTTTGTTGGACACGGGATACACGGATCGGTACTTCCATGCATTTCCCGAAGGGCGCCGCTTCCTACACCAACCGGTCATGGACCGCACTGTCCCGGGGTGGCCCGTACCGGATGGATCTTTTTTCGAACATCTCCGCACCCGCGGCGTCCGCCACCTCGGCATCAGTTCACCCAGCATGGGGGCGCTTGATGACGGCTTTGGAACACACCTGGCAGGTATTCAAAGAGGAATCGTCTTTACCGAAAATCTCATTCGACTCTCCGCGCTGCCCGCCAGGGGAGCCTTTTATATAGGGCTCCCGCTAAGCATCGCGGACCAAAGTGGTTCGCCAGTCCGCGCAGTGGCGTTAGTTTCTCGATAGGAGGCCGCCAGTGGGGCGTGAACGAAGAACCGCAGTGATTTCTGGCGGAGCGTCTGGAATTGGGGCGGCAGTGGTGCGCGGGTTTGTAAAAACAGGGGTGGCTAGCGTCTTCATCGACCGGGACGAGAAAGCTGGGCGGGCATTGTCGGCAGAACTCGCCTCCGTTGGCGAATGCCTCTTCGTACCGGGCGACGTCTCCAACGAGCACGATTGCCAGAAAACAATCAAACAAGCCGAAGAGAAATACGGACCGGTGCACCATTTGGTCAATAACGCGGCACTCTTCCTCTATCGATCATTGGAAGCCACCCCGGCAGAATGGGCGGCCATTCTCAGTGTGAATGTCGTAGGACTCTCATTGCTTAGCCGCTTCGCGGTGAAATCAATGCGGAAGCTCGGACGAGGGACCATCGTGAACATCAGCTCCATCAGTGCATTTCTGGCCCAATCGGGCACTATGACATACAACGCGACGAAAGCCGCAGTGTTGGAAATGACGCGCTGTATGGCACTCGACCTAAGCCCCCTTTCGATACGCGTCAACTGCGTCTGCCCGGGTTATATACGAACGAGCGCATACGAGAGTTACGTGGCCGGGTCAGGGCGTCCGCCTGACGAAGTGGATAAGGAATTGTCGAGCAGAACCATTCTCAAACGATTAGGCCGGCCCGAGGAGGTTGCGAACTGCGTCCTTTTCCTAAGCTCGGAAGAGTCCAGCTATGTAACGGGTGCGGCCATGATGGTGGACGGCGGCCTGACAGCTTTCTGAAAGCGCAATCGTATGCAAGTAACCCACATGCGATCTCGACACTTCAGACTTCCACCCAGCATCCCTTGGCAGGATGCGGCGCTCAAAGTTGCCGCGATTGATTTCGTGATCCTGGAGCTCAAGACGGACAACGGCCTGGTTGGATACGGCCTTGGCTATAGCGTGGGCCCAGGTAGTTCTGCCATCAAGGCGCTGTTGGATGATGGTTGTGCAGACCATGTCATCGGACAGGATCCATCCGACTTCAGAGCCATTCAGCAATCCCTAGGGCATTACTTGCACCGTGCCGGCCAAGGAATCAGTTCTTTCGCCATGGCTGCCATTGACATCGCTCTTTGGGATTTGGTTGGCAAACACCGGCAACTGCCCCTATACAAACTCATCGGGAAGGTTCGAGAGTCTATCGCGTCTTACGAAAGCGGTATCGATCTCTTCATGACGCCCGGACAGCTTAAGCAAGATCTCCTCACCAAGAAGCAGCGCGGTGCAAAGGCCGTCAAAATTAAGGTCGGGCGCAAGAGCCTTCAGGATGATCTCGATCGACTAACGGCTGCTCGTCAGGTGCTTGGCCCAGAAACTCCTCTGATGCTGGATGCCAACCAATGCTGGGAACTCAGCGAAGCACGCCGCCGGCTGCAAGCATTTGAGCCCTTCGAACCATACTGGATGGAGGAGCCGCTGGGCCCGGCAGATATCGCCGGACACGCCGAACTTCGTCGCAACTCGGCAATTCCGATCGCAGTTGGAGAGAGTCTCTACAACGCCGCGGAGTTCATGGCCTACCTCAAGGCAGATGCTGCTGATATCTACCAGCCCGATGTGGTCAGAGTCGGAGGAATCACGTCATGGTTGAAGATTTCGAACCTCTGCGAAGTCTGGGGCCGCCGCGTGGCGCCTCATTACATGAGCGAACTCTCGGTTCACGTTCTGTGCGCGATCAACAATGGCCTGTTTCTGGAGATTGTGAACGGCGGCACGTTTAGCGACCTGGGAGTTTGTCCAGCACTGACAATTGTGGATGGCCAAGCCTTCCCCCCGACAGTGCCCGGAAATGGTTTGGTTTTCGATTGGAACCGCCTAGAGACATTCGAAGTTCGAGCGTAAGGCCACAGTATCTGCGAAATCCGCACACTCGATTTCGCGGGCGGAGCTTGTATGGCCGGAAGTCTGAAGCTCTACCGCACGACCGGCGGCAACTTTGTTGAGCGTGGGAACACGTGGTTTGCCTTGCCCGGCGCTGCTGGCTTTGAAGTGTTGACTCGCCGTGACGACTTGTTGCCCCACCTTACCGGGATCATTTCCGCCCTCACGCCCACTGCCGCTCCTGACCCCCACACCTGGCTCGCACCGATTGCAGAGCAGGAAGTTTGGGCAGCCGGCGTGACATATTTCCGAAGCCGCACCGCGCGCATGCAGGAGTCAGAGCACAACACCGCGAAACACTTTTACGATCTTGTCTACAACGCCGAACGTCCCGAGCTATTCTTCAAGGCGACGCCAAATCGAGTGGTTGGCCCGGGAGGAAATGTCAGGATTCGCCAAGACTCCCGATGGAACGTTCCGGAGCCCGAACTGGCGCTACTGCTAACGCCGACAGGCAAGATCGTCGGCTACACCGTCGGAAACGACGTCAGTTCGCGCGACATTGAAGGCGAGAACCCGCTTTATCTTCCGCAAGCGAAAGTGTACGACCGTTGTTGTGGACTGGGCCCCTGCATCCTTGTTCAGGATGACCCGTTGCCGGACGACACGACGATCCGACTCACCATCCAACGCGCGGGGGCCGTGATCTTCGAAGGCCAAACCAAGCTCGCGGACATGAAACGCTCCCTGGTCTCGCTGGTTCAGTACTTGTTTCGTGACAATGTTTTTCCGAAGGGCGCGATTCTCCTCACCGGTACAGGCATCGTTCCTGATGCACCGATGACACTTGAACGCGGTGACGAGTCGCATATCAACATATCCGGAATCGGCGTCCTCACCAATCAAGTGATCTGATGCGACCGACGGTGCCATCGCCCGACTCAACCTATGCTTTCTCTGTCTCCATGAAATTGCACGCGCGTTGACTGCGATCGGAAGAAGAACTACGGGCCGTTGACAAAACAATCTACAACTCACTTCCCCAAGGAAGATAACAATGCCGAGCTGTCGCCCACAGCGCCGACGGCAAGGCCAGCAAGCCCTCGATGGCGACTCTGGGTAAGGAGACGATTCTTCCCGTCTGGTTAATTCCTGCTTTGGGAACAACTGACCCATTTCTTTCCCCGCAGAAGCAACTTTTTCTAGGCTCTTGATCACGTTAGCGCTCTACTGGGTCTGACGATTCATGGAAGTTAGACCCCGCGCTGGGAGGGAACGCCACGAGTCTGCGACCTGTAAGCACGCTGGTCCGAACAGTCTTGAAGACAGCCGACTTGCAGGAGCTCATCCACCCACAATTCGTCACCACGACGAATATGTGGGCTGCTGACGCCTTTGCCATAACCGAGATTCGGAGACAACGATGGAAACCTATCACTTGACCGTCAACGGCCAGCGTCGCGAGGTGACCGTCGATCCCTCGACGCCGCTGCTCTGGATCCTGCGTGACAACTTAAAGATGACCGGCACGAAGTACGGATGCGGCATCAGCGCCTGCGGCGCGTGTACCGTCCATCTCGCCGGTACCGCCACGCGCTCATGCGTGGTCCCGATCTCGCGCGTCGGCGATCGGCCCATTATCACCATCGAAGGCATCGAGGCTGATCCCGTCGGCCGCGCAGTCCGGAACGCCTGGGTCGAGCACGACGTCGTGCAGTGCGGCTACTGCCAAAGCGGACAGATCATGACCGCCGTCGCACTGCTCAAGCAAACTCCCAAGCCCACCGACGCGAACATCGAGGAATCCATGGGCGGCAACATCTGCCGCTGCGGAACGTACGTCCGCATCCGCGAAGCGATCCACGACGCTTCGCGGCAGCTCAAGTAAGGAGGCGCGATGGCTACCGCAATGCAAACCGGGTTGACTCGGCGGACGTTCTTCCAGGTCTCGGCCTCCGCGATCGGTGGGCTGATGGTTTCGCTCTATCTCGACCTGCCCCTACTCGCTCAGGACCAGAAGGTGAAGTCCCCCCCCGACGCCTTCATCGCCATCCATCCTGACGGCAACATCATCATCCAGGTGAATCGCCTGGAGTTCGGACAGGGCGTCTCGACTGCGCTACCGCTGGTGCTCGCCGACGAGCTCGACGCTGATTGGTCGCAGGTTGTTCCGGAGCTTGCCCCCGCGGCGGACGTCTATAAAGACCCAATACGCGGCATGCAAATGGTCGGAGGCTCAGGCTCCATCAGCACCTCATTCATGCAGTACCGCGAGTTGGGCGCGCGTACCCGCGCGATGCTCATCGCCGCTGCTGCCAAGCGCTGGGGCGTCTCCCCCGATGCGTGTAGCGCCGAGGCTGGCGTCGTCCACGGTCCCGGGGGAAAGTCCGCGAAATATGGCGAACTGGCATCCGACGCCGCCCAGCAACCTGTACCCGCGACCGTCACGCTGAAGGAGCCTGCGCAGTTCCGCCTGATCGGGAAAACCACGAAGCGCCTCGACAGCCGCGCCAAATGTGATGGCTCGCAGAAGTTCGGCCTCGATGTCGATCTGCCCGGCATGCTCGTCGCCCTCGTCGCGCATCCTCCGGTCTTCGGCGCGAAGGTTAAGAGCGTCGATGACGCCGCCACACGCAAGCTCACGGGCGTCAAAGATGTTTTCGAAGTTCCCGTCGCCCCCGGTGGCAGCGGCGTTGCTGTAGTCGCCGACAAGTTCTGGACGACGAAGCAGGCGCGGGATCGCCTGAAGATTGACTGGGAGCTTGCCGGTCTGCAGCTTGCCGACAGCGATGAGCTGTGGTCCAGGTTTAGAGAGCTGGGCCGGACCAAAGGCATGGTTGCCATCGCGCGTGGCGATGAAACCGCGATCGACCATATCCCAGAGTCCGACCGCATCATCGCCCAGTTCGAGTTCCCGTACCTCGCGCACTGCCCAATGGAGCCGCTGAATACCACTGTCCGCTTCGATGGCGACAAAGCCGAAGTGTGGGCGGGCTCGCAGCTCCAGGGCGTGGATCAGATGGCCATCGCCCAGACGCTTGGCCTCAAGCCTGCACAGGTGACCTTCCACACCGAGATGGCCGGGGGCGGCTTCGGCCGACGGGCTGTCATTGACAGTCACGTTCAACGCGAGGCCGCCGCCATCGCTCAACACCTCAAGGGAACACCGGTCCAGCTCATCTGGACGCGGGAAGACGATGTTCAGGGCGGCTACTACCGTCCGATGCATCTGCACCGCGTCGAGATAGGCATCGGCAGCAACGGCATGCCGGTGGCGTGGCGGCATGTCATCGTCGGTCAATCGCTCCTCGCGGGCACCCCGTTCGCGCCCAAGGGTGGCGGCGTGGACCCAGCTGTTGTGGAAGGTGTCGCCGACACACCGTACAGCGTGGCAAACTTCCACGTCTCGGCCCATCAACCCACCATCAACGTTCCCGTCCTGTGGTGGCGCTCGGTCGGCAACACGCATACCGCATTCGTCATGGAGACACTGATCGACGAGCTGGCGACACGCGCCAAGATGGATGAGATCGAGTACCGCCGCCGGCTGCTCGATCCCAAGGCCAGCAAACTGCGCGCCGCAGTTGATCTGTTGGCCGAGAAGGCCGTTTGGCGCAACGGGCTGCCGCAAGGACACGCGGTGGGCATCGCCTGCCACTACTCGTTCGAGACGGGCGTGGCGTGCGCGGCCGACGTCTCGCTCGACCACAGCCGCCCACGTGTCCACCGCGTGACCGTCGCCGTGGATTTGGGGCTAGCCGTTAATCCGCTTACCATCGAGTCCCAAGTGCAGGGCGGCCTGACCTTTGGCCTTTCGCAACTCGTGCCCAAGGGCGCTATCACTCTCAAAGACGGTCGCGTGGAGCAGCGCAACTTCGACACCTACGCTCCACCGTACATCAGCCAGGCACCCCTTGCGGTGGACGTGCACATCGTACCGAGCACCCAAGCACCAAGCGGTATTGGCGAACCGCCGGTTCCAGTCATCGCGCCCGCGGTGGTCAACGCGCTGGCGAAGCTCACGGGCAAACGCTATCGCACGCTTCCGCTGGCAAGTCTTTGAGTCGAGGAGCGGCGATCCTTCGAAGCAAATAACGGTCCTCCCCTTCCAGCATTCCACTTCGCTGCCCAACCAAGGCCTGAGTCTTTTGGTCTCGGTCGGACTTTCACCAACGGGTTGATATTCCCATACCTGGACACATGGGATGCGAAGAGGGCGGACGTGGGTGGTCTGGTCGGAACTGCGGGAGAGGCACTACAAACAGTGTATCCTGTCTTCCTTATCCTGGGAAAACAACTGACGAGATGTTTCTATCCGCACTTCAAGCCAGAAGGAGAAGTTCCAACAGGGCGCTCGCTGTCTTCCGGCATCTGGGCGCGTTGGGATTGTTCTTTTTGGCGATTCTGGACGGCACTCCTCTGCCCACGTTCGGCGGTCCTGACATCCTGATCGTCATTCTTGTCGTGAGTCGCCGCAATCCTTGGTACGAGTACGCGGCTGCCGCGACAGCAGGCTCGGTGATTGGCGCATATCTCACTTTCAGACTCGCCCGAAGAGCCGGACGAGCCTATCTCGACAGGAAGTTTGGTGGACGACGAATCCCCAAGCTGATGAGGGTTTTCGACCGTTGGGGTATGAGCGTCGTGATCGCTTCATGCGCGATTCCATTCCCGTTACCCACCAGCATGTTTTTCGCTGCGGCCGGCGCGTCCAGCGAGTATCGCAGCCCCACGTTCTTGATTGCGGTTACCCTTGCTCGCGGTTTTCGGTACACATGTGTCGCGGTGGTCGCGCACCTTTATGGACGACACGTGATCCGGGTCCTGAGGCACCCAACTCAGTACTGGGGCTGGCTTCTTTTATTCAGCGCCATTTTCGTCCTGCTGGTCGCGACGGGAGTCCTGATCAACAGGCGTGTCGCTGAGGCGACCGGGTGAAAAGCGCGTTCACAGGATGTGATCGCGAAAAGCAGAAGGCTGCGCTTATAGGGATTGATGACAAGAATGGGATTAACGCGTGCAAACTGCTCGGATTCACTGCGATCATGGGCCACGAAAGTACTAGGCGCGGCCAGGCACTTGCGGACCGGCCGCTAGAACAATTGTCCGGTCGGGCCCTAAACATTGTGAGTATCGATCACAACTGGCCCATCCCTCCTTGAACAAATTGTAGAGCCCATTGCCCAAGCGATGAAACGACTACCCCGTGGACTTTGTCCGCGACGGGATGGCACGGATGTTGCTGATCCGAGGTTTCAGGAATCAGGCCACATCTAGGACCACTTTTCAAACTAGGTGTGTGCCCAATTCACTGGAGGCCCACCGAGCACAGTCGGCTTTTTTTACTGTGGATGAGAATTAATTTCGTACTCACCGCGTTGTCTTCTTGGGGTCGCCGGAGCGTAACAAGCGAAATCAGGCCGGAGTACCTTGAAGCCTTAGAACTTGCCTCACGGTCAAGGGGACATAGATGAAAATGACGAAGTTTTTGTTGCGCACACTCATCGTGGCTGTTGCGATCTTTGGGTAGGTGAAGCCGCACTTACCAAGTACCGATTCTCAACACAGCACCCATGGATACACGCAGGGCATTCTGGGGCTGGATCATGACGACGTTGTTCATCCAGGTATGGCAGTACTCGACGTTCACCAGACGCCAGGCAAACGGTCGTACTACCACCCAGTCGACTCCACCTCCAAAGCCAAGGGCAGGTCCGTTGTTCGTGATTTCAACCGAGTAATCACTCCGTTTGGGATAGTGTGGCAGAGTTCCACTGCCGTCATTCCATTCCCCAAGCAGCTTGGTTCGCAGTGCTTTATCAACGGTTTCGTGCGTAACCTTCTTGCCTCCCAACATCATCTGCAGGTAAGGCGAGACGCGATGTGCCGCCCTCGGAGTCCACCGCAGTCCGCCGCCGTAAAAAAGTGAGTCCCCGCTCTGGTTAGACGCCGGCATGTGCATGATCAGGCACCCACTCACCTCCGTGACGACCTGCAGCTGTGGATTTACCCGTGCCGCCCCGGAACCGCCTCCACCAATGCAACTGCCACCCCCCAGGAATGATTCGTATAAGGGAAAGGCGCTCAGCTCGATGGGTGCTGCTTTTGGGTAAGAGTGCGATTCATCTTTGGTCTTAGGTGGGGACCCATATTGGAAGGGCCTTTCGCCTGTAATCTTGTAGTCCGCGATCAGTTCTTGGCGGATCCGATAGTTTTCCCCAAATATGCCCATGCGGGTTTCACGATGCCAAGGGAATCGAAAGGCCATAAGGTTGGCAAACCCTCTTCCGGGATTCAAGAAACATCGAGCCAGGAAGATCAGCGGTCGATTGGCGGTACGATTTTCAAGACCCATGATCAGGTAACGATCTGCGGCATCCTCTCCAATCATCGCGACGATCCCCAGGCTGGGTGTGTCGGCGAGTGTAATGAACCCAGGTGAGGCATGCAGCATGACATTGCCGATCGACGCTTCACTGATTGGGCCGATCTTCCACTGGGTGTGCCATACGGCTGAATACGCCAGGGAGCGCATAAGGCTAATGAAATACTCACGCCCGTCGCCCCACTGGACGTTCCGGTATTTAGGATCATTTTGGCGTTCAATGAAACCAGAAATATCTCCTTGAAGGGTATGACCTGCGTATGGTGCCATAAACTTGTCACCATCACTCCAGCCGCGCAACTCGCTTACGGAATCAATGTAGTCCTCAAACCAGTGGCCGTTTAGCGCGTCCCGAGTGCCGGCTTCGGTCGCGAGATTAAACCCGTGCATGATCCCGGTGAAAAAGAGTGACTCGCGTGTGGCTGCTCCCCAGCGGAATCTAGTGTCTGTTGGAGACTCGCTCGAGGGCTGGGGTTTCACTGCCGAAAATGTCTCGCTGGGTTGTTGGCTGGAATTGTCAGAAAGCCAGTCGACGGCCAGAGGCCTATCTAGCGGGAGATGGAAGAGAGGGGAACCAGAATCAGCCGACACGGTGGTATGCATCTGCTCAAAGCCGGATGGTTCACCTACGCTCCCCGGGGGGTCGGTAGCAAGATCAGACATAGATTGGCCGAAGCTGGGAATCGACAGAGTCAGAAGGGCCCATGCACACAACACTAGGCAACCCCGGGACAGATTCTCCAACAGATCGTTCATGCGTGCACTGTTGATGGGTGCACTCCATAGTTTGGAAGAATCATCGGCAGCCAATTCTAAGGTTGCTCTCTTACTCTCGGTGACTCTGGGACGAAAGAATTATCTTTTTGCGCTTTCCGAGGCAGAAAAGTTGATCGAACAGCTACGACAGAAGTTGCAGATCGCTGGCTTAAAGGTGTTGGTTTTGGAAGAGTGCTTACGGCTACGGCGGATCGAGAAATACGGAGCAGCGAGAAGCTATCCAACTACCAGTTGGAGACGCCGGAATAGGAGTCCGGGGTTAGTCAACAGGAAGTACAAGCCGAGAGTGAGCGTCCCGTCATCGAAGCGGCGTCATGGAGATGGCGGGTCAGCTGAAAGCGCGCCGCTCCCATCCCGGACGTCAGAGCTTGCCAGCCGATCTGCCGCGAGTCGAGAAGGCCCTCGCTTGTCCGACCGAGCAGTGCTGGTGCAGTCAGCGCAGCATCGGGACCAGGGTGGATTGGTCCCCAACCAATTTCCTTGCCCGCGCGACCCGGATGAGCCGATGCACCAGCGGCTGCGGCTATTTACTGCGCCCCCAGGCAGATGCCAATGGTCAATCATCTGCCACGCCAGCTGGCTGGCCGCTTCTCCAGAAAGGCGTCTATTCCTTCTGCGGCATCCTCCAAAAGCAGATTGCACGCCATCACCTCGCTGGCGATGCCGTAGGCTGCCTCGAGAGGACGATCGACCTGGCCGTAAAACGCTTGCTTGCCGAAGCGGACCGCTGCCGAGCTGCGGGACAGAATGATATCGGTGAATCGCTCAATTTCCAGGTCCAGTCTGCTGGCAGGAACGACACGGTTGACCAGCCCCCAAGTCAATGCGGTCTGGGCATCTATGGGTTCGCCCGTCAGCAGCATCTCCATTGCGCGCTTTCGCCCGACGTTCCGCACCACGCCCACCGCCGGCGTCGAACAGAACACGCCGATGTTGACTCCCGGCATAGCGAACATCGCCGTGTCGGCTGCCACGGCAAGGTCGCACATCGACACAAGCTGACAACCGGCGGCCGTGGCGATGCCATGCACGCGGGCGATCACCGGCTGCGGCATCTCAGTGAGCGCCATCATCATCCGGCTACAGGCGTCGAACAGTCGCCGCTGCCAGCTCTTGTCGTCCGTGTGAGCGCGCATCTCCTTGAGGTCATGCCCCGCGCAGAAGCCCTTTCCCTCAGCGGCGAGGATCACACACCGTACGGAGGGTTCGCTGGCGATCGCATTCAGCTCCGCATGCATGGCGGCGATCATGTGGCTCGAGAGCGGATTGAATCGCTCAGGACGATTCAGAGTTAGGGTAGCGACTCCATTGGCGAGAGTTGTGAGGACAAACGGCTCTTCTGCCGTCAACATACCGTCGGCGTGCATAATACTCACCTCGTTCGGTCAAGCAATTGCTGAAGTGTTCCACGATTTCGGGCCTCCGATACTTTCTTTCCGAGCAGGAGTTCAACGAAGGCGTGGACACTCTACCCGAACTGTGGCAGGAACCATGGCGTTGAGCCTTTTCCACCCTCCCGTCCCGAATCGCGCGAATTTCATCGTGCAGAAGTTGGGGCTTTCTGCAAATTGTCGGATGGGTTTTCTCGCCAAGAAAACGTAACACCGCGCGGAATTAACCGGTTTTCGTAGGCCTGCCGTTCCAACTGCTCGCGGAAATCCGGATGTGCGAGCGCAATGATCGCTTGAGCACGTTCGGCGACGGACTTTCCCTTCAAATTAACGATGCCGAACTCGGTAACCACATACATGACGTCCGATCGCGGCGTTGTCACGATGTTGCCGGGTGTAAGGGCAAGTACGATACGGCTGCGGCGCTCGCCTTGCTTCTCGTAGGTTGACGAAAGGCAGATGACCGACTTGCCTCCCTTGGAGGCATACGCGCCCCGCACGAATTGCAGTTGCCCCCCGGTGCCGCTGATGTGCCGGTGGCCGTCGGATTCCGAAGCCACCTGGCCCTGCAAATCGATCTGGGTAGTGTTGTTGATGGACACTACCTTGTCGTTTTGCATGATGATGTGAGGCGAGTTCGTATAATCCACCTGGTGACAGTACATGTCCGGGTTGCGATTGGCTGTAGCGTAAAGGGATCGCGAGCCTAGGGCAAACGTATAAATCACCTTGCCCGGATCCAACGTCTTCCGCGATCCGGTCACCAGGCCTGAACGATAAAGCAGGCCGAGGCCGTCGGTCAGCATCTCCGTGTGGATTCCCAAATCCTTCACTCCGCTTTCCAGCAACAAGGAGCATACGGCGTTGGGCATGCCGCCGATCCCGATCTGAAGACAAGAGCCATCCTCGATTTCGGCGGCAATGCGCCGGGCTACTGTACGATCAATGTCGCTCGGCTCCGGGTTGGGCAGCTCCGCGCACGGTTGCTGATCACCCTCAATGATGAAATCGACCTCGCTCACATGCACGCCGTTGTCTCTACCGAAAACGTAGGGCACCTCACGATTGATCTCGACGATCACCAACTTCGCACGTTCGATCACGGCCCGTTGCCAGAGATTCGCCGGGCCAAAGTTGAAGTACCCGCCGTCGTCCATAGGGCACGTCTTGAGAATGGTGATATCGACGGGATCGAGAAAGCGTCGGTAATAATCCGGCACCTCTCCCAGATTTAGCGGCGTGTAGTTGCAACGACCCGCATCGTGCTTCCTGCGGTCGTAAGCCGAAAAATGCCAGCTGAACATGTGGAAATGCTTGCCTTCAGGATCGTCTTCGATCACAGCGCGCGGACGCATGGAGAGGCAGGAGCGGATCTTGACGTTCTCCAAGTCGTCCTTACGTGCAGCCAGCGCCTTATCGAAAACATCGGGCTGGCAATGTGTGGCGCCATAGTCCAGCCACATGCCGGATTTAACGAAGCTGGCGGCGTGGTCTGGGGAGATCGTTTCACCAGTCATCTGTCGGCCCTTTACTGGAGAGTACTCGCGTTCTCAACAAATTGCCAACAGCTCCCTCGGAAGTCATGAAGGAGGTGGCCGAAAGCGCCACGGTGCTACGATCCCCGGGCGAGATCGAGGCCGGCGGCATCGGCGAACAAGCGAAAATCTCGGTCTCGCGTCAAGAGAGGAATACTGCGATCAACGCAGCTCTGAGCGATCAGCGCGTCTCCGAGACGCGCCTTGCGGCGCGTTGCGTATCCTCGCCTCGTTCGCCTTTTAGGAAGGCAATCCAGGTGCTTCTGTCAGCTGCGATCATCGATCGGCTTTCAGTTCGGCCAGGGTGCGCCTGAAGCGAACCTTGCCTCGGAGTTGCCGTAGTCGAGCGTAAGTTCGTGATGCCGCGACCAGCTGCAATCCAGTGCGGACCGTCTGCGTAATGCCTGTACCGCTGGCTCGTTGCGCCTTCTCGAGTAGCCCCCGGGGAATCTCCACCGTGATTTTACGGTCTGTGTCCATAAGCTCCTTCCCGTTCAGCGACGATCTAAGCGTTGGACAGTTTGCGGAATGGACCGCTGAGAACGAATTTTAGTGGATATCCTTCGATCTGTTGTGGCAGTCGGGCCCGAACTTCGGGGTCATCGGAGTCCAGGTGGACGGCTATTGTGAAGTTTCCAGCTTCGTCTTTCTCTACCCCGACGCCACAGACGCCAGGTTGTCGCAGAAGCTCCGCTGAGTGCCGTCGCTTGACCTCGCGTACTTCTTCCTCGGTTGCCATAGAGATGCCTATATAGTCTAGCTCTTAAGCTAATGTCACTCCCAATGCCTGCAGATCATCGTTGATATGGTTCGCAATCGTATGGGTTGACGACCCAGCAAATAGGAGACCTACAGCCAAGTTTGAAGTCCGCTCGACGATCAGCGAGCCTGAATCACCAGCCCCACTGAAAGCTTGCCCATCTAGCCCAACGACTATGATCTGGCCTCCGAATGTGAAGTTGCCGGTTTCGTATTGCACCGTTACGTCCGTGTCGACGCTGGTCACACGCCCAGCCGTATAGCCGGTAGTTCGGCCAAACTTTTGAACGCTCATATCGATTTGCGCGTTGCCCGTTCCCTGCGGCGGACCAATTTGGAGAATTGAGTTCGATACGTCACTGGATTTCAATACAGCTGCGATTGCACAGTCCACTTGGTTTGAAACATTTGGTTGTAGCGGTACAAACTTCGTCAATTTTGCGATCTGATCCGTGCTCTGATTCCCCCCGTCCAGCAATCCTGGCTGAAAAATGGGGGACCCCGCTGGCAACTGGCCCTCATCAGCTAATACGTGGTTATTGCTGAGAATGTAGCTGCCATTAGCATCTTTAACGAGCGCGCCGAAGGTGCCCGCCATGACAAACTGACCGTTGGGATCAGCGAAGCCAACCGAACAGCCGGGTGGAGCTGGCCTGATTCTCGTTCGCGGGTTCGGGGCGGTCACGGTCGCAGCGCCAGCCCCAAGCGCGCGAAATAGGCCAACTTCTTCGACGTCGGTCGGCAGACCGCTGATCGATTTGGGTAATATGTGTTTTTGGCTAATGTGGCTTTCATGATATTTGGCACGCACCAGGAACTTCACCGCCAGGATTCCAGTGCATCGACGATCCACCAGCTTTTCACCGATTCCCACGCCCATTAGATTCAGGGCTGGATCCGGAGTAATGGCAGCGGTCAGGGCGCGCGACGCAGGCATCGCCTGGCGCTGGAGCAAACGCGAGAACCATTCTTGCTTGGCTGCCCGGAGATCCTCTACATTGCCTGCCAGGCTGACTTGCAGCACTCTCACGCTTGGTTTACCCGGAATTGACCTTTTTGTCGTCTTCCTTGGCATCTTGGCCTCCTCGCCAATGTGCTTCTACCGCGGCCGCTGCAAATTCTTGTCATCGCGGACATTCAGATGCACTTTTGTGTTTTGGTGCGACCCTAGTGCCAACATGGAACTGAAGGGCACACAGCTACAGTCGGTTTGACGTTGACGGAACATCTCCGCAAGCAGGTCTGATTCTAGACCCATCGGACGATCTTCACGGCACCACGTTAGAAGGTGTGATTTAAGCGTGCGCTGAGGCGGCGGGTGCCGGGTGGTGTTCAAGCTCACCCCTTGATTAAAGGCACAAAGGAATCGGAGTTGGTCGAGAGCGACCTCTCCATCTTTTCCGTGAAAGCGTAGCGCACCCGTGTGGGGTAGCGCCCCAAAACCGTGGTCATGGCAGCGATGATGACAGCCCGCAAAAGCTGATTCATTTCGTTAGGCGAGACTATGAGGTGAGGCCGGGCCTTCTGGATCTCCGCACCCTAGGTCGGATCCAGGCTTACAAAACGGGACCTCATCCCGCCGGGGCGGTTGGCCTACCACGGCCATTCCTTGCGATCGAACTGGCTGGGTTTCACGGTGTCCAGCAGCAGTTCGTCTCTTGCACTCGCCCTTTGTGCCTTCGAGGCTGCGGCATCGTCCGGCGATCCATAGACTTCGTTGAATTACGGCAACTAAAGCCCCATCTCGGCAACTCCACCGCCTCTCAATCTGACCGCGGTGAGCCGACCAGAGGGTCTTTCCTGATGATCATTATGGAAGCAACGGACTTCCCATGCTCTTATTTTTCCGCGGCCCCTTCCTTGATTGGATTCCCATCGTAGTCAACTAGATCGATCGAGCCGATCGAAAGCTTTCTTAGTTCCGGCTCGATCTTGGCGCGATCACCGGCAGCCACCACGATGCAAGTGTCTGGGTGAACGTACTCGCTTGCGACTCGCTGCACGTCCTCCGGCGTCACCGCATCGATCTTGACCGGCAGCTGCCGGTAATAATCGAGGGGCAGATCGTATGTAAACAATTCCCCAACGGTGCCCGCCATGCGCTCGCTGGTTTCAAACAGTCCGGCCAGCGACAGGGAGAAAGATCCTTTTGCCAGCTTCAGTTCGTTGCTGGTCAGCGGTGCCGTATGGATACGTTCCAGCTCTTTGAAGATTTCGCTCACGGCAGGTGCGGTCGCGTCAGTGCGGATGCCGCCACCGGCGGCGAAGATCCCGGGACCGCGACGGTAGCGAAAAGTTGAGAACCCGCCATACGTGTAGCCGTGCTCTTCGCGAAGATTCATGTTGATGCGGCTGGAGAACAAGCCTCCCAATACGTTGTTCATGACCTCAATGGCAACATAATCGGGCGAGGAGCGTGGCACACCGATTCCTCCGGCCAGCACGAATGTCTGCGGTGAACCGGGCTTATCCACGATGTAGATCGCTCTGGTCGTTTTAGCTTCGACCGGAGGTGGGTTGTGCTTACCCGTGTCACCCTTCCAATTGCCAAAATAGTTTTCTGCCAAACCACGAGCCTCATCGGCCGTCAGATCGCCGGCCAGGATCAGAGCAGAATTAGCGGGGGCATAGCCCTGCTTCCAGAAACTCGTCATGTCGTCGCGCTTGATTGCGCCATTCGATTCCGCCGTGCCGATCTCGCGATACCCATAAGGATGATCCGGCCCGTAGACTTCGCGCAGGAATGCGCCGAGGGCGAGTTGTACGGGCTCGTCTTTGATCTGAAGGATGTCGGTCTGGCGCTGCTTGCGAATGCGCTCGATCTCGGTGGTGTCGAACTTAGGGTTAAGGACCACGTCGGCGAGCAAGTCGAGCGCCGGATCTACGTTTTGCTTTAAGATGCGGATCGAGGCCGCGGAAAAATCTGCCGTAGAAAAGCTGCTGATCGCAGACCCGATCTGCGCAGCATCATCGGCAATTTGCGGCGCCGAGCGGCGTTTCGTGCCTTCCGTCAGCATGGCGGCGGTGAACGACGCTAGTCCTGGCTGGCTGATCGGATTTGCGTCGCTGCCGGCCAGGACAAAGACGTCTGCCGACACGACGGGCAACTTATGTTGTTCAACCAGCAGCACGGTCAGTCCGTTGGCCAGCCTAAAGCTGCCAGGCACGGGCAAGCTGAGCTGCGAAGCAGGACCGGGCGGAGGCGCATTCTTGCGCCAAGCCTCGTCTGGCATGGTGCTGGCAACCCTGGTCGTCTCCTTCGATTCCGCTTCTTGCTCTGCCGAAGTGCGCGGCGGATCATCGATGACCTTTTTGCCTGGCACGCCGTACACCACCACGCTGGAGCTTGTCTTGAGCTCGCTGTCCGCGATGCGCTTCAGATCGGCCACAGTTGCTTTGCTGTAGCGCCCGATATCTTTTGGCAGGTATCCTGGATCGCCAAGATAGTGGTTGTACTGATTGAGGCGATCTGCGACCCCACCAAATCCGCCCAGCCGCTCCAGTCCCTGGATAATGCTGGTTTCAATCACGTTGCGAGCACGATCGAGTTCCGCTTGCGTGGGACCGTCCGCGCGCAGCTTGGCCAGCTCGTCATCGATCGCCTTCTCAAGAGCTTCGGGCTTCACTCCCGGCTTGGCAGTCGCCTGGATCTCAAACAACGAACCGAGCATCAAGCTCTGGTTTTGCACTTGGACGTCTTGTGCGATCTGCTTTTCGTAGACCAAGCTTCTGTAGAGGCGACTGGACTTGCCGCCACCCAATAATTGCGCGATCAGATCACATTCCGCATTGCCGGGCTTGTAAATTGGCGGGGTAATCCACGCTGCGTAAACGCGTGGCAACTCCACCTGGTCAGTCACGATGGCTCGCCGCGGCGAGGTGATGGTCGGAATCGCGGCGGTGATCTTCGGGACCGGTGGCCCCGAAGGAATTGTGCCCAAGTACTTCTCAACCAGGGCCTTGGTTTTAGCCGGGTCAATATCCCCGGTAATCGCCAGGCTTGCGTTGTTTGGCGTGTAGTACTGGCGGAAAAACTCACGAACATCATTCAGGCGGGCGGCCTCGACATCATTATGGGAGCCGATTACATCGGCATAATAGGGATGGTTCTTGGGATAGACTTCGTGGTACAGCTGCTCTTCCACCAAACCGTAGGGAGCGTTCTCTAGACTCTGGCGCCGCTCGTTGCGGACCACGTCACGCTGATTGGCGAGCTTCTCGCGATCCAGCGTGCCCAGCAAATAGCCCATGCGATCGCTTTCCAGCCACAAAGCCAGTTCAAGCTGGTTCGACGGCAGGGTCTCGAAATAATTAGTGCGGTCGAAGTCCGTGGTGCCGTTAATGTCACTGGCGCCGGCCCCTTCCAGGTACCGGAAATGCGCCTTAGGGCCAACGTGCTGCGAACCCTCGAACATCATATGCTCGAACAGGTGCGCGAAGCCGGTGCGTCCTTGACGCTCATTGGCAGGTCCCACGTGGTACCAGAGATTCACTGCGACCAGCGGCAGGCGGTGGTCCTCGTAAAGAATTACGTCGAGGCCATTCTTAAGCTTGTATTTCTCGTACTTGATCTGCGGGAGCGGGGTTTGCGTCGGCGGCGCGGCCTGGGATTTCGGCTGTTGAGCCTGTACACAAGCCGCGAGCAGAGCGAGGAGGCAAAGAAACCCGTAGTAACGGCGCAAGACCTTCGGCATGAGTTCCATCTCCTGGAAGGCTCGAAACATTGACTAATAAATTTAGCCAGACAAGGGAGAGCCCTCTTCTGGACTGGTACGTTCCTGGACGTGCGAAGTTCCAATGATAATCCAGGGGGCGGGGGGGAGGCCCAGGGGCCCGGCAACGCAGAGGCCCATGGGGGTCTCCAGCCAAATGTGGGCTTTCGCGTAGCGCAGGCACCGCGAGGAAGGCAAGGGTCCCCGGGGTTAAGCTTGGCACGCTACGCGAATGGGCGTAAGTAGGGCGGGCTTCCAGCCTCGTGTAAACGAGCCCAGGAACGCGTTGAAGGCGACGTTGGCTTGGTGGAAATCGTACCCCTGGAGCATGACACTTCCTTTCAGCTTGCCGATGCTCGCGGCGGCTTCGGCGAGGCGTACGTTCCGTCGAAGCTCATCGTTGCCAATGACGCCATCGCGACGGTGGAGAACCTCAAGTCTTCCGACGTCATGTTCCGCCTGAGTTTCGCCGGGTACCTGGTGGAAGCGTGTTGTGACCTTACGTTGGCGCTGATCTTTTACGTGCTGCTGAAGCCCGTCCACCAGTATGTTTCGCTTCTCGCCGCATTCTTCGGCCTCATCGACACTGCCACCTTTGCCGCCGCCGAGCTGTTTTATTTTGCGCCGACGCTCGTCCTGAGAGGCGGTGGTTATCTGAAGAGCTTCTCAGCCGATCAACTGAATACTCTCGCGCTCCTGTCGCTAAACCTGTTTGGATTGGGAGCGGTGATATTCACCGTCTTCTACGGCGTGGGTTGGGTTTTGCGTGGCTACCTGATTTTTCAATCGGGTTACTTCCCGAGGTTCCTCGGCATCCTGATGACGATGGCTGGTTTGGCTTTATCGTCAGCAATTTCGCGTTGTGCTCGCGCCGGGATACCGTTCTGACTGGCTTCTGATGTTGATGTTGCCTGGGTTGCTGTTAATCACCGTTTGGCTCCTCGTCAAAGGCGTTGACCTTCCGAAATGGGAGGCGAAAACAGCGGCAGACTATAGGTATCGTGCCTTGCTTGGCGATGAGCAAGCGGGAGGCCGCGGGCTCGAGTATCAGCGCCTCGGAGTTGTCCACTGCCCGGCAAGCAGTAGTTTAGGACGTTCGGCCTTCTGCCTCTGGCGTCTTGCCGAGTGCCATTTTTGCCTGAAGGACTTTCTTGAGCCTTTCGAGGCGATGGTATTCCGTTTCTCGCTCGAGACGAAGGTTCTTCACTTCCACTTCGTGGGTATTTTGCGTGGGCGGGGAAGCCTGCATGATCGGAGACCCTAACAGCCTTTTTGGAGTCAGTCAATTGGGCACATTTCAGGCAACTAGGGAACCAGGCGGAAACCTGTGTCGGGGCGTGTGGATGACAGAGAAGTTCTGAACAGTTGAGCCACACAGCTGAGAGTGACCGTATGCCCGGTGTGGTCCCGAAATGACGAAGATCCCAAGCCGAACCATTGCGGTAGGACCAGCAATGGGTTTAAGGAGCAATTTCCGCTTTGCCGGGCATAGGTGGAAAAGCAATCGCTGACCGGGATAAGCCGAGCGATTAGGCTGCGCCTTGTTTGAGAATCTCGTAGAGATAAGCGAAATCCCATTGGCCTTTCCCGGCCTTTACGGCCCGTTCGATGAGCTGAAGTTGTGGGTCGGCAAAGGTGTGATTGACCCGATGTTTCTCGCACCAACCAATGAGTTCCCGAGGCGCTACCGCCCAAGTTTCAAGCGCGGCTTGCGTGTTCCCGTAATCTTTGCCTTGAATCTTGTCGCAAAGATCGGCGAGCGCGGCCTCAATGGCTGGCATGAATTTCTTGACGACCTGCAGATATCCGTCTACGGGAAGATTCTCCGCTTCGTAGACGATATACCCATGAAGAAAGCCCAACATCGCTCCCATGGCAAAGGAAAGGCCGGCAACATCGGTTGCCGAAGCCTGGCCGATTTCCTTTCCAACAAACATTGCATTGTCACCAAAGGCAAGCAGGACTGGCTTCACCCGATTGAAAAGCTCATTAGGGCCTGAATACAGAACCGTGCCTTCCGGCTTCCCGATATCGACCGGATAGTTCATGATCGCTCCGTCGAGGTAGTCAATTCTGCGTGGTCGAGCCCAGGATTCCATCTCCCTAGCCTCATCGGGAGTTCCGCTGCTTAATTGCACAAGCACTTTGCCGCGAAGCGCGGACTCAATTGCCGGCTGTCGGACCAGTTGATTGGTCGACTCGTAGTTGTTGATGTTGACGATGACGATTTCAGCGTTGCCAACCGCTTCCAGCACGCTTGGTGCGACGTGTAGACCGAGCCGGGACAAAGATTCCGTCTTTGACGAAGTACGATTCCATATGGTTGTATCAAATCCTCTCTCATGCAGAGCAGCTGCGAGAGCAGATCCCATGTGCCCCGCCCCGATGACGGTGACCTTTTGATTCATAGCATCCTCCCCAAGGAATCTGACTCAGCAAATCTCTGGTGGACTTTTACTGAAAACAGCCAGACGTTTCCGTCACCGAACTCAACCCGCGTTCCGCAAATCCATGAGTACACCAATTCATGTGAGGGGGATTCGCTCAATGAGTCGGGCGAGGTCTAGCTTCCTCCCGACACGCTGGCGCTGCCGAAGCTGCGACCACTTTGCGCATGCGAATTTCGGCGCCATTGCGTTCGAACGAGACTTCGTCCATCAGTTGATTGATGAGATAGATCCCCCGACCGTGAGTGGAATGGAGATTTTCCGCGGCGAGTGGATTCGGCACGTCGCCGAGGACGAATCCCTCTCCGGGATCGCGGACCACGATCACTACGTCCGAAGATCCGGTACAGGCCACGCAGCACTCCACGTTCTTGCTGGGATCGTTGTTGCAGCCGTGGACGATCGCATTTGCGAGCGCCTCGCGCAGAGCCAGCTCAATCTGACCTTCGTTTCCTTCCACGCATTTCATCTCGCGAGCGATCTGCATGACCCCGTCCACGACTCCGGAAATTGCATTGGGATTGGCGGAGATGGTCACGTCCAACTTGCAGGCTGAACATGCGGGCAACAGGCCGCTCAGGCGTTGCACGTGCTCAAGGGCATGCTGCAGGTCGACGATGGTGCGGTCGCGCTCAGCTTCGGCGCGATCGCGTTCATCGAGGGCGGCGCGCAATTCGATCAAATTCTTTCTCAGCTCAAACTGCGCCTGCACCTGGCGGCTCAACGCGAGGAGCGCCTTTTCCTGACTGGGAGTGAGTTGGCGCGGGACTACGTCCACGACGCACAAGGTGCCCAGTGGGTGGCCGTCGGAGCTGGTGAAGGGCGCGCCGGCGTAGAAGCGAATTTTGGGATCAGACAGGACGAAAGGATGCGAACTGAACCTGGGGTCCTTCGTCGTATCAGGCACGATGAAAAGCTCCGCCTGCTGGATTGCAACCGCGCAAAAGGAAACCTCGCGCGGCGTTTCGCTCACGCTCACACCGACTTTCGACTTGAACCACTGCCGGTCGGAGTCAATCAGCGAGATCAGCGCAACCGGGGTTTCACAGATGTGCGATGCCAGAATCGTGAGATCGTCAAAGGCCTTTTCCGGTTCAGTATCGAGAATCTTGTACCTGTGCAACGCCTGCAGACGAGCTTTCTCGTTGAGTTTCATCGTGGCCTCCGCGATCCAGCTTTGAACGCAGTAAGTTTACTGGTTTTGTTCGGAAAGGGTAACAAGAGGTTCAGCGACTCTTAAACCATTCCCCTGAACACCTCTTTCATGGCCTTCGGGGGCGTACGCAGCTTTTGTTCCAAACAACACTTCCCCGGCTCCGTCCAGAAGGCAATACCAGCTCGAGTGATCGCCCAGGTCCAAACCAATGGTCAATCTTTGAGTCTCGCAAAGTTTTCGTCTGCTTTGCCGCTGCGGTGCTAATCTTCTTCATTGCCGGTCTCGTTTGTCTCTTGCGCTTCGAGCCCGGCGATAACTTGGGAGCGTACAGCATCACGTCGGAGTACTCTGCGAGGCGGATGTGAAAGGCTGGGGTCATTGGTGGCTCTGTCAGTAACGACGGTTCCACACCAATCATGGAGATCCTTACCCTCGACAAGGAACTGACCTGCGTGGGGCATGCAAAGGAGCACACACCATGAAGTCGGGGAGCAGATGGGCATACTTGTCACTTGCGCTTGCAGCTGGTGTCTTTTGCATGGTCTTTGCGCTGAGCGGGAGCGCTCAGGTGCATACGCAAACTACTACCACAACTGGTAAACCTACCCGGCAGGTGAAAGTTGACCGTGCCGAGGTGGTCCTCGTATCTGGTAACGACCTAGTGTTGAAAATGGACGACGGCACGATCCGGCACATTGCCAATGTGCCAGACAGCTTCAGGGCGACCGTAGATGGCAAGGAAATCGGCATTTACGACCTAAAGGCCGGCATGACGCTTGAGAAAACGACAACTATCACCACCACTCCCAAGGTAGTGAAAACGGTGCAGACTATCAATGGCAGGGTGTGGCACGTCAACCCGCCAAGCTTTGTGTTTCTGACCCTAGAAGACGGAAGCAATCAACGGTTCGAGATCCCCAAGGGCCAAAAGTTCAACGTGGAAGGGCAAATGGTAGATGCTTGGGGATTGAAACCGGGGATGAGTATTACAGCTACCAAAATCGTCGAGTTCACGGCGACGGAAGTTGAGCAACAACGAAAGCTGACGGGCTCAATGCCGCCCCCACCGCCAGCGCCGCCGGCAGATGCTCCTATTCTGGTTGCGAAATAGCCCATGGGTAGCGGGGCGCTCCTTCATAATGCATTGAAGGGGTCCGAACGCTCTCGGGGGGTAGGCAGTATCATCGTATTCCTGGGAAAACCGGCTGATGCCAAGCGCTTCGAGCCGATTCCTATGCACGCCACCCCTGTGGATCCTCCCGTGATCTCCGTAAAACATTACGATCCCGCCTTACCTCCGTTAGACTTCAGTAATACCACGTCAGAGCCATTGTCGAGCTGTGGGCTTTGTCTCAGACTGATCGGTGATTGGGGAGCGAGCCATGAGAGCAAGCAGGCGAAGAGTGATGGCTGATCCGAATACAGACTGGTATTCCTGGGTGCTGCCAATACTGTGCCTAATCCTGCTCGCTGGTCTCTTGTTGAACCGGTGAAGCTGGACATATGCAATTCCCGCTCCGCCACGTTTATGGGGCATCCGACATGTCCCCACCGTAAGCTCTGCCAGGCATAACAAGAGTTAGGGATTCTCGAACCGTTCGAATTTCCATTGCTGGAGATCCAAATGACCTCTGCGTGCAAGGGCGGTGGCAAGTTCGTAGGCAAGTGGAGCGTCAGCGTTCGCAACACCACCCCATGCCCAGTCTGCCGCTCGTCTCAACCGGTGAGACCATATGGCGGTCGCTATAAGATAGCTGACCACCGAGAGCCTGAACCTGATGCCGGAACGTCACAGGCAGGTCAGAGTTGATCATTCCTCTTGTCGCCAACTCTCGTAGGACTGGTAGTGGTTAACTGTTGAAATATCTTCATGGCACAACTTGGTGGCTGACACTGCGAACAGGCGGGGCAAGCTTGCGAGAACGCCTGTTGGCATCAACTTGCTAAGTTCCAACCGTTTTATTTTTCTCCTTTGCTTGGCCAGAGCTTAAAGACCTTCAATTGCCTTTATTCGTCCGCTCTTTATTGCTTTGACTAGGGCAGCATGATCGGGCTGGGGAATCCAGTTGAAGGCGAACGCGATTCCGGTGTGAAGTCGAACACCATTCCGTTGTGATTCCGAATAGCATTCCGGTCTGAAAGCCAACAGCGTTCCGCTGGGAAGGGGAACAGTTTGTCTCCTCCAGCGGAATGGTGTTCGGCTTGGAGCGGAATGTTTTCCAGAAGCGAAGAGCAGGAGGGCAGCGACCGCTGGACAATCACCCGGCATTGAACTCCACGAGCGAAGGAGATCGAGGGTGCCGACCAGGAGAAAGTCCATGCGGAAGATCAAAGAAGTTCTGCAGTTACGGTTCGAGCTGGGGTTAGGGCAGCGGCAGATCGCGCGCGATCGGGCTGAGCACGGTGCATGACTATTTAGACCGGGCGACAGCGGCCGGGATCGGCTGGCCGTTGCCCCAAGGCTTTGGTGAAGCGGAACTGGAAAGCAAGCTGTTTGGAAACCAATCCGCGGGCGTGCGAGCAACAGCGCAATCACGGCCACAACCGGATTGGAAAGGAATTCACGAGCAGCTGCAGCAACATCGCCATCTGACCCTGCAGTTGGTATGGCAGGAATATCGCCAGGCTCGACAAAGCCGTGATGCGGGTTTTGGCCAAAGACTCTGCCTGGGTGCGCAACCACGAGAACATTTTCGTAATCGGGCGGCGGCGTGGGCAAGAGCTTTCTGGCTTCGGCACTGGCCCCAACAGCCTGAATGGCTACTCAGCACTCTATCGGCGCACTGCTGCCTTGTCGCGCGAACTGGCCCTGGCCCGCGCCGATGGCAGCCTACGCCACTTCCTCGCACGACTGGCTCGCATCGACGTCCTGGTCATCGATTGACTGGGCCATGGCTCCGCTGCAGGAAGCCGAGCGGCACGAAGTGTGGGAAATCTGCGAGGATCGCTATCAGACTCGCTCCACCATCCTCACTTCCCAGCTGCCGGTCTCGCGCTGGCACGAGCAGATGGGCGATCCCACCATCGCCGACGGCATCCTCGATCGCTTGGTGCACAATGCCCATCGCACCGAGATGCGGGGAGAGTCGATGCGCAAGAAACGCAATCCCCCTCTGGAGGAGAACGTGGGGAAGAAGGAATGAAGTTGTAAGAGCTTGAACTCGACTTTGCGAACGGTGTTCGCACGGCTCCATTTGTCGGACACGAACGGTGCCCAGGGGGGATTCCTGCCTAAGCCCCTTTTTCTTCGCCGCCTCGGTCGAAAAGTAGGATAATTTACTGGTAGGCTGACCTCTCCGAAGAGCTTGCCAGTCGAGATGCAGCACCCCCTGAGGTGAGCGGACCAAGTTCTAACATGAGTAATTCAATGTGTGGGAGAGTGCCCCTCGCCCTCAGGTGCGCGTATGACGAACCCGCACCCCGTGTTTCTTCTGTGTGTCGCCGTCGTCTTGGGTTTGTCTAGCGTTGTCCCAGCGGAAGACGTGCCTGAGACAGCCTACGACGAATCCGAATCATTGCCCTACACGAGCACTCCCGCATTTTCCACCGCAGTTCCCAGCGCCGTCGTGCCAGTACCAGTTGGGCAACTCCTTGTTGCACTGTCTCGTCTCGGTTCCTTGAGGAATCTATGCACGCTCCGTTTTGAGCAGGGGAGAGGCTGCCGTTATCCCATCTGCGATTCCCTCACGATCCTCGATCACACTCTTCGCTGTTAGAAATTCAGACGAAACTCCCATCGTCGCTTGCGCTTCCAGATCATGGCAAATCGCAATGAAGCAGGACCTGCGACAGCTTCGATCAGAAAGTTCAGGGAACCCGAAAAAATGAAGTGGTTGGCATACCGGAGTTGAACAAGCACAGAAGGGATATTCAAATCAGGAGTCTCACTATGAAGCATGAACTTACGGTGGGCTCAAACAAATCGTTTCGAGTGCGTTTCGGGTCCAACTGGCTGCGGTTGGCTGTCGGCAGTGCCATTCTGTTGCTTCCGCTCGTCGGAGGCATTTGCGCCTGGAGGGCGCCACATCTTTTCGCCTTCCAGAACCGCCTGTTCGCGTTGACGGTGACGTTGGGTCCGGCAGCTATTTACGCCTTTGGCTACTTCCGCGTGTTTCCCGATGTGCTGGGGACAGAAACAAAAGAACACGAAGACTCGCTCGTGCAGCGGTGGGCGTCTCTCGCCCGCATGTCGTCAGCGGTGGCGATCATCATTACCTGGGTCTGCTGGGCCTCCATTGTGGCAAGGCACTTTCGCGGAATCATCGTTCCGCTCAACCAAACTCCGGCCTTCATCAACTTTTTCGTTCTGGGAACGCTATGCGGCAGCCCCGGTCTCTGCATCGTCGGCGCCATTTTCGCCGCGGCCCTGATGACAATCACCGTGGTGGCGAGCGAGCAGTTCGTGGCTCGGACGATAGATCCGACATCTGCTTGCTCCAACAAGAATTGCCCTGCCGTCGTGCTGCGAATCGTGGGACAGTGCGGCGAGTGGCTGATCAGGCTCCTGCGGCCGAAAGCCGCCTTGCTGCTGGGAGCGGTGCTGATCCTCCTCAGCCTGATGGGAGCTATGGGTCCATTTGAAGGCCCCGGACTGGAGGTTGTAACCGGGGAGCAGCATTGGGCGACGGCGGAATATACCTTGCAGGGGCCGGCAGATATGGTTCTGTCCGAGGCCGGCCGTTGCATCTACGCCGCAACTCTCGCCCTCGCAGTGCTCGCGCTGGCAGCTCTGGCGGCGCGACGCAAGGGTGACCGACTGCGCAAAACGAGGGTACTCGCGTCCGTCTCGACGGTCATCGCAATCTTTGCATTGTGCGATCTGCCGCTGGGCGTAGCCCGACTGGATTCAACGGTGCCGCCGTTGCTCAACCTTGTTGTACTGGGACTGCTCTGGGCATTACCGATTGCTCTCTGGATATGGCGGGAGGGCGGCGACAGCGTGCGCTGGAACCGGACGCGCATCGGAGTCATGGTTTTGTATCTACCGGTTGTCCTGGCGGCACTCGCGCTGCTTCCCCTTACTCTCATTCTCGCACCCGGCTACGCGGGTTTCGTGTTAGGCACCGGGTTTTTGACATTGGGTTTCCTGCGAAGTCGCTGGGAGGCAACAGTTCTGCCCATACCGCTCGAAACCGTGCCGAAAATCCCTCAGGCGGCTTGACCTGAGGATGGAAGTGAACGCTTCAACAACTCAAGCGGAGGAGGCACTTTGCTCCACGTTGGCCTGGATGTTGGGTCGGTCAGTGTGAAACTGGCGGCCCTTGGCAGTCATGAGGACTGCTCTCTCATTTCTCGTCTCGCCAACTCCAGTCCCGCCTTTTTTGTCCCCAAACTGCCTCAAGCGAAAGGATGGGCGGAGCGTGCCGTCGTTTGTTCCACGTACCGGCGAATCCAGGGCAATCCGCTTCAGGCTGCCTCAGAGCTTTTGCGCGAATTCCAGGCAACAGTGCCGGAAGAATCGATCGCCGCCATCCGCTTCACGGGATCAGGTGGAAAAACGATCGCCGCTCTGTTCCATGCCGAATTTGAAGACGACATTCGCACGCTGGTTCGTTGCATCCGCGTGTTTTATCCGCAAGTCCGGACCGTGTTTGAAATGGGCGGGGAAACCTCGAAGTATGTCCTTTTGAGCAAGGATGTGGGCGGCTCGAGCAACCTTGGAGTTCTGGACTACCAATTCAGCACCGATTGCGCTGCAGGGACTGGATCTTTTATTGATCAGCAGGCCTCTCGCCTGAAGTACGACGTGGAGGACGTCGGCTTTGCAGCCTGCCGTGCCGGTTGCGCAGCCCGCGTGGCAGGCCGGTGTTCGGTGTTCGCCAAGACCGACATGATTCACGCTCAACAAAAGGGATACACAGCAGACCAGATCCTTCGTGGCCTGTGCGAGGCGGTGGCCAGAAACTTCAAGTCCAGCATTGTCAAGGGAAGGCACGTCGCGATGCCGGTAGCGTTTGTTGGCGGCGTGGCGATGAATGCTTGCGTGATCGAGGCACTCCGAGAGGCATTCGGGCTCCGGCAATCAGATTGCCTCGTCCCGGATCTGAACTGTTGGATGCCCGCTTTGGGCGCAAGCATAGGCGCCATGGAAGCGAGTGCCAACTGCGCTGTGGCCGGACTTGGCAAGATGCCGTCGGCAGCGGCAGCGGTAGAGCAGATCCCGACGAACGATCCTCTTTCGCTCGACAACGTGACCCTGCTGCGGAACAGAGCACCGGCGGCGGCGCGGCCGCAAGGGGAGACATGCACCGATGCTTACCTTGGCATCGACGTTGGGTCGGTGAGTACGAATTTTGTGGTGCTGGACGCCGCTGGCCGTCTGCTGAAGGAGATATACGTGCCTACTTCGGGCCGGCCGATTGAAGTAGTAACCGCGGGACTGCGCGAGATCGAGGAAGAACTTGGCTCACGCCTCCACATTCGAGGCGTTGGCACGACGGGATCGGGGAGGGAACTGATCGGCGAACTCACCGGAGCCGACACGGTGAATGACGAGATCACGGCGCACACAACCGGTGCGCTGCACGTATGCCGCCAACTCGGAATGCCGTTGGTGGACACGATCTTCGACATTGGCGGGCAGGATTCCAAGTTCATTCGCATTCGCAACGGCGCGGTGGTCGACTTCACCATGAATGAAGCTTGTGCCGCCGGAACCGGCTCGTTTCTGGAGGAGCAGGCGGAGAAACTGGGAGTTGCGATCAAGGACGAATTCGCGCGGCTCGCTCTCTCCTCTCGCAGCCCAATCCGGCTCGGCGAGCGCTGCACCGTCTTCATGGGACGCGATGTGAGCAACCTGCTCTTGAAGGGCGCGGCCGTGGCGGATTTGTGCGCTGGGCTGGCATACTCGGTCGCCCTCAACTACCTGAATCGCGTCGTCCGCGGGCGAAAGGTGGGCGACATAATTTACTTCCAGGGAGGGACCGCGTTCAACGACGCGGTCGCAGCCGCATTTTCCATGATTCTAAGAAAGCCCATCGTGGTGCCGCCGCACAACGGCGTGATCGGTGCCATCGGCATGGCGTTGATCGCACGCGATCGCATGCTGGCGAGCGGAGAAAACACCAGATTTCGCGGATTCAATCTGCAGCGGGTGAAGTGGACCAGCCGAGACTTCGCTTGCCGTGCCTGTTCCAACTATTGCGACATGAAAGAGTTCGTGATTGACGGAGAGAAAAGTTATTGGGGCGACCAGTGCTCCGACAAGTTCCGTAAGCGCTCACGCACCGATCGCCAGCCGGTCGTAGAAGATCTGCTGTCTTGGCGCGATCGATTGCTGGTAGCAAGGCTTCAGCCGCCTCAGGAAGGACGGAAGACGGTCGGTATTCCTCGGGCCATGTTCTATTACGATCGCTTCCCCTTTTGGTGCACCTACCTGCAGGAACTGGGATACAACGTCGCGGTTTCGGACTTCACCGACCGCACCACCGCAGCCAAGGGGGAAGAGTTGGCAATTGCCCAGCCGTGTTTTCCAGTCCAGGTAGCGCACGGCCACGTGCAGGCTTTGCTGGAATCCGGCGTGGACTATGTTCTGCTTCCGAACGTTGTGGATGCTGAAACACGGTTCATGCAGGCCGAGTCCAAACTGTGCCCCTGGAACCAGGCTTTGCCGTTCGTGGTGCGTGCGGTCGAAAAGCTGGAGCGTCGTCTCGACGGCAAGCTCCTCTGCCCGACCATTCACTTCCGCCAGGGACAGCAACTTGTTCGGGTGGAGTTGCACCGGCTGGCGGATCAGCTTGGAGTACGCAAAACAGCCAGCGATCTTGCCGTGGCCGAGGCATATCGAGCGCAACGCGAGTTCGCAGAGGGTGTGCAACGTGCGGGGCAAGCCGCGCTGCAAATCTTGAGAGTGAGGGGTGAGCCGGCAGTCGTGGTGCTGGGCCGTCCCTACAACATCTACGACCGCGCCGTGTGTTGCGACATTCCCCGCAAGCTGCGGGCGCTATACGGCATTAACGTGCTGCCCTTGGACCTTCTGCCGCTGGATGGCGAGGATGTATCCCAGATCAACGACAACATGTATTGGCATTCGGGGCGATTGATCCTCGCGGCTGCTCGATTCGCACGGACCAGTCCCAACCTCCACCTGATTTATATTTCCAACTTCAAATGTGGTCCGGATTCTTATCTCAAGTCATTTCTGGAAGAGGCCAGCGGAAAGCCCACTCTGGTGCTGCAGTTTGACGGTCATTCCAATGATGCCGGCTATATCACCCGGTGTGAGGCTTTTCTCGATAGCACGGGGTTTTTGCGATGCCAGTCTTCAAACATCGCTGCATAACTCGCAAGGTTGGCGCGGACCATCCCTTGGCCGGAAAGAAGGTCTATCTCCCCGCTATGGCCGAGGGTAGCGTCGAAGCACTTTGTGCCGCAATGCGATGGCTTGGTATTGACTCGCGTCCAACACCTCCCTCGGATGCGCGCACTCTCGAGTTGGGCAGTAAGTGTACCGGGGGCGACGAATGCTTTCCGGCCAAAGTGACAACCGGGGACTTTCTCAAGATCGCTCAGCAACCGGGCTTCGACCAGAAGCGTACGGTCTTTTTTATGGGAACAACCGACGGTCCATGCCGATTCGGGCAATATGCGCCGTTTCTGCGCAAGGTGCTCCGCGAGCTAGGTTACGGAGAAGTGCGAGTCTACTCTCCTCACGGAGAGCACGGCTACAGCGACTTCCAGGATTTTGACACCGCTTTCGTGAGGACGGCGTGGCGTGCGCTGGTTTCAGCGGACATTCTGCGGAAACTCTTGTTGCAGATCCGGCCATATGCAACGGAGCCGGGGGATGCCGATCGGGCTTACCGTGAATCGGTTAGTGACCTGTGCTGGACGATAGAGCACAGTTGTTCCGACAACGCATGCCAAATGCATTCGATAGCGGCCTCGATGCTGCGCGCAAAAGATCGCTTTCATTCTGTCCCGGCAGTTTTCGATCGCACACGTCCACTGATCGGGATCGTAGGCGAGATTTACTGCCGGCTGAATACCTTCAGCAACCAGGATCTGGTTCGCCGACTGGAAGCCCCGGGCGCGGAATGCTGGATGAGTGACATCGCCGAATGGATCGCATACACCAACATGGAAGAAGTGCGCAATCTGAGGCTGGCGGGACGCGCTCATTCCTGGGCGATGCTCAAGTCGAGGTTGCGTTCCAGGATCCAGCGAAGGGATGAACACATGCTGCGAGCACTGTTTTCCGAGGACTTCGTCGGCTATGAGGAACCTGGCGTCGAAGAAGCACTGGAGTTGGCACATCCCTATCTCCCGTTTCCCGGAGCCGAAGGCGAGATGGTCATGAACATGGGCCGAAGTGCCTACCTTGCACGGCACGGGGTGGACGGGATCGTTGACATCAGCCCGTTCACCTGCATGAACGGAGTCGTCAGCGAAGCCATCTATCCCAAGCTCAGCCGAGATTTCGCGGGGATCCCGATCCGAAATTTCTATTTCGATGGCCAACCATCAGATCTCGACCGCGACTTGGGAATGTTCCTCGACATGGCACGGTCGTATCGCGACAGGAAGCCCTTTGAGCGTTCGTATCCTCCGCGGTTCCTGCAGCACGGGCGACACTTCGATAGACCCACTTTGCTTCGTAAGCAATCAGATCAGCGTGCCATGGCGGGATAATCGGCCTCGTCACGGCCCCACGTGCATCGCCCTAGGCATCGCGCTGGAAAAACGCAGCACAAGGATGGGATAGTGTCACTGGCAGAGAACGCGCAAGTTGGAAACGGGAGAGGCGGCCAAGAAGATCACCTTCCAGTACGATCCTGCCCCAGCCAGATTGCCGTCCCGGCTCCGTCTGGTCACCGCGCACATTGCAGTGTCGGAGTGGAGGCCGTCAACGAATACCCTATGGCTTCCACTGCCCTACTGCTGTCAACACCTGCACAAGGCCCTCTTTCTTTTTCAAAATCTCGGCCACCGCCGCATGATCAATGTGCGCGGCAATCGGCTTCGAATCATTCGCGATCACCCACGCCGTCGCCGCCACAATCACCTCTCCAGACTTGAAATCCACGGCATCGACCTTGTCATAGGTATCACTCGATTTGTGGTGAACTTCCTCGTAATGCGTCATGTCCACCCACAGATCGAGCGTCGGCACACCTTGCAGCATGAACGGGCCATGGTCGGTGTCGTACGTGACCTCCATCGAAAGCCCCCCGCCGCCAAACTCCTTCAGCACCGAATCGCTGATCGGCTGCATGGCTTCTTTCAAGTCCTTGCGTCCTTCCACCTTCCATCCCTTGGGATGACCGGCCCCATTGTCGGTGTTGAGCACGGCCACGCACTTGTCCATCTCCTTCAGATGCGCCTGCACATAAGCGTACGATCCGAGAATTCCTTCTTCTTCCCCACCCCATAAAGCGAAGCGAATAGTCCGTTTTGGAGCCTTGCCGAGCGCGGCCATCGCACGAGCAATCTCCAGAACCGACGCCGATCCCGTCCCGTTGTCCTGCGTGCCGGTGCCGAAATCCCATGAATCGAAATGTGCCCCAATCAAAATCCACTCGTCCGGTTTCTCGCTGCCGCGAATCTCGGCAAGGACATTGTTGACCTGCATGGGGCCGGACGTGATGTTATGGATTTCAAACTGGATCATCACTGGCCCTTTTTCAAGGTCCCGTCGAATCAGCTCCGAGTCCTCCATCCCCAAATGCGCCTCAGGCAGCGCGCCTTCATGCCCACCCCAATCCAAAGAAAAGGCATTGATCACATTGCTTTTCGCCCAATCGGGATTGAGCATCGCTAATGCGCCCGCATCTTTGAACAAGCCAGGCGCAGCGGTCAGATCGGGAAAAACTTTCATCCAGCCGTCGGCGAAAATCTTCGCTCCATCCAGCATCACAATCTTGCCTTTGATCTTGTCCGCTTTCGCTTTGATAGCGTCGGTAGAGATATCGTCAACCAGAATCACTTCTCCCTTGATTCCACCCGGCGGAGTCGATGGCGCCCAGCCCATCGACTCGATGTGCAGTGGACGCGCCAGCGGCGCCAGTATCTCACCGCGTGCCGATCCACGCTGCCAGCCATTGGGCATGGTGAACGGCTCCACCTTCACGTTCTGAATGCCGTAGCTGCGAAACTTGGCAAGCGCCCACTCCACAGCCCGAGTGTGCGCCGGCGATCCGCTCAGCCGCCCGCCAAAGCCATCTGAGAGCTCGCGCAACGTGGTCATGGAAGGCCCAACATAAATCGATCCGGCAAGCTGATCCGCGGTGGCCTTAGCGTCAGGGGAGACCTGCGCGAAGGAGAATGTCGGCACAACCAAGAAAAGACGGAAGGCACACGAAAGAGCACACAGACAGAAACGTGTCATTCAGAATCCCCCAGAGTTTTTAGGAAGTCTGTTCAGAGCGAAGTGTGCATTCTGCTACATGCTCAACTCGCAGCGCAAGTTGGCAGCTTTGCCGAGCATCCCTCGACTCAACCTCTAACCCGAAGAACCCTCCCATGCGACTCGTGCAGTAGACCTGGAGACGCCGGAGGGAGCGCCGGGGGTGCCGGCGCTCCTCGAGTCGGTCAAACCTGCAGGCGGGTCCGCTGCAGTTGCCCCGACTAACAAGATTAGCGCTTAGCCAGGGTTCGAATCGTTGTTCTGAAGCAATGAGCCATTGCGCCGACACAATGGCTCTGGATTGCTGGACGCTAAAGCGGAGAGGGCTGGTGACAACTTCAAAAAGAAGAGCCGCCCCAAACATCGGGCGGCGTTGTTTCGAGTCATGAAGGATTAGGGTACCTCCCCAATCTAGGTCCGAATCGCTGGTTTAGGCGGCAACCACGTTTTTCTCCAGTTCCTCTTTCACCGTCATCTTGATTGGAATCTTGAGTGCACGAGAAATTGGACACTTGGCTTTCGCGCTCTCGACAACGTGCTGGAACTTCTTGGCATGGACTTCCGGGACGGAGGCAACCACGTTCAGTCTAATCCCCGTGATGTCCCAACGGCCTGCCTTCTCTTCCAGAGTTAACTGTGATTCAGTCTTTACGTATTGATCTTCAAGCCCAGCTTTGGCCATCTCACTGGCAACCATAAGTGATATGCACGAGGCTACGGCCGCCGCCAGCATCTCTGACGGGCTGGTGCAAGGCTCGTTACCTGTACCCGAGCCAAAAGAGTACAGCGCATTGTGAATTACCCCGCTCGACGTAGAAACTGATCCCTCCCCGGCGCCGACTCCTGGGCTTCCCTTCCATATTGCAACGGCGCTGCGAATCATAGGCACCTCCTCGAACACTTGTCTTCCTATCTCCTTTTGCCCATTGGTTTCACCGTTGGGCCCACTTTGCCTCTGCGGGTGTGCACTCAACTGGCGGGAACTGCTCTTCGGAGAGGCGAGAAAAACTCCCTCCTCCATATTTTATTGCTCTCTCGGCTATGGCAGCGAAGGAAAACGGTCTCCCCCACGCCTGGTCATTTCCACATTGGGTCGCTAACTGTGGGCTGCCAACACCGTCTGGTTTCACGTCCAGGAAATACCTCGGTCCACTGCCTGTCGGGCGATTGTCGTGAAGCGGAGCGGGTTCATCTGATCCTGGAGCTGTAAATCACTAACTCATTCTGCATGAATAACTTGTAACCGGAACCGCCAATTCATCTCGAATCCGGACTGGGCATTACGAAGCATCTACATTGGCCGCAGAAGCGACTGCGGGAGTGCCCCAAGAGGCGCTTTGACCTCCCCGGTCTCCTGCGCATCATACATTCCGTATAGGGTTGTGCGTTAACGGCGTGCACGAACCGAAGTTGGGGTATGAGAGTCTTGTTTGTACATCCCTCCTGTCTCATGTACGCAGAAATTTATCTGAGACTGGAGCCACTGGGCCTGGAGTTGGTGGCGCAGGCAACGCGCCGTGCGGGGCACGACGTGTGCCTGCTTGATCTGCAGATATTCAGCCACCGGGACTATGCCCGAATTCTCGCCGAATGGCACCCCGATGCTATCGCGTTCTCAGTGAACTATCTCGCCAGTGTTCCCGAGGTGGTGGATCTGGCCAAAGTGGCACGCCTCCAGCTACCCGAATGCTTCATCTTTGCCGGCGGCCATAGCGGATCCTTCGTTGCCCATGAAATCCTCAACCACGCTGAAGGGGCGATCGACTGTGTGGTGCGGGGAGAAGGCGAGGAGATCACCCCCATTCTCCTTGCTGCGGCCGCTGACGATCGCAACTCGGTTCATCACTTGCCCGGCGTGGTAAGTCTGAACGGGGAGGGACCGCCTCCACGATTGCTGGGCAGCCTGGATGAGGTTCGGCCAGCGCGCGACCTTGCGAGAAAGCGGCGGATGTATTTCATCGGCGTGCTGGATCCTTGTGCTTCCATCGAGTTCACGCGGGGTTGTCCCTGGGATTGCTCGTTCTGCAGCGCGTGGACCTTCTATGGCCGTAGTTACCGCAAAATGAGCCCCGAGGCAGCGGTCGAAGACCTTGCTAGTATCCGCGAGCCAGCCGTCTTTATCGTCGATGACGTAGCTTTCATAAACGCCGAAGACGGCTTTGCCATCGGCCGGGAGCTGGAGCGACGCGGTATCCGCAAGCGCTACTATCTGGAAACTCGCAGTGACGTGCTGCTGCGCAACAAGGAAGTCTTTGCATATTGGAATCGCCTCGGGCTGGTGTATATGTTTCTTGGGCTCGAGGCCATTGACGAAGAGGGCCTCAAGTCCCACCGCAAACGCATTTCGCTCAGCCAGAATTGGCAAGCGCTTGAGCGTGCTCGCGCGCTCGGCATCACCACCGCGGTCAACATCATTGTCGATCCCTCGTGGACGGAAGACCACTTCCGGATCGTCCGCGAATGGGCGTTGTCGGTACCTGAGATCGTTCACCTGACCGTCAATACTCCCTATCCCGGAACCGAAAGCTGGTTGACGGAATCTCGCAAACGGACAACAAGAGACTATCGCCTCTTTGACGTTCAGCACGCGGTCTTGCCGACCACGCTGCCCCTGGAGTGCTTCTATGAGGAACTCGTCCGGACGCAGCAGGTATTGAACAAAAAGCACTTGCGATGGGCAGCGCTGCGGGACACATTCTTTCTTGCGGCCAAATATCTAGCCCAGGGGCAGACGAACTTTGTGCGCATGCTCTGGAAGTTTGGCCAGGTCTATAATGCGAAGCGCCAACTCGCCGACCACAGTCGCGCCGTTAGATATGAAATCAGCTCACCCAGACCTTCATCGCTAGTGGCAATAGATCCATCCACGCTATACGTTCATCGTCAAGACCATCTAAGTCAACGCACGGCCTGAGGGTAAGACAAGGCTTCGGCGGCCGCGGCGACGAGGCGATGGGGACCACCTGGAGGTATCGCGACCTGACGCCGCGAGGCCGTCGGGAGACTTGGGAGGAGTCGCCAGAGAGGTTACCCCCAGACCCCGCATACAAGTGGTGGAACTGGCACGACAACTACGCCGCCGAGGCCTCGCCTGACCCGAAGTGGGTCGAGGTGTCCGACGCTGGAGAAGCCGCCTTCCGAAAGCGCGACGCAGAGGCGAAAGCGAGCTAAGCAAGGGCGACCACTTCGCCGCCTTCGTTGCGCGCGACCGACGTCAACTCTTGGGCACATCCGAACGGTTCCACCATCCGCCACCAAGAGCCTGAAACAAGGCGGCCGTGTCGGCATATCGACTTGACTGAGCCTGCACGAGGTTAATCAGGGCCTGCTGGTAGGTCTGCTCCGCGCTCAAGAGAGTGAGATAGCTCACATAGCCGACCTGCATTTGTCGGGTTGTGAGATCGAGCGTTACCTTGGCCGCATCTCGGGCGGCTGCCGCAGATTTTACCGCGTCGGCGTCCTGTTCGAGCGCGTGTAGGCTGTCCGCGACATTCTCAAATGCAGTCAACACCGTGCTGCGATACTGTTCAGAGGCCTGAACATAAGCGGCTTTCGCGGCACGCTCACGGTGAATCAAGGTGCCCCCCTGAAAGATGGTCTGCGTGACGTTTCCGCCCAGATCCCAAAATCCCGTGCCTGCCGCGAACATATGGGTAAAAATCAGGGTCATGCTGCCGACGTCTGCTGTGAGGTTAAAGCTAGGAAGCCGATTCGCACGCGCAACCCCGATGAGGGCGCACGCCGAATGTAGATTCTCCTCCGCTTGGCGCACGTCCGGTCGTTGCTCCACGAGTTGCGAAGGAAGGCTCAGCGGGAGCTCCTGGGGAAGCTGGAGACTCGAGAGTTCAAACTTTTCAGCCAAGTCCTCGCTTGGGAACCCGCCCGAAAGCGCAGTGAGAAGGTCACGTTGTTGCGCCAACTGCTTGAGCAGCGGCGGCAGCGTGGCGGTGACTTGAGCGAGCTGGGATTCCTGTGCCGCGACATCGAGCCGGCCCACATAGCCCGCCTCGAATTGCTTGCGCAGTACTTCAAGCATGTGAGTATTGATTTCGATCAGTTGACGTGTGGCATCAATCTGGGCCCGCAAGGACGCCTCTTGGATGGCTGCGGCGGCAACGTTGGAACTCAGGGTGATGTGCGTTGCGGCGAGGGCAAAACGGGCTTGCTGTTCCTGCGCTTTCATGGATTCTACTGTCCTTTTGTTCAGACCGAACACGTCTGGCACAAAGGAAACCCCGACCTGCGGCGTGTACAGGCTGTAGTAGAGCGATCCCGAAGCGGTAAAGGGCGACAGTTCACTCGATGATTTCGAGTTGTTCGCTGAAAAACTACCTGCGACGGTCGGATAGTAAGCGCCCCGTTGTGCCAGGACGTTCTCTCTTGCCACCAACAAAGCCGCCTGTGCCGCTTTGATGTCAGGATTGCTCTTGAGCGAACGCTCAATCAAATCGTTGAGAGGCTTTGAGTGAAACAGTGTCCACCATTCTCCGGGGATATCTTGCCCTTGGGCGATGTGTTGCGCCTCTCCACCGGGGACATTCGGTGTGCCGCTGGTGGTGGAAGGTGGAGCCGGCGCATAGCCTGGAACTTTTGGAGCGGCGGGCCTCTTGAAATTCGGCCCCACCGCGCAGCCCGTGATGAGCAGCGAAGTTGAGGCTACGATGAGACCGAGCAGGGACGATTTACGAGTAACACTCATAAGCATCAATTCGCATGCTTGCGACTTATGGCGGTCCCATTGATCGCTGCCCTACTTGCCGCTCCACCAACGACCGCGGGATTTGTACCTCGATTGCCCGAATTCTTAAATTGCTGCCCATTGAGTACGACGTTACCTGTCAGGGGAACAGGTAGTGTGCGCTGGTTGACGATCTTTGGTTCACCTGCGTTGGGTGTGTTCAAATTGCGCTGCTTTGCCTTCCCAACATTCTCTGTTGTCGAACGCTGCCGACTATTACGAAGCGGAGTCGGGCGAGTTGCCTTCACTAGAATGGCGCTACTTTTCCACTGGTTCTTGCCCGAAACGTGGTGCAGATTGGCTTGTTGATGAGGGGGCTTCCCGACTTCCTGCTGCTTGTCATCGCCAGCCAGGGCGGTCGTGGTGTGCCCGACATTTCGCGGATGATCGCTACCTGCATCTGTGGAAGTCGATGAGTCTTGCAGGGGCGTGAGATTGGAAGTGCAGACGTAGGCTGCCCCCTGCACTTGAAGGCCGATCATGACGAGCAGAAAACAGGCGGTCTTCATTTGGATTCCTCTGGTGCTAGGTGTTCTCGTCGCCGAGAAAAGTCATCCTCAGTGCGGGCACTGCGACAAGAAGCATGAATGGACCAACGAGCATGCCGCCCACAATCACGGTGGCAAGCGGACGCTGCACCTGGCTTCCGATGCCAGTGGAAATTGCAGCGGGAAACAGACCAATACAGGCTGAAAGGGCTGTCATCAACAAGGGGCGCATACGGCTCGACGCGGCGCGGAACATGGCATCCGTCGGCGTCCCGCCGCGAAGCTGTCGTTCATGGTTGTAGTAGGTGATCATCAGGATGCCGTCCATGACGGAGACGCCAAACAGCGAAACAAAGCCAATCGCCGCGGAGATGCTGAAATTCAATCCTGACACGTACAGCGCCAAGGCACCGCCGGCAACCGCAAAGGGGATTCCTGCTAGCGCGAGTAGGCTGTCGCGCAAGGAATTGAATTGGGCATAGAGCAGCCCAATGATCAGTATCAGGCTGATCGGCACTATGATCTCAAGCCGCTTCTTCGCCTCCTGAAGGTCTCCAAACTCACCTGCCCAGACCAAGCGATATCCCGGCGGAAGTTTCACATTTTTTTCGATTCCCTGTTGAGCTTCCTCGACTGTGCTGCCGAGGTCCCGGCCGCGGACACTGAACTTCACCGGGATGAACCGCTGCACGCTTTCGTGATAGATCCAGGCTGCACCGGTATCCAGGCTGATCGTTGCGAGCTCGCTCAACGGGATGTATGCGTTGGCGCCGGTAATGGTTGTGTAGGCGACTTTGATGTTGCAGATCTTTTCGACGCTGTCCCGGTATTCGGGTGTGTACCGGACAACCAGATCAAACTGGCGGTCTCCCTCCAGAACCGACGTTGCTACCGCTCCACCCAAAGCTGCCTGAATGACCGAGTTGACGTCGCCGGAATTGAGTCCATACCGAGCGGCTTTAGCACGATCCACCTTGATATTCAGGTTCGGCTGCCCCAGGACCGGGAAGATACCGAGATCGGCCACGCCATGAACCTGGTTCATCTGGTCCCGGACCTGCTCAGCCAGTTTGGTTAGAGTTTCGAGGTTGGGGCCGACGATCTTGACCGAATTGGAGCCTTTGACACCGGAGATGCCTTCCTCGATGTTGTCCTGAATGTATTGGGAGAAATTGAAAATGACTCCGGGCAGTTCGTTGTTTAATTCGGTTTGAATCTGCTCTGTCAGTTTCTCCTTGGTCAGGCTGCTCGGCCATTGGCCGAACGGCTTCAGCGGTGCGAACAACTCCACATTCGAAAAGGGCGAGGCATCGCTGCCGTCGTCGGGCCGCCCGTGTTGGGAAAGAACAGTAATCACCTCTGGATGTCTGAGCAGAATCTCACGCATCTTTCTCGCTGCCGCCTCGCCGTCCTGAAGCGAAAGCGTGATCGGCATGGAAGCCCGTATCCAGAAATTGCCTTCTTCAAGATGCGGCAAAAATTCGCTGCCCAGCCGAGATGCGAGCAGCACCGACACTGCCAGGAAGGCGATGCTGATCGCAACCGTGAGTGGGCGGCGTTTAAGCGCGAAACGCAGCGCCGGATTGTAAGTACGATGCAATACGCGGACGACTATTGTCTCGGCTTCCTTGACGTGCTCGGGAAGTAGCATGGAAGCGAGCACGGGCGTGATTGTGAATGTTGCAATCAATGCACCCGCCAAAGCGTAACCATACGTGCGCGCCATGGGGCCGAAGATCTGACCCTCGACGCCTTCCATGGTGAACAAGGGCACGAAGCCGGCCAGGGTGATGAGCGCTGAGAACAGCACGGCTTTGTCTATCTGAATCGCGCTGATCAGAATCAGGCGTAAGCGATCCGTCCATCCCTGAGCGGTCGTCGTGTGTCCCGGCAGCCTCGTCGGGTCCGGCCCCCAAAAACCTTCTGTGAGGCGCTGGAGCAGGGATTGTCTTTCCGCCGGCTGCGCTTGGAGATGCCGGAAGATGTTTTCGACAAGAATCACCGCCGAATCAACGATGATCCCAAAGTCAACCGCGCCGAGAGAGAGCAGGTTTGCGCTCTCGCCAAACATGACAAGGAGAATAATGGCAAAGAACAGGGCAAACGGGATGTTGACCCCAACGATGATTGCGCTGCGAAGATTGCCGAGGAAAATCCACTGAATCAAGAAAACCAGCAGGCATCCGAAGATTAAGTTGTGCAAAACGGTTTGCGTGGTTATGGCGATTAAGGATGATCGATCGTAGAAAGGAACGACCCTGACCCCGGGTGGAAGGCTGCCATCGTGATTTAGCTTGTCAATTTCCGCCTTCACCTTTGGAATCATGTCCGCCGTTTTTTCCGTACGCCTCATCACCACGATTGCGCCAACGACGTCATCCTGCTGGTCGCGGCCCAGGATGCCTAGTCTGGGTCTGGAGCCGACCGACACGTTTCCGATATCTTTCATCAGAACGGGAACGCCGTTCACCTGGGTCAGCACCACATTCTCAATGTCGTCAACCATGTAGCCCTGGGTCAAGTCATCGCTGCCGCCATCATCAATAAGACCGACGCCACGAATGTTGACGGACTGCTGGCCAATGCGAATCTCACGCCCGCCAACGTTGATGTTGCCGTTGCCGACAGCTGTCAGGATTTGGGGCACGGTGACGTTGTAGGCTTCGAGCTTGTGAGGATCCACCTCGACCTGAAATTCCTTGGTGGGACCGCCCCAACTGTTGACGGCCGCGATGCCGGGAATCGTCAACAGCCGCCGCGCTACAACCCAATCCTGAACCGTGCGAAGATTGGTAATTCCGAAATGCTTGGGGCCGATCACTTGGTACCGATAAATTTCGCCGGTGGAGCTGTTGGCTTGTATCGTCGGCACGAGATTTCCCGGCAGACTCACGTTCTGTTGCATCGCCGTCGATGCCTGGCTATACGCGAAAAAGTAGTCCACCCCATACTTGAAGGTGACCCGCACGAAGGACAAACCGTAAAACGAAGTCGAGCGAATGACATCAATGCCCGGAGTGGCGTAGAGCCCGATCTCCATGGGACGCGTATAGTAGCGCTCCATCTCCTCGGCGGAGAGACCCGGTGCCTGCGCCGTGATCTCCAGAATGACTGGGGTCGGATTCGGATAGGCTTCGATATTGAGTTTCTTGAAAGCAGCGAAGCCGGCACCCGCAAACAAAAGCAGGCCCACCACGACAATCGCGCGGCGGCTGAGGCAAAATGCGATCAGAGACTTGAACATGACTTGTGGTGGTTGATGTAAAAGGGGAGATGTCCCGTCTAATCTGACGGTGGGGCTTCCAGCATGTTGCTCAGAAACACCGCGCCGTCGCTTATCACCAGTTCTCCCCTCCGCAAACCATCGAGAATCTGAACTTGATCGTCTTTCCGCAGACCCGTCTTGACGACTCTTTGCACAAAATGCCGGCGATCGGTCGTCACCCAGACCACCATCGTGCCATCGGGTTCGCGAACTACACCGTTGGCCGGCATAGCGGTCGCTTCGACGGGGCCGTCGACACGAATGACGAAGTTCGCGAGCATCCCTGGACGTAGTTCGTCTTTCGGGTCAGCGATTTGGGAGCGGATCGTCACACGATGCGTGTTCGGATCAACCATCGCGTAGACCTTTGACACTTTCCCCTGGAACACGCGATTCGGGTAGGCCATGAGCCTAACTTGAACGGGCTGTCCTAAGTGAAACAGCGGGATATCGCTCTCGATGACATTGGCCAGCATCCATTTCACCCTCACATTGGCGACCGTGTAGGGCGCTGTACCGTTCCCGGGCTGCACTAAAAGTCCCGCCGGCGCATTGAACGATGTGATCTGGCCAGCAAGGGGGCTGCGAACGACCAGCGCGGGATCGATCTTGCGCGAGGCAATCATTTGGTCAATCTCCGCCTCCGTTTTACCGAAGACTCGGACCGCGTCCCGTGCGGCTTTCAGAGCGCCGTCGGCAGTTTGTTGGTCGGAGATTGCTTGCTCCAGCTCCTTCTGCGGGACGCCTACGTTGGTTGTATAAAGGTCCTTAGCGCGAGCCAATTCTTTGGTGGTAAGTTCGTAGGTTGCCGCAGCGCCAATCAAGGCGGACTCTGCTTGGATGAGGTCAGGGCTTCGAATCGTGTAGAGTGGCTGGTCTTTCTGGACCGCAGTCCCCAGTTCCACAAATGCCTTCATAATGGTTCCTTGATAAGGCGGAAATACCGGCACCGACAGATCGTCGGCAAAACTGATAGTGCCGACCGTTTCTTTCTCGACCGGAAACTGGTAAATCCCCACTGGCTCTATTCTGATGGAACTCAGTTGGCTTGGCGAAAGATCCACTGCCGGATCAGACTGCGACGAGTTCGATACGGAACTGTTGGCCCGCACTAGGTTCGTGTTTCTAGACTGGCCCCGGCCGGACAGAAAAATCGCGGCTGCGACAACGGTTAACGCTGCTGTCACGACCGCTGCGACGGTTCTCCTCTTCCCAGGTGGATAATTTCTCATGGCGAGACTCGTTGGTTGCTTGCGTCCTTAAACCCTCGGGTACCGTAATCTGGAAGTCAGAACGCGATTCCAAGAACGCCTTTGCTCCTGCCGCTCTTCGAGATACGTGCAATGAATTCAGCCATGCCTGCGTAAATCAAACCGAAACGCCAGGTGCAGATTGCACAAGAGGCCGTCGGGCGTCAGTGCCATGATCGAGACGTTTCCCCGACTCCCTCGCCGCTTGGGTGTGAATTACTTTCTATTCCGAAGTTTCAGGTTGAGCAAGACACTCAATGGTCTGTGGAGGAAACATTTCGATTCCCAGGGCACAGTTGATCGGCCAATGATTTGATTGGCGAGCAGCGGAACCTGAAGACGAATGCGCATTTTTATAAACTGAGCGCTGGAATCTTTTGATTCTGAGAACCTCAAACCTTAGGTGAATCGTTCGAGTGGTTTCTGGAGGCCTAACAAGCATGGTAGAAGTACTGCCCGGAGGCAACTTCATGCTTCATCTGGAGTGGATCTGGGACAGTCGGAACCGAACGGCCATTTTGTTGGCCAGCGGTGCCCTCGTCCTGGCAATCGCTGTTGTAGATTGGTGGACGAAACCGTACTTCTGTTTGGGCTTCCTATATCTATTCCCCATCATGCTGGCGGCGGGGTTTCTCCCGCGCTGGCTGATCGTGGGGCTGGGTTTGGCCTCTGCGTTGCTGAGCGAACGATTCAGCAACCTTGACCCTTCCGATGCCCACATCCGCCTGGGATTTGAAGCACTTGCGCTCTCCGGCTGCGGCCTGCTGACCGCTGAGGTCCTCCGAAACCGGCGATTGAGCATGGAGGCTCAGCAACGAATCCGGATCCTGGTAGAAACGAGTCCGGCGGCAATTGTGACGATCGACGAGCGGGGCTTTATTGGGTTGGCCAACCACGCTGCGGCTGAACTCATGGCCCCGCGCAACGGAGACCTGATCGGGAGGCCGATCGCTGCATTCCTACCTGAACTGCATCAGGCGTTGCGGTGGGAAGAAGGACCTCAGTTCCGAACGTCGATGCAATGCCGCGGCCACAGAGCTAGTGGAGAGCCATTCCTTGCTGATGTCTGGTTCTCCACGTACCGGGAGGGTGGCACCCCCAAGCTAGCCGCCATAATTGCCGATGTCAGTGAAGAGCGAAGTGGTGACGAAGCTGACTCCCGCCCCGCAGCAGCATCCGATCATCCTGAGAGGGCAGTTTTGGCTGACCGCGAGCTGCAGGCACTCCGCCGGGTGGTTCAGGGGTTGACAAATAAGGGGATAGCGATGCAGCTAAACGTGTCTGAGAGCGTGGTCAAGAATACACTCCAGCAACTGTTCGCGAAAACTGAAGTCCGCACCCGAAGTCAATTGGTCCGGGTAGCGCTGGAACGTTACCGGGATCTCTTGTAACGCCACTCCTAGGGTTCCCGGGCCGGGCAATTGTCAGCGGCGCGGAGAAGCCATGATGATTACGTGCCTCTTTTTCCGACGCAGGGGTAAAAAAGCACAGAGCAAAGAGCCGAAAAGCCAAGAGGCGTCTTTCTACCGCATTGCCTGATACTTAGGATGGGCGTAATAGCACCATCCCAGTTCTGGTTCTCCGGGTAGTACCCGAGGCTGTACTGGTGGTGCCGTTCGTCTGAGATTTCGTTCAGCGCGGTCGTTAATTTATCCATTCCTCTGACTTCGAGCATGTGGCCATCCGTGGCTTCCGCCTGCGTGGGTCCGATTGAGTGAGATCTTCACCGTTCTCCTGTTTTCTCATCCTTCGACACCGCCTTGAAGTCGTGGGTCACGCCGTTCTTGTCGGTGTAAGTGCCCACGATTACGCTGTCGTCGTGATTGCAAGTGGATTGGAGCTGACAGCTCCTGGCACGTCGCAGGGGATGTACCTATCGTGCCGAAGAAGAAAGCCGTGGAGTACTTCCGCTCCGTAGCACTCGTCAGAGTTATTCGCGACGGCATATAGGCCTGCAATCTCTCCTCTTTCATTGATCCAGCGAGGACCAGTGCAAGGAAACGAGCCGCCGCTTGGGAAACTTATCGTCCGGAACCTTGCCCTGCTTGTCCTGTAGGAAGCCGTAGAGTGGCCTGTCCGACCCTGTGCAGTTATCACCAACCAGCACTCGGCCATTGTCCATGGCTGACAAAACGTCGCTCGAACAGGGATCGGCAAGAACACGCCGGAATTTGCCATCCTGAAAGACAAAGCCAATCTCAGTTCCGCTGCTGTTGATATAGTTCCCGGTCACATCTCCTGCATTGTTGATTCCACGACCGATGGTCGAAACTGCGCCTGGAACATCAACCTGGGTAAACTGCCCGTCATGCAGCAGAAACGCGTGGTCGACGCCGCCTGCATCTTGCATCCTACCTGCGATGTCCCCACGAGCATTGATTGCGCGGGCCGATGTGAAGGATGCTCCGGGAACATCAATGGCGGTGAAGGTCCCGTTCCGGAGCAAGAAGTCGTGAACGACACCATTGACATCGTCGTAACGTCCCACAAGGTCGCCGCGGGCATTGATTCCGCTTGCAACGGTTTGACTGGCGTTTAGCATCGCGCACCAACCTGGGGCGTATGGGGAACCCAGACGAAGCCGTGTCGGCTGTGACTTCGCACTTATGTCAAGGATGCGGAAGTGCCGCTGGTCTTCGCTGATGGCAGGAAGACAGCCGGACGTCGAAGCTGCGCCGTCGTCTGAGAAGTGGCAGTCGTGACCAATCGGTTAACGCATCATCGTTCTGCGCCCACATCGTGAGCAAAACCCGTCGCCGACAAGCCAAAGTTGAGAATTAATAATGAAGACCAGGACTAGGAGAGGCACCTCTATCGCCCGACTTATGGGACGCTCCTTAAGGAGGGGTTGCGGTACACCCATTTCGTTGCGAGTTGTTGCTCACAATGCCGCGAACGCCATAACCTTGCGGTTTTGGTTCTGGCAACGGTAGAGTTAACCAGAGGATTCTGGTCCTGAACAGCGGTCCCGCGTTCGGCCGGTCTTCGAATTGTTGTCCAAGTATCGGCACGGGGAGAAATTTCTTGCATTCCCTGGCCCAGTCGCGATCCACCACTCAGCAGAGACGCCACCAGATTGGAATTTGTGCTGTTCCGCTCCTCGTCCTTGTGGTCGTCTTGGCTCTCGCGCAAAGCGACGAGGAAAGCTTTCTTAAGCAGCGCGAAGAAATGGTGCGGACGCAGCTCGCCGGGCAGGGCTGGGCAACCGAGGCGGTGCACGACGCTCGGGTACTTGACGCGTTTCGTGAAGTACCGCGACACCGCTTTGTGCCTGTCGTGCTGGTGCGGCAAGCTTACGAAGATCATCCCTTGCCGATCGGCTATGGCCAGACCATTTCGCAACCCTATATCGTTGCCAAAATGACGGAGTTGGTTGCGCCCAGTAAAGACCAGCGCGCCCTGGAAGTTGGCACAGGTTCTGGTTACCAGGCTGCCGTATTGTCGCGGTTGGTGGCTGAAGTCTACACCATCGAAATTATCGAGCCGCTCGGTGTGGCAGCGCGCGATCGTCTGGCCGCGCTCGGATACAGGAATGTCAGTGTGCGCGTCGGAGACGGCTACTTCGGCTGGAAGGAGAAAGCGCCCTTCGACTGCATCGTGGTAACCGCGGCGGCGAATCACATCCCACCGCCGCTCATCGAGCAGCTCAAGCCTGGTGGGCGAATGGTGATCCCGGTGGGCAATCCTTTCCAGACACAACAACTCGTATTGGTAACCAAGGGCAACAAAGGTCCGCACGACCTTCGGGTGCAGGAAATCATGCCCGTGATGTTTGTACCTCTGGTGGGCAGGTCGAGCGGACAGTGAGATAACAACGTAAATGGCAGAGGCACTGAGACGGTCTCATCAGCCACCGTGTTGATGGTTTTCATCATTCGTTTCTGTCCACATGAAGTGTCGGGCGGCAGTAATTTTTCTGGTGTCGGCTGCAGTAGTGGCTGAGGAGGTGGTGCTGGTGCGCGCCTTCTCCATCGGTCTGTGGCATCACTTCGCCTACATGGTGATTTCCATCGCGCTGCTCGGCTTCGGTGCGAGTGGCACGCTCCTGGCGGTGCTGGCGCGAGGGATAGGGCCATTCGGTGCCCGAGCTGGGTCGGAGGGCGGTGACGCAAGCTGGCTTGCGGCCTCCGCCGTGCTGTTCGCAGTAACCCTGCCCCTCTCGTTCGCATTCGCGCAGAAAGTTTCCTTTGAGCCCTTTCGCATCGTTTGGGAGCGGCAGCAGTTGCTGTACCTAAGCTGCTACTACCTCGTCTTATTTGTGCCGTTCTTTGCGGCGGCCAGCGTTATTGGCCTCGCACTTGTCACCGAATCCAGCCAAAGCCCGCAGCTTTACTGCTACAACCTGGTCGGCTCCGCGGCGGGTGCGGCTCTAGCCGTGAGTCTCCTGGAAATTGCTCCGGTCGAGCACGCGGTGCTGGGTGTGGCCGGACTAGCACAGGGGGCCGCGGTGTTGGCTCTGCTCGATCTGGTAGCGTTGCGGGCAGCGCCCCGTAGTCGGCAAGCGGCCACAGTCGTCCTCTTGGCGATGGTAGGGCTACTGCTCTTCTATGCGACCCACCTGCCTGCGGTGCGAATCTCACAGTATAAGGGCCTGAGTTACGCCCTGAACCTTCCTGGAGCGCGCCTGCTGGCCACCCGTTCGAGTGCGATTGGCCGCGTGGACGTGGTTGCGAGTCCGTCCATCCGTCAGGCGCCGGGGCTGTCGCTGGCGACGCCGCCGGAGGCGGCCATCCCGCCCCAGCTTGGGCTCTTTGTGGATGCAGAAGCCGTCGGAGCCGTCACCGCCTTCGATGGCGACACGGGCAAACTTGGCTACCTCGACTGGATGAGCACGGCGGCTCACCAATTCACCCGGCCCGATTCACCCCACGTGTGTGTTCTGGGAGCGGGCGGCGGCGCGAGCGTGCTCCTGGCGCTGCGTCACGGCGCGCAGCGCGTGGATGCTGTCGAACTGGACGCCAACGTGATAGGGCTCCTTCGCGAAACCTTCCGCGACTTCAGTGGCGCGTTCTACGACCGTCCTGATGTTCAGGTCCATCTTGCTGAAGGACGCGCCTTTCTCGAGGCTACACCTACGCAATGGGACGTGATCGATATTTCGCTCGTGGACTCGTTTGCCGCGGCAGCCGTCGGTTTGGGCGCCGTGAACGAGAGCTACCTGTACACGCGCGAGGCGTTCGAGACCTACTTGCGGCATCTGCGCTCCGGAGGCTTGCTGACGGTGACACGGTGGGTACGGATGCCGCCACGTGACGAGCTAAAACTTCTTGCCACCGCCATAGCTGCGCTAGAAGACATGAGTCTGCGCCCAGCGGAACGGCTAGTCCTGGTGCGCAGTTGGGCAACCGCCACGCTTCTGGTCAAGCGGGAGCCCTTTACCGCGACAGAATTGACCGCGCTGCGCCGCTGGGCCGAAGAGCGGTTGTTCGACGTGGCATACTTCCCGGGCATGGCGGTAGGCGAAGGGAATCGCTTCAACATTCTCCCGCGCGACTGGTACGCCGAAGCCGTTGATGCGCTGCTGGCCCAGGGCGCACGCCGTAATCGATTTTTCCATGAGTATCCATTCCTCTTGCAGCCCGCCACCGACGATCGCCCCTATTTCTTTCATTTCTTCCGCTGGCGCACCCTGCCGATGATGCTCCGCACTGCCCGGCTGGCTTGGATTCCATTTGTCGAGTGGGGCTACCTGATCCTGCTAGCCACACTGATCCAGGCGGCGCTGGTAAGTGGTTTGCTCATGATCTTGCCGCTGCTTCTGTTGCGACACGGCACACCGACCCCTCCCCGGTCCGGGCCGGGTGCAAAGTCGATGGTTCTCGCCTACTTCCTGGCGCTGGGGATCGGCTACATGTTCGTGGAGATGGCGCTAATCCAACGCTTAGTCTTCTTTCTCGCAAACCCTATCTACGCAGTGGCGGTGGTGCTAGCGGGACTTCTGCTCGTCTCGGGCTTGGGCAGTGGATGGGCCGCCAGGCTGCTGCGGCAAGGGCACTCCGAGCGATGGCTTGCCTGCCGGGCCGCCCTCGCAGTGGCGGCGACCGCGATCGTATACGCGTTCGGGTTGCGCGCGGCGCTAATGCCATTGCTCCGCTGGCCTCTCAGTGTGCGCATGACCGTGGCATGCGCGGTAATGCTGCCATTAGCGGGCATGGGCATGCTGTTTCCGCTCGGGCTTCGCCACCTCGGCCGCGCCCGTTCGGAGCTCTTACCCTGGGCTTGGGCAATTAATGGGTGCGCCGCGGTCGTGGCTACTTCACTGGCGACCCTGCTCGCGTTAGGGGCTGGACTCGTTGTCGTGCTGGTTGCTGCGGCCGGCTGCTACCTGGTAGCAGCGCTGGTGGCGCGTAAATGGGCTCCTGCCCAGCAGGCGTGATCGCTGCCGGGCCTTCCCGCTGGCGATGGTGAGTCAGCATGTCACGGATTTCCGATTCGCCACACTCCGTCCGACCGGCTAGGTCACATCGGTGAACGTACCTTCGCATGGCTGAATCAGTTCCGCCGTCTCCGCGGGCCCTATGAGAAAAGGCCGGATGTCAAAGACCTCTCTTGGCATTGGCTTTAGGAGACTCGATTTCTTCGGCTCGCCCCAGCGCACTCCGGTCCTGCGCTTCGCTCCCACGCACGCCAATTCCTCCCCTAAATTCAGAAAATAGGCATCTTCACATCACCCCAGAAACTCTGACCTGGAGGATCAATGGTCTCGCCAACATGGCCGGAAACAGAGTTGACATCGGCAACATACACGGGGGTCATCTTGGCGCTGAGCGCAAGAATGTTTTCCAAAGGCACCGGACGCCCGTCCGGACCGTCGACACGTGAAAAGACCAGCCGATATTCTTGCCCGTCCGAACCCATGAGATCGGTTCGCGGGTGCACATCAAGGAAAGGCAAAAGACAGCCAACCAGGTACTTGAAGCCGGACAGACGGATATTGCCTGGTCTCATATGATGCGACCCAACATCCGCAAACATGCCAATCATGCCGTAGTCGTGCGGAAGAATGTGGACGACAAACGTGGCGGATTGCGCATGCTCCAGCGCTCGCCGGACACGAGAATCGGAGACTGCCAGAGCGACTACGCGCTGCATGTCTTCCGCTGTCATGGAGTACACCGAGATGATTTCCGTGTTTGGTGTGTCGGTGGAGCGGGAGAGATGACCCAGCGTGTAGGCACGCAGCCCTGCGCCTGCCAGAAGGATCACGCAGGCCGAGCTTACGATCGCGAGCCGGGCTGCCAGCCGCTGATCGCGCATCCCGCCAAATACGAACTTGAATATACGGCCGCCGGGATTCCCCGGCAGGAACATGCCCGTGCTGCGCATGTGCTCGGCATATTCAGGATAAAGAACCAGCATCCGCCGCTCTTCCACACAGGCAAGAAAGTAGTAGGCAAAAAGCATGCCTAGAAACAGCAGGAATATAATCGTCCGTGGCCACATGGTAAAGAGTCCGAACGCCGAGATGCTCAGACAGAGATATTGTGGATGGCGGACATAGCGGTATGCCCCCGACGTCACAACCTTTCGACCAAACAGATGCGAGCCGTAAATCTGCAGGGCAAGAAGAAGGAAGCCGACCAAACCGAAGCCGAAGGCGTAACGGCCCAGGTCCCAACGCAAGAACTCGAGGAACGAACTCGTGGTAAACACGGCATGGGGAAGCAGAAATCCGGTCAACCAGGCCGTGGCTCTTGAGTGGTTGAGCCATCTCAGCGCAGGCCCGTAGGCGGCATAGAAGTAGAAGGCAAACGGACTGATCATGATGACGACTTCGAACATAACCAGCCCATAGACAACCGCAACCATACGCGACAGCCACCGCCGCCCATCTCTCTTTGGCGCGGACGGCGGGGTGACTGGGGCGGCCGTCATAGAATCCTCCGCGCGTACGTCGTAGCTACTCGAAGAGCACCCTGCGTTCCTACATCTTTGCGGTGGCGGATTCTGCGAAGTACTTCCGTCGCTTTTCCGACCGCCCTGGCCCCGAGCCCATCCGGCCGTATCAGGCGCACCTGTTTCGCGATCGTAAACTCTTGATCGAGAGGCGTTAGGACTGGGGCTTCACTCAGAGTTTTGGCGTCGCGGGTATCGGGCATGCGCCTCCGACCGGAAATGAGCTCCAGTTGAACCGGATAGGGACCAAAGGGCCGCAGCATGAAGGCAAAGTCGTGTGCCAGTCAACATTTGTCGCCTTGCGATCACTGGGTCCGAGTGTAGCGCATAGAGTCGGTCGAAAAAAGCAAGTCATCTCGGGACCGAAACCCAGTTCTAGAGGTGGGTGGTCGGCCTGTCGGGTGGAATCCGTTTCCGCAGCCCCGGCGGCGAGGTGCCACGGACGCGTGACGTGGTAACTCAACCTTTCATGGAGCTCGGGATTTGGCGCCCATCCTTGAGCTCCCCACTCCTCTAAAATCTGTGTAACTTTCCTCGACCTGAAGCGTACTGCCTTATGGATGCCAGGAGGAACAAGGCGAAGGAACCGCAGCCCCGCCTAGGCCAAGCCGAGCAGATGGAGGAGTTGGATCTGGAGACCGTGATAGAGCGCGCACAGAGCCACGATGCCGAGGCCCTGGGGGAAATCTATCGCCGCTACGGCCGGCGCGTATTTGGCCTGTGCCGGTACCTGCTGGACTCACGAGAGAGCGCAGAAGATGCCACCAGCGAAGTCTTCCTTAAGGTGCAGCGCTCCATCGAAAGCTACGACGGTTCGATACCGTTCCCCAAGTGGCTGGCACGGGTGGCTGGCAACCAGTGCATTGACTCTCTGCGCCGCAGGCAGCGTAGGCGGCAGCTGATTGTGGAAGATGAAGACGGAGGTATGGTGACTGAGGCCGTTGGTCCGGAGCCGTCGCCGCTGGGCGCTGTCCTCAGCACGGAAGCCAGAGCACAGGTCCGGGATGCCATCGCACGCCTGCCGAAGAGTTATCGCGTGCCGTTGGTTCTGCGCTACTACAGCGAGCTGAGCTACGACGAAATTGCGCAGCAGTTGGGCCTGCAGAAGAACTACGTAGCAGTGCTGATATTTCGTGCCAAGCAGGAGCTGCGCCGAAAGCTGGTTCCTAGGAGCAAGTGATCATGGAATGTTATTCGGAGCAAATCTGTGCCCTTTTCGTCGATGGCGAACTGGCAGTGGACGAGGCACGGCGCTTACGCGACCACCTTGCCACCTGCCGACGCTGCCGAGAACTGGTGGATGCATTGCGGGCTGAGAACCATGCTCTGAGCCGGAGCTTGCAGGAGCTGGCGGAAGAAGCAGTCGGTCCGGTGAACCTTTCCCGTTTGCGCTGGTCCTGGGTGTGGGGTGACCTGGCAACGATGGCCGCGTTGCTGGGGCTCGGCGCGATCGTTTGGGTTTGGATCGAGAATCTGAAGATACCGGAGGCGGTGGAATGGTTCAATCCCTTTAGTTTCAACGGGCTCACCAGTCTGATCTTCGAGTTCTCCTATTACTTTGCCCACGGAGGTGCTGCCATGCTGGCTGATTATGCGGCGGTCATTGGGGGGCTCGTTTTGCTGTTGCTGTTGGGCCGCAGCGGCTGGCTGCTGAGACGCCGCACTCGGCTGCGGCCGACTGGCCTACGCCTGCTAACGGTGGTCCTAATGTTGTCGTTGTCGAGCTTCGCCCTTGAGCGGCGTCACGGTGAGTTCGTGAACGTGGCCGCGAACGAGACTGTGGACGACACCCTTTTGGCCACCGGCAATACTCTGCGCGTGGACGGCGTGGTCAATGGTGACTTGCTAGCTTTTGGCCGAATTTTGGAAGTGCGTGGCACTGTGAAGGGCGACCTGGTGAGTTTTGCCAAGAGAGTCGTGGTCAGTGGAACAGTGGAAGGCCGAATCTACACCCTTTCGCAGGCGCTCGACCTGGACGGGCAATTGAACCACAGCCTCTACGGCTGGGTGCAATCCTTGCGGGTGGATAGTCATGGCCGCGTGGGCGACGATCTCTTGGCTGGCGTTGGCGACTTCAGTCTCGAGGGTGAAGTAAAGCGGAGCGTGAGCATTTACGCTGGCAGCGCCGACGTGAGTGGCAGTATCGGGCGCAACCTGACCATGGTCGGCAGTGGCCTTACCCTCACGAGCACGGCGCGGGTCGGCGGCAATCTGAGCGCTCGCGTGCGCCAGCTGAAAGACGTCCGCATCGCCGAGGGCGCGACCATCGCGGGCAATCGTGACATCCGAGTGCAGGCGAAAAAGAGCCAGTTCGTGCGCCCCAGATTCTACTTCCACCAGACGGTTTGGCTGGCTGCGGCCATGCTGGTGGGATGGTTGGGCCTGGTTCTGTTTCCCGGCTTCTTCCAAGCCAGCACTCAGGCGGTGGGCTCAGGCTGGCGCAGCCTGGGACTGGGGGTTGGGGCTCTGGCGGGTGTGCCAGTAGCCATCGTCGCGGGAGCCATCACGCTGGTTGGCATTCCGATCTCGCTCATGTTGCTCGCGGCGTATCTGGCTGCGATCTACTTGTCCAAGGTTTGGGTGGGAGCCTTTCTGGGGTGGGTGCTTCTGAAGCCGGCGGGGGCCACGAAACGCGACTGGTTGCTGGGACTACTGGTGGGCCTGTTGATCCTCACCGTCGTTGGGTTCATACCCTATGTTGGCGTGCTGGTCCGCTTTGCTGTAGTTTGCCTAGGTTTGGGAGCATTTGCCTGGCAGCTTTATCGGACTTCACGACCGGTGGCGACGGCACTGATGTAGTTACCTCTTTCCCGACAGTGCGCTTGCGCGTTTGCTCCCGAAACTGTCGTCGTAAATACGACGCTAAAGGTCAGCCTTCTGCCCCCCGCGGCCAGAGTCGTCGAGCGCAGCGAACCTGGCCTACTTGCTTGACTTTCATCCGGGCATTGAGGGGGTGACGCAACGGAGGGACACTCCTGTAAAACATCCGAAGCCCATTCGATTTCGTTTTGACGCCTAATCAGTAGCTGGGCACATCAGTTCATCATCATTACAGCGCGGACGCGGACCTCCCCGTCAGCCACTCGGTTCGGGGCACTCTCATACTCCTTGCAGGACAGACGGCCTATTGCCGGGCGTTGCCGCACTCTGATGGCAGATCTTGATGGTCCGCTGACGAGAGGCACTATTTGTGTTTTCTTGGCACGCTGGCGAGACGCTCAGCAATGTGCAGATAGGTGTTCGCGTTGAAGACAAGTCCAAAATGTGTGCCTCCCACCTCGATGTCCACCTTCGGGTCACCCGTCCGGCAGTAGCGCCATTCCACGATTCCGTCCTCACGGCTGTAGATGGCGGTTTGCGCCACCGATCTCGGCCACTTCCGACGGAGAGAGCGCGCGAAGGCGCATGAACAGCGGCTGGTTGCACATCCCTGCGGCGGCTGCAGGTAGCGCTTGCGAATACGCTGGCGTACTACGTTGCCTAGAGTGAGCACAAGTGGATGCACCACGAGTCCGCGGAAAGGAGATCCCAAAGTGGTAACGGAAGCGATGCGGTCGGGCATTCGAACCGCTGCGGATCGGGCGAAGATCCCACCCAGGCTATGCCCGAGTAGGTGCACTCGCTGTCCCGTGTCGGTGTACGCTCTCTCGATGGTCGCCATCAGGGTTTCCGCCAGCACATTGGGACAGTCGGCAGCTATACACATACCGGAGAAGTATGGACGGTAGCCGACACGGGCGAGCCAGGCGTGCAGTTCAAACAAACTTAAGTCCATCCCAAGAAAACCGGGGACCACGACCACTGCCGTTCCATCTCCTGCAGGAACACCGAGACCGTAATACACCGGAGACAACCGGAGTGTCACAAATTCCAGAACCGAGAAGGCTTCACTGAGTATAGGCAGCGGGGAGGGAATCTCTTCGTGAGGAAGAAAGCGAGCTTTCGATGGTCTCTTCAGACTGACCGCCTTGGAAGTCATAGGCCGGTTTTTTGAACTATGCAAGCTCCATTATCAACTTCTGGCCATAGGGGTGACGCAATATATTCTTTAAGCTTTGCGCACCAGAGTCCTCCGCCTTTCGTGTGAAGCAAGTGACTTGAGCATCCCCGCTATCTCCACATGGAAACCTTCGCACGAGTACAACTTGGCGAATATCGGTTCGAGCGCTTCGCTAGCCTGTTAAGCTGGTCAAGAGTTAAAGTCGAAACGCGCGGATGGAAGCAATGGATCTCATCGATCGGCTGGCGGACCACAAGACGCTGGGTGCGGCGCCTCGCGAGGAACTAGCGTGGCTGGCCTCGCACGGCTCCCTTCGCCAAGTGAACGCTGGCGATGTGCTGACCGCGAAAGGCGCGAGGGTGGAGGGCCTGTTTGTGGTGCTGTCGGGGCGCATCTCTATCTCCGTCGATCGCGGCGCCGGGCTGCACAAGATCATGGAATGGCGGGGAGGCGACGTCACGGGTTTGCTTCCCTACTCCCGCCTGCTCAGCCCACCGGGCGATACGGTCGCCCAGGAGCCTTCAGAGATCCTGTACGTGCCTCGCGACCATCTCCGCGCAATGACCCGCGAGTGTTATGAGATCACGGCGATCCTCGTCCACAGCATGCTCGATAGGGCCCGCGCTTTTAACTCTAGCGACCTGCAAGACGAGAAAATGGTCTCCCTTGGAAAACTGTCGGCCGGGCTGGCCCACGAGTTGAATAACCCTGCGTCTGCCCTCGAACGCACTGCCGTACTGCTTGAGGACCGGCTGGAGGATTCCGAACGGGCTGCGCGCGCGCTCGGCGCGGCAAGGCTGACCGAGTCTCAACTGGCGGTTGTCGATGGGGTTCGCGAGTCCTGCGCGGCCACGAGGGTGCGGGGCGTCCGGTCACCCATCGAGGAAGCCGAACGAGAGGAAGCCATGGCTGACTGGCTCGCCGATCACGGCCTGGACACCGCGATGGCGGAAGCGCTGGGCGACACGGCTGTGACGTTTAAGGGGCTGGACCGACTGGCCGGAGCCGTCGATGGATCGGTGTTGAACGCCGCGCTGCGATGGGCCGCAGCCGGATGTGCGGTTCGAGGTCTCGCCTCGGAGATTCAGGACGCCGCCATGCGTATCTCGGGGCTGGTGATGGCAATCAAAGGCTTCACTCACATGGATCAGGCAACGGTCGCCGAACCGGTGGACCTGATCCAAGGTCTGAGCAACACGGTTGCCATCCTCAGGTCGAAGGCGCGGGCGAAATCTGTTGCCGTGGCAATTGACGCTGAACCCGATCTTCCGCGTGTCCGCGGCTTCGCCGGCGAACTCAACCAGATCTGGGCCAATCTGATCGACAACGCCCTCGATGCCGTCCCCGACTCGGGCCGCGTCGAGGTGCTGGCAAATCGTGAGGGGCGGTGCGTAAGGGTGCGCGTCGTCGACAACGGGAGTGGCATTCCCGCACAGATCCGTGAGCGCATCTTCGACCCCTTCTTCAGCACCAAGCCGGTGGGGCAAGGGATCGGCTTGGGCCTCGACATCGTTCGCCGGCTGGTCCGTCACAACGATGGCGAAATCTCCGTGGAATCGCGCCCGGGCCGGACGGAGTTCCGGGTCGTCCTGCCGCTCGCCGAGACAGACGGCGAAACATCATGAACAAGCCCGTCCTCCTTATCGTGGACGACGATCCGCAGGTGCTCGCCGCCGTGCGGCGCGATCTCCGCTCCCGCTACCGTGAGCACTACACGGTGATGAGCGCAGCATCGGGAGAGGAGGCGTTGGCTACAGCCCGCGACCTGAAAACCCGCGGGGATTCGCTGGCAATGGTCATCAGCGATCAGCGCATGCCGGGTATGGCGGGGAGCGAAGTGCTCGCCAAATCTCGGGAGATGTACCCGCTGGCGCGGCGCGTCCTGCTCACGGCCTACTCGGACATTCAAGCGGCCATCAAGGCCATCAACGAGGCGCATCTCGACCACTATCTTTCAAAGCCGTGGGATCCACCCGAGGAACGTCTCTACCCGGCGATCGACGATCTCCTGGATGCCTGGCAGGCCGAGTATCTGCCCGAGGCGAAGGGGTTGAGGCTGGTCGGACACCAGTGGTCACCCCGGTCGCATGCCATCAAGGACTTCCTGGCCGGTAATCTCATTCCCTATCGCTGGCTCGACGTGACGCGAGACTCGGATGCCTGCCGCCTGCTGGAGGCGGCAGCGGTGAGCGCCGACGAGCTTCCGGCGCTGTTCTTCGATGACGGATCCGCCGTGCTGCGCAACCCGGAGCCGCGCCAGGTCGCCGAGCGCCTCGGCCGACCGCTCTCGGCAGCCTTTGAAGTTTACGACCTGGTCATCGTCGGCGCGGGTCCGGCTGGCCTCGCGGCGGCCGTCTACGGCGCATCGGAAGGGTTGCGTACCCTGCTGCTTGACCGGCACGCACCGGGCGGGCAGGCAGGCGCCAGCTCCCGGATCGAGAACTATCTCGGGTTTCCGGCCGGCGTCAGCGGCAGCGATCTGACACGCCGCGCCCTGATGCAGGCGCAGCGGCTCGGCTCGGAGTTTCTAGCGCCACTCGAAGTGACCGGAGTTTTGATCGATGGGGGATACAAGCGTCTCATGCTGGCCGACGGCCGCGAGCTGGTTACGCGAGCCATGCTGGCCGCCACCGGCATGTTCTATCGAGAGCATCCCGCGCCCGGCGTGGCGGAGTTCACGGGCGCGGGGGTGTACTACGGGGCCGCGATCACGGAAGCGCCTGCGATCAGCGGCCGACGGGTGCTGGTGGTCGGCGGGGGGAACTCGGCGGGCCAGGGCGCCATGTATCTGGCGCGCCATGCGGAAGAGGTGCAGATCGTAGTCCGCCGCGATGACTTACGCGGCACCATGTCCCACTACCTGATCGATCAGATCGCGAAGACGCCGAACATCCGGCTGCGGCCCCGGACCGAGATCGCACGCGTCGAGGGCGAGGGTCACGTCGAGCGGGTCGCGGTCACTTCGCTCGAAGATGGATCGTGCCGGGTGGAGGAAGCCGACGCGCTGTTTGTGTTTATTGGCACCCGTCCGCGAAGCGACTGGCTCCCTCCGGACGTGCTGCGTGACGCCAAGGGATTTGTGCTCACCGGCCGGGACATGATGGCGGCCGACGGGTACGCAAGTATCTGGAAGGAACGCCGCGAACCGCTGCCGCTCGAAACCAGCGTGCCCGGGGTGTTCGCGGCCGGTGACCTCCGCGCTGGCGCAATGAACCGTGTCGTATCAGCCGTAGGCGAGGGGGCGATGGTGGTACGACTCGCGCACGACTACCTGGCGCTGACCTGAGTCCAACAGGACCTGCCGGCATTGTGCGCAGTTCGGGTGCGGCCGATACCCGCATTTATTGCGAATGTAACACCGCTGCCTGCGCAATCGTCTCTCGAATACTTCGGGCGGTTCCCACGGACTTCTTTACCTCCGAGGGCAAGCTTGCGATCTGGTTTGAACCACTCACTGTGATTCCTTCATTGCTTGGTGGACCCGGTTGGGCTACAGTAAATGTTGGGCGTTTGGGCGAATTCGTAAGCCTTGGTGCGGTAAAATTCTCCGCTTTATTCTTCGACGCACATTCCTGCCGGGGCAAGTCATTGGCCTTGGGGTCAAATGAAACGCGAACCTACCTTCACGAGCCAATCCATTAAGAGTGGTACAAGACTGGGAGGGTACGAGATCCTCACATTTCTTGGCGCGGGCGGCATGGGAGAGGTGTATCGGGCGCACGACGTTAAGCTGGGCCGAGATATTGCCCTCAAAATCCTACCGGCAGAGTTTGTGAACCATCCCGATCGCTTAGCTCGTTTTCGGCGTGAAGCCCGGATGTTAGCTGCGCTGAATCACCCCAACATCGCCACCATTTACGGGCTGGAGCAGAGCGATGACCTGCATTATCTGGTCATGGAGCTCATCGATGGCCTGACCTTGTCTACGCGACTGAGTTCGGGTCCGCTGAGTGTCCATGACCTCCTTGACGTGAGTATCCAGGTTGCGTCTGCGCTGGATACGGCACACTCGCAAGGCATCATTCACCGGGACATTAAGCCATCGAATATTGTTCTCACCAAGAAAGGCCAGGCCAAAATACTGGATTTCGGCTTGGCCAAATTGACCCAATCCAGCGACTCGGAAATATCGTCTTCGGCCTCGACGGTCGACCGCGAGGAGCCCCTCAGTAAGACCGATACCCTGTTGGGCACGATCCCCTACATGTCGCCCGAACAGGTGCGCGGCGAGGACATCGACACACGCAGCGATTTGTTTTCCTTCGGACTCGTAATCTACGAGATGGCTACGGGACGTCGAGCATTCACCGGGAGAAGCAACGCGGTGATCTACGAAGCGATCCTGAACCGTGCCCCGGTTCCGGTGTCACAATTGAATCGAGACATCCCCGCTCAGCTCGAGCAAATCATCAACCGCACTCTGGAGAAGGATCGCCGACTTCGGCACCAGACCGCAGGAGACTTGGTAGCTGAGCTCCAGCGTCTGAGGCGCGACGTGGAGTCTGGGAGTTCCCGGTCGGAGATCCCCCGCCCGCAGATAAAACGGGATGTCTCCAAGAAGATCGGTTGGATGTTGGGCGGAGCTGCGCTTGCCGGCCTGCTCTGGTTTCTGAATGGCATGGTGAGCCCGCCACGCCCCACGCCGACCGTTTTATCCGTCATCACCAACGACGGCCGACAAAAAGAGCTTCCTTACCTGTTTTATCCCATCGTGACCGATGGTGCTCGCCTGTATTTCACCGAGGTCAAGATCGGCGATCTCCGTTTCGCCCATGTCTCCACCTCGGGGGGAGAAACCATGCTGGTTGACACACCCTTCCGGTTCCCTCGCATGGCCGACATCTCACCCGACCACAGCGGGCTTCTCGTCCTGGGTTTCGAGGGTTCGGAATTGGAAGCCCCACTGTGGATCATCCCCATACTGGGCGGTGCCCCGCGACGGGTAGGCGATCTCACGGGTCATGATGCGACCTGGACACCTCAAGGAGATGTGGTGTACGCCAACGGATCCGATCTCTATTGGGCGAAGGCAGATGGCAGCCAAGCGCGCAAATTTGTTTCGGGGGCGGGTATTCCCTACTGGTTGCGCTGGTCGCCCAATGGTCGCGTTCTGCGCTTCACCATCAGCGATCCGGGGACTGACGCGACATCTCTCTGGGAGGTTTCAGCCGACGGAAGCAATCCACATCGTTTGCTGTCCGGGTGGAACGATCCACCGGGCGAGTGCTGCGGAAATTGGAGTCCGGATGGGGATTACTTCGTGTTTCAATCCTCACGCAATGGCCGGAGCGACATCTGGGTGCTCGCTGAGAGAGCCCGGTTCTGGCCAAGGCGGAAGCAGGGGCCATGGCAACTCACCGCCGGGCCCATGAGCTTTTCGGCTCCGGTCTTCGGCGGGGATGGCAAGAAGGTCTTTGTGATCGGACAGCAGCGTCGCGGAGAGTTAGTTCACTACGATGCGAGGTCGCACCAATTTCTGCCTTATCTCTCGGGAATTTCCGCAGATCGCCTGGGATTTTCCCCAGACGGTCAGTGGGTGGCCTACATCACGTACCCGGACAATACGCTGTGGCGCAGCAAGGTAGACGGAACCCTCAAGCAGCAGCTTACTTTCCAACCCCTGGCAGTTCACCTACCACGATGGTCCCCTGACGGGACCTACATCGCTTTCGATGGCTCCAAGGATGGCAAAACGAAGAAGGTCTATTTGATTTCCCCAAGGGGAGGCAGCCCCCTTGAGGTGTTACCTGGGAATCAATGGCAGGGCGATCCGACTTGGTCCGCTGATGGGCGCTCTCTTGCCTTCACCGGATCCACACCCGGGCAGAGTTCCGGCACAACGACGAATATTTGTGTCGTCGATCTCACGACCCGTCAGCTTTCGTTTCTGTCCGGTTCGGCGGGACTGCTTTCCCCACGATGGTCCCCCGATGGGCGATACGTAGCGGCAACCACCATGGATTCTCAGAAGTTGATGTTGTTCGATACGGAGAGCCGCAAGTGGAGTGAATTAGCGACGGTTGCAGTTGGTTACCTGAACTGGTCCGGAGACAGCAAGTCTCTTTACTTCGATTCCTTCGGAGCTCACCCTTCCATCAAAAGGGTTAGCATTCATGGTGGGGTAGTGGAAGACGTGCTCAGCCTCGAGGATCTACATCGCGCATGGGGTCCTTATGGACCGTGGTTTGGCTTAGCCCCCGACGACTCCCCGTTGGCGACCCGGGATGTGGGCAGTCAGGAATTGTACGCGATCCAGTGGCCTAACCGATAATGAGGGAACGGGCAGGATACACCCCAGCGGCTCACAAGTCGGGATCACACAACGGGGATCCCGACGCCTGCCGCATAAAGCACCGTCTCACCAGCACCTAGGGCAAGATCCCGCTCGATCTTCTCATCATCCAGAGCCGCAGTGCAAAATGGAGCTAGCCCGAGCCACGTCGCAACCAGACAGAAAGTCTGGCAAAAATGGCCTGCCTCAAGCAAAACCACTCGATATGCGCGCGAGAACCGATAGCGCCACATAATGCGAGAAAGCACCGTCGTCATCACGAACAGGACGGAGCAGTGCCGCACCCAATCCTGGTGGCCACATAGCTGGCCCATCCGATCCGCCACTATGCCTGCCTTTAACAGCTCTAAACAGTGGCGGTCCGGCCTGTAGTGATAGACACCGCGTGCAAGACCCTGCACTCGGGAGCACCAGCAGTAGACCTCCAGCGATTGGCGAGCCCCTCCCGACGGACTGGTCTTCACCGGCAGGTTGCCCAACCCGGGCCACGTGACATGACTGGTAAATCCCCATGTGAGTCGGAGGAGAACGGAAAGCTGCTCGAGCGAAACCCTCCCCTCTCCAAACGAGCGATGGGTACGTCGGGTCAGCAGCACCTCGGGGAGTTGGCCACGAAGATGTGGGCCAGGATCGGGTAATTCGATGCGTGGCCTGCTCCGATAGGGCTTGATCGCAGGAGGCGGTGGTTGTCGGCGCTTCAATGCGCGGTTGAACCGAGCTTCCTCAATCAGGAGGGGTTGAGAGTGTGCATCCCGCGTGGCAAAGTGGAAAAAACGAGCCTCCACGCCCCAAGTTTGCCAGCAGGCCAGAGCGTCCTCTCGCTTGGATTGTGCGCCACCCTGAACTACAACCGCGGTATGCGCGATCAGTTGTCGAAGGCCACGTCGAACGGATCGAGCGGAATATTCGGAAAGCGACTGCTCTACCTCTCGAGGTGTACACCACCCGTTCAATGCCGCCAGGATCGGTACCAGAACTGGCGAGGCCTCAAATTCTTGTCCCGTTAGGTAGTTCTTGCAGTGCAGCGCGTCGTCCTGGAAGAAAAAAACCAGACAACTCGAACGCTTTACCAGAACACGGCGACTCCTCATGCGATCTCAGAACGCCGGGTAGCATTAAGGATGGTTGCACCTCGGACCATAGTGCCAAGGTGGGCCTTCGAATTTTTGCAGGCACTTCTTCAGGCAAAGAACCAGCTCTTTTTCGGCCTGGGTTAACTTACGGTGGCGTTCGGCGATGCTTCGCTTCACCTCCGCGAGTTCCTTAGCGGCGTCTCCTCCTCGTTTCTTCCTCCTCCTCTTTGTGGCCATCGATGCCCCTCCCTTCAAGCTATGGCAAGGCGGTGGAATTCTCAGCCACTGCCTCCCTCGGCTTCTTAGAAATATTTGCCTTCGTGATAGGACAGCCACTACGGTCGGCACATCTTGCACCCTACGACCAGTGCTGTCAAGAACTAACGGGGGAGTGAATGGACCGTTCACGCAAATGCTCAACCAGGAAATCAGGTCAAGGTCTGGTCCAGTCAACGCCGGAGCGTTGTTCCTATTGCGTTGTTGCGGTCAAGCCGGTGGGCGGAGCCGGTGTGCTCTCGTCTTGCACCAAGTAGAAGAATGGGTCAACTGATTCCGCAACCGGTTGACCACTTGCGCCCAACAATTGCCAGGGCGGACTCGACGTGGTGCCCCGGAGGAACTTGGCTCCGTTGGGGTTGGAGGCCGTGGCTGGCGTTGCGGGGAAGTTCGCAGGATCGGGCGTGTTCCATGCCGGGAAGACACCGTAGAAGTCTTTCCCTACAGAAATGACGCGCGAGTAGTCGGCGACGCTGTCTGTCGTCGTGGCCGTTCGTGCGAGGATGATATCGTCCCAGTTCTCCCCGGTTGCGTCAGTCGTTCGGCGGAAGTGAGTTTCCCATTGTCCAGAGACGAGCTGCTGGTACACGAAGCCGACCCTGCCATCGCTGTTAATGGCGAGACCCGCCAAGTTGGCGTTACCCACCGTCAACAAGTCGCTGGACCAACATGCTCCCCGATCAAGAGATCGCCGCACCCGCAAAGTATAGTTCTCTCCCGAATTGTCGCCCCAGACTAAGTACACGGTGTTGCTATTGCTGGGATCAACGCACAGGGACAGATCATTATCAAGACGTTGACCATCCAGAGACTGGGGATCCTTAATTCTCACGTTGGTCGCCACCAGCCGTCCGGGCTTGCCGTCGGAAGGATCTGTCAGATCGATGAATCCGCCGCTACCCCAGCTGTCATCGCGTTCCACGACGATGTCAGTAATGACGGTCGTGCCGTTGTAGCTGCGCCAACCCTTGTAGGCGACGTAGGCAGTTCCGTCGCTGTGAACGGTGGGGCGCACTTCATACCCATTCCACGGCACAGAGGCGCGGTGATCGAGAACTACCCGCGCGAACACTGGTGCCGCTGCCTGCGCATCGGGGCACACATCGATAGTGGCAGCGGCCGAATCCCCCATGTTGCCGCTGTGGTCGATGTAGCCGACGTAGGTTCGGTCCGTGTCAGGTTGTCCGGACTGGTGCTGGGTAAAGGCTAGGGTATAGGGTTGGTCGATCGAAAGCCGAGTGTCGATATCGGGAAACGGACCGGCCGCCACCAGGTTTGGGGTTCGCAGCACGTGTAGTGTCGGGGTATTACTCGGCGGATTGAGAGCAACCGCCCAGTAGAGTTCACCGGATGCAGCAAGCCCGGTGGACTGGTCCATTTCCTCCGCCCCGTCGGGTTCGCTGAAGTTCGCCTGCCAGGTCCCGCCACGGTCACAGGAGTACCAGTACCCCACGTTGGCCGGAGGGGGCACGTCCGTTGTGGTAATCACGATCTGGTCCGGATTGTCCGGGTTAACTGCAATCGAAGGTTGCCAGTTCAGGCCCGCCTCGTCGCTGCGCTCCGCCGGTATGATGTCCACGACACGAACGAATGTCATGGGGCACCCACTTGGCCCAGAAGCTTTTCAATCAAGGGTCGCTGCGATTCCGGCTGAACGTCTGCCGGGTCCAATAGGGTGAATGCCTCGGATGTAAGGAACTGCTGTGATTCTGGAAGGGGTGCCCACGGCGGAGGGCGGTGCAACAGGAAGATGCCGCGCTGCCCATCGGAAAGGCGCGGCGCGAGCGCCCATGTCGGTCGAGCGCTCCTTGGGAACAGGACGGTCGTGCTCTGTGTCGGCCGGCCACGCAACGCATTGCGAATGTCAAACGATGCGATCGCCCACTGAGGGGCGTTTCGCCAGCGCACATCAAAAGGCGTCGGTTTGACAGCGACCACCTTCGCGACGATAACGAGAACGGAACTGCTGAGCCGATCCGCCAAATGGCGCTGGGGCAGCAGTTTTATGTTCGCGTCGACATCGTCCTCGAGCTGCGCGTCAACGTGGGATATCTCGCGTGCGGCAATTCCTCGTCCTTGAATCCAGTCTGAGGTGAAGAAGACGGCCCGCTGCTGCGGCTGCAGTTCGCCTCGCTTTCGCAGAGCCACCGTCACCACGCGCTTACGCAACTCGCCCAGCGCCGGATCAGACCGCAGAGAGCGGTCGATTCGAATCACCGCAAAGTTATCGCGCGGCGGCAAGTTGGCCACGGAAGAAGTGCCCAGCTCGACGACTGTGCCAGCGAAAATGAAGCTGGACGCTTGGACGAGTTTTGGAATGTCTGGTTGAAGCTCGTGCACACAAAAATCCCCACGCCAAATTGGTCGAGGGTATATCACCGTGCGGAAACGGTGTCAATAGGTGCCCATCTCCTCGTGGTTGAGGCCGGAAGGAACTCACTATGGTTCGCGCCCGTCGTTCCACCCGCGCGGATCGCCATTCGGCGTGGCGTCCGGACTTCGCGCCGCCGTTTGAGCTGACATTGAAGAGGGTCAAGATCCCGTGGGTCAAAGCTGTCGGATTGAAAGCGACGCTGAACGTCAGGTTCTGCTCCACGGCCAAGGTCGCCGGCAACGCCAGACCCGGCTCGGGCTGTGGTTGGTGCCGCCAAAGTCTACTCGGGCGTGGGGAGCTACATTGTTATGAAATCATGACGCCGACGCAAGACTGCAAGCACTGGTCCGACGGGGCAATAGGCCTCGCTTAGCTCTGCTTATGCGAGGTCGTCGAACCAGCGCTCGCAGTATTTCTCATTTGTGGCCAGGTTCAGATCGTCAGAACGACGCGGAACTGTGCCTTGCCGCTCAACATTCGCGCGTAAGCCTCGTCCGCTTTCTCGAGTGGAAAGGTTTCAATCATGGGACGCACGCCGGTTTGTTCGGCAAAGCGCAGTGTGTCCTCGGAATCGGCCGGTGTTCCTGCGGCCCAGCCCTGAACTGTTTTACTTCCACTGATGAGCTGTATCGGCGTGACCTCGATGGGATCGAAAGCAGCACCGATGACCATGAGCTTGCCATTCGGCCCCAACCCGTCGATTAACTTGGACATCGCTTTCGAGCTTGGGGCTGTCGCCACGATTACCTGTGCGCCACCCAGCTTTTGTAATTCCTGAACTGCGTTCACAGATTTGCTGTCGATGTAGACGCTGGCTCCGAGTTTCTTGGCCAGCGCCGCGTTTTCAGCGCCGCGTCCGATCGCCGCCACCTTATAACCAAACTTGTTGGCGAATTGAATTCCGAGGTGCCCCAGACCGCCGATACCCTGCACTGCAACAAGGTCGCCGGGAAAAGCGCCACTGTGCCGCAGCGCGTTGTAAGTGGTAATTCCGGCGCAGAGCAGCGGTGCTGCTTCGGCGTCACTGAGACTGTCGGGGATCGGCACCAGTGCTTCTACGGGTGCCACCATGTACTGCTGGTATCCGCCGTCATAGCTGATGCCCGCAATTTTCAGGTTCCGGCAATTGCGAAAATCTCCGCGCCGGCACTCGCGACAGGTATTGTCCTGGCCGCCGTGCCAGCCCACGCCCACACGCTGTCCCTTCCTCCACGCGGAAACACCGGCACCTACTTCATCGATGATGCCGGCTACTTCATGTCCTGGCACCCGGGGATATTGAATCCCGGGCCAGGAGCCTTCTTTGGTGAGCACGTCACTGTGGCAAACCCCACAGGCCTTCACCTTGATGCGTACCTGTCCTGCGCCCGGCTCAGGAATCTCGCGCTTCACTATCTCGAAAGCTTCTCCGGGTTTAGAGACTTGCGCCGCCTTCATTGCTGCTGCTGTGGGTTTTGGTGCGACTTTAAGCGTTGCCATAAATCCTCCTATGACTTTCAGCCATAGTTGAAGAGCACTTACTGTTAGCTGAGAGGTGACGGAACCTAGCTCGCCGGTTTAGCCTACCCAGAACATGAGTTCCAATTGGGAAGCAGTCTTCCCTGCTAAACGATTACGCCTCCTGTGGGGCAGATTTGGTTGCGAAGGTAGTCACAAGGTTGATGTTGCCGCGTGTGGCTTTGCAACAAGAGCACTCCTCGTGCGCACCGTCGGCCCCAGCCTGGACAACTTCGTGCTCACTACCTGGCAGCTTGACGCTGGGCCGAGCTTGCGGGAATAAGCCCGCTGATCTTCTGTTTTCCTTTTCCCGTGCATTCCTGGTGGGTTTTTCTTCGATTGGCTTCAAGATGCGCTCTCCTTCATAAGAGATTCATTGTTTCCGATTGGTTCCGGACGCAATACACACCATTCCACAACCGGACTTGCACTAAGACTTCTTCGAACTTCGGAAGGATGCAGACCGCGGTATTCCCGTCTATGAAGCAGCTGAGGACGAGTAGGCCAAGCTGCTGTAACCAGGCCTCGTATCCGAGGAGTGCGGAAACCAACTGGTGATAAGGGCCATAGCTACCTTGGCGATCTTCCGTCCCCGCCTCATCATCAGGTAGAGATACTTGGTGCGCCATTCTGGAATGCTGCGGACCGTTACTTGGGCAGCTTGCATCAGCAAATCTTCCGACGTACTTCATCTCGGACCGCGATTGACCTCCCCTGCGGTCCGACGTAACATTCCCGGCCAGATGCTTTTCCGCAACTTGGAACAACGGTTGGTCCGTCTTGCCTGCCAATTCCGCTTTGCGAGAGAGGAGAGCACAATGAATCGAGAACGGGCGTTGAAGGTCTTGTTGGTGTTGGTGGGGTTGATCTTTGTGATTGGTGTTTACCCGCTGATGATGTTTCTATGGCCGAGCGGGTGGCGATGGCAGCCGAATCAGCCGGAATATGAGCAGATGATCCTCGGCGTGTATGCCACACTGGGAATTTTCCTGTTGCTGGCATCGCGCAATCCATCGGCGAACCGCAGCCTAATCGCGTTCACGGCGTGGTCGAGCCTGGTTCATGCCTCAATCATGGCGGTGCAAGCCTTCCAAAATGCGAGCGAACGGGGACATCTTCTCGGCGACATTCCTGCACTGGTCGTTGTCGGCGTGATGCTGATCGTGCTCGCGCCACCAAAGCAATCGGCAGAGCGTGCTACCGCGATCCAGTAGGTGGTGGAATATCGCCTTATCACAAGGGCGGTGGCTGAGAGGGGCTAACAGACGGTGCAAGTTGCGCTAACGTCTTCCATGAGCTCTCTGCATGGCCTACTACTAAGCACGAATCCCGGCAAGGTTGAGGAGGAGAACGAGTGTCAACATTTCTGCGAACACTTCTGGTCTGCCTTCTTGCGACAGCCGCCGCCTTGGCCCAGGAGAATCCGCCGACAACCGCTGTCGTCCCGGCCCCGGACAATCCGCTCAGCGCATGGAATAAGTTCGCCTACGGACGGGTAAAGGATATCCTGCTCCGCTCCGCCGAAAAAGTGCCTGAGGAGAATTACAACTTTAAGCCTACGGACGCGGTCCGCAGCTTCGGTCAGATCGTTGGGCACCTGGCCGACGCACAGTACCTCTTCTGTTCCATCGAACTCGGCGAGAAAAATCCCACCCCGAAAATCGAGCAGAGCAAGACCTCGAAAGCCGATCTCATCGCCGCACTCAAAGACGCCTTCGCCTACTGCGACAAGGCCTACAACGGTATGACCGACGCGTCCGCTACTCAAATGGTGAAGCTGTTCGGAAACGACGCACCGAAACTGGACGTGCTGACTGTCAACAACATGCACAACATGGAACACTACGGCAACCTGGTCACCTACATGCGGCTGAAGAACATCGTTCCTCCAACCAGCGAGCTGGCAGCCCAGCCACAGCCGACGAAATAATGTGCCTTTTGGCGGGCTGCCGAGTGGCCTGGTGCCGCTGAGGTGGGTTGTCCTGTGTCAAACCGACATCGGATTACACCCATCGTACAAGGGGCAGGGAGAACCTCGCGGCTCTTTCCTGATTCTTAAACCCAGGTAGCGACTTCACAATTAGGAGATCGGATGGCCACGGTGCACGACGCAACCTATGAAGTCTTGCGTTCACTGGGAATGACCACAATCTTCGGCAACCCAGGTTCAAACGAACTCCTTCCTTGATCGCCTGCCTTCCGACTTCCGATACGTCTTGGCCTTGCGCGAAGGCGCTGGCCTCGGGATGGCCGATGGGGTATTGCCAAGCGATCGGCAAGCCTGTGCTCGTCAGCCTGCATGCTGCCGCCGCGCAACCAATGCCGCGGCTCGGCCAAACTAAGGCACTCGCTGATCGACTGAATGCCGCATGGGAGGCGAGCGTGAAGCTGGCTGAAACCTGCGGCGCGGGTGAGTTTTTGGTCAGGGAGCCAGCGAGAGTTTCTTTCCCAACCCACCAGATTGCATCAGGCGCGAGGAGCGCATCACACCGGACAATGGGACGATGGTATTGGCAATACCTTCGTGTCAGTTGTCGATTCGCCGAGGGAGCTACCCTGATCCAGCACTGGCATTGACCCGATTTGCTAATCGAGCCGATGCCGCGATCGTGACCGCCCGCCAATTTCGGGCTTCAGATCGAGGGGGACTGTCCATGAGCTTCGATTCCTCCAGCCAGTCCTCAGCCGAGAGTTTGGCCTGCTCCGGTCCGTACGATTTCGCCACTGCAGCAATGAAGGAAGCCAACTCGCGCTCTGCCAGGTACGTCTGCTCCTCGTAAATCGAATTCGAAAAAGAGTCGTGCTCGTTCATTGGATACTCCCGCTATGTAGATCAGCCGGAGGTGAACGAGAAAGCTTTGAATCGCCAACACCAGGACATCCAGCCGGGAAACGCGACGTCGATGACCGTCTGCGCGAGCACTTCCGGCCAGGGCTGGCCATTACCGCTCCTCCTTCCCAACCGGGGCCGCTTTCGCACCGGCCTTTTTGTTCCATCCGTGGAAGCGCGAGAAATCGCCCGCGTTCCAGGCCTCGCGGAGTCCGGGGGTGCTCAAATCCCAGTCGGGGCGGATCTCGCTGGTCACGGCGCGCAGGTCGTGCCAGAGGTCGACGACCGACGGGCGGCCCCAGAACCAGTAGCCGTTGTAGATACGGTGGATCACGAGGCCCGGCTTGAGCACGAGCGTGTGCGGGATCATGGGGTTGTGTTCGGGGTCGGTGTACTCCGGGATGTCGAGGTCCTTCTGAACCTTTCGGTCAGGGTCGGAGAGGAAGGTCCACTGGGCGCCGACCGACGCACGGAATTCCTGGAGCGTGTGGTGGTCGTCGGTGGAGATCGTGGCGATTTGGGTGTACGCCACGGCGACCTTCGGATAGAACGCGGCGAGTTCCAGATGCTGCTGGTGCTCCTTCGGGCAGTAGTGCCCGCGGGCGAGCGTGAGGATCAGGGGGTCATCGCCTTGCAGCTCGCTGAGTCTGCGCAATGTTTGCGTCTGATCGGGCAGCTCGTAGTCGGGGAAGACGCCTCCGGGCACAATGTCAGAGCGCATAGTTGGAGTCCCTCGATTCAGATCGCATGATGGAACGGACCTTTATCAACTCGCCTCATCCTGTCTGAAACCTTCTCCCTTTTAAGTTCCCTTTAGCGTGACGGAACGGCTGTACTTCCCTAGCTTCAGGTCCCAGCGATACCTTTGTTCTGCAGGACCCGGACGACGACCCTGCGGTTCTCGGCCTGTCCTTCCACCGTTTCGTTGGGCCCGACTGGATTCGACGAACCCATCGCGCCCGGTGCCAGGATGTTCGTCAGGGGGATATTTCCATCCTGTTCCAGAATGGCCAGGACGTTATCGGCTCGTTCCAAGCTGAGCTTCTGATTTAGTGCCGCTGAACCAACCGAAGAAGCGTAGCCCTGCACCTGAATGATGTAGCCGTTGATGGTCAAGGCCTTTTGAGCAAGGGCTAGGAGTTGGGGCTTGTATTTCGCTTCCACCTCAGCCTTCCCGTTTGCGAAAAGTACGGTGACTTCATCGAGGATGTTGTACTCGCCCAATTGTCCAAAGCGCTTGTTGGCCTCCGCGATTGCCTCGCGATTAGCGGCAATCTTGGCCTGGTTGGCCTCAATCTCTTGTTGGTTCGCTGCGATGTTTGATTGGTTAGCTTCAACCTGTTGCTCGGTCGGGGCAAGACCAGCCTGGATATCCTGCGCCGTCTTCAGGTCCGAGGCCTTGAACTTGACCGTGTCGGCCACCAACTGATGTTGGTCGTTCATCGTCCCCTTCACTTGCACCGGTAGACCGGGGATGAGCGCGGTCATGCCCAATTGCTTTTTGCGCAGCTTCAATGCTCCCTGTGTCTCTTCGACCTGGGTATCTGAGGTAAGCACTACGACAATGGGTTCGCCGTCCTGTGTTTTTACCGTCATCGTTGCGCCGCTCCGCCCCACGATAAGCCCCTGGACCTGGGAATTCTGTGCGACCGCAAAACTCGCAAGTACAAGGCCGGCCAAGAAGAACAGCAAAAGTTTGCCACCGCGTGAACCACTCGGTTTCATATCGTTGCTCCTTTTACCTGAACTCATTGCAATTGAACTCATTGCCCTCCGCAAGCCCTCGGGAAGTGTCTGTGGTTTGCCATACGTCCTGTTGGCGAATTCTTTTGCACGGCAGTCTTCATGGTTGCTTCCCAATGTCGGTTCCGCCGAGATTAGTGTCGGGCATAAGCGAAATGCCGGGCGAAGCGTGTTGACATTCGCTACTTCACTTCCACGGCACGATGAGACGTTCGACCACTCAGTCAACTCTCCTCACCGGCGGGAACCTGTACGTCGAGTCGAAAGTTTCGGGCTTCGGGTTGTAGATGCGAATCGTGAGGTTAACCATTTCGCTCGGCGGAAGCGGCAGCCAGTTGGACTCTTTATCCGGACCCGGCGAATTTGCCTGAATGTACAAGTCGAGCGAACCGTCTGGGTTGTATTTCAGCGGCATGCCCGAGCCGATCCGGTAGCGTTCAATGGGATTGTGCACGTAGAAGTTCTCGCGGTATTGCGAGACGGACCAAACACCGTTCTGTGACGCGCCTAGATCCGTCTTTTCCCAGTGCATGATGTACTTGTGGCTGCCATCCAGTGCCCATCCGTTGCCATCGACCATGGCCGATGGGTAAATAATGTCTTTCTTCACTCCCGCCAGGAGGCCAAAACAGGCGACGAAGGCTCGCGTCTGGTAATCCGTACCAAACCGAGCAATGTTCATATCTTCCGCAGGACGAACCGGTTGAGTACTCATGGTGCACCTCTATTCCTTGCTTGCAGTCTCTACCGGAAATTCCTTTTGCTGCGCAACAGAAACTTTCAGCACGGCCTGAGCTGCTACTCGCTGACTTTGTTGTTTCGCTGAGCCTGCTTGAGTTTCTCCATATCCGCCGGAGTAAGTTGGGGGCGATCGATGGTGAGTGTCAGCTTCACGAGCTTGCCGTTGAACTCGAACGGGACTTGGTACTCCTCGTCCACTGGCGTTCCCGTATCAGCGCCGACGTCGAAATTCTCGTCCCATTGCAGGATGAAGGGCAGAGTTTGTTCCATCGATTGCGTGGCCATGGTTTTGCCGTCCACTTTAAGAACGCCGGTGCCACCGCGACCGATGCCGCTCGGGCTGCCGAAGGCAAGGGTGCCGATGCCGAGTCCGTCGTATTTGAAATCGAACTCGAGCGTGTGCTTGCCGGGTGTCAGTGCTTCGGGGCTTTCCCAGCGAACGCGTTTGAGATCGACCAGGTTCCATACGAAGATGGGCTTGCTCTGCAGAATGTAGAAGCCGTAGCCACCGAACCGTCCGCCCTGGGTTACGAGCATGCCTTCGCCACCACCCTGTGGAATTTCGACTTCAGCTTTGAAGTCATAGGAAGAATTGAGGATGCTCGGGGCGTCGCCATTGGGGGTGCCAGTCACCTCACCTGAATAGTTAAAGACGGTGCGACCCGCACTCAGGCTGGGCTTGGGGATAATTAGCCGAGTGACCACAGAATTGTCGAGGGGGAGGACCTGGTATTTCTCCGCTTCTGTCCAGAACAAGTCTTGCAGTTCTTTGAGCTTCGCGGGGTACTTGTCAACTACGTTGTCGAACTGCGTCCAGTCCTTGGTCACGTCATACAGTTCCCACGGATAATCGGCGGGATTCTCCTTGATAATCCCACCGGTTTCCCAGGGTGGACGCATGACTTTAGTGCTAGCGATCCATCCGTCGTGGTAGAGCGCGTGGTCACCCATCATTTCGAAATACTGTGTGCGGTGGGTCGATGGAGCGTTGGCATTCGCTTTCTTGAAGGTGTACATCATGCTGACGCCTTCGATGGGCTTTTGCTTGATACCATCCACAAATTCGGGTGCCTGAATTTGCGCCGCCTCGAGGATAGTGGGCACAATGTCAATCACATGGTGGAACTGGTTGCGGATCCCTCCCGGATCGTCGATGTGGCCCGGCCAGGACACGGCCATGCCTTGGCGCACGCCGCCGAAGTGGGAGGAGATCTGCTTGGTCCATGAGAACGGCGTGTCGAAGGCCCAGGCCCATGGCACAGCCATGTGCGCATAAGTCTTGTCCGTTCCCCATGCGTCGTAGAAGTATTTCAGTTGATCTTCGACCGGAACCATGACCTGGTTGAACATGGCCACTTCGTTGGGGGTGCCAAACAGGGTCCCTTCCGAGCTAGTCCCGTTGTCACCTTCGATGTAGATGATTAGTGTGTTGTTGAGCTTGCCTTCGTTTTCCACCTCCTGCATCACGCGGCCGATTTCATGGTCGGTGTAGGCCGCGTACGCGGCGAATACATCCACCTGACGAAGGAACATTTTCTTTTCATCGGGACTGAGCTGATCCCAGTGCTTGAGCAAGTCTTCGGGCCAGGGCGTCATGTTGGCGTCCTGCGGAATCACACCTAGTTTTTTCTGATTCGCGAAAGTTTGTGCGCGCAGTTCGTCCCAGCCTTTATCGAACAGGTGCATGTCGCTGATCTTCTTAAACCATTCGGGCGTGGGTTGGTGCGGCGCATGAGTACCGCCAGGGACGTAATAGAGAAAGAAAGGTTGCTCGGGATTCACGGCGTTGAGGCGCTTCAGGTACTCGATCGCGTCATCCGCCATGGCCGTGGTCAGGTTCCAGCCCGGTTTTCCTACATAGGGATAGATCTCGGAAGTGTTCCGGAAGAGGTTGGGCGCCCATTGATTGGCATCACCGCCGACGAACCCATAGAAATAGTCGAAGCCCATGCCGACCGGCCATTGATCAAAGGGCCCAGCCTGACTGGCGGCAAAGGCAGGAGTGTTGTGGTTCTTGCCAAACCAGGAGGTGGCGTAACCGTTCTCCTTCAAGATCCGGCCGATGGTCACTTTGTCTTTGGGGATGATGCTGTTGTAGCCCGGATAACCGGTGGCCTGCTCGGAAATGACTCCGAAGCCCACCGAGTGATGGTTGCGGCCAGTGATAAGGGCAGCGCGTGTCGGGGAGCAAAGTGCCGTGGAATTGAAGTTAGTGTAACGCAGGCCGTTCTTGGCGATGCGGTCTAGTGCCGGTGTGGGAATCACGCCACCGAACGTGCTGGCCACACCGAAACCCGCGTCGTCGGTCATGATCAGCAGGATGTTCGGGGCACCTTTCGGTGGGACGATGCGCGGTGCCCAGCACGGCTTCGATTCGCGCGCATCGCGTTGGATCACTCCGCCGAACGATGCAGGGTTAGGTGGCAACTGCTTTTCAGAAGTAAGCGATTGTGTAGCCGCTGGCGAACACGCTTCGGGTGCCGGTTGCTGCGCCAGGCTTGGAATCGCAGCCAGTAGCAAAACCACACTGAAACACACCCATTGCTTCGGCAAACCCATGTCTCGACAATTCATGGACCGTTCCTTTCCCGAAATTCACATTCCTGACTTTTTGAGCGGTTTGCCCTGGGAGATCATGGCTTCTTCGCTGGCGTCTTTTTCGCCGGCGCCTCTTTCATCTCCGCCGTTCGGCCGCCGATTAAGGTCAGGGAATCCGCAGCATTGAAGGGGAATTGACGCACCGACTCTTGACCGGTGGTGCTCAGAGTGATATCCACGCGGCGATTGCTCGCCAGGACGATCGTTCGCATGTTCTTGAGAATCCTCTGCCGCTCCTCGTCATTCAAGTCGGAATTCGCCTCGACCGCCGCCTTCACCTGGTCAGGCGTCATGTTCTCCTCCTCACCCAAGGCTTTGGTTTCGATGCTGGCCTCGGGAACACCGTGTTCAACCAGAAAACTCTTGGTGCGATCCACCCGGCGTTGCGAAAGTGCCATGTTGTAATCCGGCGCACCGCGTTTATCGGCATGGCCCGCAAGAATCAGTTTTCCGTCGGGCCTGGATTCGAGATACTTCTGGAAATCGCTGGCCAGCGTGAGCAGTGTTTTCTGTTGACTTTCGACCAGACCACCGCTCGGCTTGTTAGCCTTCGGCATATCAGTCGGGAAGTAGATGCTATGGAGGGCAAGCCTGGCCTCCAACTCCTTGGGAGGCGGCGGAGTCTCTACCGTCACTGGAGTAGAAGCTGCCGTTATCAGGCCGCGCAAATCGGTACAAGTCGCGCTCACCGTAATGGTTCCGGGGGATGCGCCGGAGGTGTTGAGATCAGCCGAACTGCCAGTCCCGGAGACGTTGCCGCCAGTGGACGACCAGCCGCCGACGCTCACGGACACATTATCTGGGCTGGTGCAGGTGCAGGTGATCGCGGCCGGGGTACCCGCCTGCAGACTGGCAGGATGGGCCGAGCAGGACATGGTCGGCGGATTCTTGGGTGGTTCTCTTACTGTAAAATTGGCGGTGCAACTTGTCTCGCCACCTTTTTTCATCTTGGGGTCGGTGATGTTCGCCGTTACCGCGTAACTGCCACCCTTTACGCCATTGGTGTCAACGGTTGCACTTGTATCTTTGCCAGTGACCTTTCCGCCATTGCTACTCCAGGCGTAGTTGAGCGTGTGCTTGGGATTGAAGTTGCTCGCAGTGGCAGTCGCGGTGAGGGGCTCGCCCATCATCACCTCGCTGGGCTGGACCGAACAACTAGCGGTTGGAGGAACCGGTGGCTTGCCGCCCAACTCAAAGGTCGCACCCAAAACCGGACCGCTCTCGGCGGTGTCGTAAATGAATTGGTTATTGCCACGATAGTCCACGTCCAGATAACGCCAGCCGAGCAACAGGGCGATGTTACGTTTGACCTTGAAGCCGAACAGACCGGCTACCTGGTAGTCGAGCTTCGCGCTGCCGCCGCCAGCGTCGCCCAACACTATGATTTGCGCCTTGGATGAGAGATCCAGTTCGATCTTCGAGCCGCCAAGGCCATCTACCCAATTGGCTGATGCCGACCGGCCCACGCCAGAAGGCTCGAAGGTAAAGTTCTGTCCCAGATACCAATAGCGTATCCCCGCCAAGGCATCGATCTTCCATCTGTCGGTCTCTACGATCCGGTATCCAAACTTGGGGGTAAAGAGCGTCTCTGTCAGGTGCGCATTGATCGAGGTCTGACTCAGATCGTTCTCAGGAATACCCTTTTCGTCACGCAGCCTGACCCACATGAAATCGATGGGCAGCACGAAGCGGTTCTTGCGGGCCTGGAAGGCGCCCATCAGGCCGAAGTTGAAGTAGGACAACACGTCAGATCCCGAGACATGGATGCTGGCGTCGTGGCCGAGAGCGCCCACCGTCCCGTGTATTCCCGGGAACCAGAGATAGGGTGCGATAGTGAAGTGCCAGCTATCGTCGGCGGTACCGGCAGCTTTCTGTGGTGCCGGATCAGTCGTGGTCTTGGCCTGGTCCGTTGGATCCGCCGGCACCTGCCCGAGGGCCGGCAGGCAGAGCAACAAACTTAGCGTCACCACGGATAGGACCCCAAACCACACCTTAAGGTAAGAATTCATTGCCTCTCCCTTTCGCTGGCCGCTGCCCGATGATGAACACCGTCGTCATCACTTGTGTTTGTGAAATACCCGAGCAATTTCGGGAGCAAACTCTCCGATCCAGTTGATCCCCATCCCAACCCATACCTGGGTAATCGCCGCCTGATACCCCTTCACCTCCCAGTTGGGATTGCCTGGTTGCCAGGTCGTGGCCGTAACACTGCCCGTGAAGGCGCCCAGATAAGGAAGTAGCTGAGGCCGCAAGTTTTTTTCCGTGCGGTCGTAGGTGACAAAATTTCTGACCACGGCGTGGCGTGTGCGCGGCCAAAAGCCATTGCAACGGCAACGGTCGTAACGCGGCTCCCACCCGAGCAGTCCATCGCCCAGTGAAGTAACGGAGTTCTGAATGACAAATTCGGCTTGCCGTGTTCCAAGCCGCTTAACGAATCCTTCGAAACCGTCACCCCACTCTGGATAAGTGTGGTGAACCTGGTCGTGAATTGTGAACAGAGTGGTCTTGATGTAGATACCCCAAGTCGTATACGTCTGTCGTAAGTAGAGTTTGAATCGCCGGTCAGCATTCAAGGATTCCAGGGGAACTTCCTTGGGCACATACGAGCCGTAGAACCAGTTCACGTTGATCTGGTTATCTTTTTTGGGCGCAAGAGTGTCGGCCGGCTGATTTTGTGCCGAACACAACCCGCCACAGCACATCATCAACAACATCACAGCGAGACTAAGAAATTTTCGGATTCGCGCTGTCCCTAGCCCCAGCCGAAGCGGTTCATACGCGGATTGATTCGATGCCGACATGCTAGGCTGATGCTAAGGACTCCGTCCCGGTTGAAGGCCGTTCCCGCTTCCTGCTTTGTTCGACGTTCAGTTCTTAGGGACTTCAACCTCGAGGAACCGCCGAAACGATCATGCGTCCTTGACGATGAGCTGCAGCTCGCAAACGTGCCACGGTGGAAAGGCGGTTGCCATTTGTTTTGTCCAGCGCGGTTCTACCTAAGACACTGCAATCCAGCGATTTCCCATCAATTCAATTAGGGGAATCGCGAGCCTTTTGTACTAATTCCAATCCCCCAACTTCCCGCACCGTGTAAAACTGGAGAATCGGAGGATTTGGGCTTAGTTCCATCAAAAGCAAGAGCTGTTTGTAGGCATCCGACTGCAAATGGCGGATCAGATCAGCCTCCGTCGCCCATTTCGCCTCGATCAGAAACATCTCCGGTTCCTGCCAGCATAGAAACAGCCGGCAACTCAAGCATCCTGGCTGCACCTGAGTCGGACCCATCGTGGATGCAAGCGCCCTGGCTAGTTGCCGTCTTTGTCCGTGAGCCGCAAAAACGTTCACATGCTCAATAATCATTTCTTCTTCTCCCGTCCGGCGACTTGCGTCTTAACGAGAACAAGGTGCCCGTCGCGTGGCAGACCCAAGGCACGCACTGGGTAGACGAAGATATTGAGCTTTCTCCATGCACGACGGTGGCCGAAGTGAAGCTCTTAAAGGGGAGTCGCTAAACGTTGAGATTAAAAGGGGCTTGGAAAAAGCCTTGCGGCGGGAGGGTAACGCAGGATTGAGTGAATTTTGGAGCTCCCTCCAATAGGTTGGAGGCTCTAGTCCGGCCGGCGAATACTGAGCTTCTTCATTCTTGCCTCAACCGTGGTGGGTTTCAGACCCAGGATTTCCGCGGCGCCCCCTTTTCCTCGGATGCGCCACCTCGTCGCCCGCAGTACCTTGCAAAAGTGGTCGAGCTCTACTTCATCCAGGCGGCGCATGTCTTCATTGGACTTCGGCTTGAGTTTCGGAATTTCCGCTCGGAAGACGGGCCCAGTATTCAGGATGAGGTTTCGCTCGATGATGTTGCGAAGCTCGCGCACGTTCCCCGGCCAGGAGTACCTCTGGAATTCCTGCATGGTGCCAGCGTGCACACCTTCCACGTTACGCCCCATTCGTTTCCCGAGTTCTTTCAGAAACAGCCAAACCAGCACAGGGATGTCCTCTGGCCGTTCCCGTAAGGGCGGGATCAGGATCGGAAAAACGTTCAGGCGGTAAAAGAGATCTTCGCGGAATTTGCCCTCCACCACCATGGCATGCAGGTCTCGGCTGGTTGCCGCGATCACCCGGACATTCACGCGGATGGTCTTGGAACTGCCTAATCGCTCGAATTCGCCCTCCTGAAGTACCCGCAAGAGTTTCGACTGCACTTCGAGAGGGAGTTCTCCAATTTCGTCCAGGAAAATGGTCGATAGGTTCGCCAGTTCGAACCGTCCGACTTCTCGCGCGAGGGCCCCGGTGTAAGCCCCTTTTTCCCTGCCAAAAAGTTCGCTTTCGATCAGTGTCGATGGAAGGGCTGCACAGTTGGTCTTAACCAATGGCCGCTTCTTGCGACCGCTCATTTCGTGGATGGTCCGGGCAATGAGCTCTTTGCCAGTTCCGGTTTCTCCGAGAATTAGAACTGTAGAATCGGTGGAAGCAACCTGCTCCGCCTTTTTCAGGACACTGCGAATGGGCTCGCTGTTGCCGGCCACGGTGTTGTGACTGTACCCGAGCTTGATCTCTTCCTGCAGGTAACTGTTTTCCTGCTCGAGTTGTTCCTTCAACTTCTGAATCTCTGCATAGGCACGTTGCAGCTTCTCATCTGCCTGTTTTCGGGAAAGCGCATTGGCGAAAATGTCCGCGACATCCTGCACGCGGCAGATGAGCGCATCATCCCAATGACGGTGCTCCCGGAAACTGTCGGTCGACATTCCACCGACTACCTTTCCAGCTACGCGAAAAGGGACAACCAGAGAAGACTTTTCTCCGATCGATTCCATGTAGGCACGCTCGCGGCACGCCTCCGGGGGCAGGTCTGAGGGCCGTTCCGCCTGAGAGATTTCGCCCTGCCTGATCCGCTCCTCCAGCCAGGGGAGCATGCCCTTCAGAAGCCTCTGGTGGAAGGCTGGAAACCCAGGCCGAGCCCAGGTGTGGGTAATGAGGATGTCTCCCGTAACCGGATCGATTTTGCCCAGGGTCGCCCGATCGGTGTCCAAAGCTTCGGCAAGCTTCTCGAGACCGGTGGTGATCTCCTGGTCGACCCGGTTCGACGGGAGATTAATAAACTTGGCAGAGAGGCCCGCCAAAGCCTGCTCAAACTGCAGATGCCGCGCAAGTTCCTGCGCCTCCGCCCGTTCACTGGTGTTGCGAATAATGCTGTAGAACACCATTCCGTTTTCAGTCAGCACCAGACTCAGGGTGATATCAACAGGGAACTCGCTGCCGTCCTTGCGGAGTGCAAGCAGCCCACGTCTTAGGTTCATGGGGCAGTAACCGGGGGCTGCCTGGTACACCTCCCGGTGATGCTGGTGAACCTCCTTCAGGCGCTCCGGGACCAGTGTCTCCACTTTTTGGCCGATCAATTCGTCGCGGCGATAGCCAAACTGCCTTTCCGCTTCCGCATTTAACCCCAGAATGCGCCCCTCACAGTCGGTTGTAACCATGGCGTCCGGAGCTAATTCGAAGAGGACGTGATGAACTCCCTGAGACCGGTTAAACCCGGCTAAGTTGTCTTCGTCAGGCTTGTTCGCGGGAGCACTCATCTAACCGTTTGAACCCGGGGAACTGGCAACGGACAATCCATGCCTCGTGGTGCTTACAGGGAAAGGGACAATCAGTACCCACGAGTCCTTTATACTGCCAACTGAAGGAGCGGGACTACTGTCAAAACTGACAGCTCGTTCCTGCAAACAGCAGGGGCTATTACCTTTCTGTCCTTCCAAGTCCGGCGCGCTATCCCCAGACAGTGCTCCAATATATTGGAGGTTCTCCAGGATCCGAGTCTTTCGACACGTCGTCCGCAAGACCATCCCCTTCGACAAGTTCAGACAAGAGAAGCGCTTGCGCAGACCCGCGAAGGTGCTGCATTTGGAAGGACGCTTGCACTACTCCCCATCAAATTGATGGCCGGTTAGCAGGCAATTGAGATTCGACTCCGGTCTTGCCTGAGAGGGCCTCGGCTACCGAAGGTGAGCCGCATCGCCGGTCATTCCCACTCGCCCGAGCCAGGACTAGCACCTTGAGGTCTCAGCGGCAGAAAAGGAGCAAATCGATGCAAAGAACGAACCGGATCACATGCTTAAGCAGCGGCATGACCTTGGCATTCGCACTCTTGGCTTGCCTTATGGCAATGGGTCAGGACGTGCACCACAACTACATGCCGGGAACAGATTTTTCCAAATATCAGACCTACAAGTGGGTGCCC
>Ga0187780_10000013_pt1 | contig 150980 bp, 131 predicted proteins | sample 1015_Q2_SP10_20__FD_132429 | JGI IMG/M metagenome (GOLD analysis project Ga0187780, IMG submission 132429) | Tropical peat soil microbial communities from peatlands in Department of Meta, Colombia - 1015_Q2_SP10_20_MG | ecosystem: Environmental > Terrestrial > Soil > Wetlands > Peat | place...
CCCCCACCCCGACCCTCCCCCACAAGGGGGGAGGGAGAAGAAGCATCCGCCAGCTCCGCGACCGCCAGGCCGTCGGCGAGCTTGAGCGCCTGCTCGAGCGAATCCGCTAGGCGCGTGGCGATGTCGGGACGGACCACCAGGCGGTCGACCACGACGTCGATGTCGTGCGTGAACTTCTTGTCGAGCGCCGGCGCGTCGGCGATTTCGTAAAACTTGCCATCGATTTTGACGCGCTGATAGCCCTTCTTCATGAAGTCGGCGAGTTCCTTGCGGTACTCGCCCTTGCGGCCGCGCACCACGGGGGCGAGCAGATAAAGCCGCGTGCCCTCGGGCAGCGCCATGATGCGGTCGACCATCTGCGAAACGGTTTGGCTTTCGATCGGCAGTCCGGTCGCCGGCGAATAGGGCACGCCGACGCGCGCCCAGAGAAGCCGCATGTAGTCGTAGATTTCGGTGACCGTGCCTACGGTCGAGCGCGGATTGCGCGAAGTCGTCTTTTGCTCAATGGAAATGGCCGGTGACAAGCCGTCGATCTGGTCGACGTCCGGCTTCTGCATCATTTCGAGAAATTGCCGTGCATAGGCCGACAAACTCTCGACGTAACGGCGCTGGCCTTCGGCATAAATGGTGTCGAAGGCGAGCGAGGATTTGCCAGAACCCGAAAGTCCGGTGAACACCACCAGACGGTCGCGGGGAATGTCGAGATCGATGTTTTTGAGGTTGTGCTCGCGCGCGCCACGGATGGCGATCACGCGGCGATCGTCGGCGCGGCGGCTTTGCGTTTGCCGATCTTCTCCGCCGCGGCCTTGCAACGCCTTGGCGGCTTTGTCGAACAGGTCGTTCATTCAGTCATCTCGCGGAGCCGCTCTCGTCGGGACAACACGTCACTCGAATTTATCCTGAAATAGTCTGCATCGCCGCCACCTGCGGCGCCATCGCGCTCACGCGATGGTCGCTTGTGGGATGAGCGGATCGTGGAACCCGCCGGATGCGGTCAGGTGGTCCTGTGCAACATAGTGAGAACGCTAGACTTTTGCCAGGGCATAGGGACGGTTATGCCCGCAAATGTCAATTTTGCGAGATTGATCGGCTTTATAGTTGATACCCCCCGCGGCACCCGCTTCGGCTACGGCTTAGCGCCGCCCGACCAATTAAACCGATAATTGAGGCCGACTGTCAGGGTGTGCAGATCGGAACGGGCCGTCGCCGGAGTAATCGCCGCGAAATTATAGTTTTTAGAGCCAAAGTCGTAGAAGTCATACTCAATCTTGCCGGAGAGATTTTCTACTAGCCCGAATTCAATACCAACGCCGACAGTAAAGCCGTTGCGAGTATCGCTAATGGCTTGCGTTGCCGCAGTAGCCCCGGGAAACACGTTTGGCGGCAGCCCGGACGAGTTAGCGACGAGAAGATCTTCCGTATACGAGACGTGCATCCAGCCGCCGCCGGCCTTCGCATAAAAAAGCCAATCGTTCGCAGCATAGCCGACCCTTCCGGTCAGGGCGGCAAACCACAGTGCGTGCGAGGTGAAACGCTCCTGACCGATAGGTAGGCCATTAAACGCGCACACTGAGCACGGCAGCAAGGTCGATCCGCTGATGCCCGAGTCAGTCCAGGAGCCTTCGATGCCGACAACCCAGGGCGCAAACTCATAATTTGCGCCAAACTGGCCGCCGCCAATGACTCCGGCCGGCCTGAGATTTCCTGAGCCAGCGAGATTGAACCCTGCCGGTGATACGCCGTTTTGGCTAACCGAGTCGGTCAACATGCCGCCGCCCACATGGAAGCCAAGATAGATGCCGGTCCAGTCATAGATCGCAGGCGGTGGGAGAGACTTGGGGTAATAGGACGGACCCGGCACGGCTATATCGGCGGCACGCGCTGCGAGTGCCGGTATGAACGCGACCACGACTACGGCTTGGATAAGACCTATTCGGGCAAAACGCCCCATCCACGCACCCCCAAAGGCATGAAGCGACACCCTTTCTTGGGTGCAATAGAATGCTTCCGGAAGCTCAGGGATAGTGCAAAAAAACAACAACGGACCGAATAATTTTTGGACAGTCGAGGTCCAGGGACCCCCTGACGGCTTCGAAACAAGGCAGGACTTGTGCGTTGCTAAAAAGGTCTCTAGAACAAAAAACGAACATCGCAGCGATTGGCGGTCGCGTGTGGATAACGGCTTTCATCCTTGCTGGCCGGCTGCGAGGCACTACTGTCCTGATTGATGCGCGCCGCAGCGCCGAAGCCGTGAGGCAGGCGCGAAATGCATCGCTTTGGTGTCGGACCAGCTTTGGCCTGACACGAAAACGGAGATAGAAACGGAGTTGGAACGATGGCGGGAAGCGTGAACAAAGTCATTTTGATCGGCAATCTGGGCGCCGATCCAGAAATCCGCCGGACCCAGGATGGCCGGCCGGTGGCCAATTTGCGGATCGCGACGTCCGATTCCTGGCGCGACAAGGCGACAGGCGAGCGCCGCGAAAAGACCGAATGGCACCGCGTCGTCATCTTCAACGAGAACTTATGCCGGATTGCGGAGCAGTACCTGAAAAAGGGTTCGAAGGTTTACATCGAAGGCGCGCTGCAAACTCGCAAGTGGCAAGATCAGTCCGGCCAGGATCGCTACTCGACCGAGGTGGTATTGCAGGGCTTCCGCGGCGAGCTGACATTGCTCGACCGCGCCGCCTCCCCTTCAAGCGATACGGGCGCGGGCGACAATGGTGGCGAATTCGGCTCGCCCGGGCCGACACGCAAGCCTGCGGCCGCCACCGTCGGATCTGGGCGCGGCGACATGGACGACGAAATTCCGTTCTGACTGCCAAGCAAATTGTTCCGCCGCCATTTGCGAGGATTCGATGCAGTTCTCCGCTCAATCTCGCACACGCGAAAGTTCAGCAAGCTTTTTTGCTTTGTTTGCCCGGATAATGGCCGAGCGGACATCCGGTCGCTCGGAGCACACCCAATATCTCTGCATGGGGACGAGCGCTTGACGCTTGCATAGTCGTCATGCTCGATCTCATCTTCGCCCTCAAGTTCGTCCACGTCCTTGCCGCCGCAGCAATGTTCGGCGCTTGGCTTTGCATTGCCGCCTTCATGCTGCTTGCGCACCGCTCCCGCAATCCCTCGGTCGTTGCGGTCAGCTCACAATTCGTCGTCAGCGTGGAAAAAATCGTGGTTGCCGCCGCTATTGCGCTGCAGCCGATCAGCGGCTATCCGCTCGGTTTGGCGATCGGGCTGTCGCCTTTGAATGAATTTTGGATCGATCTCTCGCTCGTTTTCTATGCCGCCATCTTAGCGTGCTGGCTTGGCGTCTTTCGCATCGAGATTCTTATTCGGCGCCTGAGCCGGGAGGAGGCGCTCAACGCCGTTCCATTGTCACAGGATTATCGGCGGCTGTTTCGCGCGTGGTCGGTACTGGCCGTCCTGATCTTGCTGGGAATGATCGCGATTTTTGCGCTTATGATCTGGCAGCCGCATCTCGATTGAAACAGTGGCTTGCGAGCCGGCCGCCTTCCAGCGGCATCATCCCCAAATCGCTCGCGCGCCATCGACGACGTATTGGACGGCCAAAGCGGCGAGCAGGACGCCGAGAAGCCGCGACAGAACGATATTGCCGGTCATACCGAAAAGAGCGGCAATGCGGCTGGCGAAGTTGAAGGCGACGACGCAAAACCCCACGACAAGCGCGACTGCCGCAATCAAGAGGCCAAGCAATAACCAATTGCCCTGAGCATGTCCGGCCAGCAGCACCGTCGCGGTGATCGCGCCGGGCCCCGCCATAAGCGGAATCGCCAGCGGAAAAGCGGCGATATTGCGCACATGCTCTTCGAGGGCCTGCTCGGCGGCTTCACTTTCACGTCGAATGCGGACGCCCAACACCATTTCCGACGCGATCGAGAACAACAACAACCCGCCGGCGATCCGGAACGCGGCGAGCGAAATTGCAAGCGCACCGAGGAGCCAATTCCCGATCAAGGCAGAACCGGCGAGGATGACGCCCGCGATGATGCTCGCGCGCACCGCCACGCTCTGCCGCGCCGCGCGCGGCAATCCATCCGTCACCGCCACAAAGGTCGGTGTAAGCCCGATCGGATCGACGACGACGAAGAGCGTTAGCAGTGCTGAAATCGCATAGTCGAACGACATTGTGCGGGCTCGCGAAATTTATGGAAGCCTAGGGCATGATCCGGAAAAGTGGAAACTGGCTTTCCGAAAGGATGATGCCCCATCAAACATCGGGGGCCGCAATCGATTCAACTTGAAACGATTACCGCTCCAGCACTTTCATTTCACGCAGCAGCGACCGATAGATCGGCGCGCCGGAGGGTGAGACTTCGCACCTCGAAGCTTCGGATTTCTCCATCGTGATTTGCGGTTCAGGCGCTAATCAGCCCGGCTCAAAGAGAGATAAATGATAGCATCATATCATATTGAAAAGACATATGAAAATACCATATTAGCAGCGCCGATAAAGGTGGTTTTGAGAAGACCAATCGGCTATAAAAATTGCATCCGATTCGTCAGGATTTTTGCCTTTGTCCGATCAGGAAAATGGACCGCCGCGTGATGGCGGGGATGGCGGCGCGCCGTCCGATATTCGCCCCGTGTCGATCACGGAGGAGATGAAGAAGAGCTACCTCGATTACGCGATGAGCGTGATCGTGGCGCGAGCGCTGCCGGATGCGCGCGACGGCCTCAAGCCGGTGCATCGGCGCATCCTCTATTCGATGCACGAAAACGGCTATGAGTGGAACAAGCCGTACCGTAAGTCGGCGCGCGTGGTCGGCGACGTGATCGGCAAATATCATCCGCACGGCGACCAAGCTGTTTACGACGCGCTTGTGCGCATGGCGCAGGATTTCTCGATGCGCCTGCCGCTGATCGACGGCCAGGGCAATTTCGGCTCGGTCGACGGCGATGCGCCGGCAGCCATGCGATACACCGAAGTCCGCCTCGAACGCGTCGCTGGCGCGCTCGTCGAAGATATCGACAAGGACACCGTCGACTTTCAACCCAACTACGATGGTAACGAACATGAGCCTACGGTATTGCCGGCGCGTTTTCCCAATCTTCTGGTCAACGGCGCCGGCGGCATCGCCGTCGGCATGGCGACCAACATTCCGCCGCACAATCTCGGCGAGGTTATCGATGCTTGTGTCGCGCTCATCGACAATCCGGCTTTGTCGGTCGACGACCTGATCGCGATTATCCCGGGGCCGGATTTCCCAACCGGCGGCATTATCCTCGGCCGCCAGGGCATACGCGCCGCGTACCACCTCGGTCGGGGCTCGATCGTGGTGCGGGGTAAGGTCGAGTTCGAGACGTTGCGCGGCGAGCGCGAGGCGATCGTCGCGACCGAAATTCCCTATCAAGTCAACAAGGCGCACCTGGTGGAGCGCATCGGCGAGCTTGTACGCGACAAGAAAATCGAGGGCATCGCCGCGTTGCGCGATGAATCCGACCGGCACGGTTATCGCGTCGTCGTCGAACTGCGGCGCGATGCAGTGCCGGACGTCGTACTTAATCAGCTTTACCGCTTCACGGCGCTGCAGTCTTCATTCGGCGCCAATATGGTCGCGCTCGAGGCCGGCCGGCCGCAGGTGATGAACCTGAAGGATTTGCTCAACTCTTTCATCGCCTTCCGCGAGGAGGTGATTTACCGCCGCACCAAACATCTCTTGGGCAAGGCGCGGGACCGGGCACACGTGCTGGTGGGGCTGGCCATCGCGGTCGCCAATATCGACGCCGTCATCAAGCTCATCCGCGGCGCCAAGGACGCAAACGAGGCGCGGGACGAACTGATGAAACGCGCCTGGCCGGCGCGCGATGTCGCCGCGATGGTTACTCTCATCGATGATCCGCGCCACAGCGTATCGCCGCAGGGCACGACACGGCTCTCGGCGGAGCAGGCCAAAGCGATCCTCGATCTGCGCCTGCAGCGGCTGACCGCGCTCGGCCGCGATGAGATCAAGGCCGAGCTCGACAAGCTTGCCGCCGAGATCGCCGATTTTCTCGACATCCTGCGCTCGCGTGCGCGCATCCAGGCGATCGTCAAACAGGAGCTTGCCGCCATCAAGAGCGAGTTTGCCACGCCGCGCCGCACTCTGATCGTTGATCAGGAAGGCGAAATGGAAGACGAAGACCTGATCCAGCGCGAGGACATGGTCGTGACCGTCTCGCATGCCGGCTACGTCAAACGCGTACCGCTGTCGACCTATCGCGCGCAAAGGCGCGGCGGCAAGGGTCGCGCCGGAATGCAGACGCGCGAGGAGGATTTCGTTACCCGTTTGTTTGTCGCCTCGACGCATACTCCGGTGCTGTTCTTCTCCTCGCGCGGCCAAGTCTACAAAGAGAAGGTCTGGCGGCTGCCGCAGGCGGCGCCGCAGGCGCGCGGCAAGGCCCTGATCAATATTCTGCCGCTGGAGCAGGCCGAGAACATCACTACAATCATGCCGCTGCCGGAGGACGAAAGCACCTGGGACAAACTCGACGTTATGTTCGCCACGACGCGCGGCACGGTCCGGCGCAACAAATTATCGGATTTCGTCGATGTACGGCGATCGGGCATCATCGCCATGAAGCTCGACGAAGGCGATGCCATCGTCGACGTGCAGATCTGCACCGAAAACGACGATGTGTTGCTCACCTCCGCCGCCGGCCAGTGCATCCGCTTCGCGGTCAACGATGTGCGGGTGTTCCAGGGCCGTACGTCGATGGGCGTGCGCGGCATCAACCTCGCCGACGGCGATAAGCTGATTTCATTGTCGATCCTGCGACACGTCGAGGCGACTGCGGAGGAGCGCGCCGCTTATTTGAAGCGCGCCAGCGCAGTCCGGCGCGGCGGCAACGGCGAAAACGAAGAGAACGGAACGGATCAGGAGGAAGCCGAGGGCGCCATCGAACTCGGCGAGAGCCGCTACGTCGAAATGTCGGCGGCGGAACAGTTCGTGCTCACGATTTCGGAAAAGGGCTTCGGCAAGCGCACCTCGTCCTTCGAGTACCGCACGACCGGGCGGGGTGGCAAAGGCATTGTCGCCATGGCGATTACCGAAAAGAACGGCCGGCTGGTTGCGTCATTCCCGGTCGAAGAGACCGATCAAATCATGCTGGTCACCGATGGCGGCCAGCTCATCCGCTGCCCCGTCGACGGCATCCGCATCGCCGGACGCGCCACGCAAGGCGTCATCGTGTTCTCGACCGCCGAGGGCGAGCGCGTCGCGTCGGTGGAGCGCCTGACGGAAGAGGGTGAGGAAAACGGCGGAGAATGATTCCCTCGTGTCAGTGGCTAAAGGAACGCGAACGCTAAGGCATCAATCTTGACGTTGAACCGGCAGAGAAGCCGGAAACTGTCCGATGGGTAGATCCGATTCATCGCGCCCCGGCGGAACGCAAGTGATTAAAGAGGCCCGATACGGCACCGATCGCGCTCAACGACATCACGATTCATCCCGTCGCGGAGCAAGAAGGCGCGTTTTTCGACGCATTAGGATTTTTTCCGGCGCTCGGCAAAGACCTGCTCGACGAGAATCGCGCTTGGCTTCGGCCGGTGTACCTCGATGGCGACGACCGGCTCGTGCTGTGCATTCAGAGCTTCGTCATCAAAACGCCGCGCCATAACATCCTGGTCGACGCCTGCGTCGGCAATCATAAGCCGCGACCGACACGGCCGTTCTGGAACATGTTGAACAGCGATCGCTTCGAGAAGGGACTCGCGGCGGCGGGCGTTACCGTCAACGACATCGACTACGTGATGTGCACCCACCTGCACACCGACCATGTCGGGTGGAACACGCGCCTCGAAAACGGCCGCTGGGTGCCGACCTTTCCCAAGGCGACCTATATCATGGCCGATCGCGAGCTTGCGCATTGGACCCAGCGCGAGAAGGAAAATCCGCAAAGCGTGCCGTGGATCACGGATTCGGTCCTGCCGATTATTGCCGCCAAGCGCGCCAAGCTTGTGAAGAGCGATTTCGTCTTCGACGATCTGATACAATTTGTTCCCACACCAGGCCATACGATCGACCACTATTCGGTTCTGGTCGGCCGTGCTGGGACGGACGCGCTCATCACCGGCGACATGATCCATTCGCCGTTACAGGGGAAATATCCGGAGCTGGGCATGATGTCCGACTACGACTCCGCCCAAGCGGGCCGAACGCGTCGCCAAGTCTTCGATCGCTTCTGCGAAGAGCCTACCATCATGTGCGCAACCCATTTCCCGACGCCGTCGATGGGCCGCGTGCGCCGTAGGGGCGATGGCTACAAGTTCATTGCCATTGCCGATTAATTCGAATTGCACGTTGTCTTGCTCGGCGCCCGGAACCGCCGCTTTCGGTGATCTGATCGGACCCGACGGTTGGATAAGACGCCGGTTGGCGGCGAACTGACGGCGCTCAAACTCCATTCTTGCAAAAGCTGTTCAGCGCTGGATTTCAGCGATGAAGCTGAATATCGTAATTATGTTTGTGATCATGGGGCGGCCGAATGCCCGATTATTACCCTGTGCTCGCGCGGGCGGTCGTGGATCTCGAAACCAACGACGCCGCAACGCGCGCGGAATTGTACGAGCGCGCGCGAAGGATCATCGTCGCCGAATTGCGCAAGCAAAATCCTAGCATCTCCGCGCTGGCGATAACGCGCGAACAGGCCGCGCTGGAGACGGATATTCGCCGCATCGAAGCGGAGCTGGCGCCACCCGCGGAGAAGAGGGATCGTGATCGCCAGGCACGGGACTTCGCCGCCCCCGACGAATTGGGCGGAATGCCGAAGGCGCTCGCAGCGATGTTGTTCGGTATCGCGTACTTGACGGCAATCGTCGCCTTCAGCGGCGTTATTTACATCCGCGGTCTCGCGCTCGTTTACGCGCACGTCATCGGATATCCGGTTTTGCTCGGGGCGATGGCGATCCTGGCATGTCTGTTCGTGCCGCTGTCCCGCAGTGTCTTTCGCAAGCTGCGCGTATAGCGGGCGCGCCGAGATTCAGCTCAACAATTCAACCCGTCCGGTTCGAAGCTTGTATACGCCGCCGACGACACTGATTTTCTTGTCGCCGGCCGCTGCGCTTAGGATCGGCGCAGTGGTTTTGAGCTTCTCGACATTGAGCGTCACATTGCGGCAAATGGCCTTCGTCAAAACGTCGCCGTCCTGGTCCTGCACTCCCTCGACCGCCGGTTTGATGGCAGCGACCAACGATGGTAGATGGCCGGGCAGCGTCGAACCGTCCTTGAGCGATTTGATAGTGGCGTCGACCGCGCCGCAAGCTTCGTGTCCGAGCACCAAGATCAAGGGCGTGTTGAGCACCACAACGGCATATTCGAGACTGGCGACGATTTCGTCGCTAGCGAAATTGCCCGCCACGCGGCAGACGAAGAGGTCGCCGCGCGCGGTGTCGAAACAATATTCCGGCGCGATCCGGGAATCGGCGCAGCTGAGCATCGCGGCGAATGGATTCTGTCCTCCGCTCAGCGCTTCTCGCTCATGGGCGAAGTCGTGACGGTGGCTGTTGCCTTTGACGTAGCGGGAATTGCCTTTCATCAACCGGTCGAGTGCAGCATCCGGGGAGAGCACGTTCTGGGGCTTGGGCACCGCTTTGGCCTTTGCCGCGATGGCGTCCATCGGCGCAATCGCAGCTGCCGCGGCCGCCGCCGCGCTGAACACGACGAGGCTCCGTCGCGACAGCCCTTCATGTCGGAGCGCAGGGCCATGAGCGAGGCAATGTTTGCACACAATTCACCTCCCACTTTCTTCAGCGTGCGCTGCTTTCTCGGTATGCGCAAATGCTAATGCCGCCTATGCATGAAGTAAATTTGCCTAAGAACGGAGATTTGGCGGCGGCCAGATCGGTTATGATTGGCGCCTTGCCGACCACTGGATCGTCAGTGTGTCGCCGATTTCGACAGCATTTCGGTGAGCGGCAACGCTGCGGTCGGTCCTCATCACATGTTTCCGTCCATTCTTACCGGTCACATTGACTGGATGAGCAAGTACCGCGCGCGCCTCGGCTACGCCGGGGTCCGGCGCACCGGATCATGCCCTACTGGCCGCGGCGCGCGGCGCTGGCGAAGCGCTTGGCCTCTTCGGCGGCCCGAAACAGCGCACGCGCTTTGTTGATGCATTCCTGCTGCTCGTATTCCGGCTCGGAATCCGCAACGATGCCGGCCCCGGCCTGGACGTACATGACGCCGTCCTTGATTAGCGCGGTGCGCAACGCGATGCAGGTGTCCATCTCGTCGCCGGCCGAAAAATAGCCGACGCAGCCGGCGTAGAGCGAGCGTTTGTCTTTCTCCAGTTCGTGAATGATCTGCATCGCACGCACTTTTGGCGCGCCGGAGACGGTGCCAGCGGGAAAGCCCGCCGCAAGCGCATCGATCGCATCGCGGTCTTGGCGCAATTTGCCCTCGACGTTCGACACGATGTGCATGACCTGGCTATAGCGCTCGATGAAAAATTGATCGGTGACCTTCACCGTGCCGATCTCGGCGACGCGGCCGACGTCGTTTCGTCCGAGATCGAGCAGCATCAAATGCTCGGCGCGCTCTTTGGGATCGGCGAGAAGCTCGGCTTCGAGCGCCTGATCCTCGTGTGGCGTCGCGCCGCGCGGCCGCGTGCCCGCGATCGGCCGGATGGTGACAATGCCGCCGCCCGTCTTCACTAGGATTTCGGGACTCGAACCCGCAACGGCGAAATCGCCGAAGTCGAGGAAATAAAGGTAGGGCGATGGATTGACCCGCCGTAACGCGCGGTAGAGCGCAAAGGGCGGCAGCGCGAACGGGGCTTCGAAGCGTTGCGATAGCACGACCTGAAAAATGTCGCCGGCGACGATGTAGTCCTTCGCCCGGGTCACCATCTGTTTGAACTCGGCGGGCGTGGTATTCGAGGTCGGCTTGACCTGGAGCGGCCCGGTTTCGGCTTCCGCGGCCTCTTTCGCGAGCGGCTTGTCGAGCGCATCGACCACCGCCGAGAGACGCTCGACAGCTCTTGTCCAAGCGGCCTTTGCCGGCACCGCAGCTTGTACGCGTACCGGCGTCACAATGGTGATCGTGTCCTCGACCGAATCGAACACGACGATCAAGGTTGGGCGAATAAGAATGGCGTCGGGAATGCCGATGGGATCGCGCGCCGGCGGCGGCAGTTCCTCCATCAGCCGCACCATGTCATAGCCGAGATAGCCGAACACGCCGGCGGCCATTGGCGGCAGCATCTCCGGCAGCGCGATGCGGCTCTCGCCGATGAGTCTATGCATGGCCTGCAAAGGCGCCTCGCTGATCGGCACGAAGGCTTGCGAACCGGCTTGCGGATTGCGGTTGATCTCGGCCTGCGGACCGGTGACGCGGAATATAAGATCAGGCTCCAAACCGATGATCGAATAACGGCCGCGCACCGCGCCGCCCTCGACGGATTCCAGCAAGAAGCTCATGGGCCGCGCCGCGGCGATCTTTAAGAAGGCGGAGACGGGCGTTTCCAGATCGGCGACGAGCGTCGTCCAAACCACCTGCGCCGCGCCGGCGGCGTAGCAGGCCGCGAACGACTGCGCCGAAGGCTCGAATTGCATCTAGTTGGTGTCCGGCGCGCCGTTGCCCGTCGCTTGCGCCAAGACCGATGCGTTCACGGAGGCGCCGAGATCGTCTTCCAGCCGCGAGATGTATTGTCCGACGAGATCTTCGGAAATATCCCGCTGCACCTTTTGCGCCATACGTTCGCCGTCGGCCGATTTAGAGTCCAGCGCAGGCGTATTGACGTCGGTTACACGGAACACAAGCCATCGGTTTGAATCGTCCCCCTCGGCGCTCGCGAAAGCATCTTTAGGGGTGTGAAAAATGACGTCGGCCATCTGTTCGGAAATGCCGCCGCTCGCTACGCCGCGCTTGACGTCTTTCGCCGTTTCCACCTTGACGCCGTTTGTGGAGGCGACCGCGTCCAGCGACTCGCCATTCTTGACTTTGTCGAGAACATCGTTCGCCTTGCTTTTCAAGCGTGAGGCCGTTTCGTCGTTGCGCCAGCGCTGTTCGACTTGTGCCTTGACTTCATCGAGCGAGCGCGCGCGCGCCGGCGTGATGGCGCCAACATCGTACCAGATATAACCGCCGTCAGCTTCGATCGGGTCGTTGTCGACGCCGACGTCGGAGGCAAAGGCGGCCCTGACGACTTCCGCAGCGCGCGGCATCACCACGACAGGTTTGCCGTCCGGATCGCGTCCGGATTGGTCCACATCGTAGGTCGTCACCGGCAGCTTCAGCTTCGCCGCCGCTTCTGCGATCGTGCTGCCACCGGCACGATCGTCCTCGATCTTGTCGTGTAAGTCTTGCACTTGCGACTTGGCGCGTTCGAGCGCGAGGTCGTTGCGAAGCTTCGGCGCTGCGTCGGCAAGGGATTCGACAGTTTCGGGTTCGATTTTGAGCGCGGTGACGAGTACGGCACCGAACGGGGTTTGAATCGGCGCGCTGACCTCGCCTTCCTTGAGCGCAAAAGCGGCATCGGCCACCGCGGGTTCAACGATCCGCGATTTCGCCACCATGCCGAGGTCGATGTCCCGCTCTTTCAAGCCGCGCGCGTTCGCGATCTCGGCGAAGCTCGTGCCGCTTTTGATGCGATCGGCGGCTGTTTGCGCGTCGGCGAGTGCCGGAAAAACGATCTGTTCAATGTGACGCCGCTCCGGTCTCGTGAAACTCGCACGCCGCTGGTCGTAAGCGCTTTTCAGATCGTCGTCGGAAATCTCCATCCATTTCGCAAGCTCCGCGGGGGTCGCCGAAACGACATTAACTTTGCGGTATTCCGGCGCGCGGAACAGTATCTTGCGCTCGTCAAAATATTTCTGGAGCTGCTCCTCGCTCGGGGCGGGGATGTCGCCGGCCTGGGCGGGGCCGAGGGCTATGAATTCGATGCTGCGCCGCTGATTCTGAAATTGGTTGACCGCATCGAGCCATGCCTTGGGCGGCGTCATGGCGACAGTCACACTGTCGAGCAGCTGATTGCGTAAAATCTCTTGCCGCTGTTCGGCGACGAACCGTTGCTCCGAGTAACCCATATTGCGCAGGATGAGTTCGAATTTGGCCCGGTCGAATTGGCCGTTTGCCGTCTGCAGCTTCGGATCGGTCGTGATGTGACGGGCGATCTCGGCATCGGAAATCCCGAGCCCCATCTGGCGTGTGCGTTGGTCAAGCCCGGCCTGAGCGATCATTTCGCCGAGCACTTGCCGATCCAAGCCAATAGCATTTGCCTCCCCGGCCGGCAGCGGATGGCCAATTTGACGGCCAATCTGTTGCAAGCGATCGTCGTAGGCCTGCCGGAATCGTTCGAGTGGAATTTCGGTGTTGCCGATTTTGGCAAGGGTCGAGCGGCCGTAGCCGCGAAAGATATCGTTGATGCCCCAGATCGCGAAGCTGCCCGCAAGCAGCGCCATAACCGCAGCCATCAAGCCGCGGCCTAACCAATTCTCGGAGGCCTTGCGAATACCCCGTAACATGCGTCCAACGCTTCGTGTGATCGGATCGGTGAGGCGCGCACTATAAGGAGCGCCGCAGGCAGCGCCAAGAGCAGCGTCCTGCCTCGCCATAACCGATGGTGTTTACTGATAAAACGCCTCTTTTCTGCGTGCAACCGGTCTGCTGCTGCTTGCCGCATGTTATAATATACACGCGAAATCAAATACTTGTACGTTTTCTGAGCTTGCCATTTGAGGGCTTGGCAACGCCATTGGCAACATTGTGCAGATTTCGCCAGCGAGGCCCGCAGGCGGCAAGGTGCGATGCCGACTGTCGGAACCCGACTCGACTTTTCGGGTGGCCATTTCTATTAAATCCCTATGTTGCGGTCGTAGTCGCCGTAATCATCATGCGTTTGAACCGCGGATGAAATCCGCTGCGCACGTTCGGGAAGCACCAAGCCACGCTCCCTCCGCTCCCAGAAGCGCCAATCGATGCTCTCAAAACACAAACAAAAGCAGCAGCGCGGATATTAGAATCACTATAACTCCTATCATAATGATAAGCTCTGTTCGGCGCATGCTCCTGCCCCAAGAATGCGTCGCCCCATAGGCACCCTGCCATAATCAGCTAGGTGCTATGTGACAATCATCACAGAAAGCTCGGTTTTTGCTCTTGCAAGCGCGCTGATAAATGCCCGAACGTCGCTTCCCGCCGCCCCGGTTCATTGAAGGGATGGAGAAAAGTGCAAACCTTCGTTTCATCGGCGTTAGGTGCACCACACGAATACCGCTCCTTGTTTTCTGATCAGGTTGGATTGGTGCTGCTGGCCAGGTCACCGGCACAAGTTGGCGGCGATTTACCCTGCCGCCCCAAAGGCGATTCCAGCGATTACAAGCAGGTCTTTCATACTCAGTCAGAAGTCATGCAGGTGTTGTCTGACTTCGATGCTGCGGAATTGAAGAGCCGGACGTAGGACGAGGCGCGGCGGATCGCGGCCAAGCTGCCGGAAGCGTTACGCAAACAAAGCGATGAGACCGCCAACTGAAGCGGTCTCTTTTATTTGTCTTTAGTATGCGCCTTTACCGGCGGGCTTGCCGGTTTGGGCGCAGCCCGCGCTGCAATGGTTGAAGCAGAAAGCACCCTTTCCCCCGCAGTTGGCTTGGCACTTCTCCTGGCACGAGGCGGCGAAAGCAGAGCCTGAAAAGGTTGTGAGACAGAACAATGCTGTTGCTACGAGCAATTTAGACATTTCCTCCTCCCTTAAGGTTTTGTGGCAAAGCTGACCCGGGCGCCTTGTGATGCTCCTCCAAAACCTAGTTGAAATCAATATTGCGCTCTATTTGAAAGACGAGGCGCGGAGGGTCGCTGTGAACTTTGCGAAGCTACCGGAGCTATTGCGTAAGGAGTAAACTTAAGTAGTGCGAGTCCGCCAGCGCGCGAGGATCGGGCAGCACTATGACCGGCCCTGGCGGTTCTTAATAAAGGAGGCTAGCGTTGCCTTCATGGCTGTCCGCGTCACCCGCGTTTTAGAGACTGTAAGTTCGGTGACGCAAATATTGTCGTATCTAGGAGTTCGACTTGCAGTTATAAGCGGACTAATTGCCGGCCTTGTTTGCCTGGGCCAAGGAGTTCGGCGCGTTTTTGACCATTCTCATTGTTATTTTCGTTGTCACCTGCGTTATTTTTAGTCGAGAGAATCATGAAGAAACGTTTAGTCAGAATGCCGGCGCCCTATCTTTCGCGCGTCTGGCTCGACCCAGCGCTGATCCCGGATGCTGCCGCATACCCCTTTTGTTTGCCGTTTCTGCGCAGCGGATTCGAATTGGCGTTCGAGAAGCCGATTACCATCATCATCGGCGAGAATGGGATGGGAAAGTCGACCGTGCTGGAAGGCATTGCCGCTTTCGCCAGATACGACGAGGCCGGCGGTGGCAAGGGCTATCGACCAGTCGATCATTCAAGAGCTCTCGAAGCAATGGGAGGCCGGCTCGCCGATGTGTTGCGCGCTTCGTGGCTTCCCGAGATTACGAGCGGGTGGTTCTTTCGCGCCGAGAGTTTCTTCTCCGTGGCGCGCTATCTCGATGTTGCGGCGCTCGACGGTTTTGGAGTTCCGCCTGATTTCCTTTCGCACTCGCATGGCGAAGGGTTCCTGCAGTTTTTTGAAGAGCGCTGCAATCGGCAGGGAATTTTTATTTTCGATGAACCGGAATCGGCATTATCGCCATCGCGACAGGTCGCGTTTCTCAAGCTGCTGCGGCGCATGAAGAATACCGGCTACATCCAAGTTCTGATGGCGACGCATTCACCGATGCTGATGGCCTATCCGAGGGCGCAACTGCTGCGGCTTTCCAGCCACGGCCTCGATCCAATTGGGGTGACGGAAACAAACCACTATCGTCTTATGCAAGAATTTTGCGCCGACCCGGCAACGGTTATCGATAACGTTCTGGCGGATTGAATATGGCGATGATTATGACACGCCGTCCATTGGTCGCAGGCAACTGGAAAATGAACGGCCTGCAGGCCGCGATCGGCGAATTGAAGAAGATCGTGACCGGCGCGCAAGCGCTCGGCGATGTCGACATTCTCGTTTGTCCGCCGGCGACGCTTATCGCCGGCTTTGCCGCCGCCGCCCGCGGATCGCGCGTCGGCATCGGCGGCCAGGATTGTCATGCGCAGCCCGCGGGCGCCTATACCGGCGATATTTCCGCGGAAATGCTACGCGATGCCGGCGCGGTAGCGGTGATCCTCGGCCATTCCGAGCGACGCCATTATCATGGGGAGACCGACGCAATAGTGCGCGCCAAGGCGATCGCGGCGCAACGGGCCGGGCTTCTTGCCATCGTCTGCATTGGGGAGACGCGCACGGAGCGTGACGACGGACAAGCCCGCCATTTCGTATCGGCGCAGCTTGGCGGCTCGTTGCCGGACACCGGCAGCGGCCTTGTCGTCGCTTACGAGCCGGTCTGGGCCATCGGCACTGGGTTAACGCCGACGCCCGCCGATGTGCGCGCAATGCATGCTTTGATACGGGAGCGGCTGTTGGCCCGATTTGCCGAGGCGGGGCAGGCCATTCGCGTTCTCTACGGCGGCTCGGTAAAGCCGGCCAACGCCAAAGAGCTCCTCGAGATCGAAAATGTCGATGGCGCCCTAGTTGGCGGCGCCAGTCTCAATGCTGGCGAGTTCCTGGCGATTGCCCGCATCTACCGCTGATTTAATGCCCCCGACATGTTCCGAGGCCACCTACCGGGAGGACGCGATGGCTTCGCTCTTTGGCGCAAAGCGCGCCGATTTCGCGCAACTTTGCCGGCCTCACCCCGGCCAAAGTGCCATAGAAAAGCCGCCCCGGATCGTGTAGAGACCGCCGCGACTTCCTATATCGGGGGACATATGAGCGTCGGGGACGGTCGTTCCGCAGCCCCACGCAGGGTTTAGGCGGATATTCGGAATGTTGACGGTCATTGTTGTCATCCATTTGATGCTGGTCATGGCCCTGATCGGCGTCGTGCTGCTGCAAAAATCCGAGGGAGGCGGCCTCATCAGTTCGACGAGCGGGTTCCTGTCGAGCCGCGGCACGGCCAATGTCCTGTCGCGCACCACCGCCTTGCTTGCCGCCGGCTTTTTCATAACCAGCCTCGCTTTGTCATGGCTCGCGGGGTTTCAGCGCCATCCGGCTTCGATCATCAACACCGGCGGCTCTCCGGGGCAAGAAACGCCGGTAGGCCCAGCGCCGCCGATCGCTCCCCTCAACCAAGGGGGTGGTGGCGTGCTCAATCAGCTGCAAAAGGGCATACCGGGCTTGCCGGCTGAGCGAAGTCCGCCTCCGCAACCCGCTCCTACTCCGAGTGGGCCACAGGTGCCGCAGTCGAAATAGCGAAGAACGAGAGCGCACAGCGTATCGACCTGCGGGAGATCGCGCCGCGGTCGCTCACAGCTTTTTGTTTGTCGCGATGCAGGGAGGTCCATATCAATAAGATATTGTAATTATTACGTTTTTGTCTCCAAGGCGTTTCGCGCTTGTGCGTAGCGCGCAGCTATTGCGGAAAATCGCTCGTCGAATCGAACAAGTCGCGCTAAGTGTTAGGTCCCATGGCGCGGTATATTTTCATCACCGGCGGCGTGGTCTCCTCTCTCGGTAAGGGTCTCGCTTCCGCAGCGCTCGGCGCGCTCTTGCAGGCACGTGGTTACAAGGTCCGGCTACGCAAGCTCGACCCCTATCTCAACGTCGATCCGGGCACGATGTCGCCCTACCAGCATGGCGAGGTGTTCGTCACCGATGACGGTGCCGAAACCGACCTCGACCTCGGGCATTATGAGCGCTTCACGGGTCGCCCGGCGACGCGACGGGACAACATCACAACCGGACGTATTTATCAGGAAATTCTCGCCAAAGAGCGGCGCGGCGACTACCTCGGCGCGACCATCCAAGTGATCCCGCACGTCACCAACGCCATCAAGGAATTCATTCGCGATGGCAACGAAGGGTTCGATTTTGTCCTTTGCGAAATCGGCGGCACGGTCGGCGATATCGAGGGTCTGCCCTACTTCGAGGCTATCCGCCAGCTCGGCAACGAGCTGCCGCGCGGCCATGCGGTCTATATTCATCTGACGCTCATGCCTTTTATCCCGAGCGCGGGTGAACTCAAGACCAAGCCGACCCAGCACTCCGTGCGCGAGCTGCGCGCGATCGGCATTCAGCCGGATATCCTTTTGTGCAGGACCGACCGGGAAATACCCTTGAGCGAGCGGCGCAAGCTCGCGCTGTTCTGCAATGTGCGCGAGAGCGCCGTTATCGAGGCGCGCGACGTTGACAACATTTATGCGGTGCCGGAGGCGTATCATGCCGCTGGACTGGACACGGAGTTGCTTGCCGCCTTCGGTATCGAGAACCCGCCGCCGCCCGATCTTGCGACCTGGCAACTAATCAACGAGCGCATCCGCAACCCGGAGGGCGATGTTACAATCGCCATCGTCGGCAAATATACCGGGATGAAAGACGCCTATAAGTCGTTGATCGAAGCGCTGTCGCACGGCGGGATCGCCAACAAGGTCAAGGTCAACCTGGACTGGATCGAAAGTGAAGTCTTCGAAAACGAGGACCCCGCGCCTTTCCTCGAACATGTCGACGGCATTTTGGTGCCGGGAGGATTCGGCCAGCGCGGCGCAGAAGGGAAAATTCGCGCGGCGCAGTTCGCGCGCGAACGCCATGTGCCCTATTTCGGGATTTGCTTTGGCATGCAGATGGCGGTGATCGAAGCGGCGCGCAACCTTTGCGGCATCGACGCGGCGAACTCGACGGAATTCGTCGCAACACCGGAACCGGTGGTCGGTCTGATGACGGAATGGATGAAAGGCAACGAGCTACAGAAGCGCGGCATGGGCAGCGACATGGGCGGCACGATGCGGCTTGGCGCCTATCCGGCCGTTTTGCAGCGAGGCTCACGCGTTGCTGAGATCTATCACGCGACGGAGATTTCCGAGCGCCACCGCCACCGCTATGAGGTCAATACCGCCTACAAGGACCGCTTGGCCCAACATGGCGTGCGCTTCTCAGGCATGTCGCCCGACGGCCTTCTGCCGGAGATCATCGAATACGACGATCATCCCTGGTTCATCGGCGTGCAATTCCATCCCGAGCTGAAATCGCGCCCATTCGCGCCGCACCCGCTGTTTTCGTCGTTCATCGGCGCGGCGGTGGAGCAGAGCCGACTGGTTTAGCGCTCCTCAGCCGTCACTGGCGCGCGCGGCCGCTTCGCGTGGTGCTAGAGCGCAACCGTTTCCAACTAAATCTAAATTTCCCATGACGGTAAGTTTTAACCGAGGTATATTTTTCCTAGCTAGGGAGGTGAAAATGGTTCGCTTGTTTCTTACTGCCCTTGCGCTGAGTCTAATTGCCGGTGTTTTCACAGCTTCTGCTCAAGGTAGCGGAGGCTGCACTCAGTGGTGTCGCGTTAATCGTTGCAGTGGGGGGATGGTATCCGGGAGCGCGCCAGTGTGCATGAGTCAGTGCGTCGCCGCCTGTCAGAAGAAAATGAAATCGAAATAGCCGTATCTGCTAAGCAGTTCAGGCAGTTTCGCAAAATTCACAGCGATGCGCCTTGCCTCGTCACGGGTGAGCGTTTCGGCCGCCGACCGTTGGTCTGGCGCTTCTTCGTAAAAGAAATAGCCAAGCGTTTGCCCGCTGCTGTCTCTCACGATATAGCAGGCGGCTTGCTCTCGGACGGACCAGGGCGGTGGGAAATTGGCGACGGTCCATGAGCGCGCCCGCGTCGTCATCGACCAGCCAAGAGTAAAACATGGCTCATTCCGCTAGCTTCGACCGCCGATAGGCCCACACTGGTAATAATTGTAAGTGCAATAATTCCAGGTCCAGGCTTGCCCGTTAGTCAGGGTGGCACGCTCCAGCGCATCGTCCGGAATACCAAAGACGATATCATCTTCGAGTTTTGCTAGATCAATTACGTCATTGTCGAACATGACACGTTCCCCTTACGACCTTTGCATCCCAATATCGCGTGCTTGAACGGTCGTCTGTGCCGCGTGTCACAGGACGGGAGGAGGCGACTTTAGGAAGCGTTATCTTGAAAGTCCGGCTTGGAGACGTTGTTGCTGGAGTTCGGGCGAACAGCACGGTGGGCTTCTAGCTTGTCACCTTAGTTATTATCATCGTAATCATCGTCATCGGGATTCAGAGGCGGCGGCACACCGATGCCGTTATCGGCTTCGTAAGCGGCTCCGCTTGGCCCGCCTATATAGGCGACACAGCCTTCATAAAAGGCTTTATTGCCATCTGGACAATAATCTTGGTCGTCGATGCCGCGTTGTTCCGCCCACTTGTAGCCGGCATCATAACTCGAGCAATCGACTGTACAGCTTAATTCGGCGCCTGTTCGATCTTGTCTGTTTGTCGTATAGATGCGGGCAGATATTGCAAAAACGGCCAAAGCCACGATCACGGTATAGGCGGCGCATGATCGCCTCCATCTGATCCGGCAGTGATATTGCAAATTGTTGTTGCTCGATTCCGCAAGAGCAATTTGCCGCCATTTGGAACGATATTTAGGCAGCAGATCGCCACTTGCGTGTGCGGCTTTCGGCGTCGGGGTTCGGCGAAGCCCTGGTCGGCAAAGCTAACAACAACCTCAAGGCGGCCGATGGCGTTTTCGGCGGTTCAGTAGCGGACGGTAATTGCCGAGGGCGCAACTTTGGCGCTCGTACGCGCCGGTTGACCCGGCCCGTTGTCGGCTTCATGGTCGCCGGCAAGGGTGCAAATGACGCCAAAACCAAACACCACAGTCGCCGTGGGCGCGGTCAAATTCGGCAATGCGCTACCGCTGGCCTTGATTGCCGGCCCGTGTGCGCTCGAAAGCCGCGCACATGCCTTCGAAATGGCGACCGCGTTGAGAGACATCGCCGCCAGGCTCGGCATTGGCTTTGTCTACAAGACCTCTTTCGACAAGGCCAACCGTACCAGCGCCGCGAGCGCGCGCGGTCTCGGCCTCGACAAGGCTCTCGCGATATTCGCCGAGTTGCGCGAGAGGCTCGGCATTGCGATTGTCACCGATGTGCATGAATCGGATCAGTGCGCTATCGTCGCCGAAGCCGTCGATGTCTTGCAAATTCCGGCCTTCCTCTGCCGCCAGACCGATCTCTTGATTGCCGCGGCCAGGACCGGGCGCGCGATCAACGTCAAGAAAGGACAATTTCTCGCGCCTTGGGATATGAGTAACGTCGTCGCCAAAATCACCGAAACCGGCAACGCCAATGTGCTCGTCACCGAACGCGGCGTGTCGTTTGGCTACAACACGCTCGTGTCCGACATGCGAGCACTGCCGATCCTGGCGAAAATCGGAGCGCCGGTGATCTTCGATGCGACGCATTCGGTGCAGCAACCCGGCGGGCAGGGCACCTCGTCGGGCGGTGAACGCGCCTTTGTCCCGGTGCTGGCACGCGCGGCGGTCGCGGTAGGCGTCGCCGGGCTTTTCATCGAAACCCATCAGGATCCCGATCGTGCGCCATCGGACGGGCCGAACATGATTGCGCTGAAGGATTTCGAACCGCTGCTCAAGCGCGTGATGGAATTCGACGCGCTGGCAAAAAAGACTTGAGCGAAGTTCCTTTCGGCGGCATCACTTGTCGCCCGGCTTATCGGGAACGGCAGAGGGAATATCGGCCTCGAGCGTCAGCATGTCCGACGCGGCGGTCGTATAGCCCGCAAGGCGAAGCGCAATGCGCAAGCGGCCGCCGGCCTCTTCAAGAAGAGAAGCGGCTCTTTCGGCGGTGCAGCCGTGCAGGATCAGCATCGCGGTTTTGACATTGCCGCCCGCGGATTGCAGGGCGTCACGGACTTCGTCACCGCTGCGGCCGCTCAGACGGCGCAGGATATTCTCGCTTCGCCCGATAAGCTTCGCGTTGACCGCTTGCACGTCGATCATCAAGCCTTCGTGCACGCGGCCGAGCCGGATCATTACAAGCGTCGAGAGGAGGTTGAGCGCGACGCGCTGCGCGGTGCCGGCTTTCATTCGCGTCGAGCCAGCGATGGGTTCAGGTCCGGTATCGAGCCAGATTGGGCAATCCGCCTCAGTCAGAACGGGCGTGGAGCGGTTATTGGCGATCCCGATGGCGAGGGCTCCGCGCCGCCTTGCCTCGCGCATGCAGGCAAGAGTAAACGGCGTCGTGCCGCTAGCCGCCACTGCGATGATGACATCAGCTGGGCCGACGCCGTGCTGCCGGACCAGTCGCGCGGCTTGATCGATTTCGTCTTCGGCGCCCTCGGCCGAACGCAATAGCGCTTCTTTACCGCCGGCGATCAGAAGCAGGAGCCGCTCCTGCGGCCAGTTGAAGGTCGGGATCAGTTCGGCGCCGTCCTGCACGGCGAGCCTGCCCGAGGTTCCCGCGCCCGTGTAAATGAGCCGGCCGTTGCCGGCGAGGCGTGCTTGCATTGCCGCCGCCGCCTGTTCGATGGCGGACAGTGCCGGGCGGACCGCGGCGACGGCGGCCATCTGGCTCTCGATCAGCGCGTCGAGAATATCGCCGGGTTCCCAGAGGTCGATATCCGAATAACGCGGGCTGGCGCGCTCGGTCTCCATTGGCATCTATCGGTCGGGGTCCATAGCCATAGAGGGTCGGATGGCCTTTAAATCAAACATATTGCTCCCATTTTGTTCTTACAATCTGGAAGCGATTCCACGGTTTCGGAGCCCAAACGTGGAACAGGCGGTTCTGCTGTTAGGTATTGACGGGGGCGGCACGCGGTGTCGGGCGCGCCTAGCCACCTATGCCGGCGATGTGCTGGGCGAGGCGGCAACCGGGCCCGCGAACCTGCGTCTTGGTATAGGGGCCAGCCTTTCGGCCGTTATCGATGCGGCCCGACTATGCCTCGACCGCGCCGAGCTGCCGGAACAAAATATGATGCATATTGTTGCGTGTCTTGCCCTGGCCGGCGCCAGCGAGCCGGGACATCTTGCCGCCGCGCAAAGTCAGTGGCACCCGTTCCGTAAAACTGTTGTGACGACCGACGCTCACGCCGCCTGCGTCGGCGCGCACGGCAATAAGGATGGCGGCGTCATTATTGCCGGGACTGGCACCGTGGCTTGGGCGGCCATCAAGGGCAAAGCGCATCGCGTGGGCGGCTGGGGCTTGCCCATCTCCGATGAAGGCAGCGGCGCCTGGATCGGCGGCGAGGCGCTGCGTCGGGTCTTGTGGGCCCATGACGGCCGTATCGCATGGACGCCCATGCTGCGCGCCTTGTTTGCCGATTTTGCCGACGACCCGCACGCAATCGTCGGCTGGATCGCGTCTGCATCGCCGCGCGATTTTGGTTCCTTCGCGCCGCGCATCGCCAATTACGCCAATGGCGGCGACGCCGCGGCGATTGAATTGATGCAAATGGCCGCTTTGCATATCGACGGTCTCGCGGCTCGCCTGATTGCGCTTGGCGCTCCTCGCGTGGCGCTCGTTGGCGGTTTCGCCGCGGCGGTGCGGCCGTGGCTCGCACTGGCTACGAAAATGCATCTCGTCGACCCAGTCGGAGATGCCTTGCAAGGCGCACTGATGCTTGCCCGCTCCGCCGCGGAATCGTTGCAGCGTGTGGCGTGATCCTCGCCGGCGCGAAGGAAGACAAAGGTATGACGCAGCGCGCCGCCGGCATGGCAAATGACCTGCAAGGGGTCGCGGCGGCGGTCGACCGCCAATTAGAGAATCTGGCCGCCCCGATTTCACGTTTGATGGAATGGCTTGATCGCCATCGGCCCGCAGTGGTCGTTACCTGCGCCCGAGGCAGTTCGGCACATGCGGCGACATTCGCCAAGCACTTGATCGAACTCCGCCTTGGCATCCCGGTCGCGGCCGCAGCGCCGAATATCGCTACCGTTTACCGGCGGACGCTGAATTTGAAGGATCAATTGTTTCTGACGATCTCGCAATCCGGCCGCAGTGACGATCTGATCGAGACGACGACTATGGCGCGGAAAGCCGGCGCAATCACGGTCGCCGTCGTCAACGATGTGGCGAGCCCCCTGGCCCAAACCACGCAATTCGTTCTTCCGCTCGCCGCGGGTCCCGAGCGGAGCGTGGCCGCGACCAAAAGCTTTGTGACATCGCTGGCGGCCTTGCTGCAATTGACGGCGGCTTGGACGGGAGATTCGGTCATGGGTTCGGCCTGCGGGCGCCTGCCGGCGCGTTTGGCCGAAGCAAACGAACTTCGTTGGCACGAAGCACTTGAGGCCTTCGCCGACGCCGACAGCCTCGTCACGATCGGCCGCGGTCCCACCTTAGCCATAGCCCGCGAGGCGGCGTTGAAACTGAAGGAAACGTGTGCGCTTCATGCCGAGGCATTCAGCGCCGCGGAGTTCCGGCATGGACCAATCGCGCTTGTGTCCAGGGACTATCCTATTCTTGCATTCAATCCTTCCGATGAAGCGGCGAAGGGCATAGCGGATCTGGCTGCGGACTTGCGTCAGAAAGGGGCTTGCGCGCTGGTCGCCGAGCCAGGGCCTCCGCAAAAGGGTCGACTGGCGGCACTGGCGTCCGACTATCCCGATGCCGATGCGATCTGCATGGTTCTGAGTTTCTACTCATTCTTGGTCGGGCTTGCGGCGCGCCGCGGCACCGATGCTGACCGGCCACGCCACCTGCAGAAAGTGACGCGCACCCGATGAGCGCTAAACCGGATCAGCTTTCGCACGCGGTCGCCGCAGCTTGCCTGTTCGATGGCGTCAGTCTGCATCGTGACGCCGCGGTGGTCATCGAGGGCACACATATCGCGGCAATCGCCGCGCGCGCAGAACTTTCACCAAACTTACCGGTTCGCCAATTGCCGGACGGCGTTTGGCTCGCGCCGGGGTTCATCGACGTTCAAGTCAATGGCGGCGGCGACGTTCTGTTCAACGACTCCCCGACGAAGCAGACCATTCGCCGCATTGTTGCGGCGCACCGGCGCTTCGGCACCACGTCGCTGCTGCCGACATTGATCAGCGACAGTCCGGCCAAGATGAAATCCGCGCTGGCGGCGGTGGACGCGCTCTTCGGGGTCGAGCCAGGCGTTCTTGGAATTCATTTCGAAGGTCCCTTTCTTTCGCCCGCAAAAGCCGGCGTCCACGACCCTCGCGCCATTCGGCAGCCGACGCCCGACGACCTCACAATGATCGCCGCGCCTCGCCACGGCGTGACGCTGGTGACCGTGGCGCCCGAAGAGGTGCCGCGCGGTTTTATTGCCAAACTCGCGAAGGCTAGCGTGCGTGTGGCGCTCGGCCATTCGATGGCGAGCTACGAACAGACTCGCGAGGCGATGGCCGCGGGGTTGACCGGTTTTACCCATCTCTTTAACGCCATGCGGCCTCTTGAATCGCGCGAGCCGGGGCCGATCGCGGCCGCGTTGGAATCGCCGAATGCCTGGTACGGCCTGATCGTCGACGGGTTTCATGTCGCGCCCGCGATGCTGCGGCTCGCCTTGCGCGGCTTAGGCCGTCCGATCCTGGTGACGGATGCGATGCCGCCGGTCGGCGGGTCGCAGGCGACATTTACACTCAACGGCGAAACAATCGCGGTGCGCGACGGCCGGTGCGCGCGGCAAGACGGCAGGCTCGCGGGAGCTTGTCTCGACATGGCCACGGCCGTTCGCAACTGCGTGCGATTGTTAAACCTGCCGCTTACCGACGCTCTTCGTTTTGCTTCGCTCCATCCAGCGGAATTCCTTGGGCTCGGCGATTGGCTGGGACGGCTCGCGCCGAGAATGCGCGCCGATATGGTGGCGATCGATCCTCAATCCGTCGAGGTGCGCCACACCTGGGTGGCGGGAGAGATCGAGCAAACTCCAGTGCCCTGACGCCCGTAACCCTCAGGCGACAGCCATTTCCTGCACCAGCGGGATCACGTTCCGCCCATACAGTTCGATACAGCGCATGATCTTTTCGTGCGACAGCGTGCCAGCGCTGTATTTCATGTGGAAACGGGAAGCGCCGAGCGATTTGATCGTCGCGGCGATACGGCGTGCGACGGTCTGCGGCGATCCGACATAGAGCGAGCCGCGTTCGATCTCGGAATCGAATTCTGCGCGCGTCAGCGGCTGCCAACCGCGCTCGGCGCCGATGCGATCGCGCATCATTTTGTAGTCCGGCCACAATTCCTCGCGTGCGGCGTCGTCGCTCTCGGCGACATAGCCGTGCGAATGCACGCCAATCTCCCGGACCGGCCTGCCATATTGCGCGAAGGCGCGCTGATACAGGTCGACATAAGGCCGGAAGCGGTCGGGATCGCCCCCGATGATCGCCAACATCAGCGGCAGGTCATAGTGCGCTGCGCGAACGACGGATTGCGGACTGCCGCCGACGCCGATCCAGGTTTTGAGCGTGCCGGTTTCGATCGGCGGAAAGATTCGCTGGTTTGTCAGGGGAGGGCGCGCATGGCCCTGCCACGTGACGGGTTCGTTCTTGAGGATCGCGGCGAAAAGGTCAAGCTTCTCGTCAAACAGCGTCTCGTAATCGGAGAGGCTGAAACCGAATAACGGAAAGGACTCGGTAAAGGAGCCGCGGCCAAGGATCACTTCGGCGCGGCCATTCGACGCGGCATTGAGCGTTGCGAACCGCTGGAACACCCTGATCGGGTCGTCCGACGAGAGCACCGTTACTGCCGACGCCAGAAATATGCGCTTGGTGCGCGAGGCGATGGCCGCGAGGACCACCTCCGGCGACGATATGGCGAAATCGGGCCGGTGATGTTCGCCAAGCCCGATGGCATATACGCCAACCTCGTCGGCCAGCGCCGCCTCTTCGATCACATTACGGATGACCTGCGCTTGCGGCAGCAATTGCCCGTCGGGGCCGGCGGTCACGTCGCCGAAAGTGTCTAGTCCGAGTTCGATTTTTTGAGCCATTGTCCAATAGTCTCGTATTCGCTATGCCGCGCCCGCACCCAATCGGCCGACTTGATTAGCATGCCGGGTCGCGGTCAAATCGGCTATTTTCATGCCTTGGCCAAAGGAAATTCGACTAAAGAGCGCCGCACGGTACACGGCGTAGAGCAAGGGGGAGGTCCATGAGAAAGTTAACGGTGGTTTCGGTAGCCGCGTGCGTGCTGCTTGCCGGGCCGGCAATGGCGCAGGACAAGACCATCAAGATCGGCTTCATCTCGACCTTTAGCGGCGCAGCGGCCGCGATCGGCAACGACATGAAGAACTCATTCGAACTTGGGCTCGACCATCACGGACGCAAGCTCGGCGGCTTGCCGGTCGAAGTAATTTACGCGGACGACCAGATCAAGCCGGAAGTCGGGGTGCAGAAGACCCAGGAATTCATCGAGTCCAATCACGTCGACTTCGTCGTCGGCTATATCTGGTCGAACGTGCTGCTGGCGTCGCTAAAGCCGCTGGTCGACTCCAAGACCATGACGGTTGTCACAAATGCGGGGGCGTCACAGTTCGCCGGCGAATTGTGCTCGCCCTATGCATTTTCGACCTCTTGGCAAAACGATCAGACGCCCGCCGCCGTCGGCCAATACATGAACCAGAAAGGCGTCAAGACCGCCTTTTTGATCGGACCCAACTATGCGGCGGGCAAAGACATGCTGGCGGGAGTGCAAACCAGCTTCAAAGGTCAAATTGTCGGCCAGGAGCTGACGCGGTGGCCCGATCAGCTCGACTTCTCCGCCGAACTATCGAAAGCGCGGGCCGCCAAGCCTGATGCGATATTCGCGTTCTATCCCGGCGGCGCCGGTGTTCAGTTCGTCACGCAATATGTGCAAGCAGGGCTTAAAGGCCAGATTCCGCTCTATACGGCGTTCACTATCGACGACTTGTCGCTGCCGCGATTGAGGGACCTTGCCATCGGCATTCCCGGCGCCCAAGAATGGGTCGCCGATCTGCCCAATCCGGCAAACCAGAAATTTGTCGCCGATTACAAGGCGAAATACAACGCTATGCCGTCATTTTACGGCGCGCAGACGTACGACGCCGTGGCGCTGATCGATTCGGCGGTGACCGCCGTCAAAGGCGATCTCAGCAACAAAGAAGGCATGCGCAAAGAGATGGAAAAAGCCGATTTCAAATCGGTGCGCGGCGATTTCAAGTTCGGCAACAACCACATCCCGATTCAGAATTTTTATCTGCAGGATGCGGCGAAGAACGCCGACGGCAGCTATTCTCTTCACACCGTCGCAACCATCGTCAAAAACGATCAGGACCGCTTTCACGACCGATGTCCGATGAAGTAATCCTTTGGTCGTCGCCCTTCGAAACGCCCCCCGATAAAATCGGGGGGCTTGCCATTTGGTGACCGAAAAGAATGCTCTACTTCATCGAGCAATGTCTCAACGGAATTCAACTCGGCATGCTCTTGTTCATGCTGGCGGCCGGCTTGACGCTGATTTTCGGCATCATGGACCTCGTCAATTTGGCGCACGGCTCGCTCTATATGCTCGGCGCCTATTTCGCAGCCACCTTCGCCCAATGGACCGATAGCTTTGTACTCGGCGCCTTGCTTGCGCTTGTCGCGACCGCCGCCGTCGGCATGGCGCTCGAAGTGGTTGCGATACGCCGTTTATACGGCCGCAATCATCTCGATCACGTGCTCGGCACTTTCGGCTTGCTGTTGTTCTTCAACGAACTTGTTCGATTAATCTGGGGGCCGGCGGGGCTGACGCTATCGCTGCCGAGCGAGATGCTCAATGCGGTGCAAGTTCTACCAGGTTTGTTTTATCCGCTTTACCGGCTCGTCATCATCGGGGTCACGCTCGCCGTCGCCTTGCTCCTTTACGTCCTCATCATGCGCACGCGGCTTGGCATGCTGATCCGCGCTGGAGCTTCCAATCGGGAGATGGTCGGCGCACTCGGGGTCAATATCAAGCTTCTTTATACGATTGTGTTCGGCCTCGGCGCCGCGCTGGCGGGCCTTGCCGGCTTGATGCAGGCGCCCATCCTCACGGTGCAAATCGGCATGGGCGAAAACATTCTCATTGCGGCGTTCGTCGTCGTCACCATTGGCGGGATCGGCTCGATCCGCGGCGCCTTTGTGGCTTCGCTGCTTGTGGGACTTGCCGATACGATCGGCCGGACCTTCATGCCAGACATCCTGCATGCGTTTTTAAGCGAAAGCGCGGCATCAAGCCTTGGCCGGGCGCTGTCGTCGATGATGATCTATCTGGTGATGGCGCTTGTTCTGATCGTGCGCCCCGAAGGCCTTTTTCCGGCGACCAGCAAATGAGTCCTTCCGCTGAGACTTGCATTGCTAAAAGGCGGTACGCAGGCTTGGTTGATCCTCGGGTCGCCATCAATGTCGGTTTGGTTGTCGTGCTTGTCCTGGTACCGGTTTATTCGGCTACGACTGGCGACACCTTTGCGCTGACGTTATTCACGCGCGTGGTCATTCTGGCGCTGGCGGCGCTGAGCCTCAATCTGATCATGGGCTTCGGCGGCATGGTCAGCTTCGGCCACGCCGCCTATCTTGGCATCGGCGGCTATGTCGTCGGCATCCTTGCCAAGGAAGGCATCGGGTCGGGCTTTGTACAGTGGCCGGTCGCCGTCGCGGCATCTGCGCTCTACGCCCTTGTGGTGGGTGTGCTCAGTCTGCGCACGCGGGGCGTCTATTTCATCATGATCACGCTCGCCTTTGCCCAGATGATCTATTACGTCGCGATCGGGCTTGACCGGTACGGCGGCGATGACGGTCTCACCCTTTATCATCGCAGCCGGTTTGGCGGGCTCGTCGATCTCAATAACAAGACGATGTTTTATTATCTTTGCCTCGTCTTGCTGTTGGCGAGCATCTATTTGGTTTGGCGCATCGTCAATTCGCGTTTCGGCATGGTGATCCAAGGAGCGCGATCGAACGACAGGCGGATGCGCGCCATCGGTTTTCCCACGTTCCGCTACAGGCTGGTCTGTTTCGTCATCGCGGGGGCGATGTGCGGGCTCGCCGGGGCGCTCCTTGCCAACCACACCGATTTTATCAGTCCGGCAATGATGCATTGGACGCGCTCCGGCGATTTGATCGTGATGGCGGTCCTCGGCGGGATGCAGGCCATGTTCGGTCCCTTGATTGGCGCAGTGACGTTTCTGCTGCTCGAAGAAGGGCTATCCCGAGGCACCGAGTTCCCGAACTTGATCCTCGGTCCGGTGCTGCTTCTGGTCGCGATCTCGATCCGCGGCGGCATCGATGGCTTGATCGGCGGAGTGCGCCGTGGCTAAGGCACTGCTCGAGACCGAAGGCTTGACCAAGCGCTTCGGCGGCGTGATCGCGGCAGACGGAATTTCGCTTGCCCTTTTGCCCGGCGAATTGCACGCGATCATTGGGCCGAACGGCGCCGGCAAATCGACGCTGATCGGCCAATTGAGCGGCGAGATCGTTCCCGATAGCGGCTACATTCATTTTGACGGCCGCGACATTACCGCGCTGCCGGTTTATCGGCGCAGCCGACTTGGTCTCGCGCGCTCGCTCCAGGTTACGACGTTATTTCCGGATTTCACGGCGATCGACAATGTCGCGCTTTCGGTGCAGGCGCATGCCGGACACTCGTTCCGTTTCTGGCGTGACGTGCGGCAGGAGGCCGATTTGCGAGAGCCGGCGCGCGCAGCGCTTGTCCGTGTCGGGCTCGGCGAACGCGCCACAGCCTTGGTCGCCGACCTGAGCCACGGTGAGCGTCGTCAGCTCGAAATTGCAATGGCGCTCGCGACGCGGCCACGCATGCTGCTACTCGACGAGCCGATGGCCGGCATGGGTTCCGACGAATCCGCGCGCCTGGTCGAAACCTTGCGGACGCTCAAGGGCGATATCACCGTGATGCTGATCGAACACGACATCGACGCGGTGTTCGCTTTGGCGGATCGCATCAGCGTTCTGGTCTACGGCCGGATCATCGCCTGCGGCGAGCCGGCCGCGATACGGGCCGATGCTGCGGTGCGCGAAGCTTATGTCGGCGAAGGATAAACCCATGGCGGATACTTCGCTCCTTGAACTGCGCGATGTGGAGACGAGCTACGGGTTAAGCCGCGTGCTGTTCGGCCTGTCGTTTAGGATTGCGCCTGGCGAAATGGTATCGCTCTTGGGCCGCAACGGCATGGGAAAGACCACGACGGTCAGGTCGATCATGGGGCTGACGCCCGCCGCCGCCGGTTCGATTCGCTTCGATGGCGACGAAATCCGTGAACTTCAGGCCTACCGCATCGCCAAGCGCGGCATTGGACTGGTGCCTGAGGGGCGACAGGTATTCCCGAATCTGACGACTAAAGAGAATCTCGTCGCCACCGCAGCAAATAACGGCCGCGCCGCCGAGCCGTGGACGCTCGAAAGAGTGCTAGCACTGTTCCCGCGGCTTGCCGAACGCGCCGCCAGCATGGCCAGCTTACTTTCGGGCGGCGAACAGCAGATGCTTGCGATCGGCCGTGCGCTAATGACCAATCCGCGGTTGCTCATTCTTGACGAAGCGACCGAGGGCTTGGCGCCTCGCGTCCGCGATGAAATTTGGCATTCTTTGGAGAGGCTGCGCGGCGGCGGTCAGTCGGTCCTCGTTATCGACAAGAACATCAAGGCGCTGACCCGCATTGCCGACAGACACTACATCATCGAGCGCGGACGCGTGGTGTGGACCGGAAGCTCGCGAGAGCTGGCGGACGCGTCCGATATTCAGCACCGCTATTTGGGAATTTGAGCGGGGGCGTTTACTGAGCTAGAACCGCAATCGATTCAAGTTGAATCGATTGCGGCTCTAGATGTTTGATGGGGCATGATCTTTTCGGAAAACCGGTTTCCACCCCGGATCAAGTCCGGGGCAGGCTTTTTCGGGATCGCGCCCTAGTGGCCCGCGTCCAGGCTTGCGAGCCGCCGCGACGCCGTCGTCGAGCCAAGATCGACGGCGCGCTGATACCATTCGCGGGCCTTGGCGATGTTGGGTGTGGCGCCAATTGGGCCGAGGCGCTGAAGGACACGCGGATCGTATGTCGTAGCAAGCGCAAATGCGCCCTCAGAACTGCCGCCGTCCGCGGCGCGCCGCAGAAGGAGGCGCGCAGAAGCGAGGTCGCCGTCATTGAGGAAGTCTTTACCCCGCTTAACAAGGGTTGCGATTTCGGCCTCGTCGAGATGCTGCGTGGGACGATCGTCCTGCTGCGGCGTCGTCCCGTCGCGCGTTGCCTCTTGCAGGGAAGCGGCCGCAATCGCCGGCTCCGTTGGCTCCGAACCGGCCGCTGCCGCAATGGCCGGCCGGGTTGGCTCGAGAGTTTTCGTCGCTGCGACCGGTGGTGCCGTGCTTACAGTTGCGAGGCCGTCCACTGGCTGAGATGCAATAACCGGCGGCTCGATACGGGCGAGATTGACGCGCCCATTTGAGTTTTCCGGTAACGATGCGCTCGGCGTCGTCGCCTCGGGCCGCGTCGTTTGCGTAGTCTTCTTCATTGAGGGAAAGGTCACGAGCCCCCACGCAACGGCGGCAGCGAGAGCGGTAACGGTGCAAAGCCGGAGCAGGATCGGCCACACGGCTGACGCGCCCTCGCGCGAAGGTTCGGGAATAATGTCGGGATTGAGAGCGAGCTGACGCTGCAGGTCCAGCATGGCGCGGTCGCCGCTGAACTCCAATCTTAATCTGGCGACCTTTCTTCTTGCCCGTACGGGCGGATTGATGACCGGTGACGGCAATCGTTCGGCAACCGGGATCATCCGCTGGCGGGCCGAATCTCGGCTCCAGTCCTGAGCCTCGTCTCGTGCCCAAGGCGGCGCGTACTCCAACACGGCATTGAGGTCTTCAGTTTGCTTCATCGGAGTACTCACGATCGCCTCCCGTGCTTTCAAGCTCCGACCGTTACGACGCAACTTTCACTTTCCTCCGATCGTTAGAGTACTGGTGCTGTCGCTCCTCCCATTTAGCGAATTCCTGGAACAGCCGATCCCGTGCGCTTGACGCGATGGACGGGTCGGAAGCATTGGGATTGGCGGACGCCATGGCGACCGTGGCGGCGTTTAGACGTTCGCCGAGCGAACCGAGATTTGTTTTATCTGGTATCGGTCGCGCGCCAGCGCGCTCGTCAGGAGTGGTGAATTGTAAGGAAATCAGTGCCGTCGACAGAACCACAGCCAATACGCCAATTACCCGAAATGGCCGGTGCGGCCGCCGCAAGCCTCCCTCCATAAATACCCCCGGAGCGGCGGGACCTACTCGAAACGCAACGTACAATTGCGCGGCAGACCCGCAACGTCTAACAACACCCCCTTTGCCGCGCTTGCGAAGCGGACGAACTTTATTGCGACAGCCGTCCCGCGCGAACTAATAGTTGACCGTCGGCAACCATTCGGGCGGCGATATGATCGCGATTGGATGATTCTAAGGCGTAATTGCCTTTCTTCGGATTCTCAACGCAGAGTGTTCCCTGAGACGCAGCGTTCCATCAGAACAGAGGATACCGTCGCCCCGCGCGCCGGCCTTCGGCCGCGATCCATTCCAAAATCGCGATGTCGACGTCTTCGAACTCCGCAGGCAAGTCGTGCGAGACTGCATTTAGCGTCATCACGCGGATCGGCGAGCGGGCTATGACCGCGGCAATTGTCGACAAATCCGGACGAAATTCGAGAGAGAACAACACGACACGTTACTCCGGCATTGGTCGCGCGTTGACACTGGCCCGCGTAGGGCTCTACCCGATAAGGGTGTTAGTTGCTCTCGTGGAGCGCGAAAATTCAGGGTAAACCCCTAGGGGATTTTCCTTAAGGGTCGGTCGAATTTTCAGAGCAAATTCACTTGAGCGCGTGGGTAGTTAATTAATTGGCGCTGAGCTGGGGGATGCGCTCCGATGATCCGGAGCTCGGCGCGCGTGCGCTTCGATCGCGGTCACACTAATTGTCCCGGACAAGCCAGAAAGCTGTCGGCCGCTTGGCCATGCCCGCCGACAGCTTGTTCAGATATCGGATTTGCAAAATTGCGGCAGGCGTGTCGAAAGGCCTGCCTCCGTCCCTTTAAGCCTGACCTTTCAGATGCTTGTTACACTCGCTGTAGTAGCCGCCGCCTCTTTGAATCCACTTTAGACCGCCGTTTCCGTTGCTTGCTTTGTTCGCGTTGTATTGGTCAAGACAAGTATGCATGCGGGCCTTGCCGGCAGACTCGTTTGAATATTTGGACGAGACGGAGTTCGGAAAGAGCGCGTTGCCGATTGTCGCGGTAGCGGGCGCAGTGCTTGGCGCAGGCGTCGGCGCGGCCGTAGCGGTAGCCCCGCATTGCGCTTTGCGGAAGTCGTTCCATTTCATGCCATTGAGCGTTCCGGCATCCTTGGCGGCTTTGTACTTGGCGCTGCATTCCTGCATCGTAAGGGCTTGGGCCGAACCGCCTTGCAGTACGGCGGCTCCGAGAAAGACGCCCGCAAAAATCGCTGCATAACGTGTAAGCATGGCAGTGGTTCCTCGTGCTGCGTGATCGTTCACCTGGATCTTAAAGCCTTAGTCCCAGAGCCTGGGTCTTAGAGCCAGGTCTCATATAAATTCGTAACACCATTTACGGTAGCTCCGCCGATGCCGGCAACCGGTCATTGCATCCCTCACGCGCGGCGGCCCGCTACTGCATTGTAGATCAGCAGCACAACAATCGCACCGATGATCGCAACGATCATGCTGTAGATATTGAGGCCGGTGACGCCGGATGCCCCGAACAGGTCAAACAAAAATCCGCCGACGAGCGCGCCGACAATTCCAAGCGCGATGTCAAGCCAGAAACCTTTGCCCTGCCTATCGACGATTTTGCTGCCGATGAACCCCGCGATGAGGCCCAATATAATCCAACTGAGAATGCCCATTTCCGTGCTCCTTCTAAGAGAAGTACGATTGCGAACAACTCATGATGGCAGGACGGTTGTTCGCTTTGCGGTCACGCGACCAGTTTGGAGTGACCCATTCGTGCAATGCTACCAAACCCTGCGCTTCAGAAGGCTGTGAAAAAATCCTTCTAATCAAATAGGTGAGGACGCGGCCTTCGCTTTGATCCAAGTCAAATATATGCGAAAAGCCAATGGGTCGTGGGCGTTTTGCTCGCGCGGGGCTGCGCATGCCGCGCCTTCAAGGGATGTCAGACATGCGATTTGCCGGTGCACGTCGCTGCCGCCGATATTCAACCGCACTGGCCTGCGTTTTGCTCTGGCTGGCGGCGAGATGCTGATTGCGCCTCGTCGCAGGCATCCGACACCATAACACCATAGTTGCGTCAATTTGTTGTCTGCGTGATCCACTCGAATAGCTTCCGGGGATCTGGATCGGGGGCTAGGGGATGGAATACAAGCAATTCGTCATTCAAGCTTTTGAAGAAACGCCCGGGAAATGGCGGGCAAAAATCGGTCGAAGCGACGGGAAGCCTCTAACCTTGAATGGGCAAAGAGCGGCGCACCGATTCATCAATGGCTTTTCGGCAACAACCGCGGCCAATGCGCTTCTCCTGGCGATGGAGGCGATAGACCGGGGAACCATCGCGACGGCTGAAAAGACCCCGATTGAAAAGTTCTGGCGACGCGCCAGCACCATCGAGCTTGCTTAGTCGAAGCGAGAACGTCACTTTGACCGATCCTGCGGGCGTGCGGCGGCTGCTGTGCGTGCCGACCGCTATCTTTTGCCCGCAGTCTGTTGCCTCGTATCTCCGGTCAAAAGCCGCCGTTCGCCGCGGACCGGCGGCGTCGCAAGTTCGAGAATCCGATGCCGCTTTTTCTTATCCGCTGATGCTCGGCGCGTCCGGCAATCGCTTTACGCTTTCGGAAATGATCTTGCTCAGTTGCATGACGTGCTGGCTCAAGGCCGCGTATTCCAGTATGTCGCGATGAATGCGATCGCCGTCGGCATGCAGTTTTTCACGTAAGTCTTGCAATTCCTCAATCAGCGAATCGATTTCGCGGGTCGAAGTACCCGAAACTCGGCGAAGCAACGCCGCAAGACCATTGGCGGTCATTTCACCGTTCGCGTCGCCTTGACGCAATGCCCCTCCGTTATGCGCAAGCTTGCGGATGTTTCCGTCCAACTCGACGCTTGCCGCTTTCAGATCGTCGGCCGACTGGACCGGCTGAACAAAATTCATGACACCACCCCTTTGTATTCATCCGTCCCACTGAACGGCTGCAATCGCGATGGCCGCATGAAATTGTGACCACTTCACGGCTCGAATGATTTTTCATTCGTGGAACGGACTTAAACACGATTTTCGATCCACGCAGCTCGCGGCATCATTTTGCCAATCTGCTGCCGTGACGGCGTCTGAATCGAAATTTTAGATGTCGCCGGCTGTGGTGGGCAATCTGAAGCTTGATCGAGAGTTTCGGATAGCCGGTAAGCGTTGCGTACTATGGTTGAACTAAGTGGCGGGGAGGAGTTCTCGGCGGCGCTTGTCAACGCGATTCTGCTTGCTTTGTGGGTCGCACTGCCGGCGCTGCTTCTGAGTTATCTCCGGCAATCGGTGCTTGCGCGGCGGTTGCGACCCGATTTCACGTTGCGGAAATCCGAAGCGAGCGAGTTGAGCCGCGCCCTCTCGGTTTATGAGGGCGTTCGGCGTCGGCTCGACGAAATGCAGGGTGGCCTAGAGGTCCAAAACAGTGGTTGGTGGATCGCGCTGGGCCGCCAAACCGACGCGCTCCATCAGGGCGAAGAATTCGATGACCTCAAGGCGCATGCGCAGCATTTGCGCGCTATGATCTCGCGTCTCAGGAGACAGCCGCTTTTGCGGCTGCGGTCATGGGTTCACGGCAAAAGCGCGCAGTTTGCCTTGGGTCACGCAGTTGCGGTTTATATGGCATGCTTTGCACTTTTATTGCTGCTGGCGTTTCATATTGCGGATCAGCCGGTGTGGGCGCGCGAGCTGAACGCGCGCGCGAACGATGCCTTGGTTTGGTATCCGTTTGACCCGAGGCTGTTTTACGCAAACGGCATTGCGACCGGATTTACCGCAATGGCAATGCCGATACTTTATTGGGTACGGCGTTTGAACTTGGACCGGGAGCATAGTGTGGAGTTTTGTTTGTTCCGGGACCTGGCGGACCGCGGACCATCGGAATCCATCTATGAATCCGAGGCCGCTCCCGATGGGGATGGCTCGCAGGAGAAGGATGAGGATAAGGCCGATGCCAAGGGTGATGCTGAGGCCAAGGCCGAGGACGGCAATCGGGGAGATGGAGATTGGATTGGAATTCTTGGGTTATCGGAGTTGACTACCGTCGAAGAGGTCAAGGAAGCTTATAAGGTTCTGATCAAGCAGAATCATCCCGATCGGGTGCAAGGAATGTCGCCCGCGTTTAGGAAGCTGGCGGAAACGGAGACAAAGAAGATCAATGCCGCCTATCGTGAAGCATTGAACGCAACGCTTTTAAAGACAAAGCTGAAAGAGCAGATGGTCGACGCCTAGAGATTTGCAGGTACAAGGCAAGTCAACCGGCTGCTTGCGCCGGAATTTTCATGGGCGCTATTGTGACGGCCGTGGCCCGCTATCGCGAGGGGGGTCAATCGGCGGGACGGGTTCGTGATTACAATTGCTGAAATCGTCGCTGCGCACCGCGGCGGCGCCGTCACCCCGGCGCAATCGATTCGGCGATGCTACGAACGTATCCGCGCGTTTGCGGATCCAGGCACATTCATCAGCCTTCGCGACGAGGAAGCCGCCGTTGCGGAGGCGGAAGAGCTGTCTGTTGAGAGATCGAGCGCGCCACTCCTAGGTGTGCCGGTGGCGGTAAAAGACAATATCGATGTCGCGGGGTTGCCGACGACTGCCGCATGCCCGGCATTTTCATACTCCCCCGCCGTCGATGCTGCGGTCGTCGCCAAGCTCAAGGCGGCTGGGGCGATCGTCATTGGCAAGACAAATCTCGATCAGTTCGCCACTGGACTTGTCGGTACGCGCACGCCCTATCCCGTGCCGCGCAATCCGTTACGGAGTGAGCTCATTCCGGGAGGGTCGAGCTCGGGCTCGGCGGTCGCCGTCGGGAGCGGTATCGTGCCGGTTGCGCTCGGTACCGATACCGCGGGATCGGGCAGGGTACCGGCGATGTGCAACAACATTGTCGGACTCAAGCCAAGCCTGGGACTGGTGTCCACGCGAGGCGTCGTGCCGGCCTGCCGTTCGCTCGATTGCGTATCGATTTTCGCGCTCACCGTCGAGGATGCGTGGCGCGTGCTTGGCGCGATCGCCGGCTACGATACCGCCGATGTCTATTCGCGAGTCCGTTCAGTCGGCGCACTTGAGCGACTGCCGTCGGGCCGCCGACTTGGCGCGCCACGCGCCGCACAGCGGCTTTTTTTCGACGATGAGCGCGCCGCGGCGCACTTTGACCAAGCGCTGGCACGGTTAGCCGAGCTGGGACACGCGATCACCGAGGTAGATATGGCGCCGTTTTACGAGACGGCGCGGCTCCTGTACGAGGGGCCTTGGCTTGCCGAGCGCTACATCGCGGCGCGGCGGATCATCGAAAACAATCCTGCCGCGCTTCATCCAATCACGCGCCAGATCATCGCGTCCGGCGCCGCGTTGCGGGCAACCGAGGTATTCGAAGCGTTTTATCGCCTCGAAGCGCTACGAAAACTGGCGGCGGAAACGTTCGCACACATCGATGCGCTGGTCTGTCCGACAGCACCGACCGTTTATACGGTCGAACAAGTGCTTGCGGATCCGATCGCGCTTAACTCACGCCTTGGCACATATACCAACTTTGTCAATTTGCTCGATCTGTGCGGTGTGGCGGTCCCCGCCGCGTTGTCCGCCGACGCGACGCCTTTCGGCATTACCATTCTCGCGCCGGCAGGCGCCGACGCATTGGCCGCTTCGATTGCGAGGCAATTTCAAGTGGACACGGGCTTATGCCCCGGCGCATTTATGAAAACTGCGTTGCGAGCCGACACGGTCGGTGACTGAACGAATGTGCAACATTCATTGCCAGCCTGCCCGCTAAATGTGCAGTTGGGACACAAGCGGTTTCAATTTTCCGGTGTTGAGGTGGCACAATCCTTGCTGAATTTTTTGGGAATAGCACAGGAGATTTGCCCATGATTCGCCGGCGAGACCTCGTTCTCGGCGCCGGGGCGGCTGTCATCGCCGCGCCCGCCGTGGTCAAGGCGAGCGAGCCCACGGTCATCAAGATGGGCGCGCTCAAACTGATCCATTCCATTGCGCCGTATTTCTACGAGAAATTCACGCCGCCGGGCTATGAAGTCCAGGTTATTCCATTTGAGAGCCCGGCCGACGGCAAGAACGCGGTTGTCACGAAGTCAGTCGATTTCGGCATGTTCGGCATCGCCGCTGCAACGCTCGGCGCGGCCGCCGGCGAGCCCATCGTTGTAATTGCCAGCGCGTGCAACAAGGGCATGGCGGTGATCGCTGCGAAAGATTCCGGCATCAATTCCATCAAGGATCTCAAGGGTAAGCGGGTCGGAATTTGGCCCGGCTCGACGCAGGAAGTGTTCATCCTCGAGCGGCTGCATATGGAAGGCATGTCCGTCGCGGACATCACGCCGGTGCGCGTATTCTTCAGCGATATGCATCTGGCGCTCGCTCACGGCGACATCGACGCTTATGTCGGGGCCGAACCCGGTCCGAGCGTGAGTTTGTCGAGCGGCGTCGGTAAGCTCGTCGAATATCCGTACAGTACGGCAATGGGTTCGCTGAACATGGTGTTCGGCGCGCATCGCGACACCGTTAAGACAAATCCGCAGCTAACCGCCATTATTCTCGACATCCACCGTCAAGCGTCCGAATACGCCATGAAAAATCCGGACGAGATGGTGAAGATGGCGGTCGCCAAACTCGGTCAGAAGCAAGACGCCGTCGCTTATTCCGTTCCGAATGTCGAGCTCACTTGGCGTTTTGGGCCAACCGAAATCAAAGAGGCGGAGACCTACGCCGAGCACATGCTTGCGCTTAAGCAGATCAAGCGGCTGCCTGAGTTCGCGACCTTTTTCGATACTCATTTCGTGGAGGCCATGGAGAAGAAAGTGTGAGCGCGTCGCTCGACGCGATATCTACGGTATCATTGACGTCACCGCCCGCGGAGCAGGCGGCGCTTGCGCGCCGTGTATCGTTACGCGGGCGGCTTCGTGACCCGTTGCTTGCCATTATTTTTCCTATCGTCGTTCTGGTCGTCTGGCACTTCGCCACCTATGGCCGAAAATACAGCCTCATTCCGCCCCCGATCGAGGTGGCGCGCTCGCTCTACGATCTGGCCTTCGGCGGCATTTACGACGACGCCTATAGCCGGACATTGCACGTTCACTTACTGGCGTCGCTGAGCCGCGTCTACGGCGGCTTTGCCATCGCAGCATCGCTTGCACTGCCGCTTGGTTTGATGATCGGCCGCATATCGATCATGCGGCGGTTGTTCGATCCTACCTTGCAGGTTTTGCGGCCTATTCCGGTGACCGCGTGGTTGCCGTTGTCGATGATTATTTTCGGTCTCGGCCCACGCTCGGCTTTTTTCCTCGTTTGTCTGGGCGCGTTCTATCCGATTCTGATCAATACGATTTTCGGGGTGCGCTCGGTCGATCAGCGCCTGTTCGAGGCGGCAAGCATGCTTGGGTGTCAAAGCGCGGCGCAATTCTACAGAGTTGTGCTCCCGGCGAGCCTGCCCGCCATTTTCACCGGGCTTCGGCTCGGCCTTGGTTTTGCCTGGGTGGTCATCGTGGTCGGCGAAATGACCGGCGTGCCGACCGGCCTCGGCGCGATCATCATGGAGGCGCGCCAGCTTTCACGCACGGAGATCGTGATTTGCGGAATGGTGGTTATCGGCGTCGCTGGTTTCATCTCGGACCGGCTGGTGCTGTTGCTCGGCAAACGATTGCTGCGATGGAGTCCGAATTTTGCCTGATAGAGTTGATCCGCTTCTCGAATTACGCGGAGTGAGCAAAGAGTTCGAATTGGCAGGCCGGCGAATAGAGGCGCTGCGCGAAACTCACTTACGCGTGGACAAGGGCGAGTTCGTCTGCCTCATCGGGGCATCGGGCTGCGGCAAATCGACCTTGCTGCGCATCGTGGCGGGTTTCGAGTCCCCGACGCGCGGGCAAGCCTTCATGTCAGGAGCGCCGATTGGCGGACCGGGCCCCGAGCGCGGCATGGTCTTTCAGGATTACGGGCTGTTCCCATGGCTGACCGTGCGCGGCAATATCGGGTTTGGGCCGATCTCCCGCAAAAGACCTGCCGACGAAGTGAAACAGACGATCGACCGCTTCATCGCGCTCGTCGGGCTGCAACGATTTGCCGATGCTTATCCACACCAGCTCTCTGGCGGGATGAAGCAGAGGGTTGCAATTGCGAGGGTGCTTGCCAACGACGCGAAAGCTGTCTTGATGGACGAACCATTCGGCGCGCTCGACGCGATGACCCGCGAACACCTCCAGGACGAGCTGTTGGAGATCTGGGAACGCACCGGTTTGACCGTTTTGTTCGTAACCCATTCGATCGAAGAAGCCATTTTCCTCGCCGACCGAATTGTCGTCATGTCACCGGGTCCGGGGCGAATTGAAAGCGAAGTCACCGTGCCTTTGCCGCGGCCCAGAGACGTCGTGACGCCGGAGTTCAATGCCATACGTCGCGAACTGTCGCTGAAGCTGCACAGTCATCACGCCCGAAAGGCCGCTTGACGGACGGTTCCCCAATCGCGTTTGGATTGCGCATGAACCAGGTAGTCTGGCGGGGCATGACGTGCGCTGAATTGGACGCGGCCTACAACAATAGCGCCGCGGTCCACAACAGCGCCGAAAAGATCGCCGAATGGACGAGTCGCAGTGCCGAGACCCGCGCGCGGCCGGGCGCGCTGCTCGATGTCGTGTACGGGCCGCGGTCAAATAACCGGATCGATATTTTCCCTTGCGGAGGCGCGCATGCGCCGTTGTTTGTTTTCATCCATGGCGGCTACTGGCAACGGAATTCGAAAGAGATTTTCGCCTGTATGGCCGAGGGGCCTTTGGCAAAAGGATTCGATGTCGCGCTCATCGGTTACACTTTGGCCCCGCAGGCGACGCTAACCGAGATTGTCGGCGAGATACGCGGGGCGGTAAAATGGTTGCGCGCGGAAGGTGCGCGCTTTGGGGTAGGGGAAGGGAAAATCCTGTTATCTGGCTGGTCTGCCGGGGGACACTTGACGGTGATGGCGCTCGATGAAGCCGACGCGGGCCTTGCGATCAGCGGCATCTATGATCTTGAGCCCTGCCGGCTCAACTATCTGAACGAAAAGCTTAACCTGACTTTGGAGGAACAGAACGCTTTAAGTCCGCTCCGGCAGGTTTCGTCGTCGTCGTCGCGCCCATTGACCCTCGCGTGGGGTACGCGCGAACTGCCTGAATTGCAGCAGCAATCCGACGCGTATGACGCAGCGCGGAAGGCCGCGAATCTACCTTCCGAACGATTGCCCCTCACCGGGCACGATCATTTTTCAATCCTTGAAGAGCTTGCGAATCCGGATGGAAGGCTCGTCGCGGCGTGCCAATTGCTATGTGGTGAATAGTGTTCGCTCTACTTTCAGCGTGTCATGAGGACAAACGCAACCGCCAGTGCGCCATTTCAATAGTCGAACGCTTGGCGGCAGGTGTGCGTCAGCCATTCGGCTGCTTGATATTTTCCGATATTTTGCGCGGATTTCGCGCGAAAAAATCGGTCGCCGACGCTTTTTAGCGCGCCTGAACCGGTCGGGGAGAAGAACCCCCGGCACCTGCACCAGATCGCATCGTCGGAATCGTATCGTCGGTCCGATCAAACTCATGCGTGCTGTCTAACGCCGCACGGCGCACGACGCCCCTTCGAATCTTGGCGATCATAAGGCGGCTCCGTGCGTCAAAGACTCGCTTTTAGTTCACGCCCGGAACGCGGAAGCTTTTTCTTTGTCACGGGTTTGTGTCATACTGGGTTTAGCTGCAAAAGCCGCCGTTGACTCATATGCTCATGACAAGAGAGCTCGACCCGCTCAAACTGTCGTCGCCGCACATCTTCCTCTTGCGGATGCTGGTTTTTGTCGCTCTTTGTGGCGCAATCGTCTTCGTGCTGCACAAGCAGATCGAACTCGCCTTCATGGCGAATCCTGCCTTGAACGGCTTGATCATTCTGGTCCTTGCCGTCGGCATCGCATTGGCGCTCCGGCAAGTGCTAAGGCTCTATCCCGAAATTGCCTGGGTCAACGGTTTCCGTCTTTCGGATCCGAATCTTGCGGCCGAACGCCAGCCGGTGCTGCTGGCGCCGATGGCGGCGATTCTGGGCAGTCGCGTGGGACAAATGGGGATCTCCGCGCAGATGTTGCGCGGGATTCTCGATTCGATTGCAACTCGGCTCGATGAAGCGCGCGACATATCGCGCTATATGACCGGTCTGCTCGTCTTTCTCGGCCTCCTCGGTACGTTCTGGGGCCTGATCGAGACTGTCGGCTCAGTCGGCGGCGTTATTCAGGGGTTGAAGGCGACCGGCGACGCCGCGTCGATGTTCGATTCGCTTCGCGAGGGCCTTGCTGCACCGCTGAGCGGTATGGGTATTTCGTTCTCGTCCTCCTTGTTCGGGCTCGCGGGCTCGCTGGTGCTCGGTTTTCTCGATCTGCAGTCAAGCCAGGCGCAAAACCGATTCTACACCGAATTGGAGGATTGGCTCTCCACTACGGTTTATGACCACGGCGCCGAGGCCGTGGTTGCTCCCAGGGGCGGCGAGATTGGCAACGCTATTGAACGCTTGCGAACTGCGGTCCATGAGGCGGGTGGCAGCAAGGCTTCTGCCGCTGCCATGTCGGATCTGGCCGAAGCGGTTCAGGGCCTGGTGTACCAAATGCGCATCGAGCAGCAGACGATCCGGGATTGGGTCGATAGCCAGGCCGAGCAACAGCGCGATATCAAACGATTACTGGAAATGATCGTGCGCGAAAACGCGGGCGAATGAATCCAATATTTTCCACGGGAACCACTCGTTCGCGGCAAGGGCTGAAGCGGAAACGGCCATGTTCTTAGCGGCCAGGTCCTTAGCGGCCAGGCCTTCATCGTCAACTCCTACGACGGCAATAGGTCGATAATGGCGATTGCGCGGATACGTCGCGGCGAAAGCGGCATGAACTACTGGCCGGGCTTTGTCGATGCTCTATCGACGTTGATCCTCAGTATTATCTTCCTGCTTAGTGTTTTCGTGGTCGTCCAGTTCTATTTGCAGCAGGAGGTGCAGGGCAAGAATACGGCGCTGCTTCGCCTGAGTGCTCAAATCGCTCAGCTCACCGACCTGCTATCGATGGAAAAGGCCGGCAAGGCCAATCTCGAAAAGCAGCTTGGCACCATACAGGCAACGCTCGCCAGTACTCAGAACGAACGCGATAAATACAAAGGCCTCTATGAAAGCGCTGCCGCCAATGCGGCGGCCGCGCAAGGGAAGGTCAGCGAGCTGTCGGGCGAGCTCGCAAGCGAGAAGGATCTTTCGACGAAGGCGCAAGTCGAAGTCGAAACGCTTAATCAGCAGATCGCCGCGCTGCGCCAGCAGCTCGTCGCGCTGAATTCTGCGCTCGACGTCGCTACCAAAAAGGAGACTCAATCCGAGCAACGCATCACTGAACTTGGCCAGCGGTTGAACGTAGCGTTAGCGCAGCACGTTCAAGAGCTATCGAGCTACCGTTCCGACTTTTTCGGCAAGCTGCGCGAGGTCCTTGGTAACCGGCCGGACTTTCGCATAGAAGGCGACCGCTTCGTCCTGCAATCGGAAATATTCTTCGATACCGGCAAGGCTGATCTCAAGCCGGAGGGCAGGGACGAACTCGACAAAGTCGCGAGCGCCGTGGTTGGGTTGGAAGGGCAGATCCCGAGAGACATTCCTTGGGTGCTTCGCGTCGACGGTCATACCGATGTGCGGCCGATCGTCGGACAGTTCAAATCGAACTGGGATTTATCGGCAGCGCGCGCAATTTCGGTCGTGCAATATTTGATTGTGAAGGGCGCCAAGCCGTCCCGCCTCGTCGCGGCCGGCTTTGGCGAATTCCAGCCTATCGACCCGGGTACGACCGAGGACGCCTATCGGCGCAATCGCCGCATTGAGTTCAAACTAACGGAACGGTGAAGCTTCGCGACGCGGCGTGTCCGTTTAATGTCGTCGCCGCGTGTCTGCGTCTTGGCGCCAGAGCAAATGTAGCCGCGGCCGCAAAAGCGCGGTGGCCGCCGGGTTGAGTTCCCGCGTGTTCGGTCTACTGCGGAGGCTTATTTGGCGGCTTTCTAGTTGCTTTCCGCGTGAGTATGCAACCGCAGACGACGAGCACGATCACGGCGACAAAGAAAATCCCTAGTTCAAGTTTGTCTAACATGTCGCCGTCCGTCGCCTAGAGGGCGATTGCGGCTATCTCGTAAGACAGCCATGTGACCGTCTGTGCGGACCCGACTTTATTGCTCTCCCCAGGATCCGCCCCTAATTGCGGACCCACCGCGCGGCAAAGTAAAGGACGATTTCGATCCGCATGAAAACTCCTCAACAAATGTTAGCAACGCTGAGCAGGCAAAGATATTCCCATGCGATAGTGGCCCCGGCGAGGGCCGTGATCTCTGCGACGTCGTAGGCCGGACATACCTCAACCAGATCCATGCCGATGAATTGCAGCCCGCGTAGTTGCCGGATGATCGCCTGCACTTGCCAACTCGCGAGCCCGCCAATTTCAGGAGTGCCCGTGCCCGGTGCGAACGCAGGGTCGAGAGCGTCGATGTCGAAACTCATGTAAACCGGGGCATCGCCAATCACTTGGCGGATCTGTCCTGCAATTGCATCTGGACCCTGCTCATGCACGTTTTGGGCTGTCAGTACCGTGACGCCTTGAGCGAGCGTCCAGTCGTGCACTCCGCGCTCGACCGGCGATCGAATACCAATCTGAACCATGCGGCGGGACTCTATCAGACCCTCCAGGATCGCGTGATAGAAGACCGAGCCGTGAGCATAGGCCTGGCCGAAGTTTTCGGGCCAAGTGTCCACGTGGGCGTCGAAATGGATCAATGCCGGCGGGCCGCGTCGCTTCGCCAGCGCGCGAAGGAGCGGCAGGGTGATGCCGTGGTCGCCGCCGAACGCAACGAGGTGCTCGATAGAGGCCGCCTGCCGTTCGATTTCCGCTAAGCTCTTGGCGATGTCGCCCAAGGCGATACTAAAATTACCGATATCGGCTAGGGACGAAGCGATCGGACTGACCCAGTGCAATGGATGGTCGCCGTCCACCAGCATTCGGCTCGCCTGCCGAATCGCAGACGGCCCAAACCGGGATCCGGCCCGATTTGTCGCGCCAAGGTCGAGGGGAATGCCGGCGACGCAGATTGGCGAGGCGGGATCGTCGCGATCAATCCCGAGAAATGTCGGCTGTAAAGCGAAAGTCGCGATCCCGGTCATCATTACGCGGAGTTGGAAGGCGTGAACAGAAACACTGCTGCGGCGACAACGCAGGTCCAATCGCCACGGGGCGCACCCTTGGCGGCCGCCGCAATCGAAAGCGTATCGACGATAAGGTTGCTCATTCCATAGACCCGTTTGCGTTCGTCCCAAGCGGCATCCGGGTTGAAATCGATGCCGAGCGTAGAGGCAAGCATAGTTGCCGCAAGATCTTCGACATATTCGCCGGTTTCCTCTTCAGACATGCCAAATCCGTGATGTTCCGAGATGTACCCATAGTGCGCGACATCTGTCGGTCTGGCGAGACCAATCCCTGCCATGATGCACCGTCCCGGTTCGTTCGTCTCAGCCCGCGCCATCACGCAGAATGTTATCTCTCCGGGACTTAATGCTCCGATCCCGGAAGCTCGTGGGATCAGTTCGCACTGCGGCGGCAAAATCGAAGAAACGGAAACAAGATTTTGTTGTTCAATATCCGCATCCCGTAACGCATATTCGAAGGCCGTGAGCTGATGCCGGTGCGTACCTACGCCGCGGGTCAGAAACACGCGCCTGGGAATTGGAAACATAGGTCGTTCGATCCCAATTTTTTTCTGCTCGTCAGCCGTGCCACGGCGGCACAATCGTTGTCGGTGTAAAATAAGCATGACAAGATGTAAGGTCGCCGGCCGACCTCACTCGACCGATAGGCGCTGCCCGAGATGGCGTTCGAACCACTCCCCAGCATACTCGATCACCGTCTCAAGCGCCCCGGATTCGGGGAATAAGTGGCTCGCCCGGGCACGATCTTCAATGCTTTCGGTCCAGCAAGCCGCGCTAGAGCCCGCTCATTGAGTTCGATAACGCCGAAGTCGGCGCCGCCGACAATCAAGAGGGTAGGTGCAAGCACACTATCGAGCGCCTCGCCGGCAAGGTCGGGCCGCCCACCGCGCGAGACAACCGCACCGATGCGCAGAGGGAGAGCTGCCGCAGCAACCAGCGCCGCAGCGGCTCCCGTGCTTGCGCCAAACAGCCCGAGTGGAAATGTTGCGATTGCCGGCTTTCCGTCGAGCCAGCGGACGGCATCGACGAGCCGGCCGGCCAAAAGCCGGATGTCGAATACGTTGGCGCGCCGCCCTTCCTCTTCGGGAGTCAAGAGATCAAATAACAAAGTCGCAAACCCTCGATCGTTCAATGCGTTCGCGACGAACATGTTGCGGGGACTCAAGTGACTTGAACCACTACCGTGGGCAAAGGCGACAAGCGCATAAGACTTCTCCGGAATCTGTAGAATTCCGGGTAGATTTCGCGGCGGAATAAGAACACTGTGGGCTTCTTGAGCATTTTCCGCGTCGAGTCGAGAAAATGCGTCTCCGTTGACCCTGCTCATAGTGCAAGCCGAGATCGTGACGACACGCGACTTAACTCTCCTCGGGTTCATTCCAATTTGGGCCGCCTTCGCGTATTTCCGTCTGCTCGAATTCCGTGACGGTGATTACACCCGGCACCGGCTCCTCGATCACGTCAACGATCACGGTTTCGGCTGCGGGAGCCTTTGGTGGTCTTACGGGAACCCTCTTCCGCGAAGCTTTCTTTGCCCCTTTACGTTTTGGTCTCGTTAGCTTGGCAGCAGCTCGTTTCGTTGCCTTGCTGCGCAAAGAAGATTTGCGTGTCTTGCCCCGAGCCGACACCCGCTTTTTCCCTTGTATCTTGGTTCGCTTCTTCCGCTTGGCCATAATCGGTCCTCCCAAATAGCTTATCTCTAGCGAAGGTGATACTGTTCTACTCCTGCACGCGAAGGCTGTGCTTTCCCAGAAGCTTCACCGTCGTCGCTTGCGGACCTTTTTCCCCCAACTCTTCGACGAAAGTCACACGTGATCCGATCTGCAAACGAGACGCTGCGCCGCCGAGCACGCTGTTGCGATGAAAGTACACTTCTTGCCCGTCACTCTTTTCCAGGAAGCCAAACTCGCCGGACGGATCGATCCGCACAACGGTCGCCGTGGGAGGACTTTGGTGCTGTTTGATCTGACCCTGCACGCGGCGGACCTGATCCTGAAGTTGCCGACGAGCATGCTTGAAGGCGTCGTCAATTGCAAATGTAAGGTCGGAGTGCCGCTCGTCCGCGGGCGGGGTTCTTGTGACGTTGACCTCCCGCCCATTGGGAAGGACAAGGCGTATATGAACTTCGTATAGGCCGCCTTTGTGGTGATGTTGACCGGGTGCTTTGACGACAACACGGCACGCGGTTATCCGGCCCCAGCGCCGCTCAAGTTCGGTCAGGTGCGCGTCGATGGCGTCCCTCGTCGACGGTGTCGAGGCTAATCCTTCGAATACGATCTCAGGCGGCGTCTGCATATAATCGCTCCATTTGTTTAAAATATACCGCCGCCCGTCTTGCAGTTGTTGATACATATCAACGCCTTTGGCGCTGGTCGGCGGTCAGTGCGGATGACAAGTTCTGCAGCAGGAGTCATGCGGCCTTCCGGCTCGACGATGAGAAACGGAGCCTCTGGTGCTATCGTAAACAGTCCGCTCCGGCCCGCAATGATCGGCGCCGACGCGATTTATAACGCTATTAAATGCTCGCATCCTCGCTCACTGGACTGAAATAAGCCTGCCACTGCGGGTGAGCAAACCGTCATGCCTTATCGCTCGCTCGCATCTTGTTCGGCGCTCCTTTTATACCTATCTCCGATCCATTCTCTCAAGTTAGACCGAGCGGATCATGAAGCACCCCGTCGAGGGCAAGCCGGGACGCTATTGGCACATCGTCGCGGATGGTCGAATTCAATGCGACGTCTGCCCGCGCTATTGCAAGCTGCAAGAGGGTCAGCGGGGCCTCTGTTTCGTCCGCGTACGGCAAAACGACCAAGTAGTGCTCACGACTTATGGCCGCTCATCGGGCTTTTGCATCGACCCAATTGAAAAAAAGCCCCTCAATCACTTCTTGCCGGGCACGCCGGTTCTTTCTTTTGGCACTGCCGGCTGCAACTTGACGTGTAAATTCTGCCAGAATTGGGATATCTCGAAGGCTCGAGATTTTGATCGCGTTCAAGATTTTGCCTCGCCCGAGGCGATCGCGGACGAAGCGGTGAGGAGTGGCTGTCGATCCGTTGCTTTCACCTATAACGATCCCGTCATCTTCCTCGAATATGCAGTCGATGTAGCGCAAGCCTGCCGCGCGCGAGGCGTCAAGACGGTTGCCGTAAGCGCAGGTTATATATCTCCGGAGCCGCGGATCGAATTCTTTCAGTCTATGGATGCCGCCAACATCGACCTCAAGGGTTTTTCTGAGCGCTTTTACAAAAACCTTTGCTCAGGCAAACTTGGCGCGGTGCTTGAGACGCTCGAATATCTCAAACACGAGACTGACGTGTGGCTGGAAATTACGACATTGCTGATTCCGGGCGAGAATGACTCTGTTGGTGAAATTGAAGCCGAAAGCGCCTGGGTGAGGGATCAGCTTGGCGCGGATGTGCCATTGCATTTCACGGCCTTCCATCCGGACTGGAAGCTGATGGACAATCGACCAACACCGCCCCAGACGCTGCGCGCGGCGCGACGGATCGCCGTGACCGAAGGCCTTCGATACGTCTACACCGGAAATATTCACGATCCCAACGGCCAGGCCACCATCTGTCACGCTTGCGGCGCACTCGTGATCGGCCGTGATGGTTACGAGATCACGGCATGGCATCTCACTGCAGATGGGCAGTGCACCGCGTGCGGTGCAAATTGCCAGGGCGTCTTTGAACCCGTGGCAGGCCAGTGGGGACCACGCCGGCAGCCGGTAAGGCTCAGAGCCCCGAACAGGTTCCGCAACAAATCTGATTTGAATCAAAGTGACGAGGCTTGAAACGCGCTAGGCAGGCGCCGGCGGGAGGTACTGGCCGTGCCCGTGCAAAACGCAGAAGTCGCGGCGATGTTCGATCAGGCCGCTGAGCTCCTCGAAATCGGAGGCGAAAGCCAGTTTCGAGTCCGAGCCTATCGTCGCGCGGCGCGCGTGATTGAAGGCCTGCCGCAAAGCGTAAAAAGCCTGCTGTCAGCGGGACGCGATTTGTCGGAATTACCCGGCATCGGCAAGGATTTAGCCGGCAAGATCGCCGAGATCGTCAATACGGGTCGTTTCAAACTGCTCGACGCGTTAAAGAAAAAGCTGCCCGGCGAGCTGGGTGAAATCGCCACTCTGCCCGGACTTGGGCCAAAGCGCGTAAAACTGCTTCACGATCTGCTGAAGGTGAGTACGCTCGATGATCTGCGTCGGGCAGTCAAGGCCGGAAAACTCCACAATGTGCATGGGTTCGGCCCGATAATTGAAAAGAAACTCTCAGCGGCGCTCGAAAAGCCGGTGGCGGAGAAGCGCTTCAAACTCTCCGTCGCCGAAGCCGAAGCCGAAGCATTGGCGGGCTTTTTGAGCCGCGATTCCCGCGTAGCCGTGGCCGGCAGCTACCGCCGGCGTCGCGATACTGTGGGCGACCTCGATGTCGTCGTGACGGCGCGCAGCGGCGTCGCGGTAGGCGACAGGATAGTCGCTTACGAGAACGTTGCCGAAGTGCTCGCGCATGGGCCAACACGCACGACCGTAGTGCTGCGCTCGGGCATCCAGGTTGATGTTCGCGCGGTGCCGGAACACAGCTATGGCGCGGCGCTCCTGTATTTCACCGGTTCCAAGGCGCACAACATTGCGCTGCGTGCGATCGCCGTTCGTCGCGGCTGGAAACTGAATGAATACGGCCTGTTTTCCGGCAAGCGGCGCATTGCCGGAGAGACCGAGGAGGGCATCTATCAGAAACTCGGTCTTACCTATATTCCGCCAGAGCTGCGCGAGGATCGCGGCGAAATTGCCCTTGCGCAGGCGCAGAAGCTTCCCTCGCTGGTGAGCCGCAACGATATTCTCGGCGATTTGCACGTCCATTCCGACTGGACGGACGGTACGGCGCCGATTGAAGCGATGGCGGAAGCGGCACGGGCCCAAGGCTATGAATATATGGCTCTCACCGATCACAGCCGCCGCGTCGCCATGGCACATGGGCTCGATCCTGCGCGGCTCAGCCGGCAGGGCGGTGAGATAGACCGGTGGAACAAAAAATTCGGCGGCTTCACGATTCTCAAAGGCATCGAAGTTGACATCCTCAAGGATGGCAGCCTCGACCTTCCGGATTCTAGTTTGGCCAAGCTCGACATCGTCGTGGCTTCAATCCACTCGTTTTTCGACCTTTCGCGCGATACGCAGACAGAACGAATGATTAAGGCGATGAAAAATCCTTACGTTTCTATCATCGGCCATCCAACCGGGCGCTTGATCGGCGAGCGTGAGCCGTACGACATCGATATGGAACGCGTCATTGCGGCGGCACGCTCATTGGGTTGCCATCTGGAGATCAACGCCCAGCCCGACCGTCTGGACCTGAACGACGTACATATCCAGGCGGCAAAACAAGCCGGCGTCAAATTTGCGATCTCCACGGATGCGCATTCGGTTGACGCATTTGCCTGCATGCGGTTCGGCATCGACCAGGGGCGACGCGGTTGGCTTGCCGCCGGAGACGTGATCAACACGAGGCCGCTCGCCGAACTTCGAAAAATGTTGCGCCACTAAAGGTCAAAAAAACTTGATCGAACTTGCAGAGGAAGCACATGACCAAACCACGCTCAAAATCCGCTGCCGCGTCCCCCGCGGCGACGCGCAGCGATTTGGCTCGGCTTGTCGGCGACGCTGACGAAGAGACGGTGCTTGATATCCTCGCATTGCATCCCACGATCGCCGAGGTCGAAGAGGCGGTTTTATGGGCTGCTGGGGAGGGCGATGCGCTTGCCAAGGCCGGCCATCGCCTGAGCGCCAATGCTTCGGAAATTCTCAACATTCTGACCGCCGATGAGGAGGAAGAGCCCTAACGATGCGGTAGCAGAGCCCCAAGCCTAGTACAAACATGATTACGCTTGAAGATTGCATCGAATTTTGCGGATTGACCGAAGAGGAGGTGCTCGCAATTGCCGAGCATGAGCATCTTTCGGAAATCGCTGCAACCGCGCTCGCTCAATATCTCTTGTCACAGGAACACGGGAGCGAAAGAGTTCGGGACATGATTGTCGACGACATCCGGGAAGCTCAGCTTACCAGCGGCAATAAAGAGAAAGTTTTAATTCTATTGCACGTCCTTCATCATTTTTTGAAGACGCATCCCGAAGCTACGCCACCTGACCATCCTTGGAGCAGCCGGTTTTAGAGTCGTCCTTGGGCTCCATACCGATCATCGCGCCGTGGTATGGCGGCTATGGAAAAATCCCATCTTGTCATCATACGCAAAAAGTTCAGCGTAGCGCCCCCAGGCTGTTGCAACATTCAAAGTCTTGTTTGCATCCCGCCGCGTCAAGTGATCTTCGAGCTCGATTTCGAATCTCGCGCGTGGCGCGCGATGGTCGGTTCGCTCGCTGAGAACTCTGCAAATATGGGCAATCAGTGGTACAAACCGCAGCAAATGTTCTTTGAACAATAATTTTCGTTGCTCGGTATCGCTGGTTGCAAAAATGCGGCCCGGGGCCGTGAGCTTTAGAGCTCCATTTTTCAGTTCGGCGAATTCTAACATGTGAAGCGCCTCGGCGATGGGGAACAAATCATCGACTTCCAACACCAGAGAAGTAGCCAGCGTGCCTAGATCCGCCTGGCCGCCATAAGGGGCGGCGATCAACTTTTCGACGAGGCCGCTTATCCGGTTGACGGAGGCTTGCGGCAGTGGTTGACCGAGGCCGCCATGAACCTGTTTGAGAGCCCCGATTGAGGCGATCGTTCGCGCGGTGAGCACCGAGTAGATTTCCTCCACGACACAATGGAATTCGTCTTCGAGGCGGTTGCGCGGATGTTGCAGTGGGATTGGAATTTCGGCGGCGATGCGTCCTGGATTGGACGACAGTAACAGCACCCTATCGCACATGAGAACGGCTTCCTCAACGTTGTGCGTCACGAGGAGCACCGATTTGGTCGGAAGCTGGCGTTCGATCCATAGATCAAGGAAGTCTGTCCGCAAGGTTTCGGCAGTGAGTACGTCAAGCGCCGAGAACGGTTCGTCCATCAATAGTACTTCCGGTTGGGTCACGATCGCTCTGGCAAAACCGACTCGTTGGCGCATCCCGCCGGAAAGCTCGCGCGGATAAGCGGATTGAAATCCGTCGAGTCCAATCAAATCGATCGCGGCCTCCGCGCGTCGCCGGCTCTCAGCACGCGGCAGCCCCAATGCGTCGAGACCGGCCTCGACATTTTCAAGAACCGTCAACCACGGGAATAGAGCGAATGTCTGGAATACAACCGCAATTCCCTCTGCAGGCCCGGTGAGGGGCTTGTCTCGGTAGCTGACGAAGCCACTCGTCGGCTTGATGAGGCCTCCGGCGATGCGCAACAGGGTCGATTTACCCGAGCCCGATCGGCCAAGAAGTCCGAGGATTTCGCCGTTACGCAGAGACATATCGATATTTTCGAGGACGGACAGCGACTCGCCAGAAGGTCTTTTGAAGACCATACAGATTTGGCGCAGGTCGAGGATTACGCCTTTCGCCGGGTCCGGCATTTTGCCTCTCAGTCAAGCCGCGTCCGCTCTTCAGCGAAAGCGTATAGCGGTCGCCAGAGCAAGCGGTTCATAGCGACGACCATCACCGACATCACGGCAATGCCAAGGGCGATTCGCGGGTAATCGCCGGCTTCCGTCTGTTGCGCGATATAGGCGCCCAATCCGCCGCCACTTAGCTTGGTCGACCCCCAACTCACCGCCTCTGAGACGATGCTGGCGTTCCATGCGCCACCCGATGCTGTAATGGCCCCGGTAACGTAATAGGGGAAAATCCCGGGAAGGATCACGTCGCGCCACCAATGCCACCCAGGTATTCGAAAGCTCGCGGCCGCCTCCCTAAAGTCGCTTGGAAACGCGGTGGCGCCGGCGATCACGTTAAAAAGTATGTACCACTGCGTTCCCAGAATCATCAGGGGGCTGAGCCAGATTGCCGGCGAAAGATCGAACCGCACGACGAGGTACACGGCGATCGGAAACAGCAAATTTGCCGGAAAAGCGGCCAGGAATTGCGCCAGCGGCTGAACCTTTTCGGCTAGGCTTGGCCGCAGGCCAACTGCCACGCCGATCGGCACCCAGATCAGTGTTGCGATGGCAATGAGGATTGTCACCCGGAGTAAGGTGAGGCCGCCGTTACGAACCGCATCGGCGACGTCGGACCACGAAAGAGCGGCTTCGGCATGCTGCCACAGGCTCCAGGCCAGATAGCCAATTGCCGCGATGACGGAGGCGTACCAGACGAGACCGACGATCGGGAATGCGGGCGACTCGCGGTCAATGCGGATGTAAGAGAGGAAAGCGAGCCGAGCGCGTACCACGGTTTGTATTACCGCCCCGATGGGCCGCCAGGACGCGCGCAGAAGGTTCGTCCGCCGAAGCAGGTCAAGAATCCAACTTCTCGGCACGGCTTGAGCGGCCGTCTGCTCGTATCGAAATTTATCCGCCCACGCGACCAGAGGTCGGAACAGCAATTGATCGTAGATCAGAATTGTCGCGGTCATTGCAAGAATTGCCCACCCTACAGCGTGGAGGTTACGCTCCTGGATCGCACGGGCGACGTAGGATCCGATACCGGGCAGGGCGATCTGAAGATCGCCGACTGAAATCGCTTCCGAGGCCACCACGAAAAACCATCCGCCCGACATCGACATCATCGTATTCCAGATCAGCCCAGGCATGGCGAATGGCACCTCGACACGCCAGAAACGTTGCCAGGGCGAGAATCTGAAGCTGTGACTAGCCTCGGCCAGGTCGTGCGGAATGGTGCGGAGCGCTTGAAAGAAGCTGAAGGCCATATTCCATGCTTGGCTGGTGAAAATCGCAAAGATTGCGGCGAGCTCAGGTCCCAAAACGCTGCCGGGAAAGAGTGAAACGAAGAAAACAACGGTAAATGAGAGATAACCGAGAACCGGAACGGATTGGAGTACATCGAGAAGGGGAATCAGCACCATCTCGGCCTTCCGGCTCTTGGCAGCCAAAGTCGCGTAGGTGAAAGTGAAAATCAGGGACGCGACGATCGCCGCCAACATGCGTATGGTGGTTCTCAGGGCGTAGGCAGGTAACGCGGTGGCAGACAGCGAGATTTCCGGCTGCTGAGCGGCGGTAAACGGCCCCAGCATCTGCCGCGCACCGGATCCCAGGAGGAGGATAAGCGCGAGCAGCAGTGCCAGGGCAACAAGATCCCGCCAATTCGGCGATCTCTGTTGCCAGGCGCGGCCCGTCAGAATTTCCGCGTGATGTTCCACGATTTCTGCGCTACTGGAGCTTACTGCGGGGATTTCATCGAAGTTTCGGACGACGAGGCGATTGAGATAACCAAGCGGCTTTCGGCTGGTGCGTCAAAGGCAAGAGACCGCCGCGCGACTGGGCCGGTGCCTATCGCGATTTAAGTCAAGCTCTCGCGATCAGGCGCATGCTGTCGGGAAAAGCCGGCCGTATCGTCACTGGTTGACATGTGTCAAAGACGCGCCTGATCTCGTCTCAATAATAGATTCGCGTCAGGTTTTCGAGATAGTTACCCCGGGCATTCTCATGGCGCATAAACTAGTCTTGTTCCGTTCGGCTGGGCGGGAAAGGATCGTGGCGCCATGCAGCTTGCCGGTTCTGTTCGCATGACCCTCGGCGCGCGGTCAAAAGGCGTCCATTGATCGAACAAGAAAAAAAGTACTGACATGAATGTTGACGCGCAGCGGAAAACCACGAGTGCTAGCGAACTCGCGCCCAGCCTGATTGCGGTCGTGACGGATCTGGTCCGCGATCTTCATGGACCCGGCGCCCCTTTGACGGTTACGCTGCCCAGCAGGCTTGATCGCGATCTGGGCATCGACAGCCTCGGCCGAACCGAGTTGATCCTACGCATCGAACGGGTCTTTCGGACGCGTCTGCCCGCCAGCGTGATGGGCGAAGCGGACACGGTACGAGATCTGCTTGCTGCTCTGGAGCAAGCCGCGGGCGAGCGGGGAACGCAGGACAGGCGGCTCCTCATCGCAAAGACCTACGGCGGTGCGGTTGGGGTTGTCGCCGCGACCGAGGCGAAGACGCTGGTTGAGGCTCTCGAGTGGCACGTTGCGCGTAATCCCGATCGGACGCATGTGACCATCCTGCAGGATGAGAACGCCGTCCTAGACACGATGACCTATGGCGAGCTGGCCAAGGCCGCAAAAGCGGTTGCGTTTGGGTTGATTGCGCACGACGTCGTGCCGGGCGATCGGGTCGCTCTTATGTTACCAACGGGCACCGAATTTTTCGCGGCTTTCTTCGGCATATTGTATGCGGGGGCGGTGCCGGTACCGATCTATCCACCAATGCAACTGTCCCAGCTTGAGGACTATTTGCGCCGACAAGCCAAGATCCTGTGCAATGCCGCCCCGCGCGTGCTCATTACAGTCCCGGAGGCGCTGCGGCTCGGCGCGTTATTGCGTGGGCTCGTGCCCTCGTTAAGCGCTCTCACGAGCGTCAATGACCTTCATGCGCAGTCTATCGAGGTTTCTTTGCCGCAGCACGATGATCCAACCGCTCCGGCATTGATCCAATACACGTCAGGGAGCACCGGCGATCCGAAAGGCGTCGTGCTCAGTCATGCAAATATATTGGCCAATATCCGCGCGATCCTCAAAACGATCGATGCTACCTGGGAGGACGTGCTCTTTAGCTGGCTGCCGCTTTATCACGACATGGGATTGATCGGTGGATGGCTTGGTCCGCTTTATGCCGGCGCCAATTGCTATATCATGTCTCCACTGAGCTTTCTCGCTCATCCGCAAAGCTGGCTGTGGGCAAGTCAGCGTTGCCAAGCGACTATTTCGGCCGCGCCGAACTTCGCGTTCGAATTGTGTCTTAGGCAAATCGATGACGCCGACCTCGCGGGGCTGGATTTGAGCTCGCTCCGATATGTCGCCAACGGCGCGGAGCCCGTTAGCGTCCAGACGCTGCGTCGGTTCATCGAGCGGTTCAGCCGGTATGGGTTTCGCTCCGGCGCGATGGCCCCTGTCTATGGGCTTGCGGAGTGCGCAGTCGCGCTCGCACTGCCGCCGCCGGGACGTGAGCCGGTCATCGATCGCGTCAACCGCGATGCATTGAGCCGCCGCGGCATTGCCGAACCCGCAAGCGACGATGACCCCAACGCAATCGAAATCGTTGCTTGCGGGCCGCCTATGGCCGGCCATGAAATTCGTATCGTTGACGATTCCGGGCGGGAAACCGAGGAACGACGAGAAGGGCGGCTCGAATTTCGCGGTCCGTCGGCGACTTCAGGTTACTTCCGCAACGACTCCAAGACTCGGGAACTATTCCACGGTGACTGGCTCGACAGTGGCGATCGCGCGTACATGGCCAATGGAGAAGTATTCATTACTGGCCGCATCAAAGACATTATCATACGAGCCGGCCAGCATGTTTATCCGCAGGAACTCGAAGAAGCGGTCGGAGAGATCGCGGGAGTGATCAAGGGCGCAGTGGCCGCATTCGGCGCGATCGATCCCGACTCGGGAACGGAGCGGATCGTTGTCTTGGCTGAAACTGGACAAACCGATGCCGGCGAATGTGAAAAGCTCAGAGCCCGCGCGCGCGACGTCATCACGAGCATTGTCGGTTCGCCGCCTGACGACATTGTGTTGGTCGAGCCTGGGACTGTTCCGAGGACTTCCAGCGGCAAAATTCGCCGCGCAGCCGCGAAAGAGCACTATCTGGCGCAACAGCTCAGTCTTCCCAAGCGAGCGGTGCGGTTGCAGATCATGCGTCTGTGGCTTGCCGGCACAGGAGGGCGGCTGACGCGGCTGGCCCGATCCGTGCGCGATCATTGTTATGCCGCCTGGTGGTGGACCGTACTGACCGTTTGCGTCGCTGTCGGAGCGGCGGCGACCGTAGCGCTGCCGCAGCTGACGTGGCGCTGGACGGCGGTGCGCGCGGTGGCGCGAATGTCGCTTCTTCTGATGGGAATTCCGGTCTCGGTCAGGGGCATCGAACGGCTGCCGAGGCAGCGCGCGGTCGCTGTCTTTAACCACAGCAGCTATGCCGACGCCATAGTGCTTGCCGCCATATTGCCCGGCGAGCCCGCCTATTTGGTGAAGAAGGAACTGTCCAGCGACTTTTTCGCCGGGCCTCTTCTACGCAGACTGGGAGTGCTGTTTATCGACCGTTATGACCTGACCGGCGGCATCGCCGATACCGCCGCCGCAATCGCTGTCTCCCGCGAGGGCCGTCTCTTAGTGGTATTTCCCGAGGGCACATTCACGCGCCAAGCGGGACTTCTGGAGTTTTTCACCGGGGCCTTCAAGATCGCCAGCGAAGCCAGCCTGCCGGTTTATCCAGGCGTCTTGCGCGGGACGCGATCGATCCTGCGAAGCGACCAATGGTTTCCGCGCTGGGGTCGCGTCGACGTTGAAATCCTGGATCCTTTCACGCCCGGCGGCACGGATTTCGAACGGGTATTGCACCTTCGCGATGTCGTTCGGCAGGCGATACTGGCGCGCTGCGGAGAACCGGATCTGCGGGAATTGGTGAAGCCAGCACCGATCAAACGATAGAATCCACCCGCCGCCGGGCATGCGCCGGGCCGGCCCTTGACGAGCAACGTGGATACCGCCTTGATGACGCGCGACGCGAAAAGGAGTCTCCGGGGGCGCGATGCAGCGCATCATTGTCGCTACTGACGGTTCAGCGGGTGCAAACCGGGCTATCGACACGGCCGCCAGGATCGCGAAGGCCACCGGGTACGAGCTCATCATCTTGACGATCGGCGGAAATATCTCGGGCGCCGAACTAAGACAACTTGCGAGCGCCGAAGGCGATCTAAGCAAGACGCTGGAGGAGGCCACGGACCAAATCCTCGACGAGGCGCGCAAGCGCGCGCTTCGCGGCGGTGTCTCCGCGGTCAAGACGCTGTCCGGCTGGGGCGACGCGGCCGAGGCCATCATCGATGCCGTGCAACGCGAAAAGGCCGATATCCTGGTCGTCGGCAGGCGTGGACGCAGCCGTTTATCAGGACTTCTGCTCGGCAGCGTCTCGCAGAAATTGGCGAGTCTGGCGCCTTGTAAGGTGATGATCGTCCCGTAACCCCATAAAGTTTAACCATGCGCATCTCGCAGCCGAACGGCTTGGCGGCACACCGGAAGCAGTTATTGGTCCGGTTTTGGCTATCGGCTTCCCAATTTTGGCGCCAGGAAAAAGCCCGCGCCATAGGTCTCACAGTTTTCCTCGTTGGGCTTTTGCTCCTCCAGTTATTGGTGCAGCTTTTGCTCAATCTATGGAATCGCAATTTCTTCGACGCTCTGGGACGCAAAGACGCGCACACGCTTTGGGTGCAGGCGCAACTATTTCTTCCCCTCGCGGCAACGAGTATTTTTCTCGCCGCGACGTCGGTATGGGGACGCATGACGGCGCAACGAAGCTGGCGCGAATTTTTGACCCGGCACGTTGTCGCACAATGGCTCGAAAAAAATCGGTTTCGCCACCTCAATAATTTGAGCAAAGGCTCGGAAAATCCGGAATATCGCATCGCGGTTGACATCCGTATTGCGACTGACGCGCCGATTGATTTTGCCATGGCGCTTCTGTCATCGGTCCTAACCTCGATTACGTTTTTCACAGTGCTATGGACGATCGGGGGCAGTATCAATTTCATGCTGTTCGGCGCAAACATTACCATTCCCGGTTATCTGGTGTTCGGCGTCGTCATTTATTCCGGAGTGGTATCGGGTCTTATGGTCCTGTTTGGCCGCTATCTGACCGGCGTGAGCGAACGTCTGAACCAGACCGAAGCCGAGTTTCGTGCCGTGGTCGACGCCTTTCGCGAAGAAAACGCCCATGCGGAAAATGCCTCCCAAAACGACAGGCGACAGACGTTGCAGCTCAAGCTGCAGGCGGTGCTACTCTGGTGGCGAGAATATTGTTGGCAGCTGGTCCACACCACGCTCGTTTCGCACGGAAACTCTCTTTTCGCGCCGGTCGTGGCCTGGATCCTTTGCGTGCCAAAATATTTGAGCGGAGCCATGTCATTAGGCGAGCTTACGCAAGCAGCGGCCGCGTTCGTCGTCGTCCAAGGCGCCTTTAACTGGCTGGTCGATAATTATCAGCGCTTTGCCGACTGGCGGTCCTCAGTCCACCGCGTCGCAACGCTGCTTCTGGCCCTTGACGAGCTTGAGAATAAGGAGCGGACCGAAGGCCTCGCGCGAAACTAGTCCACGGATTCGATCCGCGCCTGGGCAGCGAGGCGATAAACGTCGGCGGGATGGCACAGTTCTGTGCCTGCATTCAGAAGTGCCGCAGCTCCGGCAGCCACGCCGAGACGGAACGCCTCGGCGACGCTCGCGCCGTCGGCAAGGCTTGCCACGAGCGCCCCGAGAAAGCTGTCGCCGGCCCCGACCGCGCTGACCGGTTTGATTGGCAGCGGGTGCGCCCGCAACGCTTCTTCCCGAGTGACGACGAGGGCGCCGATGTGGCCGAGCGACAAAGCGACGATTTCGACCTTTCCCCGTTCGATCAAGGCGCGGGCCTTGGTCAGCCACGCGTCTTCGGTGGCCAATTCCGCACCGACAAGCTCGCTCATTTCTCGCAAATTAGGTTTGATCAGGAAAAGACCTTGCTCGATGGCGGCTGCGAGCGGCGCGCCGGATGTGTCGAGCAGGAATTTGGCTCCGAGATGTCGCGCCACCGCCGCGGCCTGCGCGTAAAAGTCATCCGGAACGCCCGGAGGCAGACTGCCGCTTCCCACCACGAATTTCGGTGCGGGTGTGCTGGCCGCCAGTACGGAAAGGCATTCCTTCCACTCCGCTTCGCTCAACGGCTGGCCAGGCAGGACGAAACGGTATTGTGATCCCGTTGTCAGTTCCGAAACGTAAAAATCTTGCCGTGTCTCGGCGTGCGCTTCGACGACGCGGTTGGCAATTCCCTCGTTGTCGATGAGACGGCGCAGAGTTTGCCCGGTCAAATCACCCACGGGAAAAATCGCTTCGACATCTCCACCGAATCTTTTAACGACCCGCGCGACGTTGATACCGCCGCCGCCCGGGTCGCGCCGCTGTGCCGTGCAACGCAGCTTGACTGTCGGAACGACCCGATCGATCGCGGTGGACAGATCGATGGCGGGATTCGGAGTAAGCGTGATGATGCGTGCCATGGGGATCGGTTGAAGGTCCCGACTTTAAGTTTGTTGAAGGGCGAGCGACCGTAGACCGACAAATGCCGGATCTTCATGCAGAATGAGATACGTTGGGATCCGTTCGAGATAAGTGGTAAGCCGGCCCTTCGCCTCGAAACGGGACCGGAACTGCGATGCCGGCAGATATTCTCGTAAATGCGGGGCGATACCGCCGGCGATGTAGACGCCGCCTTGCGCTCCGAAGCCGAGCGCAAGATTGCCAGCCACCAAGCCGAGCAATGCGCAAAAAGTTTCAACCGCGCTGCGGCTAATTGCGCAATCGCCGGTGGCCGCAGCTTGCGTGATCTCGGCTGCGCTCAATTCCGGCACGGTCTGCGATTCGAGCGAGGCGATCGCATGATAGAGGTTTTCCAGGCCGCTGCCGGATAAAGCGCGCTCCGCCGATACATGGCCAAACCGCTGGCGCAACTTATCGATGATCGCATCCTCGCGCGCGGAACCGCTCGGCAACGTGGCGTGCCCGCCTTCGCTTCGCACGACGAGGTCGCCGTGTTCGGTCCGTAGATAGGCGGCGACCCCGAGGCCAGTCCCCGGACCGAGGACAACCTTGGGCGCGGCAGGATCCGGCTCCCGGCCGCCGATCTTGCGAAGATCCTCGCCGGCCAAGTGCGGCAATGACCATGCAACGGCCTCGAAATCGTTGACGATAACAATTTTGGAGAAACCGAAGCGGTAACGCAGTTCGTCGGCGGAGACGATCCATGGGTTGTTGGTCAGTGCGCAACGCTCATGTTCGACAACGCCCGCGATTCCAAAAAGGGCTTGGCGGATTGGGCGACGGTCGTCGCGCCTCGCCATGAATGCGTCGAGCGCGTCGGCAAAATGCGGGTATTCGGCGACTTTCAAATGCTCGATGCCGCCGAGAACGCCGTCCTGCAAAACGGCAAAGCGGGCATTGGTGCCTCCGATATCCCCGAGTATGACACCCGCCGACTTGCCGCGTTTCGCCACGCCGGCCTCCGCTGCTTTAAGTTCTCGTTCGCGACGTCTCGATCAGAGTGCGATACCAATCGAAGGACGCCTTCGGAATGCGCCGCTGGGTTGGATAGTCGGTATAGACCAATCCGAACCGCACGCCATAGCCTGCATCCCACTCGAAATTGTCGAGCAAGGACCAGATGAAATAACCGCGAATATCGGCTCCGCGAGAAACCGCGGAATTCAACGCATCGATATAGGCATGCAGGTAATCGATACGGTCGCTGTCGATCACCGCGCCGTTTTCATCCGGTTTGTCATAGCCGCCGAAACCGTTTTCGAGCACATAGACGGGCAAGGCATAGCGTCCATAAACATACAGCAAGGTGTCTGTGAATGAAGCGGGCGCGATAGGCCAGCCATTGGGCGTGAGTGGAATCCCGGCCGGCTTTTCTCCTACCACAAAGCCCAAGACCTCCTTGGGCGCGGCTTTCACATAGACCGGGCTGTAGTGATTGATACCGATCCAGTCGAGGGGCTTGCAAATGTGAGCAAGATCGTCCGCCCGCAGATGCGGCGCGATTGCCGCCTGCATGCATTCGGGATAGCTGCCGAGATATTGCGGGTCGGGAAACGCTTTATTCCAATAGGCATCGCATCGTTCAGCAGCTTCGGCATCGGCGGCTGTCGCGGGTAAACAGGGCTGGCAATTGTGTATGCAACCGATCGAGCCTTCTGTCACACGCGCGCGTAAAACGCCGACCGCCGCGCCATGAGCGAGATTGATGTGGTGGATCGACCGGTGGAGCAGGTCGGCACTGGAAGTTGCCGGCTTGCCGCCGAATCCGAGGCCGAACAAAGTGAAAATCGAAGGCTCATTGAAGGTCGCGAAACGCTTGACCCGATCGCCATAACGCGCCGCGACCAATGCCGCATAGTCGGCAAACCACTTGACCGCCTCGCGGTTCGACCAGCCGCCAAGTTCGTCGAGCGCGTGGGGAAGATCCCAATGGTAGAGGCAGAGCCAGGGTTCGATGCCGGCGGCAAGAATTGCATCGATCAGGCGGTCGTAAAATGTCAGGCCCGATTCGTTCGGCGTGCCTCGTCCGAGGGGGAGAACGCGCGGCCACGCGACGGAAAATCGATAGGCTTGGACGCCCAGCTGCCGCATCAAGGCAATGTCGTCGGGATAGCGATGGTAGTGATCGCAAGCTGGATCGCCGGCTTCCCGATTGGCAACTTTGCCCTTTTGGCAGTAGACATCCCAAACGCTTAAGCCGCGCCCGTCTTGCCGCGTTGCCCCTTCGATCTGAAAGCTCGATGTCGACACGCCCCATATGAAATCGTGCCGCAATGCCGCAACTTTGGGGTACCCGGCCCGAAGAACCCATTCGCGTTCTGCGGAAATCGCTGGTGTTCGATCTGGCGGCACTGGTCTTCCTTTCCCCCTGCATTACTAGCTTAAGTCGACTAAGCGGATGGCGGCTTATTGAGGCATGTCAACACGTCTCGGCAAGTTTCGCGCGATATGTTTTCCCGGTTGCATTTAAATTCACGATGACGGCACGACGGACCAGATGGGGCGGACTCGCCGGCGGCAAATTAAAGCCAGCCGGATATTTTCATGCTGCCGAACACGACGGCGTGTTTTGGCTCGTCGACCCGGACGGCGGCCGATTTCTGTCGAAGGGAGTGAATTCTGTGCGGCTGGATCAGGATCGAATCCGAACCGGCGAGCGTTTTCCCTATGCGGAGGCCTGCACGCACCTCTATCGCAACGCGGATGAATGGCGCGGTGCCGCCGCGGGTCGGCTGGCGCAATGGGGTTTCAATACTCTCGGCGCCTGGTCGGATGAATCCGTCGCGCGCGCCGGTAACGCGCCGCTTGCCGTGACGCCCATCCTTGATCTCGGCATGTCCCACCTATGGCGGGACGATACAGCGCCGAGCGTGCCGATCAAGCAGGAATTCCCAGATATTTTCCATTCGGATTTCGAACGCCATGTTTGCGACAGGGCGTGCGAGCTTTGCCAACCGCGATGCCGGGAGCAAAATATTCTCGGCTGGTTCATCGATAATGAATTGTCGTGGGGCCCGGATTGGCGCGGCTCCAGTGAACTACTGACGCTGTTCCTCAATCTCGGCGTCGGCTGCGCAGGACGCTCCGCCGCGCGCGCATGGCTGCACCAGCGATATCCCGACTTTGCGCGGTTCAACGCTATTTGGCGTACTCCGGCTCATTCCTGGGACCTGTTCGAACAGTTGGCCCAGGTTGCCCCGCCTTACCGGCGCAAGCCGGCTTACGAGCGCAAGTCCGACGACGAAGAGGCGGCCAATCGCGCGGATTTCAATCGAGCCGCATTCGCAGGCGACTGCGATGCCTTCGCGGCCCTGGTCGCGGAACGCTATTTTGCGATGACCGCGCGAGCGATCAAAGTCGTAGACACCAACCATCTCGTGCTCGGCTGCCGCTTTGCCTACCTTCCACCGCCGGGCGTCGTCGAAGCGGCTGCACGCCATAACGACATCGTGTCGTTCAATTGCTACGATCGCGATCCGAGCCCATTGATCGCGGCTTACGCTACCGCCGGAAAGCCCAGCCTGATCGGCGAATTTTCCTTTCGTGCCGCCGACTCCGGCCTGCCCAATACCGATGGCGCTGGACCGCTCGTTGCCAATCAAGCCGAGCGAGCGGAAGGATTTCGGCGTTACGCCGCAGCGGCCCTACGGCACCCCCGCGTAGTCGGCTACCACTGGTTCGAGCACGCCGATCAGCCCGCCGAAGGCCGGTTCGACGGCGAAAATTCCAATTTCGGAATCGTAACGATCGACGACCGAGTCTACTGCGAGTTGGCGGAGGCGATGACTTCGCTGAACAGCTCGGCCGAGGATATTCATGCCGCCGCGGCCTGCGCGATGGCGTAAGCGACGCAAAGAGAAAGCGCCTATGGCCAACCGGACCAAGATCGTCTTTCTGGGCGCCACCAGCATGTCGTTCGGTTTGAACATGCTGCGCGATATTTTTAGCAGCGATGAATTGCAAGGCTCTACGCTCACGCTTGTCGGCCGCAATCCGCAGACGCTGTTGAAAATCACCGAACTTGCCAATTTATTGAACGCGAAATCCTGTGCAGGCCTGCTCGTCGAGCAGACCACCGACCGCCGCGCCGCCCTCGACGGTGCGGGCTTCGTCGTCAACGCTACGGCAATCGACCGCAATCGTCTTTGGAAAATCGACTTCGACGTGCCGCGGAAATACGGCATCCGGCACACGCTTGGCGAAAACGGCGGTCCGGGCGGATTGTTCTTCACCTTGCGCACTCTGCCGCTGGTGTTCGATTTCGTCCGTGAAATGCAGCAGCATTGCCCGAACGCGTTGTTCGTCAATTTTTCCAATCCCGAAAGCCGCATCATCCTCGCGCTTGGAAAATACAGCCCGATCCGGGCGCTCGGCACGGCATTTTCATGAGCCAAGGCGATCTGGCCCGCATCATGGGACTGCCCTACGAGCAGGTCGAAGCCTGGGGTGCTGGTATCAATCACTTCCAGTGCCCGCTCGCCATTCGCGATCGCGCGACCGGCGATGATCTCTATCCGTTGCTGCGCAGCCGGGAAGCGCATTACGACCCCGGCTTTGCTCCTTTGAGCCGGCGGCTCCTACGCGCGTTTGGCTATTGGATGACTTGCAGCGATGAGCATTTCGGCGAATACCTGCCCTACGGTTGGGAGGGCGGCGAAAAAGGCTACGATTTCGCCGCCGACGAACGTGCGCGGGCCGATTTCGCCGCCGCGCTCGATCGCGTGCTTGGTGGGGCGCCGCTCCCACGCGATTGGTTGACCCCGTCCGGCGAGCGAGGCGCCGCAGCGATTGGCGCTATAGTTCACAACAAAAAGCGCGTGATAGAATCCGGCATCGTCTTTAACCGCGGCGTCATTCCGAACCTGCCGCCGGATGCGGCGGTCGAGGTACCCATCGTCGCGGATGCGCTTGGCGTTCATCCGGTTTCGCTCGGACCGCTGCCCGACCCAATTGCCAAGCTGCTGACAATCCAGGTCAACGTTCAGCAACTCGCCGTCGAGGCGGCCGTGCGTGGCTCGAAGGAAATTGCATTGCAGGCCTTGTTGATCGATCCAGTGGTCAATTCTGCGTCGGCTGCGGTCAAGTTGCTGGATGAATTGTGGGAAGTGAATAGGCCCTATATTCGGCCTTGCATCTAGCATGCGCCAGCCGATGTCCGAGCCTTGCGGCCCGATACCATTATGCGCATTACAGTCACGTTATTGCGCCGATCAAAAGGTCAACACGGCCATTGCCCCATGTCGGAAGTAGAATGCGCGAGTAGCCGCTGCGAGGGGTTTTCTTTCTCATCGAGCAGTACAGTGTCGGCGCGCCTGATTCGACGGTCGCGCTTGCTTGAGCGATGACGTAGTTCAGCGGTTCGGCGAGCTTCAGCTCGTCGGCGAATTGCCCCGTCGGACTGGTTCCGAGCTTGGCAATAACGTTTTTGCCCAAGTGGTTGAAACGAAAGCGCTGGGGCGCAGAAAACACATCGATGAGGAGGAGGTGAGCCGACAGCTTCTCAAGCGAAGAGGGGTTCACGTCGTCCGAAAACGGCATCGCGTTCTCCGCGCGAATCAATGTCTTCCAATATCGGAGGACGGTGGCCAGTCGGGCTGGCAGCTTGCGGGGGAGCGGAAACGGTTGCGCGGTCACGATCATGCCGTGGATTTCCAACGAGGCAATGTTCCGCGACGGATATCACGAGTCAACGAGTCGTGACCGCCGAGTTTCGCTCAATCGATGCGATTTTATCGAATCCGTCGTCAGGGTGAATACCGCCGCGGCGGCAGCCAACATCGCAACGAGCGGATGGCCTTGGAGGACGATGGCGGAAGGGGTGAGATTCGAACTCACGAGGGGGCGTGAACCCCCCGCCGGTTTTCAAGACCGGTGCCTTAAACCACTCGGCCACCCTTCCGACGTTGTGCATCAACTACTTAGCAATAGCAGCCGATGCGTGAAATTGTTCGTACCCCCTTCCTAGGACAACGCGCCCTTGGAGATGGATGCAATAACAGACGCTGCCGACGACATGCACGGGGACGCCCTGGTCGAGCAGCAGCGTCTCGTGTGTGCCCCCAGAGATCGTGAAACCGCAGCCCGGGAAACCCGAGGGCTCTAGCGCGGTAGACAAACTCCTTTGTGACGGCACGCGGATGTCGGGGCTTGGTAAGGCGCCTGGGCTAGGAAACATAAAAGCACCGGTTGCTAGCTTTACAAGGGACAGATCAACGCTCGCCGTATCGGGCACGCCCGCTACGATCCTTCCCGGATGTTGGAAGATTTGCGGGCTCAACTCGATGCGGTCGCATGCGCTGCGAGTGCGCCAGCTTGTGAGCCCCTGGCTCGCACTAAGCTTGGCCCATTGTCAGGTCCAACACGCGCGCCGTCCATTCCGGCAAACTAATTTAAGGTCGAGATTCTACGAATGGCACAGCTGTCGCGACGCGCGCATAAGTGCACTGACGAAATAGATGTTCTTGGCGCTCTCGCTGTTCTCGGGGAGTGCGAGTGCCGAATGTAGTAGAGTTTGCCCGTTCATGTGTTGCCGCCAGTTGGATGAACATCTCTCTTGGACTGCATCTCGGAAAGTGACGATAAGGTCTCCTTTCTCGTCAGGCTTCGCCATTTCCGAGAATACTTCGGCGACAGCGACGGCCGCCGCGAGAAACGGTTCGCACTCCAGGCTGTCTGTATTTGTGCAGGCGTCCTGTGCATCGGAGAGTTTGGTATGGTGCCCTTTCCACGCTTTCCACTTCCAATCAGCCACAGCGCCCGAGCATACCAGCGCTATCAATAGGGCAGCTACCAATGGGGGAATAGCCTTTTTCATGTGAGCCTCGCAGGAATGATGGGGCCTCGCCTCAGTCTAGGTCCTTCTCAATAGCCCCGGCAACTTCGCAGCGCTCGGTCTTAAGCGACGTAGCGAGTGACGATCGCAAACCGACCCCAGACTGCGGCGGGATTATTTGATCATAGCGGCATGTTGGCTGAAACTCAGCCACGAGCTATGGGGCTCGCCCGCGCCGCTTCCTGCGAATACTTGAGTGCACGAGAGCTTTCGCCTTTCAGCTCCCTCACTCGCAAAAAAAGCCCCGACAGGTGTGACGTGTCGGGGCAAGGTTCGCCTGTCAGAGGAACGTGTCAACAGTGAAAATCCTATGCTCGCGCTATCTGCGCGCCTGTGACCGACAACACTAAATTGCTGTTTCGCCTTGTCAGTCTGCCGCCACAAAAAGAACCCCAAGCAAATGGGCTTGGGGTGCGCTTGGGATGTTGCCTCAAACGTTAGGCTTCTGAGCCGAGCGGTTAGGGGTGTCGGGGGATGGGGTGACCGCCCAGTTGGCCTAAGCACATCCCAAGCAATAACAATCCGCTGGCCAAATTAAATTACGTAAACTTCCGTAGTCCTGTGGATAGGCTCGGACACCGGGAAGTGGCGAGGGAGGGTGTTGAGGTAGATCAATGCTCGGCCAGATGGATTTTTGCAACTCTCATTCTCACTTTAAGGAGGACATTGACAATGATCAGGTTGACCACAGCATTGCTGACGCTGGGAATTGGCATGGCAATCGCAACAACGGCATTCGCTCAGGGCTGGTGGGTTGGTTGTAACCCCGATGCGCCAATGTGTCGGGTTCAAACCGGGTCTGACGATGTCCGCAACCCATGGCCACCTGCAAATGTTGCGCCGACACAGCACAGAAGCATGTACATGTACGTGCCACCGCACAGCAGTAGCGCGCACATGCACAAAAAAGCTCCTCTAAAGACAGGTGGATATTAGAGACGCGCCTGTAAGCCTTCCCGAGTTTGTTGCGGCAGGCACGGCACCCGTTCGAGCTGCAACACGAGCTGCAGCGCGCACGGCCTCATTGATGTCGCCGCCCGAAGCGTCTCTAGCTGCGAAGGGCAGTTTCAAAAGATAAAGGGACCGGCACTATGGCCGGTCCCTTTAATCGCTCGCTCAGCCTTTGGTGACAACGGGCGGTGGGGCCTTGCCCTTGCCCTTGCCCTTGCCCTTGCCCTTGCCCTTGCCCTTGCCCTTGCCCTTGCCCTGCGCGCAGCCGCGACGCTAAGAAGAGCCAGTACCGCTGCCGTCAATAGAGCAACCTTTTTCATCGAAAGACGGGGCTGTCTCTCAGAACAAAAGCTTGCTTTCTAGCGGTTTGCTAGCGAACTACTCAATACGAGGCCGGACGAGGCCATACGAGAAAACCGATTATCGCGAGAAAATGCCTCATTTTTCAGACTAGATCCCGCGGGATAAGACAAGAGCATATAGCGGTCACAAATTTTCAAGGCCGGTGCCTTAAACGACTCGGCCACCCTTCCAATTCAGCAATATCAGGCTACTTAGCGCTTCTCGATAGAGAACAGCGCACGCGGCCACGTCCGCTCACTCCTTCGCAAATGCTCGGGGCGACTGCGGAGAGCCGTCAAGCTTGGGGAAGAGCAGGGCGTCGTCGGCCAGCTTGCCCAACCCAAGCGCAACTCGCCTTGGACACCAGCCGATGGCCAGGGCGGATTGTGCGAGCGCTAAGTCCGCCACCGTTTTTTCGGCTCGCGCCTTTTCTGGCGTGGCATGCCAACGATCGACATCGGCAGGTTTCAATTTCTGCAACAGCTTTGAGTTACCCACCATTTCATCTGAATGTTTCGAGTTTCGAATAACTGATGCTGACAAAATAGCTTTGCCACAAATCACTAATCTCCGAAGTTAAATTAATCTCCGCGGCGGCCTTTGTTTGATGTGTGTTTGTCGTTTGTTTGCGGTGCGCCGTGATAGTGCAATCAGTTTTAGCGAAATGGGCCGGGGAGGAAAAAATCGCTTTCCGAGCAAAGTTCGCAGTAATCCGACCGCGAAATCGATTTGGCCCGGACCTTAAGGCATCAGCCCTTTGGCTCGGAGCACTTCAATTCCCAGTACGACGGCCCAGGCCATAGAGACAATGACTGCAATTGTTACGGTTTGCCTAGGCATCACGGTACTCCCACGTCATAAAATGTGATTTCAGGCTAGGAGTAATCCGAAAGGCGAGCTGTGATCGGCGTCACACGCCGGCTCAAAGCCTTAAGCCTCTGGTTAATTGGTCCGGTAGCTTCGCTCCCGCATTTTAATATTCCAGGAAACGCAACATTACCCGCGCTGCCATGATAATGTCAGTTGTGTGGTCACATTCACCAAGAGGAAATGGTTGTGGCTTTACGTGTGATGCGGGCATAGGGGGAGATAAAAGGCGTAAAGGCCCCCTTGAGCCATTGGAGGCATCAATGAAGGCAATCATTACGCGGTTCGTTCGCGATGAGTCCGGCGCGACCGCCATCGAATACGGGCTGATTGCCGCTGGCATTTCGGTTGCGATTATCGCTGCCGTCAAGACCACCGGTACGAACTTGAACGCTACGTTCACGGCTGTTTCGAACGCTACCTGACAAAGCCCCGCTTACCTCTCCGGGGCTTTTTTTGGCTGACCGGTCTGGCAGCTTGGCAGGTCGCCGCGATCCGCCGAACGCCTCGTCACGCGCGTCCAGTGGTTTTTCCCGCCGGGCGGGGCTTTAGATGTGATGGACATTAAGGTGTGATCGGCGCCGGCAAGTTCCAGGGCTTGCAGGCACCATTGGTGATTAGTTCGATGGTTGAGAGCACCTATGAAGGTGCTTTGGAAATCGTCGGCTATAAGAACGGAACGTACAAAATCGTGCGTTCAACCACAAACTAGCCGCTCCGCTGCCGCGCATGAATACCCTCGCCGGGAGAATTAAAACTTCCGGCGAGTTTTTGTTAGTACGTCACCACACCTTTCGAGTAGCTCCCGCAGCTTCGCGAAATTCACACAATCCGCCGCGCCTTGTCGCGGGACTGCAATTTCGAATCGGAATTCAAGCGCTAGGTTTGTGGAACTCTCCGCCAAACTGTTCGGCAAAGTCGTAAGCGGTCGATAAATCGTAAAAGCACCAGCGATAATAAGTTTCCCGTTCCCTAGTAAATCTACGACCATATCGCGGCTGAATGTGTCGCGACTTATGAAACTGCATTATCCGTCGGCTGAATTCGACATCCAGTGCGTCGCTATCCAATTCGTCGCATACGAAGGCAAGCTCAACAACGTACGGATGTTTATTTTCGTTTGTCACTGCTTTATTGCTGCGAGGGGGAGGCATATCACACTCCTTAAGCAAGGGGAGTTAGGAGCGGCGGCACAGGTCTCGGCCTAGCAAAGAGTTGCTTGTACTCTAGCCCCGTGATGTGATGTTCATCACACAATATCTGTTTGCCATCGCGTTTTCTAGTTATCCACAGCCGTTGGCGTTTGTCACGACGAAGCAAGCGGACGTTTCTTCAGTTCACGGAGGAGGGAAGTGGCGTTCGGGCCGTTAACCAATGCTTAGAGTTTAAGATGCGTTCTCAGAGAAACGTGCTAAACTGTTTTTAATACGACGAGAAGAATGCTTTGGGGACCCATTCGTAAGTCGTCTCTCTCCATAGTTCTTATCGGCATTACGAGCGCTCGCTGGCTCCGCGGGCGCTCGACTGTTTGTTAGAAAGCCAGTCATCCGCCGCGCTTCATTTTTCGTGAGGAGCCTAGCTCGTGCACCACTAGCGCCACTCTCGGTCAGCTCTCGTTAGTTCGATCTCCTGGCGCAAAGTCCAAAGTCTCCAAAAGTCCGGCGATTAGGAGCGCGATAAAGGCCGGCATAACGCCGGAGGACTGCACGGCGACTTGGAAAGATTGAGAAAGGGATACCATGACTATTTGCGCTTTATCTTTTTCTTTCGATGTCCATTGCGACGAGAGCCAAAAGCTTGACGACATGGGAGAGGCGCTTTCGTCCTTAAGCGGCGCTGGTTCGTCGTCTGAGAATTTACAAAAAAAACCCCAAGCAGTGTGGCTTGGGGTTCGTGGGGTGGCCGCCCAGTCTTGGCCTAAACGCAACCAATCAATAGCAATCCGCTGGCCAAGTTAAATTACGTAATCCTCCGTAGTGCCGTGGACAGGCTAGGATGGCGGGAATCCGCGGTCCCCGTAACGTACTGAAGCAGAAGCAAAAGCAAAAGCAAAAGCAAATCCACCGTTAGCGCTGCTATAATTAAAATGCCCGCTAAAATGAGCTCATGAGGAATAGCTGCATGCCCCGTCGGGGCGTCGCTCCCTAAGTAGCCAGATAACTACAATGGCAGTGAAGGAAGCTTGCGACAATGCGCTATCGCGTGCGGCAGGCGCTCTTAAAGACGAGAAAGCGCGCGGGGCTGGCACTGCTACCGACCGGCCCCGCAGCTCATCGCAATCAGCGCAGTCCAAGGGACGGCGGTTTCGAGGGATAGGAGGGACAGGTGTCTAGTCCCGAGCAAAATGCAAGCGTAAAGGGATTTCCGGCTTGTTCCCAATATTTGCTCGCCGCAAGTTCCAAGGCTACGTCGGGGAGTTCGCCGTTGAGTGTTCCCTCGTCGAAGGGCGCTAAGTCGCTAAGTGACTCACTCATTGTGTTGATCCTTTCCACTACGCAGAGGCCAACCACCTTCCGCACGCAACAATAGCGCGCCTTGAGCTTAGATGTGCCGCCGGTCACATTGCCACAGTGCGATATGAACAAAAAGAATTAGGTCCCAAATTTGGCCACAAATCAACTGAAACCTTTGTCTGTCGCCGGCCGCGTGGGGGAATCGGCAGCGGCACCGCGACAGTCTTGTTCCTCCCTCTGAAGAATACTTGGCCCCAGCCCATGGGGCCTTTTGTTTTTGGAAATCGCATCGGCTCACCTACCGCCGAGTCTTCTTGCGGCTCAACCGCAACGAGCGACCGGCAACGCCAAATGCACGAGCACAGTCGTCTTTGTTGACCAAGCGGTCTATTTACAAAGTTACAAAATTGGCAAGTCTGTATGGAAAAGCACAACACACGAACCGGAAAAGACCAGAAGCTCAGTGATCTTACGTGTTACTCATTCGAGCACACGACGCAATAATCTTAGGGAGTATGGATTCGCCAGAAGAGGTGGGCATGTCAAACCGAAACGGAGATGACCGTGTCCACACTTCGGCAAGTTTCGATCACGGCACTAACGGCTTTCGCGCTCGGAGTTGCAGATGCCTCTGCCGGACAGCCACCGCAGTTTGAAGTTAGGGGCTTCCCCATCAGCCCACTGCAGATGTCGGTCGTCAGAGCGAACGGGATGCAAGAACTGCCGCCCATCCCGGCGCTTACGCGTGATGGAATGCCGGCTTCTCCGCATCAGATCGCTGTCATTCGAATCGAGCAGCGGGTCGCCCATGGACTGAAAACAAACGCCACTGGCCATCAGCACGAGCGCGATTAGCCAGGACAAGGGGAGGAGTACCTATGGAGTACTCGGACTATTTGCGAGATCAAGCGGCCAAATACCGGGAACTCGCCGCAAAGGACGAAGATTCCTTTGCCAAAAATGAATTCTTAGAATTGGCCAGCATATGCGAAGAAGTGGCCAATGACATGGACGATCGGCGGGTGAGCGGCTGACCCAGCCGGCGCAGCGATTTAGCACCTTTTGCTGTTTTCTACTGGCATTTCACCGCATTCCCGGTCTGAGTGCATGTTGATGCGCGACCGGATTTATATTCGGCGTAACGCCGCCTAGCCTCGGCCTCGGTCAGTTGCTTGTTTTTTTACCGCGAGCGCCAGCGAGTCTATGTACTCCATGAATGTGGTACCTTCGGGCGAACAGGCATTGCTAGCGGTGCACTCCGCCAGGGCTTCTGTTTCCCGCATTCGGCCATGGCAAGGAATGATGGGTTTTCCTGAGCGCATTGATCGTAGTATTGCCACACAGGCGGAGAATGCGCGCAACTGGTCTGCATCAACGCAGCCAACAAGGCCAGAAAGCCTATGGCTGCCATTACGATGGTTCTTTCGGCGGGACAAATTGCGGCTTTTCGACCTTCCAACAATGTCTGGACACCGTGAGCGGAATCGGGGGGTTCTGTGAGCGCAATACGCAATATCAACCGCCGCCCGGCCCGCATCCACCGAACAGAATGCAGAGGCGTTATCCTTATTGAGCGCATTTTCATCAAGCACGGCTGGTGAGCTGCTCCGATAGCCTCCCTGCTATTCGCTGGGCCGCGCCTTCAACGTCCATTCGACGAAGGATCCGGACGCCAATACGGGTTCACCGCGCAATAACCGCCGCTGCCGACGATGGCCGACGCGCATTCGTCACTGCTGTCATATTCGCAGTCCCAAGTCATGACATCGCCTTTGTTGGTGACGGCGCACCATCGGGAATCGCCGAAGGAATCGGCATAGCTTGCCGGCGTATCGGTGCACAACATCGCCGCGGCGAAAGCCGCTGAGGTAAGCACTGATTTAATAAAACGCGTCATAGATGCCTCGCATCGATAAAAGCACGACCTGCAACGATCTTGGCAGCTGGATGCGCGCGCGTCACCTTGGCGGCGGTGCGGGAGGTCAACTATGACCGCAAATCGCCTCAAACTGGTAGGGCCGCGCGTCCTTGTTTTCATCGCGACCGCCGAGGCCTCTCTCGCACAGAATACCGGCAATCCAATGCTGAGCGGAAATTCCACAATCTTGCCAGCACGATCCGAGCTTTCTGTTTCTCCGGCGCTTGCCAGTTCGGGGCTGCTGAGCAATTCCACGACGGGGACAAATCCGCTGACTGGTCTGCCCTGCGCTCGGGGCCCGGCGCGTTGTCGGTGAGCGGCGCGGGCGGCCTTCCCGGTACGACGGCGCCGCCTTTGAACGGGGGGACTCGGCAACCCCTCAATTGCCGACATTCCCAAGCGTCTTTGGAACGGCAAGCACGTCAGGCGCGTGCTGACTTGTATCGCCGTCGGCAAGCAACGCACCTGCCCACCCGGAGGACTACCCCCGCGCTTCTCAGTATCGCGACTGTTGCCTTTGATATTTGTAAGGAACTACCGTGGTTGCCCTCGGCCATGGGTTAAAATTGCAAAAACCGCGATTGCCAGCGACGACGTTCGGTGCGCACTCCTCTACCGTACGGTATTGGCAATCCCAGTACACGTCGCCCGGCCCGATGTTTATGACTGCACACCAGGGCGCATCGCCATAGGCGCGGCCTGATGAAATTCCGAACCATGTTGCCGCGGCGAAGGCGGCGACACCGAATGTCAGTCTCCCAAGGGCTTTCACCACGATAATTCCTCCCTTTTTGATTTCCCGTATCTTGTTGAAATCGGTCTCGTTACCAGCCATCCGGCTGTGTCCGGCAAGGCGAGTTGGTCGGCAAACAAGCGGTGCTGAGAGAAACGCCGCCGGGCGCCACGTCATAGATTGGCGGGCTACTGTGGGCGACGCGGCGATGCTTCGTTGCGGCTGACGCCGTCGTGAAGGTAGTGCCGACAGCAACGGCAACGGCGAGGATGATTTTTTGTCTTGATCGTCATGGGGCTTCGACTTCCCGCCCGCTTGGTTGCGCAGACAGCACATTTACACTTTAGAAGAGATATTCACACCATAGTAAACCGCTAGGCCGTTTGGGTCGTGCAACTGCGCGTTAGCGTCAATTCCCAATAACGTCCTCGTGAATCGATGCATGCACCCCCCGAAGTGCCCGGATGCGATCATGCGATAACTTGAAAGGTTCAGGCACCCGCGTGCCGAAGGCAGGGATTAATCTGTCGTCGAAACACAGTCCGTTCACTGGGCGCCGAGCTTGTCCATTTTTGCCACAATCTGACCATGCTCGAATTCGATACTTTTACGGCGGGGATGGGGGACGATGCGGGGTCGAAAAAATTCGACATGCGGGAGGGTCGTGCCGATTGCGGCCGGCGCCGTGCTGTGTCTTTTCCTTGGCAATTGCGCCAATAACAGCCGCATCGACCCGGGCTACGGCGTTGAACCGAGCGCGCAGTTGATCGAACCCGGCCAGGCCGTGCGCAAAGGCGGCGGTGTCTATCGTGTCGGCTCGTCCTATGTCGTGGCCGGCCGCGTCTACGTGCCGGTGGCCAATCCGCATTACCGCGCCGATGGCGTTGCGTCCTGGTACGGGGCGGATTTTCATGGGCGCGCCACCGCAAACGGTGAAATTTTCGACGCGAACGGGATTACGGCCGCTCACCCGACACTGCCGCTGCCGAGCTATGTACGGGTGACGAATTTGAGCAATGGGAAATCGCTGATCGTCCGCGTCAACGATCGCGGCCCATATGCCGGCAACCGGATCATCGATGTTTCCAAACGGGCCGCATCCCTGCTCGGCTTCACGATGAGCGGAACCGCCTGGGTGAGGGTCGAATATGTCGGAGCCGCCCCCATCGAAGGCTCGGACGACCGGCTGCTCGAAGCGACGTTGCGTCAGGACGAGCCCGCTCCGGCGCCGGGCAGCGTGAAGCTTGCCGCCGCCACCCGGATCGTACCGGTTGCAATGACATCCTCGCCGCGGCTGACGCGCCTTGCGAGCGCGTCTCCCGCCGCTCCATTGCCTCGCGATGCCACGGTGGCCGATCCGCAGCCGTCTTCGAGCGAGCACGATACCTCGGAATTTCTTACCGGACGCGGCCTTTACTGAAGGTACGCAGCATCGGGCCATTGTCAAAGTTTATCGGTCTCGCGGCCTCCTTGCCGCGACCGAGCGTGCTCTTTTTTAGGCCTGGCTTTTCGGGGACAATGACGCCTGGCGGACTACGGTCATGTGGAGGCTCAAGGTGCCGGGAAGCATACGAGCGGCGTGGGATGGTTGGCCCCAGAGATGGCTTCAGGGCGTTGGAATTCCTGCGCTTGTTGCGATCGGAGCCGTCGCGATTGCACTCGGACACTTCACGAGCGCTCATTCCGCCCCGGCGGCTCCTGCGAAAAAGGAGGAGGGCTTCCAGACCAGCGTGCCCGCTGCCATTCTCCTCGATGCCGACAGCGACAGCATCTTATACGAGAAGAACGGCGATCAACTCGTGGCGCCGGCGAGTCTCGCTAAACTGATGACGCTGGAATTTTTGTTCCACGAAATCAAGGAGGGTCGAGTCAAGCTCGATGACGAATACATCATTAGCGAGAACGCCTGGCGCAAGGGAGGAGCGCCATCGCATGGCTCGACCATGTTCGCGGCCATTCATAGCAGGGTCAAAGTCTCGGACTTGATCCAAGGCATCATTGTCGATTCCGCCAACGACGCCTGCATCGCGGTCGCGGAAGCGCTGGCCGGCAATGAAACGGCATTCGGGCAAATGCTTACCAAGCGTGCGCGCGAGATCGGGCTGGCACGTTCGACTTTCACCAACGCAACCGGCTATTCCGATCCCAATCTGCGCGTGACCGCCCGCGAAATGGCCGAGCTTGCACGCCATATCATGCAGGCTTATCCCGATTTCTATCCGTATTTCGGCCAGCGCGATTTCACCTGGGACAACATTCATCAGCAAAACCGAAATCCGCTCTTGGGCATGGGTATCGGCGCCGATGGGCTCAAGACGGGAGAAACCGCGGAAGCGGGCTTCAATGTGGTCGGTTCGGCGTTACAGGATAATTTGCGGCTGATTGTCGTTGTAACGGGCGCAAAGACGGACAAAGAGCGCGCCGACGAAGCAAAGAAGCTGTTGGATTTTGGCTTCCACGATTTCCACACTCGGGTTTTGTTTGCCGAAGGCCAAACCGTGGGCGAAGCCAAAGTATTCGGCGGCGACAAGAGCTACGTGTCACTGATCGCGCCCGGAATCATTCGGATCATGGTGCCGCGGGACAATAGCCAGCGACTGCTCGCGCGCATCGTCTATACCGGACCGGTTCCCGCGCCGGTCGTGAAGGGTCAAGCAATCGGCAAGCTCAAGGTCTGGCGCGGCGAAAATCTGGCGCTGGAGGTGCCGCTGCAGGCGGCGGAGGATATCGGGACAGGGACGATGTCCCAGCGGGCTATGGATGGTGCGACCGAACTGATGATCGGCGTCTTACGAGCCGGCGTGAGCAAGTTATGATGCCAAAGAGAGCTCTGCTTGCCGCCGCCTGCACAGGTGAGTGCAGTTGGCTCAAAAAGCGACTATAGTCTCGATAGCTGAGTGATCTATCTTGATCTCGTGCGTGCAAAAAGGCGCATAAGGTACTCGTTTTATTGAACCTATTCCGGGTTTGGGCTTGAACTAGAACATATGCGAGGAAAATTCATCACATTTGAAGGGGGCGAGGGCACCGGGAAATCGACGCAGGCTACGATGCTGGCGCTCCGATTGGAGTCGCTGGGGCTTCCGGTCCAGCTAACCCGCGAACCTGGGGGCTCGCCGGGAGCGGAAGTCATTCGCCACATTCTGTTGTCTGGCGCGGCCAAGCCACTGGGCGCCGAAGCCGAGGCAATGCTGTTCGCCGCGGCACGCGACGACCACATCCAGTGCACGATCCAGCCTGCGCTGGAAAAGGGCAAATGGGTCATTTGCGACCGCTTTATCGATTCGACACGCGTGTATCAGGGCATTCTTGGGCATGTCGACCCAAGGATCATCAACGTTCTTGAGCGTGTCTCGGTCGGCAATCTTGCCCCCGATCTTACGGTGATTTTGGACGTACCGGTCCAATTGGGCGTGGAACGCGCCAAAGAGCGGCGCGGCAACGTCGAGCCGGACCGCTTCGAGGCCGAGAACGCGGAATTTCACGAAAAGCTGCGGGACGCCTATCTTGCCATTGCGGCCAAGGAACCGAACCGCTGCGCGGTAATCGATGCGACTCCAGCCAAAGAGGTGGTAGCGAATTTGATTTGGAATGTCGTCCAATCGCGGCTTCATCCGGCGGGAGTTCGGTTGGTTCCCGAACAGCTCGCGGTGAAAGCATAGCCCTCGGCGTTGGCGATGGCACGACCGAATAATGACGAGGATACCGGTGGCGAGCCGCATCCGCGCGCGACGACTGTGCTATTCGGCCACGCGGCGGCCGAGGCCGTGCTCCTTGCGGCTTACCGCTCCGCGCGCATGCCGCATGGATTTCTGCTCGCGGGCCCGAAAGGGATCGGCAAAGCAACGCTTGCTTACCGTATGGCGCGCTTTGTCTTTGCCCATCCGGACCGTACCGAGGGCGAGGTGCAATTGGCGACTTCGCTCGCGGTCGATGCAAAAAATCCGGTCACCCGGCGCATCACCGCTCAGGCGCAACCCGATTTCCTCGTCATCGAACGAACCGTCAACGACAGAGGCGTGTTGCACAAACAGATCGCGGTCGAAGACGTTCGCCGGACGATCGCGTTTTTCGGTTCGACGGCGGGCGCGGGGGGCTGGCGGATCGCCATCGTCGATGCCGTCGATGACCTCAACCGGTCCGGCGCCAATGCGCTGCTGAAAGTCCTGGAGGAGCCCCCCGAACGCGCGCTCCTATTGCTCGTCAGTCATTCGGCGGCGCGCGTGCCGGCCACGCTGCGGTCGCGTTGCCGAATTCTTTCGCTTCGCCCACTTGAGGAGGAAGACGTCGCTGCCGCCGCGGCCGCGGTCACCGGCGCGGATGCCCGCGATCCTGACATCGCGGCGGCTGCGGCCGCCGCTGACGGCTCGGTCGCGCGGGCCCTTGCTTTTCTTGATGAAGGCGGTTTGGCGTTACGCCAACAGGCGCTCGATCTTCTCAATCGCCTGCCTTCGCTCGACCCAAAGGCGTTACATGCGCTAGGCGACGCGCTCCAGGGCACGGACCCCCAGCCGCTGACCGCCTTTCTCGACACTGTCAATGGCTGGCTGTCGCAACGTTTGGACGGCGGACGCGCCGAGTTGAGGCGGCTCGTGCGCCTGGCCGAGGCTTCGGAGCGTATCAATGCTTCGGCTCGCGACGCCGAAACTTACAATTTGGAGCGAAAGCCGCTGGTTTTCAGCGTATTCGGCTTGCTTGCCGAGGCCACGCGCGGTTGATACCAAGCCTCATGAGTGAACGGATCGTTGGCAAGCCCTATTACATCACGACTGCGATCGCCTATCCGAATGGCGCGCCGCATATCGGCCATGCCTATGAGGCGATCGCCACGGACGCCATCGCGCGCTTCATGCGGCTCGACGGTCGGGATGTTTATTTCCTCACCGGCACCGACGAGCATGGCATCAAAATGCTGCAGACAGCGGCCAAGGAGAAACTGACGCCACGCGAACTGGTGGAGCGCAACGTGCCGCGCTTCCAGGCCATGGTGAAGAAATTCAACTGTTCGAACGACGACTTCATCCGCACCACCGAAGCGCGCCACTACCGCGCATCGGAGGCCATCTGGGAACGGATGCAAGCGGCCGGCGACATCTATCTCGATAAATATTCCGGCTGGTATTCGGTGCGCGATGAGGCCTATTACGACGAGAGCGAAACGCGTCTCGACGACAAAGGCCAGCGTCTGGGTCCGCATGGCACGCCGGTCGAGTGGGTCGAGGAGGAAAGCTATTTTTTCAAGCTGTCCAAATATGCGGTCAAATTGCTCGATCTGTATAAGCGCGTTCCGGATTTTGTGCTGCCGAAAGAACGTTTGAACGAGGTCGCAAGCTTCGTTCGCGGTGGGTTGCAGGATCTTTCGCTGTCGCGCACGACCTTCGATTGGGGAATTAAGGTCCCAGGGAATTTCAAGCATATCATGTACGTCTGGGTCGACGCGCTCACCAATTACATCACGGCTGTCGGTTTTCCCGATACGGCAAGCGAAAAATTCAAGAAATACTGGCCCGCCGATCTACACGTGATCGGCAAGGACATCGTGCGCTTTCACGCGGTCTACTGGCCGGCGTTTTTGATGTCGGCGGGCATCGAGGTGCCGCGGCGGATCTTCTCGCACGGCTTTTTGTTTAACCGCGGCGAGAAAATGTCGAAATCGGTCGGAAACGTCATCGACCCCTTTGCGCTCGCCGATGCCTACGGCGTCGATCAGTTGCGCTATTTTCTCTTGCGCGAAGTACCATTTGGTCAAGACGGCAACTACAGTCACGAAGCGATCGTCGCGCGCATCAATGCCGATCTGGCGAACGATCTCGGCAATTTGGCGCAGCGTTCGCTGTCGATGGTGGCCCGTGGCCTTGGCGGCGTGCTGCCCAAACCGGGCGACCTGCGGGCCGGCGATCTGGCGATGCTAGATGCGGCCGATGCAATGATCGCCAAGGCGCGCGAGGCGATGTCGACCCAACAATTGCATCAGGTGCTCAATACGGTTTGGGCCGTGGTCGCAGAGGCGAACCGCTATTTTGCCGGCGAGGCGCCCTGGGCGCTCGCCAAGACCGATCCCGCGCGGCAGGGCACGGTGCTCTACGTGACCGCCGAAGTCTTGCGCCAGGTCTCAATCCTCGTTCAACCGTTCATGCCGGCTTCGGCGGGAAAGCTCCTCGATCTTCTCGCGGTGCCGCAGACCGAGCGTACGTTCGCTTTCCTTGGCGGCGGGCACCGTATCGCGGTTGGCGTGACGCTTCCCGCGCCCGCGCCGGTCTTCCCGCGCTATGTCGAGGCGGCAGGGCAGGCGGCGCAATAGAACATGATCATGCTGATCGACAGCCACTGCCATCTCGATTTTCCCGATTTTTCTGCCGAGCTCGATGCGGTCGTCGCGCGCGCGCACGCGGCCGGTGTCGAACGCATGGTGACGATCTCGACGCGGGTTCGGCGGCAGGCTGAATTGCTCGCAATCGCGGAGCGTTTTCCGGATGTATTTTGCTCGGTCGGGACCCATCCGCATTACGCGCACGAGGAGCTTGACGTGACCGCCGCGGATCTTGCTGCGCGTAGCCGCGCCGCCAAGGTCGTCGCGCTTGGCGAAGCGGGGCTCGATTATCACTACGATAATTCGCCGCGCGAAGCGCAGGAGCGGGGTTTTCGCACGCATATCGCCGCGGCGCGCGAGACCGGGCTGCCCCTTGTCATCCATTCGCGCGAGGCAGACGACGACACCGCGCGCATCCTGGAAGAGGAAATGGGGAAGGGCCGCTTTACCGCCGTTCTGCATTGCTTCACCGGCGGGCGCGATCTGGCGCGTCGCGCCGTCGCGCTCGGCCACTTCGTTTCATTCACGGGCATCCTGACATTTAAGAACTCGGACGCCTTGCGGGCGATCGCGGCGGAGCTACCGGCGGACCGAATCCTGGTCGAGACCGACGCACCCTATCTCGCGCCGGGCAAATGGCGCGGCAAGCGCAACGAGCCCGCTTATGTCGTCGAAACCGCCAAAGTGCTGGCCGAAACACGCGGGGTTTCGTTCGACGAAATCGGTCGGCAAACCACGGCCAATTTCTACCGGTTGTTTCACAAAGTGCCGCGTCCCGCGCCCGTGGACGAATTGACGCGATCCGCGCCGACAACATCGACTGCTGCCTGATTGCCGAAATGACTCTCAATTTCACTATTCTCGGGTGCGGGTCTTCGGCCGGCGTGCCGCGGCCGGCCTTGGGCTGGGGCGCATGCGACCCGAATAATCCAAAAAATCGCCGCCGCCGCGCGTCGCTCTTGGTGGAGCGGCGCTCGGCCGAAGGCGTGACGCGCGTGTTGGTCGATACTTCGCCGGATTTGCGCGAGCAGCTGATCGATGCCGGAATCGATTGGCTTGACGGCGTGCTCTACACGCACGAACACGCCGATCATACGCACGGCATCGACGACCTGCGCTCGCTATTCATCAAACGCCGGCAGCGGGTCGATGTCTATCTCGACGAAAAAACCGCGGCGATGATGCGAACGCGGTTCGGCTATTGCTTCCAATCGCCGCCGGGCGACGAATATCCGCCGATTGTCAGCGAACACCGGCTAACCGCCAGAACACCGGTGACCATAGCCGGGAAGGGTGGCCCCATCACCGCACTGCCCTTCGTGCAGGATCACGGCGACATTTCCTCGCTCGGATTTCGATTCGGCCCGCTTGCCTACTCCGCCGACCTGAGTGACGTTCCGACAACGAGCCTCCTGGCATTGAACAGCCTTGCAATCTGGATCGTCGACGCGCTGCGCTACCGGCCACACCCGAGCCATTTCTCGGTCGACGACGCTCTGCGCTGGATCGAGCGTGTCAAGCCGCGCCGCGCCATCCTGACTAATCTGCACGCCGATCTCGACTACGACGTCCTGCGCGGCAAGTTGCCAGCCCATGTCGCGCCGGCCTTCGACGGAATGACTTTCGCCGTTGAAGAAACCCAATAACGGTAGATGTCAACGGGAATGTTCCATAATATGTCTTATGCGAACGAGGCCATTATCGACTAGGGGTGCTGGCCGGCGTGCTCGTGCTAGCTCTCCCCGCCAGTCTTACCAAACGCCTGGGATCAGCCGCCAGCGCACGCGCTCTGCGTAGTCGCGGTAGCCGGACAATTCGGCGATGAGCACCCGGTCCTCGGCGACTGCCCGGTAGATTAAGAACGGCACGCTGGTGATGATAAGAAGCGCCGCCGCGAGCCACGAACCAAGCGCGATGCCGCTCGCCAATATGACTAAGATGCCGGCGGCGTAACCCGGATGGCGGATGAAGGCATAAGGTCCGGTCGTTACCACGAACTGGCCGCGGTCGGACTGAATGCGAATGACCGACGAGAAGAACGGGTTGACCCGCATCGCCCACAGCGCCGAGGCGTAAGCCGCGGCAAGAACTGCCAAGCCGACAGCCTGAAGCCACGGCGGGACGTCGTCGCTGAGATGCAGCCGGCCGCGATCGAGACCGGCGACGATAAAATGCAAGAAGATCACGATCGTGAACAGCTTCAGCCCAATCGGTGGCCGATTGCCGCCGGGTCGCATGCGCTCGCGCATAAGTCCAGGATCGAGCAGCAAAAAGGATGCGGCGAACACCGCGGCAAAAATTGCCAAATAGACCCAAAAGGCGGCAATGGCGAAAGTGCCCGCCGAGGCGAACAGCGCCACGGCGGCGCCGATCAGAAACAACGCCGATTGAAAATAAGCGGAAATTGGCATGGAACTTGTCGCGGCCATTTTGTGGGTCTGATACGGTCCGTTCTTTCGTAGCGGCTTATCAGGAACATCTTAGCAGGAATCCCGGCAATGACCCCTTCGCGCGACATCGGTCGCCTTCTTGAAATTATGGCGGCGCTGCGCACGCCGAACACCGGCTGCCCTTGGGATTTGGCGCAGGATTTTTCGAGCATTGCTCCTTACACGCTTGAGGAAGCCTATGAGGTCGCCGACGCCATTGCCCGCGGAGATATGGCCGATCTCAAGGACGAGCTGGGCGATCTTCTTCTGCAGGTGGTTTTCCATTCCCGTATGGCCGAAGAGCGGGGCGCGTTCGACTTCGGCGACGTCGCGCAAGCGATCACCGAGAAACTGATTCGGCGGCATCCGCATGTCTTCGCCGACGAAGATTTGACGACGCCCCGGGACGTGGAAGGATTGTGGGAGCGCATCAAGGCACAGGAGAAAACGGCGAACAAAGTGGCGGCTGCCGAAAGCGCGCTCGCTGGAGTGCCGGTCGCGCTCCCTGCCCTGACGCGCGCGTTGAAACTGCAAGCCAAAGCGAGCAAGGTCGGCTTCGATTGGAACGATCCGCGCGCGGTGTTGCGCAAAATCCGCGAGGAAACCGACGAAATCGAAGCCGAGCTCGATCGCGCCGAAATGGATTCGGCGGCGACAGCTGCGGAGATCGGCGACCTTTTATTTGCCGCGGTGAATCTCGCTCGCCATCTGGAAGCCGACCCCGAAGCGGTGCTGCGGCAGACAAACCGTAAATTCGAGCGTCGCTTTGCGGCGGTCGAGAGGGATTTGGCTGCGCACGGTAAGTCACCCCAGCAAGCGACGCTCCCGGAGATGGAGGCGCTCTGGCAAGCAGCGAAGAAAATTGAGTAACCGCTGGCTATTCCACTCCGGCGGCGGCCGTCAATGCTTCTCAGGGTGTGCAGTAAGAGCAAACTTTGCCTTGACCGCTGCCGCCTGCGCGGGATCGACGCGCACCGTCATCGCGACATGACCTTCTTCATTGATTGTCTTGTCGATGACTTCAGTGTGGCGGTGCAGCCAGCTCACGCCAGCGCCGTCGGCGGGGTCGATGCGAAGTTCGATAAGCACCCGGCCAGCAGCCAATTTGGCTTCGATAGTGGCCGCGAGCATGTCCACGCCCTCGCCTGTCAGCGCGGAGACTGGAACGGGCCGGTCGGCGGGCGGCCGTCGCTCGGCGATGTTCGTAAGGCGCTCGCGCTCGCTTTTGCCGAGCCGGTCGATCTTGTTCCAAACCTCAATCAGCGCGTGCTTATGACCGGAGTCGCTGCGCGCATCGATACCGAGCTCTCGCAGGATCTTTTCGACGTCCTGCAGTTGCGCTTCGGCGTCCTCATGTGAAACGTCGCGCACGTGCAGAATCACGTCGGCTTCGATTACTTCTTCCAGCGTGGCGCGGAATGCGGCGATCAGCATGGTGGGCAGATCGGAGATAAAGCCGACGGTGTCAGACAAAATGATGCGCGCGCCGTGCGGCAGTGCGACGCCGCGCAGCGTCGGGTCGAGCGTCGCGAACAACATGTCCGCGGATAACACGCTCGCCTGCGTCATGCGATTGAACAGCGTGGATTTGCCGGCATTGGTGTAACCGACAAGGGCCACGATCGGGTAAGGCACGCGCCGGCGGCTCTTTCGATGCAGCGCCCGCGTGCGCTTGACCTTTGCAAGCTCGCTCTCGATCTTGGCGAGACGCTCTTCGATCATGCGGCGGTCCGCCTCAAGCTGGGTTTCTCCGGGGCCGCCGAGAAAGCCAAAGCCGCCGCGCTGACGCTCGAGGTGCGTCCACGAGCGTACCAGCCTGCTCTTCTGATAGGTCAGATGCGCGTGCTCGACCTGCAGGGCGCCCTCGCGCGTATGCGCCCGCCGACCGAAAATCTCCAGAATAAGAGCAGTACGATCCAGCACCTTTGCGTTCCATGCTCTTTCAAGATTGCGCTGTTGTACCGGCGTGAGCGCGCAATCCATGATCACGATGCCCGCTTCGAAGCTTTTGACGAGCCCGGCAATCTCATCGACTTTGCCTTTGCCGAGATAGGTCGCCGGCTGCAACGCATTAAGCATGACGATGCCGGATTGTTTGACTTCAAGATCGATGGCGCGCGCAAGCCCGACCGCCTCGTCGAGCTTTGCGGCCGCCGATCGCTCGCCACCCGCGGCTTGGGCGGCGGCGCGACGCATGATCGGCTCGACGACGAGCGCCCGCCCGGTAACCGGCGCAGCGCTTCTTTCTCCGCTCTTTGCTCCTCGCGAGACATCGCCTCGCGGAAGGACGCGTGTGTCGCGACGGCGCGGCTCCAATCTGTTCTATTCCCCGGACGGCGCTTCCTCGGCGCCTTCGAAGAGTTGCACTGGATGACCCGGCATGATGGTTGAAATGGCGTGCTTATACACAAGTTGCGAATGTCCGTCGCGACGCAACAGCACGCAGAAATTATCGAACCAGGTCACTACACCTTGGAGTTTCACGCCGTTCACGAGAAAGATGGTGAGCGGAATTTTGTTTTTGCGGACGTGATTGAGAAACGTGTCTTGAAGGTTTTGTGCGCGGTCGGCTGCCATGGCCGTTGTTCCGTTCTTTGTGCCGCAAGCCCCTGCCCTGCGGTCGTTTCCGGCTTTTGTGTCTTTAGTCTTCTCGGCTCTGCTTTGGTACCGCAGATCCGGGCCGAACTGGCCCGGAACTTTCTATTAGAAGGCGCGGCGGGCAGCGATGCAAGCCCAACTTCGGGGCAGATTATAGTTAACTTGCCTCGGTATAGCGGTAATACTCGCGGCGAAGCGCGGTTGCGACCGGACCCGGCTTGCCATCTCCAACGGCCTGCCCGTCGATGGTGACCACCGGCAGCACAATCTGACTCGCCGAAGTAATAAAGGCTTCCCGCGCGCGGTAAGCTTCCTCTAGCGTGAATGCCCGCTCTTCGACGCTGAGCCCCTTGGCCTTGATGACGTCGAACACGACGGTACGCGTAATGCCGTGCAAAATGGCGTGATCGGCACGGCGCGTTACCAATACGCCACCGGCTGTGACGATCCAGGCATTCGCCGAAGAGGCCTCCGTCACCTTACCGTCCTTGTCGACAAACCAAGCATCGCGTGCGCCCCGTTCGATGGCTTCTTGCCGCGCTAGCACGTTGGGCAAGAGTCCGATCGTCTTGATGTCGACGCGGCCCCAGCGATTATCCGGCACGCTGATGACCGCAATGCCCTTTTCCGCCAGCGCCTTGTTGCGGGCCATGTTCAGCGATCGTGCGGTGACCACAATGCTCGGCAATGTCTGCGGCGGCGGAAAAGCGTGATCGCGGCGCGCCACGCCACGGGTGATCTGCACATAAACGATGCCGTATCCGATCCGGTTTAGCCTCACCACCTCGCGCAGGACGATGCCAAGCGCCCGCACCGACATGGGCGGCGCAATACGTATTTCCGTCAGCGAACGCTGGAGCCGTTCGAAGTGACGCCGTTCGTCGATCAGGCGGCTGCCCCTGACCTCGCAAACCTCATAAACGCCGTCGGAAAATTGATAGCCGCGATCCTCGATGTGGACCTTGGCATCGCGGAACGGCAGATATCGGCCGTTGACATAGGCGTACCGGGACATGCGAGCTCAAAAAACCGTCAAAAACCGAATTGCCAAAAACGATCAATCAATTCCCAGAGCTTTGAGTTTGCGATGCAATGCCGAGCGCTCCATGCCGACAAATTCGGCGGTGCGCGAAATATTTCCGCCGAAACGGTTGATTTGCGCCAAAAGATATTCGCGCTCGAAGACTTCACGCGCTTCGCGCAAGGCCAGACTCATCAAGTGCTCGCCGCCGTTGCCATTGGGCATATTCGGAATCATGGAACCGACATCCTGCGGCAGCATTGACGCGGTGATCACGGCTTCCGGGTCGCCGCCGGCGAGAATCATCAGGCGCTCGACATTGTTGCGCAGTTGCCGGACGTTGCCGGGCCAATCGTGCGATTGCAACACCGCCAATGCATCGGCGCCAACCGTACGCTTGGGCAGGCCGGTCGTTTGCGAAATCTGCGACATGAAGTATTCGACGAGTTCGGGAATATCTTCCCGCCGTTCGGCAAGCCCTGGAACGCGGATCGGAACGACGGAGAGTCGGTGATAGAGGTCTTCGCGGAATTTACCTGCGGTGATCTCCGCCTCGATATTGCGGCTCGTCGACGAGACGATGCGAACGTCCACAGTCACCTTGGTGCTGCCGCCGACGCGCTGGAACGTTTGGTCGACCAAAACACGCAAAATTTTGTTCTGCGTTTCGCGCGGCATGTCGGCAATCTCGTCGATGAACAAGGTGCCGCCGTGTGCCTCCTCGAGCGCGCCGACTTTACGGCTCGTCGTCCCATTGCCGCCCTCGACACCAAAAAGTTCGGTCTCCATATATTCAGGCGTGATCGCGGCGGCATTGATTACCAAGAATGGAGCGCTGACGCGGGCCGACTGGCCGTGAATCGTTCGCGCCGCGAGTTCCTTGCCGCTCCCGGACGGTCCCACAATTAGAACGCGGCTATTCGTCGGCGCTACTTTTTCGATTGTCTGACGCAATTGATTGGCGGCAGGTGAATGTCCCACTAATGCGTTGGCCAGAGGGGCGAGCTGCTTAAGCTGTTGAACCTCGCGTTTGAGCCGAGAGTTTTCCAGGGCGCGTTCGGCCACCAGGACCAGGCGATCGGCTTTGAAAGGTTTCTCGATAAAATCGTAAGCGCCGCGTTTGATAGCGGAAACGGCCGTCTCGATATTGCCGTGACCGGAAATCATCACGATCGGCAGTTCGGGATGCTGCTGCTTGAGGCTATCGAGCAGCTGGAGACCGTCGAGCCGGCTGCCTTGCAACCAAATGTCGAGGAAAACCAGATTTGGCCTGCGTGCAACGACGGCGGCCAGCGCATCGTCGCTGTCGCGTGCCGTGCGCGTGCCATGTCCCTCGTCCTGCAGGATACCCGCGACCAGTTCGCGAATATCGGCCTCGTCATCAACAATCAGGATGTCGGATGCCATGTTCTTGTCGCCCTATCCTGAATGGCTCACTCGGCCGCCGCGCGTTGCTCCGGCGGCGGCTCAACTGAAGGCTCCGCCGGGGTCGCAAGCGGTTCCGCGTTAAACCGCAATTGCATCCAGGCGCCGCGAGCACCGGCCACCTTCTCCGCAGCGTCGCGCAGTTCGAGGCGTCCACCATGCTCTTCGAGAATGCGGCCCACGATCGCCAGCCCAAGACCGGTACCTTTTTCTCGGGTCGTGACATACGGTTCGAGCAACCGAGCGCGGTTTTCCTTCGGCAGGCCAATGCCGTTATCGATCACGTCGACAATGATCTCTTTGCCGTCGCGATGCGCGTGTACGCCGATTCGGCCGCGTTGCGAATCGCTCGGCGGCACTGCGGCGATCGCTTCGGTGGCATTCTTGATGATATTTGTCAGGGCTTGCGAGATCAGCCGACGGTCGAAGCGTGCGGGCATCGATTCGGCTTCCAACTCCACATCGAAGTCGATATCGGGATGCGCGACGCGCAAGAGGAATACCACCTGACGCACCGTATCGGCGACATCTTCGTCTGCAAGGACCGCTTTTGGCATGCGCGCAAAGCGTGAAAACTCGTCGACCATGCGCTTGATATCATCGACCTGGCGCACGATAGTTTCGGTGCATTGTTCGAACACCGCCGGGTCGTCGATGATTGATTTGCCGTATTTGCGGCGCAACCGTTCTGCGGAAAGCTGGATCGGAGTGAGCGGATTTTTGATTTCGTGCGCGATACGCCGCGCGATATCCGCCCAGGCGGAAGTGCGCTGCGCCAGCACGAGCTCGGTGATATCGTCAATGGTGATCACATAGCCGTGCTCGGCTTCGGTCGCCTGTTCGCTGGTGACGCGCACCGAATAATTTCGTTCCTGGCCGTCGCGGGTGATGGCGATTTGGCGCTGAATCAGACGCTGATTGCCGCTACGGGCCGCTTCGAACATTCCGCTTAATTCCGGCGCGACCTGCGCCAACGGCAAACCCAATACCTCGCTCTCTAGGCGCCCCATCAATCGTTCGGCCGAGCGGTTGAGGATGGAAATTCGGCCCTCGGCATTGACGCCGATGACGCCGGCGCTGGCGCCGGCGAGCACCGCTTCCGTGAAACGGCGCCTGCTGTCGATAAGATCGCGCGCCCGCACGATGTCTTCGTGCTGCGTGCGCAGTTCTTGGGTCATTTTGTTAAAAGTCTCGCCCAATCGTGCGAGATCGCCCTCTGATCGGCGGATCGGCACTTGAATCTGCAAATTGCCGGTGGACACGACATTCGCAGCGCCGATAAGGCGCCGAATCGGCGCCACCAGCCGATTGGCGAAATCCAGGCCGATCCAGGCCGACGAAAGTAGAACAATCAGCGCGATAATCGCGAACATCAGCCCGAAGGCAATTTGGATACCGAGACGGCGCGCCTCAAGATTGGCGTATTCACCGACGCTCTCTTGGGTCGCGCGCAGTTGCTGCACCACACGCGGATCAAGAATGCGGGCGACATAAAGATAAGTATTGTCGTAGCCGTGCAGCTTGACGACGGCGGCCAAGTGGTTGTCTTCGGGAAGGAGCGCAACGCGCGGATCGGTTTCGTTCACTTGGGCGAGAAGATCGGACGTCGGCAGGATGACCTTCTTGTCCATCGTGACGCCGGCCCGATCGACCGTCGATCCGTTGGATGTGATGAGGAGCGCTGCGGAAAGGTTCCGCCCGTTGGCCTGCGCGCCCACGATCTTCTGGAATTGGTCACGGTCCTGATCGAAAATAGGTTTGGCGCGGCCAAGATCGTAAGCCATCGCCAATATATCGGCGCGGATCGCGTCGGCATGCTCGTTCACATAGGCGTTGGCCACGATCAGCGATTGCTCGATCATCGCGCGCGTGCGCGTGGAGAAAAAGCGGTCGAGTCCGCGATCGAGCGTGGTGCTCGCAACGACGGAAACGAGCACCGTCGGCACCGCGGCGATGACGGCAAACAGTCCCACGATCTGGACGTGAAGCCGGGACCCCGCTCGCCCGCGCCGGCGTGCCTGCACGACGACCCAGACCTCGCGACCGATAATGGCAAGCAACAGGAGCCCGGTTATCGCGTTGCCGAGCAAAAGATCGACCACAACTTCGTGAACCGGGGCGATTGGGGTTAAGCCGGCGAGTACCAAAAAGGTGGCGGTCGCCGAAAGCAGCGCGACGCCCACGGCGATTGCCCCGATCAATCGCGAAGCAATCGGCACCGTCGTTATGCCCGTATCCACCGGGGCGACCTGATCGACAGTCGTCATTTACGGTTGTCGGTTTCCGTACTTGGAATCAATGAATGGGGAAATAGAGTGAACACTCAGTGATGCTTTTATACAACAATGTTGCCTGAAAGCGACAACATAAAGGCATGCCTATAATCAGCGGAAAATTAGCCCAATGAGCCCTTAAGGGCTCAGCCGCCAGTGCGATAGACCTGGATGTCGAGGTCTCGAATTTTTTTGCGCAATGTATTGCGGTTGACCCCAAGCAGGTCCGCCGCTCGTATCTGATTGCCTCTTGTCGCCGCCAGTGCTGCGGACAATAGCGGGCCTTCGACTTCGCGTAAAATACGGTGATAGAGCCCGGGAGGCGGCAACCCCTCGTCAAAGCCGGAGAAGTATTTGGCGAGGTAACGTTCGATCGCGTTTGACAGGTTTTCATCCGGTTCGCGTCCTTCGCCCGGCGCTGCGAGAGCCGGCTGCGACAATTCCGCGTCCACAACGGCGGCTGTGATGGTCTCCTGCGGATAGAGCGCAGCGAGCCGGCGCGCCAGATTTTCAAGCTCACGCACATTGCCCGGCCAGCGATGGCGTTTGAGCCGGTCGAGCGCGGCCTCGTCGATCTGTTTTGGCGGTAAGCCTTCACGCTCCACCAGCGCGAAGAAGTGACGAATCAGGTCAGGGATGTCCTCCGTGCGTTCGCGCAGCGGCGGCAAGCGCAGCGGCACGACATTCAAACGGAAGAACAGATCTTCGCGGAAAAGCCCTTGTTGGATGAGCTGACGTAGGTCCTTGTTCGTCGCCGCGATGATGCGAACATCGGCCTTAATCGGCGTACGCCCGCCGACGGTTGTGTATTCGCCCTGCTGCAGCACGCGCAAGAGCCGCGTTTGCGCCTCCATCGGCATATCGCCAATTTCATCGAGGAAGAGCGTGCCGCCCTCGGCCTGCTCGAAGCGCCCCGAACTGCGTGTGTTTGCGCCGGTGAATGCACCTTTCTCGTGGCCGAACAATTCCGATTCGATCAAGTCGCGCGGGATCGCCGCCATGTTGATCGCCACGAATGGGCCGCTGCGGCGCTTGCCGTAGTCGTGTAACGCCCGAGCCACCAATTCCTTTCCGGTACCGGATTCTCCCGAGATCATGACCGTGAGGTCGGTCTGCATCAGGCGCGCCAAAACGCGATAAATTTCCTGCATCGCGGGCGAGCGGCCGACCAGCGGGATTGACTCGAAGTCTTCCGCTTTGGCCGTGGGCCGCGGTTTTTCCTTCGGCTCCGACAAAGCGCGGCCGACGATCGCGATGAGCTCTTTGAGATCGAACGGCTTGGGCAGATACTCGTATGCGCCGCGTTCAGAAGCGCGAATGGCAGTCATGAAGGTATTTTGCGCGCTCATTACGATGATCGGCAGATCGGGACGCGCCTTTTTGATGCGCGGCAACAGATCGAAGGCGCTCTCATCGGGCAGAAGGACGTCGCTGATGATCAGATCGCCTTCGCCTTGGCTAATCCAGCGCCACAGGGTGGCGGCGTTGCCCGTGGAGCGGACTTCATAGCCGGCGCGCGACAGCGCTTGATTGAGCACGGTCCGGATCGCCGCATCGTCGTCAGCGATGAGGATGCTACCTTCGGGCATCAATGGTTCCCTTGTTCTTGAAGGCGGTTATCCCGGGGCGCACCCTCGCCGCTCGACGCGGCGGTATATTTGGGCATGAGAATGCGAAAGACCGTACGCCGCGGCTGCGACTCGCACTCGATAATGCCGCCGTGATCGCCAACGATCTTGGCGACCAAAGCAAGGCCGAGACCCGACCCCGTCGGTTTGGTGGTGACGAACGGGTCGAAAAGATGCGGCATCAACTCGTCGGGAACACCGGGCCCGTTGTCTTTGACGCAGAATTCGAGCGGCAGCGAAATGCGGGCATTGGCGCCCGGCAAAGACAAGCGCACGCCCGGCCGGAAAGCGGTTGTCATTGCAATCTCGCCGCCGTTTGTGGTTTCGCCGATCGCTTCGGCAGCGTTTTTGACGAGATTCAAGAAGACCTGTACGAGCTGATCGCGGTTGGCAAGAACAGGTGGCAGCGACGGATCGTAATCCTCGACGAATTTGATGTGTCGAGCGAAGCCGGACTGGGCAAGGCGTTTTACGTGTTCGAGTACGACGTGAATGTTGATCGGCTCGCGATCGACCGGACGTTCGTCGGAGAAGACTTCCATGCGATCGACAAGCTTCACGATGCGATCGGCTTCCTCGCAGATGAGCCGGGTCAGGGCACGATCCTCGTCGTCCACCGATTGTTCGAGGAGTTGCGCGGCGCCGCGGATACCGGAAAGCGGATTTTTGATTTCATGGGCAAGCATGGCGGCAAGCGCGATGACCGAGCGCGCCGCGCCGCGATGGGTGAGCTGGCGATCCATCTTGTCGGCAATCGTTCGCTCCTGAAGCATCACGACGACGTAATCCGCCTGCTCCGGCAGCGGCGCGACATGCAGGTCGACCAGCCGGTCACCGGGGTTGCGCGGCGTGCCGAGATCGACTTTGTATTCGTTGACCGCCGCGCCTGTCTTGCGCACCTGGTCGACCAGGACCAGCAAAGGGCTGCCGAACGGCACCAGTTCGCGCAGTACATGACGCCGCAAGAGCGGCAGCGAAACTTCGAAGAATGCCTCCGCGGCGGCGTTGGCGTCGGCCACCTTACCGTCCGATGACACCACGATGACCGGATGCGGTAGCGCGTTGAGAACGGCGTCGGCCGGCGATACCGGGAGAGGCTCGACAGCGCTCATTTTGACGGCTCCGACCGCCCTTGAGCGATCGGTGCGTGTGAAATACTTCGGTGTATCAGGCACTTGTCGTCAGTTCGTATCCCTACAGTGTTTCGTCGTAACATTGCTGCACACGAATTAGGCGGAAATCAAGGTCTGCATAGAGTTTAGCCAGAATTGATAATCGCGCAAGTGCTGCAGTGCAATATATCCAGCTTGTGTATAGATCCACGATATTGCGGGCCGGCTTTCAGCGGGCCAGCCGTTCGCAAGTGCCGTTTCTTGCGATAAAGCCATCCTTTCGAGCTAAGCAGAGCTGTCCATGGCGGGTACGATAGCAGCGGTCGTTGTCGCGGCGGGACGCGGCGAGCGCGCTGGCGGTAAAATCCCCAAGCAATACCGGGCCATTGCCGGCGAACCCTTGGTCCGCTCCACGCTGCGCGCGTTTCTAACGCATCCGCGAATTGACTTTGTGCAACCGGTGGTCAATCCGGCAGACGAGAGGCTGTTTCTCGCAGCGGCAGGCTGCTTGCGTAACCTTTTGCCCGCGGTCGCCGGCGGGGCGACGCGGCAGGCGTCCGTTCGTGCCGGATTGGAAGCCCTCGCTGCCCGCTCGCCCGCGCTTGTTCTCATTCACGACGCGGCGCGACCTTTCCTGAGCGGCGCGCTCATCGACCGCGCCATCGCGGCCGGCTCGGCAAGCCATGCGGCGGTACCCGGCATTGCCGTTGCCGATACCATCAAAACGGTCGATCGGGGCGCGCTCGTCGCAGAAACGCTCGACCGTGACCGCTTGCGCATCGTGCAAACGCCCCAGGCCTTCGCTTTCACGCTCATTCTCGAAGCACATCGGCGCGCGGTCGCGGCGCGGCTGGAAAGTTTCACCGACGATGCGGCGCTTGCCGAATGGGCGGGCCAGCCGGTGAGCGTGTTCGAGGGGGAGCCGGGCAACGTGAAAGTGACCACCAGCGACGATTTTGCGCGTGCCGAGATTATGCGGCTGGCCGCCCTGTCCGACATACGCACCGGCAATGGATTCGACGTGCACGCGTTTGCCGATGGCGATCACGTCATGCTCGGCGGAATCCGTATTCCGCATTCGCGCGGCGTGACCGGCCATTCCGACGCCGACGTCGCGCTCCATGCGCTCGTGGACGCCATTCTCGGTGCGCTCGCCGAGGGCGATATCGGGTTGCATTTTCCCCCGAGCGATCCGCAATGGAAGGGCGTCGCGTCGGAGCGTTTCCTCGCGTTCGCTTGCGAACGCGTACGGGCGCGAAACGGTATGATCGCGCATCTCGACGTGACCGTCGTTTGCGAAGCGCCGCGCGTCTCGCCCCACCGCGATGCCATGCGCGCGCGTATCGCGGCGATCGCGAATATCCCGGTCGCGCGCGTGGCCGTCAAAGCCACCACGAGCGAGAAGCTTGGCTTTGCCGGCCGTGGCGAGGGAATTCTAGCCATGGCTACCGCGACGGTCCGGTTGCCATGGAGCGCCGAATGATGGAGCGAAGGCTATACCGGCTCGCCGAGCGTGTCCTCGATCTTTGCAAAGCACGCGGCTTGCATGTCGCGACGGCGGAATCCTGCACCGGAGGTCTTGTCGTTGCCGCACTGACGGCAATCGCCGGTTCCTCGGACGTAGTCGAGTGCGGTTTCGTGACCTATTCCAATGCAGCCAAGCAGAAGATGCTCGGCGTTTCGGGGACGACGCTCCGGCGCTACGGCGCAGTCAGCGCCGAAACCGCTACCGCGATGGCAAACGGTGCGCTTAGGAAATCGCGAGCCGATATCGCCGTTGCGATCACCGGCATCGCCGGTCCGGGAGGCGGCTCGAAAGAAAAGCCGGTCGGTCTCGTTTACTTCGCCGCGGCAAGCCGAAGCGGGCGGAAAGTGTCCCGGCGGCGATTGTATAATCCCATCGGACGCGGCCGGGTGCGCGAACGCTCGGTCGTCGACGCGCTTGCGCTTTTGACGCTATTGAGCAAACGAGCGAAATCCCGGCGCAAGATAGTGCCCCAGGCATGATCCGGAAAAGTGGAACCGGTTTTCCGAAAAGATCATGCCCCATCAAAAACCTGGAGCGCAATCGGCTCAGTTCGAAACGATTTGCGCTCTAGGATTTGCCGTAGACCTGATCGGCGCGCCGCTCGAAGGCCGCGGCAAAACGGCGAAACGCGGCGTCGAACATGGCTCCCATAAGCAGACCGAGCGCGCGGCTACGAAATTCATAGGCAATGAAAAATTCCACTTGGCAGGCATCGGACCCGTCCGGCCGGAACGTCCAGCGGTTGTTCATTTTTTGGAATGGCCCTTCGAGGTATTCGACGAGGATCTCGAGATTTTTGCGATCGAGCGTCACCCGGCTGGTAAACGTTTCGCGGATAAGCTTATAGGCCACTGTCATATCGGCCACGATGACTTCGCTGCCGTCCGGCTCGCTTGAGCGTTTGCGTACGCGGAGCGCTCGGCACAAGGGTACGAATTGCGGATAGTGCTCCACATCCGCAACGAGATCGAACATGTCGGAGGCGGAATGCCGCACATGCCGCTTTGTCGAAAACTGCGGCATTGCTTAACGCGACATCCGCGCCGCCTTTAGCCGTGCAAAATCTTCGGCCGCATGATGCGACGAGCGCGTCAGCGGGCTTGCCGAAACCATCGCAAAGCCCTTGGCGTAACCAATCGAGGTGAAGTCCTTGAACTCCTCGGGCGGCACGAAACGCATTACCGGATGATGCTTGCGGGAGGGCTGCAAGTACTGGCCGATGGTGAGGAAGTCGACATCGGCCGTGCGCAGGTCGTCCATGACCTGCAGTATTTCGTTCCGCTCTTCGCCGAGGCCGACCATGATTCCGGATTTGGTGAACATTGCGGAATCGATTTCCTTGACGCGCTGCAGAAGCCGGATCGAAGCAAAATAACGCGCACCTGGCCGCACCGTCAGATATTTAGCCGGAACCGTTTCGAGATTGTGATTGAACACGTCTGGCCGCGCATCGACCACGACTTCCACGGCGCCCTGTTTGCGCAGGAAATCCGGCGTCAGTACTTCGATCGTCGTCTCCGGACAGGTTGCACGAATGGCGCCGATGACGGCGGCGAAGTGCCGTGCGCCGCCATCGTCGAGATCGTCGCGATCGACCGAGGTGACCACGACATGCGCTAGACCGAGTCTTTTCGTCGCTTGCGCGACGCGCTCCGGCTCGGCCGGATCAAGCGGGCCCGGCAGTCCCGTTTTAACGTTGCAAAATGCGCAAGCCCGCGTGCAGGTGTCGCCCATAATCATGAACGTGGCGTGCCGTTTTTCCCAGCACTCGCCGATATTGGGGCAACCGGCCTCTTCGCAGACGGTGTGCAAGCCGTTGGCCCGGACGATACGCTGAGTCTCGACGTAACCCGCCGACACCGGCGCCTTGACCCGAATCCAATCCGGTTTGGGTAAAACGGACTGATCCGGGCGATGCGCTTTTTCCGGGTGACGCGGACGGCGCGTCTCAGTGTCAATCAATACCACCATCGCCGAAGAGGGTTCCGCATGGACAGGGGTCGACAACCGATACTTACGGCTGCGTTTGCAGTGCCGCAAGCCACTGGCTAAACGCGTCAAACAGCAGATGAACGGATCTTAATGTTTTTACAGAGCTTTTATCGTTCCACATCGTAACTTTCGCCACAATAAAAGTCTTGTTGACCTGTCCGCGGCGCACGGTCACTGCCGAGGTATTTTCATGGCTGCAAGCGGCAAAGCGGTTTTTGGAATGGAAGCGACGGCGCTTGCTTTGCATCGATTCGGTTTTGGCCCGGTCGGGGATTCCATAACGGCGATTGCCGCCGACCCACGCGGCGCGCTGCTCGCCGATCTTGACCGTCCCAAGGCCGGTCGGCTGGACCCCGCAAACTTACCTTCGAGCGGTGGGGCGGCGCGCCAAGCATTCGAATTTCGCGCTGCGCAAAGCGCCAAACAAAAACTGGCGCTGCGCATGCAAAAGGAAGGCGAGACAAGCGGCGAAGCGCAAGCCATGAGCGAATTGGCCAAGGTGCCTGGCTGGGATGACAGCGCCCCCGCTCAAAAGCCTCCTTTGCCACCGCTGCCGCAACAGATCGTCTTGAACGAGGCCAAGGCGCGTTTCGATGCCGCAACGAGCGCCGAAATCGGATTTGTCGAGCGGCTGGTCTGGTTTTGGTCAAACCATTTCTGCGTATCGGCCGACAAAGATGTGGCGATGGCGGGCGCCTACGAACGCGAGGCCATCCGTCCGCATGTCCTCGGACTCTTTGCCGATCTTTTGCAAGCGGTCGAAAGTCATCCTGCGATGCTGTTCTATCTCGACAATGTGGAATCGATGGGCGCGGATTCGATCGCCGGCATCAATCGCGACAAGGGCCTCAACGAGAATTTGGCCCGTGAAACTCTTGAGCTGCACACGCTCGGCGTTCGCAGCGGCTATAGCCAAGCCGATGTGACGAGTTTCGCCAATGTCTTGACCGGATGGACGTGGGTCAGGCCGGACGATCCGACGCATGGCGGCGAATTTGTTTTTGTAAAGCGCCTGCACCAGCCGGGCGATCAGGTTGTTCTCGGCAAGCGCTACCCCGATACCGGGCTCGACCAGGGCCGCGCCGTCCTTGCCGACCTGGCGCGCCAACCGGCAACAGCACACCACATTGCGGAAAAACTTGCCCGGCATTTCATCGCCGACGAGCCGCCGCCGGCGCTCGTCGCCAAACTGACCGCTACCTTCAGAGATACTGACGGCGATCTGAAACAACTCGCCAGAAGCTTGATCCTGGCCGACGAGTCGTGGAATTCGCAGCGGCAAAAGCTCAAACCGCCGGCCGAATGGATCGCCGGCGTCATTCGCCTCACCGGTACACAATCAGATATCCCGATCGGCCGCATTATGACCGCTCAAGTCGCGCTCGGCGCGCCGCTTTGGCGGCCGCCGGCACCGAACGGATATCCCGATACCGAGGCGGCGTGGCTCGACGGCGTGCCGCGGCGTATCGAGATTGCCACCGATTTCGCCGGTCGCGTGCCGCATGCCGAGCCTTTGCAACTGCTCGAGAGTGGACTCGGCCCCCTCGCCTCGCTCGCAACGCGCGATACGGTGGCGCACGCCGAAAGCCGTCCTCAGGCGCTGGCGCTCTTGGTCATGGCGCCGGAATTTTTGCGGAGGTGACGATGAACGTTCGCGCCCCATCACGTCGCGAGCTGCTGCTCGCCTCCGGGACCTTGTTCGCATGGGCGCATCTACCGAAGCTTGCGCAAGCCGAAGGTCGCGATCCACGATTCCTCACCATCATTCTGCGCGGCGCGCTCGACGGGCTCGCAACCGTGGCGCCTGTCGGCGATCCGGATTGGCTGGCGCTGCGCGGCGAGAACGCGCTTACGCTCGGCGACAAAGTGCCGGCGCTCAAGCTTGACGATTTCTTCGCCCTCAATCCGGCGATGCCGAATCTGCACGGCCTGTTCCAGGGCAAAGAGGCGATCATCGTTCACGCCAGCGCCACGCCCTATCGCGAGCGATCGCATTTCGATGGCCAGGATCTGCTTGAAAGCGGATTGCCAAAACCGGGCGCGAGCGAGAGCGGATGGCTCAATCGCGCGCTTGCAGGGCTGGTGCCCGGCGGACGCGTCGATCCACGCGGCGGCAAGGTCTTTGCGGTCGGACCGGTGACGCCGCTCGTCGTTCGAGGTCCGGCTCCCGTTCTATCCTGGTCGCCGCAGCGTTTGATGCTTGCAAGCGAAGACACGGTTCATCGGCTGCTTGATCTCTATCGGCGCGCCGATACCAGGCTCGCAAGCGTGCTCGAAGACAATTCCAATCTCTTGGCCATGGAAAAGGCGGATGCCATGGCGCAAAAGCAGGCGGCGGCGGGCCCCGCCCAGGTGCAGGCCTATTTCTCCGAAGCGGCCGGCACGGCCGCGAAATTCTTGGCGCAGGCAGACGGGCCGCGGGTCGGAGCGCTCGCGCTCGACGGCTGGGACACGCATTTCAACGAAGGCATCGCCCAGGGCCGGTTGTCCCAACTCCTCGGCGCGCTCGATGCAGCGCTGGCCACAATCAAGTCGAATATGGGCGCGGCCTGGCGCGAGACCGTCGTGGCGCTTGCGACCGAGTTTGGCCGAACTGCTCGCATCAATGGGACTGCCGGGACGGATCATGGCACGGCGACGATTGCGCTTCTCGTTGGTGGCGCGCTCAAGGGAGGTCGCGTTATCGCCGACTGGCCGGGGCTGAAGGCGGCCGATCTTTACCAAAACCGCGATCTCAAACCGACCACGGACCTGCGTGCCGTGCTCAAGGGAGTGCTGAAGGATCATCTACGCGCGGACGAACGCACGCTGGCGCAAAACGTCTTCCCCGGCAGCGACGGCGTAAAGCCGATGCCGGGGCTGCTCGTGTAGTTTAGATATTGAGCGCCCGCCCATAGGCATCCAAGACCGCCTCTTTCATCATCTCAGAGAGTGTGGGATGCGGAAAGACGGTGTGCATGAGCTCTTCTTCGGTTGTTTCCAAATTCATCGCAACGACGTAGCCCTGGATCAATTCGGTGACTTCGGCGCCGACCATGTGGGCGCCGAGGAGCTGGCCTGTCTTCTTGTCGAAAATCACTTTGACGAGGCCTTGATCCTCACCCATCGCGATTGCTTTGCCGTTGCCGACAAACGGAAAGCGCCCGACGCGGATGTCGATTTTCTTTTCCTTCGTGGCTTGTTCGGTGAGGCCGACAGAAGCGATCTGCGGCGAGCAATAAGTGCAGCCGGGGATCATACGTTTGTCCATCGGATGCGGATTGAGGCCTTTGATGGCCTCGACGCAGATCACGCCTTCATGCTCGGCCTTGTGAGCGAGAAGCGGCGGACCGGCGACGTCGCCGATGGCGTAAATCCCCGGAACGTTAGTTCGGCAATGGCCGTCGATGACGATCGCGCCACGTTCGGTCTTTACGCCGATTTTTTCCAGTCCAAGATTTTCGATATTGCCGACCACGCCGACCGCGGAGATGACGCGTTCGACAATCAGCGCCTGCGCACCGCCCTTGCCGTCGTCTATGGTCGCGGTGACCGTGTCGCCTTTTTTGTCGAGCTTGGTCACTTTGGCGCCGGTGAAAATCTTGATGCCTTGCTTCTCGAAGCTTTTGCGCGCGAAAGCGGCAATCTCGGCATCCTCGGCGGGAAGGATTTGCGGCAGAACCTCGACTACCGTTACGTCGGACCCGAGCGTGCGAAAGAAGGACGCGAATTCGATCCCGATCGCGCCAGATCCGATGACAAGCAGCGTCTTGGGTATACGGTCCGGCACCATGGCTTCGAAATAAGTCCATACCAGCTTCTTGTCCGGCTCGATGCCCGGCAGCACGCGCGGGCGCGCACCCGTCGCGACAATGATATGCTTGGCCTGATAAGAGCCGGGACCGAGCGAGCCTTTCGGCGCCTCGCTTCGGCTCGGCTTCACGGTGACCTTGCCGGGCGCATCGATCGACGCTTCGCCCCAGATCACGGCGACCTTGTTCTTCTTCATGAGAAAGCCAACGCCGTCGTTTAACCGTTTGGATACGGCGCGTGAGCGTTTCACAACCGCGGCGGCGTCGTAGGCCACTTCGCCGGTCGAAAGCCCGTAATCCTTGGCATGCTGGAGATAGTGAAAGATTTCGGCCGAGCGCAGCAGCGCCTTGGTTGGGATACAGCCCCAGTTGAGGCAGATGCCGCCTAGATAGTCGCGCTCGACAATGGCGGTCTTGAAGCCGAGCTGCGCGGCGCGAATGGCCGTGATGTAGCCGCCCGGCCCCGAACCTATAATGATGATATCGAAATTACTCTCGGCCATTCATATCCTCTTCAGAGCGAGCGGGTGCGGCACCTTAGCCGTCATCGATGGGCTTGTCCCGGGCGTCATCTCCTTGCGGACCTGTCGATCTATGGAGCGCCGGACGATCGGACAAGTCCGGGCACGGCGTGGCGGATCAATCCGCGATAGCGTAAAACGATCCATCGTCGGCGAGACACTCCAGGATTCCGGAACGGATGTCGAAGAAGCAGCCGTGCAGCTTAAGATCGCCTCGCTGGACGGCCGTTTCGATCCACGGGAAGGTCAAGAGATTCGCCAGCGAAAGGCGAACCGACTCGCGTTCGCAAGCGTCGTGCCGCTGACCCGGCGGCACCGTCATGACGCGCCGCAGCGCGGGTTCGGCGATGCGAACCCACGGATCGACGAACTCCAAAGTTTCGGCTGGAGCGCCGTTAATGAGCGCAGCAATCCCGCCGCACATCGCATGGCCCATAACGACGATGTGACCTACTTTGAGGGCCCGCACCCCGAATTCGATGGCGGCGCTGGTGCCGTGCGGCTCCCCGTCAGGCAAATAAGGCGGCGCCAAATTGGCGACATTGCGCACCACGAATAGCTCTCCCGGCGCGGAATTGAACACCATCTGCGGATCGGTACGGCTGTCCGAACAGGCAAGCACGAGCGCACGGGGCTTTTGCCCGACCCGGCTCAATTCCTCGAAACGCGAGCGTTCGTTACGCCAAGTCCCGGCGCGAAATCGGCGATAGCCGGCGATGAGATCATCCATTTTGTTCGCGCCCATTTTGTTTTCGGTTTCGCCGGGTCCTTCGCACGCGATATAAAGCGATGCAAGAAGAGATGAATCCGACATGGCCGAGCTCACAGTATACAGCACCATCGGCGTGCGCAGCGCCGTGCAGGAATTGTTCCGCAAATTCGAGAAGGAAAACGCCTGCCGGCTGAACATCACCTGGGGTACGGCGCCGATGCTGGTCGCGCGCATCGAGAGCGGCGAAAACGCGGATGTGCTGGTTCTCAGCCGTGCCGGCATCGACGCTTTAGCCGAGCAAGGAAAGATCGCGACCGGTTCCGACGTTACGCTTGCGGGATCGGGTATCGCCGTCGCGGTGAAGGCGGGCGCGCCCAAGCCGGATATTTCGACGCCGCAAGCTCTCAAGGAGACACTCTTGAAAGCAAAATCCATTGCCTATAGCGAGCCATCGGCCGGCGGCGCCAGCGGCGTTTATTTCGCCAAGCTCATCGAACGCATGGGCATTGCCGAACAGATGAGGCCAAAAACCAAATATCCACCCCCGGGCGGATTTTCCGGAGAACTGCTTTTGTCCGGCGAAGCGGAACTCGCGGTCCAGCAGAAGCCCGAATTAATGCATGTCGCGGGCACCGAAATCGTCGGCTTTCTTCCCGGCGACTTGAACATGGTCACGGAATTCGCAGCGGCGATCATGGCGGGGGGCAAGAATGCGCCAATGGGAAGTGCACTGATCGCGATGCTGCGATCGCCCGAAGCTGCGGCGGTATTCAGGTCGAAGGGTCTTGAGCCGCGCTGACGGCTTAATCTCACTCGCGACACGCGTCGACGAGTTGCTTGACTTTGTCGAAACTTTCGTCGGGACTTTGGATGTCGCGCACACTGATGCCGCTTCCCGAGACATTGCCAAAGCCAAGCGCGTTAAACGGCCTAAAGCTCGGGCTCGAACCGGTGGCCAGCGTGGCCAGATAGATGGTGCCGAGGTCGTAGAAGCGCTGCAAGAACCCCTTGCGCAGCGTGACTTCCTTTACGTCGCGGAACTTGATGACCTTCTCATTGATCGAGAAGAAGCCTTCTTCGAATTCGAGCCGATCGGTAAAGAAGCGATATTCGGTGCGGCCGTAATTGAGCTTCTTGCCGAAATACGCCGCGATGGGAATTCCAAAAAATGCAACTGCACCGAAGAAAATAAAGGGCGCGCGTGAACCTGGTATAAACGCCTGAGTTAAACCCCCAAAAAATAGGCTGGCCCACAGCGTGAAGAATAGCTGTAACGGCAGTTGGGCTAAAAGAGTAATCCAGCCGACGAAAACCGGCTGAAGCGGTCCGTCGCCATAACTGCCCTGGTCCTCTGAACAGCGCAGCAAAAACGTCACACCAGCATGATCACCGGATTTTCGATTAGCGACTTGAAAACGCCGATAAGCACGGCGCCAAGCGCTCCGTCGACTGCGCGATGATCGCAGGACATGGTAACGCTCATAATATGGGCGGCTTCGATCTTGCCGTTGCGCACGACAGCGCGCTCCTCCCCGGCTCCGACCGCGAGGATTGTCGCATGCGGTGGATTGATCACCGCGGTGAAATCCTTAATTCCATACATGCCGAGATTGGATACCGCCGTCGTGCCGCCTTGATATTCGTGCGGCTTAATCTTGCGGTCGCGCGCACGCACAGCCAGGTCCCGCATCTCGTTGGAGATCGCGGACAGCGATTTCGCCTCGGCATTGCGGATGATCGGCGTGATCAGGCCGTTGGGCATCGCCACGGCGACGCCGATATCGGAATACTTGTGCTTGAGCATGCCGCCATCGGTCCAGCTCACATTGGCGTCCGGTACGCGCTGCAACGCAAGCGCCAAGGCCTTGATGACGAAATCGTTGACCGAAAGCTTGTAGGCCGGTTTTCCGTCGTTGCCCTTCGGCGCGGCGGCGTTGATCTCCTCGCGCGCCTCCAGAAGCTTGCCAATGTCGCAATCGACGGTCAGGTAAAAATGCGGGATTGTTTGCGCGGACGCGGTCAGCCGCTGCGCGATGGTGTGGCGCATGCCGTCGTGCGGAACGACGTCGTAACTCCCGTCCTCGTAGAGCGCGCGAATCTGTTGGTCGGTCATCGCCGTCGGAGCTGCGGCAGCCAGCGCTGCTATCGGCGTCACAACGGCGGGCGCGCGCAATCCGCGTCCTTCCCTTGCCGCCATCACGTCGCGGGCGATGATGCGGCCGTGCGGGCCCGAAGCCTGGATGCGCCCGATATCGATGCCGGCTTCCTTGGCCAACCTTCGCGCAAGCGGCGACGAGAAAACGCGGCCGGCGTCATGCCGATCGGTTCGGGCCGCCTCTTCTCGACCCGATAGCGCGGGGGGCGAAGGCGGCGGCGCTTTCGCTTCCTTTGCAGGCGCCGTCGCGGCCGCTGGTGCAAGCTTGGCAGCGGCAACGCCGGCGCTGGGTGGCTTCGCGGCGGCAGCCGCTTTCGCCGCTGACTCCGCGGCGGCTTTCACGTCTTCGCCCTCCTCGGCCAAGACGGCGATCAGCTGATTGACTGGCACGTCATGGGTGCCTTCCGGCACCACGATTTTGGCCAGCGTGCCGTCGTCGACAGCCTCGTATTCCATCGTAGCCTTGTCGGTCTCGATCTCGGCGATGACGTCGCCGGTCTTGACCGCGTCGCCCTCTTTCTTGAGCCACTTCGCAAGGTTGCCCTTTTCCATCGTGGGCGACAGCGCGGGCATGAGGATGTTGACGGGCATGGCGCGGGCGATTTCACCAATGATGGGATCAGCGATAACAGGCGGCCTTGGCCGCCTCGACCACTTCGGCGACCGATGGCAGCGCGAGTTTTTCTAAATTGGCGGCGTAGGGCATCGGGACGTCCTTGCCGCAGACGCGGGTCACCGGCGCGTCGAGATAGTCGAACGCCTCCTCCATGACACGCGCGGCAATTTCCGCCCCGACGCCGGATTGCTTCCAGCCTTCCTCGACCGTAACGAGGCGGCCAGTTTTTTTGACCGATTCTACGATCGTATCGGAGTCCATCGGTTTGAGCGTGCGCAGATCGATCACTTCGGCGTCGATGCCGTCCTTCGCCAATTCTTCGGCGGCCTTGAGCGCATAGGTCATGCCCATCGACCAGGCGACGATCGTCACATCGTCGCCGGGGCGCGCGATGCGCGCGCGGCCGATCGGCAAAACGAAATCGTCGAGCTTCGGCACCGGCGAAGAATGGCCGTAAAGAATTTCATTTTCGAGGAACATGACCGGATTGGGATCGCGGATCGCGGCCTTGAGAAGGCCCTTGGCATCGGCGGCATTGGACGGCGCAATGACTTTCAGCCCGGGAACATGCGAATACCAGGCTGAATAGTCCTGGCTATGCTGCGCGGCGACGCGCGACGCGGCCCCGTTCGGTCCGCGAAATACGATCGAAACCTTGACTTGGCCGCCTGACATATACGGCGTCTTTGCCGCCGAATTGATGAGCTGGTCCATCGCCTGCATGGCGAAGTTGAAGGTCATGAATTCAACAATCGGTTTCAATCCCGAAAAAGCGGCACCAATTCCCACTCCGGCGAAACCATGTTCGGTGATCGGCGTGTCAATGACGCGCCTGGCGCCGAACTCTTCCAGGAGTCCCTGGGTGACCTTGTAGGCGCCTTGGTACTCGGCTACCTCTTCGCCCATGATGAACACGTCCGGATCGCGGCGCATCTCTTCGGCCATCGCGTCCCGCAAGGCCTCGCGCATCGTCATGGAGACGAGTTCGGTGCCTTCGGGGACTTCGGGCTCCGGCATGATCTGCACCGATGGCGGCTTCGACGCGACCTTCGAAATTTCCTTAGCGGCGTCCGCGGGTGCGGGCGTTTCAGCTTTTTGGGAGGACTCGCCGCGCTGAGCCGGAGAAGGTGCTGCCCCCGCCTTTTGTCCGGCCTTCTGCTCGGTCTTGGACTGCTTGGCCGGTGCGGGCTTGCCGTCTTTGAGCGCGGAGGCATCCTCGCCTTCGGCCAAGATCATGGCGATCGGCGTATTCACTGCGACGTCGTTGGTGCCTTCGGGCACCAGGATTTTTCCGAGCGTGCCTTCGTCGACCGCCTCGACTTCCATGGTCGCTTTATCGGTTTCGATTTCCGCGATGACGTCGCCGGATTTGACCGCATCGCCTTCTTTCTTCAGCCATTTCGCGAGATTGCCCTTCTCCATCGTCGGCGATAGCGCGGGCATCAAGACTTCGGTCGGCATGGTGGATCACTTTACGTCGCGGCGATCGCGTGTCAGCGATAGACGTCGGTATGAAGTTCGGCGGGATTGGGCTCGGCGTCGTGGGTGGCGAATTCCGCTGCCTCATTGACGAGGGCGCGTACCGCGGCATCGATTTTTTTCAGTTCGTCTTCGCTCGCCCATTTGCGATCTAAAAGCCGCTTGCGTACCTGCTCGATCGGATCGTGTTCGGTACGGACTTTGTCCACTTCTTCCTTGGTGCGGTACTTGGCCGGGTCGGACATCGAATGGCCGCGGTAACGGTAGGTCATCATTTCCAGAATAATCGGACCTTTACCGGCGCGGCACCAGGCGATCGCCTCGTCGGCGGCGGCTTTCACGGCGCGAACGTCCATGCCGTCGACTTGTGAACCTGGAATACTGAACGAAGCGCCGCGTTTGGAAAAGTCGGTTTGCGCCGAAGAGCGCGTCACCGACGTGCCCATCGCGTAACGATTATTTTCGATGACATAGACGACCGGCAGCTTCCACAACTCGGCCATGTTGAAGCTTTCGTAGACCTGGCCCTGGTTTGCCGCGCCGTCGCCAAAATAAGTCAGACAGACATTATCGGTGCCGCGATATCTGTTGGCGAAAGCAAGACCGGTGCCGAGCGGGACCTGGGCGCCGACGATGCCATGGCCGCCGTAGAATTTTTTCTCCAGCGAGAACATGTGCATCGAGCCGCCTTTGCCCCTGGAATATCCACCGCGCCTGCCGGTGAGTTCCGCCATGACGCCCTTCGGATCCATACCGCAAGCGAGCATGTGTCCATGGTCACGATATCCGGTGATCATCTGATCTCCGTCGCGCATGGCGAGCTTCATGCCGACGACGACAGCTTCCTGGCCGATATAGAGATGGCAGAATCCCCCGATCAGGCCCATGCCATACATCTGGCCCGCTTTTTCCTCGAAACGGCGGATCAAAAGCATCTGGCGCAGCGCCAGCAGCTCGTGTTCCTTGCTGAACTCGGGATAGGACGTGTGACTTGCCGCGAGATCGGCACTCGGAAGCAATTCTGGGGTACCGAGCGCCGATTGCTTAGTTTGGGCGACGGCCATTGTTATCCTCGAAATTCGCCGGCTTACTTTTATCCCATAGCCGAATTCACCCCGTTGCGGAAGCCTGGGGCCTCATAACCATCGGCACGCCGGCAGCGCAGCAATCTTGTTGGATAAATTAATTTCGGATTGCTCGGCGCCAAGTTCAAGGCCGAGTCCTAGGCGCCGAACGCGCCTATTTGTGGAGCATCAGGACCAAATCGTCGGGGTCCACGTCGTCGAGCAATGCCCGCGCGCGCTCGTCGAGCATGTCGGGATCGATATCGTCGGATTTGAGTAACGCGATCCGCCTTTGCCATTGCGCGTCTTCGCCGTAAAGACGCTCAAGCTCGGAAGTAAGCGCCGCTATTTGCCGGTCGATGTCTTCTTTGGCCTTCAACCCGCGATTGCCGCTATAGGCGTTGACCCCAAAATAGCCGATGAGCAACGCGGCCAGGGTGTAGAGGGCGAGTGCGTTGAGGACGGCGCGGAGACGTTTGCGGGTGACCATGCCGCGCACCATGTCAGCATCCCGTTTAAAACCGGATTAATTATTTCGAAAATAAGTGATCCCGCCCCTTGAGCTTTAGCTGGGGTGCCCGGAACGCACAGAAGCGCCGACGGTGCCCGACTCGTTATGCGCCTCTCGCGGGTAAAACCGCGGATTGATGGCGCGCCAGGCAGCTGGCGTTTTGCCCTCATGTCGTCGCGGCGGCGAGGAACGAGACTTAGACGTTAGGGAAGCCGGCTACGAACTTCGCTCAGGATAAAATTGCCGAAGCGTTTGCCGCGGTTGCGCAGGAAACGCAGCAGTCCAGCATCGACAAAATAGGTCAGCAGGATGCTATCGCGTGTGCGCACCTCCGGTCCCACCGGATCCGCCGAATGCCAGGTGTCGGTTCCGACTGCAAAGGCGTAACCGCTGTTCGGCGCAAACGACATCTGCTTGCGCTTCGGCAGCGTGTTGTCCGGGAGCTTCTCATGGAAGATCGTGCCGATATGCGCGGTCGAGTGGTCGCGCGGTAGATAGAGCTGGACGGTGATGCCCTTCCATCGCGTGTCGGTGTGCGGGGTGATCAGGTAACCCGGGATGTCACGCGTCAGTATGGGGATCGGAAACATGGCGACCCTGGCATAGGCAGGACCGAACCGGCGTTCGAGCGGGGCCGCAAGCCTGCGCACAAAGGCATCCTTGACTCCCCGCGAGCAGAGCGCTCGTCCGACGACGTCCCAGACGCCACGCTTTTGTGGCGGCAGGTGCCGAATATATTCGGGGAACAGGTCGATCTTCACGCGCGTATGCGTGCCGTCGGCAAGGTCATGACCCTTGCTGCGGCCGTGCATCGGCCGGTAGTCCGATGCCTCGGGCATATTGTCCAGCATCTGCGCGTAAACGTCGTCGGGAAAGACGTGATCGAACACCAGGTGGCTGAACGGAGCTTCGAACGCGGCCGCGGCATCGACCGACGCCACGATATAATCGCGCAACCGTTCCACGGCGAGCCGCCGATTGCCCGGCTTTAATTCAAGGGTCTGCTCCATCGCACGTCCCTCCGTCGATCTCGCGGTTTGGTATATACCGCCGATGGTCGGTACCGGACAAGCGCGCGAAGTTTGGGTTATTTAAGCGCCTTGAACGCCGCTCGGCCGGCATAGAGCGCCTGTGCGCCGAGTTCTTCTTCGATGCGAAGGAGCTGGTTGTATTTGGCCGTGCGGTCAGATCGAGCGACCGAACCGGTTTTGATTTGGCCGCAATTGGTGGCGACGGCGAGATCGGCGATGGTCGAATCTTCGGTCTCGCCCGAGCGATGCGACATAACCGCGGTGTAACCCGCTTTGTGCGCCATTTCCACGGCCGCGAGCGTTTCCGAGAGGGTGCCGATCTGATTCACTTTGATTAGAATCGAATTGCCGATACCGTCTTTGATACCCTCCGCAAGCCGCGCGACATTGGTCACGAAAATATCGTCGCCGACAAGCTGACATTGAGCGCCGATCTTCTCGGTGAGTTTCTTCCAACCGGCAAAATCGTCTTCCGCCATGCCATCTTCGATTGACACGATCGGATATTTCTTGACTAGGGCGGCAAGGTATTCGACCTGCTGTTCGATCGAGCGGGTCTTGCCCTCCCCTTCGTAGCGGTAGGCGCCGCTTTTGAAGAACTCGCTCGCGGCCGGATCGAGCGCCAGCGCGACGTCAGGGCCCGCGCGGTAGCCCGCTTTTTCGACGGCGGAAAGGATGAAATCCAGCGCCGCCGCCGCCGAAGGCAGGTTTGGCGCGAAGCCGCCTTCGTCGCCGACATTGGTGTTATGACCGGCGGATTTAAGCGCCGCGCGAAGCGTGTGGAAAATTTCCGAGCCCGCGCGCAGCGCCTCAGCGAAGGAAGCCACTCCAAGCGGCACGATCATGAATTCCTGAAAATCGATCGGGTTATCGGCGTGCACGCCACCATTGACGATGTTCATCATCGGCACGGGAAGAAGGCGTGCGGCGGCGCCGCCGACATAGCGGTAGAGCGGTAATTTGTTTGCCGCCGCGGCGGCTTTGGCGACGGCAAGCGAAACGCCGAGGATGGCGTTTGCGCCAAGCCGCGACTTATTCGGCGTGCCGTCGAGCGCAATGAGCGTTTCGTCGATCTTGACCTGCGTCTCCGCATCCATGCCGCCGATCGCGTCGAATATTTCGCCGTTTACGGCCTCGACCGCCTTGCGGACGCCCTTGCCGAGATAGCGCTTGCCATCGCCGTCCCGAAGCTCCACCGCCTCGTGCGCGCCAGTTGAGGCGCCTGAGGGCACGCCGGCGCGGCCCCGCGATCCGTCCTCGAGCACGACGTCGACCTCGACGGTCGGATTACCCCGGCTGTCCAAGATTTCACGCCCGATAATATCGACAATGGCGGTCATTCGCGTTTCCCGGCGGGGTTTGAGGTTGGCGTTCGGACTAAAGTCCGCGCTTGCGGTCACCAGTCTTGTTGGCGGGCTTCTACAGGATCGGCAGGGTCGTTGTCATGTCCGGCCAAGCACGATTTATGCGGGATAGAAATTCCTGGCGAGGTTGTTACCGATGCGCCGCGTGCGTTAATTTGCGGGCCTGGCGAAGCTGGCGGATACCATTCATGGCCAAAAAGAAGCTGCAACTGGGGCGCCCCATACCGATCCCCGCTTCGCCGGACGAAGCCGCGCTCGATCGGGTGCGCAATCCGCACCCAGGAACGAATTATGCCGCCCGCTTTGTCTTTCCCGAGTTTACGGCGCTTTGCCCGGTGACCGGCCAGCCCGACTTCGCCACGCTGGTCATCGACTACGTGCCGAAAGCCTGGCTCGTCGAATCCAAATCGCTAAAGCTTTATCTCAACAGCTTTCGCAATCATCCGGCTTTCCACGAGGACTGCACGGTCGCCATCGGGAAAAAATTGAGCGCGCTCATTCGGCCCAGATGGCTGCGCATCGGCGGCTATTTTCATCCGCGCGGCGGCATGCCGATCGATGTGTTTTGGCAGACCGGAAAATTACCAGGGGGCGTCTGGGTCCCGGATCAAGGCGTTTCCACCTATCGCGCGCGCGGATAAGGCCGTCGGAGGCGGTCAAGCACCGGTCCGATTGCTTGTCGGATATGCGCAATTGCGGCTAACTATTGGCGCGTTAAATCCGGGAGGGCGTTTCCATGTTGACGAGGACAATCGCCGTAGCGGCTTTGGCGGTCGCGCTCGGCGCCGCATCGCTGTCGCCGGCTCTGGCGGCTAAGCACGCAAGGGGCGCGGCAAAACTGACCGATGCGTGCGCCCAATCCGCCGGACGCTGCATTTCCGATTGCGATCAGTTCAATTGGTGCACCATGTATACGTGCACGAATGGCCAATCGACGCCGGTGCCCTTCTGGCGATGCTTCCAGCCGAGCGGTCTTTGTCTGGCGCCACACTGCTGAGGAAAACCGCCCGTTCGTGCCTTAGCGCCCCATCGGCGCGTAGCTGGTAATGGCGCTAGGTGCCGCCATCGGAACGAGATAGCGCGGAACGACGATGCGCTGTTCCTCGGCGAGCGGCGCGCGCGGGGATAGCGAATTGACCTCGGCGAGCGCCCACAAGGGCACGTGGTAGGCCACTGCCAGCGATTTCAGAGTGTCGCCCGCGTGCGCTGTGACGGGCAGACCGGAATCCCAGAGCTCGATTGCCGCGTCGGAAGGCACTTCAAGGTGGATGGGGATCGCCTCACCTTCGCCAGCCGCGGGAGTTCCGGCGAGCTGGACGATTTTGGTCACCAGCTGGTCCTGGATCTGCTCGGCCTTGTCGATATTGATGTGAACGATCTCGTAATGATCCTTGAGGTTGAAGCTTGCATAGTGGCCGTGGAACCGCGTGCCTTGCACCACGTTGCCGCCGCCCATGATGTTCGACGATTGGTAGATGTTGATATAACGCTCGACGTTCGGCGGAACGTCATCGGCAATCCTGGTGGGATCGTAGGTCACGAGCAGGCTCACCGGAATATTTTCGGCATTGAGCCTTTCGGCGAAGGCGAGTGCGGAGTCGCCGCCCATGGAATGGCCAATAAGGGTAATCGGCTGCGGGTCGCGCCGGTAATCGCGAATCGCTTCTTCGACAGTCGTGCGCCACAGAAGGTAGGTTTGCACGCTTGCAGGGATGCCGGCGTGTTCTATCCGCTCCGCCAGTTGGTCCATGCCACGCGAATAGAGCAGACCCGCTACGCCTCGGAATAAATAGGCGCGGCCGTGCGGTGGCAGGGTCTCCTTTTCCTGCCGCTGTGGAAGGAGACTTCCGGCGTCGCTCGTGCTGGCGAGCGAAACCGGTTTGAGGAGCTGCGTTGCGGTCGCACCGTCAGATTGACCTTGTGCGGCATGGGCGAACAGCGCGTTCAGCCTCACGCCGTCGTTTTGAGAGCCGTTCTGGCCGCCGGCGGGTACGCTTGTACGAGGCGCAGTTGACGTATTGTCGGCATCGAAGGCGACGGTGCCGGGGTAGCCGCTGCAACCGCCGAGGCAGGCGGCAATGATCAAAACGACCAAGTGAGACCGATGAACCATACGCTTCCGGCCCTGCGTCTTGGCGGTGGGGTCAGAGCGCCGCGCCGCTTCCGGCGAGCACAGTAGCCGCCGGCCGCGAAAGACGTTCGGAAAAGACAGCCCCATGAGCCCGTCGCGTCCAAAGAAGACCGCGAAAATCTTAATTTCCCCCGAACACGGGCATTATGAGTGCCCGGTAGGCGCGGTGAAATAAGGGTGTTGACCCGGCATTTTAGTGGCGAAACCGCGGCCTAGGCCTCATCTGCACACGGTTCAGACTCGCAATTCCCAGCCAGTCCCATGCTATGACCCGCCGGCGATGAACCGCTCGCCCCGAATATCCTTCGTCTCGCTCGGCTGCCCGAAGGCGCTGGTCGATTCCGAGCGCATCATCACGCGGCTACGCGCCGAGGGATATGAGCTCGTGCGCGAGCATTCCGGCGCCGATCTCGCCGTCGTCAATACCTGCGGTTTTCTCGACAGTGCTCAGGCGGAGTCGCTCGCGGCCATCGGTGCCGCCATCGCTGAGAATGGCAAAGTGATCGTCACCGGCTGCATGGGCGCGGAGCCGGAAAAGATTACGCAATCTTATCCGGATGTGTTCGCGGTCACCGGCCCGCAGCAATATGAGAGCGTGCTGGACGCGGTGCATCGCGCGGCGCCGCCGGCCCACGGTCCTTATATCGACCTCATTCCGCCCGAGGGTATAAAGCTCACGCCGCGCCACTACGCTTATCTGAAGATTTCGGAAGGATGCAATAATCGCTGCTCGTTCTGCATCATCCCGAAATTGCGCGGGGACCTGGTTTCGCGCCCGGCTGCCGATGTGCTCCGCGAGGCCGAGAAACTGGTCGCCGCAGGAGTCAAAGAGCTGCTGGTCATCTCCCAGGATACTTCGGCCTACGGGATCGATCTGAGATACGCGACGAGCACGTGGAAGGATCGTGAGGTGCGGGCGAAGTTCCTCGATCTCGCCCGCGAACTCGGCCAATTCGGCGTCTGGGTCCGGCTGCACTACGTCTATCCCTATCCGCACGTGGATGAAATTGTTCCGCTGATGGCCGACGGCATGGTGTTGCCGTATCTCGACATACCGTTCCAGCACGCCAGCGCCTCGGTTCTCAAAAATATGCGACGCCCGGCGGCGCAGGAGAAGACCCTAAAGCGCGTTGCCGAATGGAGAAAGGTGTGCCCGAACCTCACCATCCGCTCGACGTTCATTGTCGGCTTCCCGGGCGAGACCGAGGATGATTTCTCCACGCTGCTCGAATGGCTGTCGCAGGCTCAGCTCGACCGCGTCGGTTGTTTCCGTTACGAACCCGTTGCCGGCGCTGCCGCCAACGAGCTCGGCGCGCCGGTGCCCGTTGCCATCAAAGAGGAACGCTGGCATCGTCTCATGCAACACCAGCAGCCGATCTCGCAGAAACGGCTCGTGCGAAAAGTGGGCCGGCGCGAGCAGGTCATTATTGACGAGGTTGGACCGGGCGGCGCCAAGGGCCGCACCAAAGGCGATGCGCCGCAAATCGACGGAGCGGTTCATGTTACCAGCCGCCGTCCGTTGCGGGTCGGCGAAATTGCCACGGTGAAGATCGAACGCGCCGACGCTTACGACCTTGATGGGGTCGCGGTCGGTTACTGAATTGCGCTAAGGGGCGGCTTGCGAAAGCACGCGGTGTATCGATGTCGTCAGCGTCAGCAGTTCTTCCTCGTCTATCGTGAAGGCGGGCGTCAAATAGACAACCGACGCAAACGGCCGAATAAAAACTCCTTCATCGATAAAACGCTGTCGCAAAGCATTGAGATTTTCGATCCGTTCAAGTTCGACCACGCCAATTGCGCCTTTGACCCGCACGTCCTTAACGCCGGCTAAAGTCCGGCACGGTTCGAGGCCGTAGCGCAGCAGGTCTTCAATCTTGACGACCTGATCGAGCCGCGCTTCGCGCTCGAACAAATCGAGCGAAGCGTTGGCCGCGGCACAGGCGAGCGCATTCGCCATGAAAGTCGGGCCGTGCATGAAGGCCTTTGGCGGATCGTCCGACCAGAATGCATCGAAGACCTTTCGTTGTGCCAAGGTCGCAGCGAGCGGCAGCGTGCCACCCGTCAGCGCCTTCGAAACCGCAATGATATCGGGCACAACGTTCGCTTCTTGAAATGCGAACATAGCGCCAGTGCGTCCGAAGCCCGTGAAAATTTCATCGAAGATCAAAAGGACATCGTGGCGATCGGCGAGCGTGCGCAGCACTTTGAGAACGCGGGAGTCATGAAAGCGCATTCCACCTGCGCCCTGCGCCAGCGGCTCGACGATGATCGCGGCAATCCGTTCGCGCTGTTTCGCGAGTAACGCATCGAGGGCCGCTGTACTCACCTCGTCGGTCGGCAAATCGAAGACAATTTGAACTGGCAGTAAGCCAGCAAACGCGGTGTGGAAGCCGATCTCCGGATCGGACACTGCCATGGCGCCTGTTGTGTCGCCATGATAGCCGCCTTTGAACGCAACGATTTTGCTCCGGCCGGAGACGCCGCGATTGCGCCAATACTGCAGCGCCATTTTTAGCGCGACTTCGACGGCGACCGAACCGGAATCGCTGAAGAAAACGCGCTCGAGACCGCTCGGGGCCATTATCGCGGCCAGACGGCGCGCGAGCGTCAACGCCTGTTCGTGCACCAAGCCACCGAACATGACGTGAGGCATGGTTGCAAGCTGGCGTTCCACTGCTTTGCGGATGTGGGGATGATTGTAGCCGTGACACGCCGTCCACCACGAGGCGACCCCATCGACCAGCTCGCGTCCATCGGCCAGCACAATGCGGCTGCCTCGGCTCGCCGCCACCGCAAGGGGAAGCGCTGCCGTCTTCATTTGCGTATAGGGGAGCCAAATGTGCTCAAGTCCGGCCACGTACCAGGCCGAGGCCGCTCCCGCCATTTCCTTGTTTTTGCTAGTATCGACAGGCATTCGGCGCTTCCATGAAGGCTAAAGCCGGGGCTCTGGAGTTTGCTTGAGCGTGGTGTCTTTTGCGAGAAATAGTCCGTTTTTTTGGACCCATGCGACAAAGACAACCATTGTGCCTTCCGGCCGTGCCGAGGTCACGTTCATTCGAATGGACAAAAGCCGATGCGCTCGCTCGAAGAATTTGCCGGCGAAAAGTTAAGCCGCTTAGAGCAGGCGCACCTTCGTCGCGCGCCCGCGATCACGGCGCGGGCCGGAATCTGGGCCGAGCGTGACGGCCGACGCTTACTTTCGTTCTCTTGCAACGACTATCTCAATCTCAGTCAGCACCCCGATGTCATAGCGGCTGCCATCGATGCGACGAAGCGCTACGGCGTCGGGGCCGGCGCGTCCCGGCTTGTGACCGGCAATCACCCGCTCTATGCCGAACTCGAAGCCAAGCTGGCGCGGCTCAAGGGCGCCGAAGCGGCTTGCGTTTTCGGCTCGGGTTACCTCGCCAATACCGGCGTCATCCCAGCCTTGATCGGCCCAGATGACCTGGTTGTGATCGACGAGCTGTCGCATGCTTGCATCCATGCCGGCGCAAAACTGAGCGGCGGTGATATCCATCGCTATCGCCATGCCGATGTTGCGCACGCCGAAGCGATTTTCGCGGCACACCGGAGCAAGAAAAGGCGGGCGCTGATCGCGACCGACGGCGTGTTTTCGATGGACGGCGATCTCGCTCCCCTCGCCGCGCTGGCGCGGCTGGCGCAGCGCTTCGATGCTTGGCTGCTCAGCGATGACGCCCATGGGCTCGGTGTAGTCGGCGGTGGCCGCGGCTCGAGTTTTGTCAATGGCAGGGCTCAAGCGCCGATCGAAGTGCCCTTGCAGATCGGGACATTATCCAAGGCCGTCGGTGCCTATGGCGGATATTTATGCGCCTCGCGCACCGTGGTCGACTTGATTTGCACCCGGGCGCGTACGTTCATTTACTCGACCGGTCTACCGCCTGCTGTGGTTGCCGCCGCGAGCGCCGCTCTCGATGTTATCGAGCGTGACAGGACTTATGCGGGCGAGCCGTTGCGCAAGGCCAAGCTATTCACCAGAGCGCTCAATTTGACGGACGCCGAGAGCGCAATCGTGCCGGTGATCGTCGGTGCGAGCGACGCGGCGCTCAGCGCATCAAATTTACTTCGCGACAACGGTTTCCTCGTGGTCGCGATCCGTCCGCCGACGGTGCCGACCGGCACAGCGCGTTTGCGCTTTGCCTTTACCGCCCAGCATGAGGATGACGATATTGTGCGCCTGGCTGAGCTTGTGCGGACAAATGTCTTAAGGCACTGACCCTTGACCGCGATTTTCATTACCGCGACCGGAACCGACGTTGGTAAGACCTTCGTCTGTGTGTCGTTGATCCGCCACTTGCGTGAAATGGGCCGTATCGTGGACGCGATCAAACCGGTCGTCAGCGGGTTCGATCCTGATCGTCCCGAAGCAAGCGATCCGGGCATTCTGCTCCGCGCGCTCGATTTGCCGCTAACGCCGCAAGAGATTGAGCGCACCTCGCCTTGGCGATTTCGCGCCGCGATGTCGCCGGATCTCGCGGCGCAGCGGGAGGGCCGCCGCATCGACGTCGATGCGGTTATTTCCTTTTGCCAAGACGCAATCGCGCGGCGGCAGGATATATTGCTGATCGAAGGCATCGGCGGGATCATGGTGCCGCTCGACGAACAGCGCACGGTCCTTGACGTGATGATGGCGCTGCAACTACCGCTGATCCTGGTTGCGGGCTCTTACCTCGGCACGATCAGTCACACGCTGACGGCGCTCGACGCGCTGTTTCGCCGCGACATGAAGCTGCTGGCGATTATCGTCAGTGAGACGCCTGGCTCGACCGTGCCGCTCGACGATACGGTCGCTGCGATTGCGCGGTTTGCGCAGCCGGTGATCGCCTTGCCGCGCCGACAACCGCCCCAAACGGACGAACGCGCGGGCACGCTGGCCGCGTTCGACCGCATCTTCGGTCGGTCCTAGAGCATTATCCGAAAAAGTGGAAACCGACATTCCGAAAAAGACTATGCCTCATCAAATAGCGAGAGCCGCAATCGATTCAACTTGAAACGATTGCGCTCTAGTGCGGCGCAATCCGAAGCGTTAGGCATGCGCCGTCATTTTGCGAAGAAATGTACCTGCACCAACGTTTCGAGCGTTCCTTCAAGATTGAACAGCGCGTGCAACAGAAACGTCAGCGGCAACGAGCCGCTGCGCCAGCGCATCCAACCGAGAAACAGGCCGATGACAAAAATCTGCAATATGCCCGTCCAGTCGTATTGAATATGCAATCCCGCCCACAGCGCAGAAATAAAGACGATCGCCGGCCAAATGGCGCGCGGCGAGCGCGCCCAGCCGCGAAACAAAAATCCGCGAAACATTGCTTCCTCGCCCGCCGGCGCGACTAGGATCGCGGCGACCAGCATGGCCGGAAGCCAACCTGCCGCTGCCGCGGTGGTGTAGGATTGCAATTGAAAGGACGTCACCAGGTCGCGCCCGGTGAAATAGAGCAGTGCATCGCTCGCGACGATCAAAGCGACCAAACAGACGGTGCCAAGGATGACATCGTGCCTCCCCGGCGCCTGCAGCGCAAAATATTCGCGTTGGCCCGCGCGCGCGAGCCACACCGCAAGAGCCAAGAGGCCGACCATGACAGGGTTGGAAATGACAACAAACAGCGTGACGAGAACGCCATCGTACGGCGTCAGAAGGATCGAATCCCAATTCCCCCGGTGCAGCCAGAGGAGCACGCCAAAGCCCACGAATTGCCCGGCAAGGAATGCAAGTATTGCCCAGCCCAGCGTCGCCCAATACCCCCAACGCGGCATAGGATTCACGCTCCTCATGTCGCCGTCATGCGAAGGGCGCCGCGCGTGGCGACGCCCTCCGCATTAAATTTCCACGCGGCGCTTACGGCACCAGAATCGACGATCCGGTCGTGGCGCGGCCTTCGAGGTCCCGGTGTGCTTTCACGGCATCGCGTAGCGCGTACTTTTGATTGATCGGGATCTTGACTGCGCCCTTGGCGACGACGTCGAACAGGCCGTTGGCGATCGAGAGCAGGTCTTCGCGCTTTGCCGCATAGGTGTTCAGGGTCGGTCGCGTGGCGAATAGCGAGCCCTTGGTTTGCAGAATATTGATGTTGAAGGCGTCGATCTGCCCGGACGCGCTGCCGAAGCTGACGAACATGCCAAGCGGCCTGATGCAATCGAGCGATGCCGGGAACGTCGCCTTACCGATGCCGTCATAGACCACGTCGCACAGTTTGCCGCCGGTGATTTCTTTGACGCGCGCGACGAAATCCTCGTCACGATAAAGGATCGTATGGTGACAGCCATTGGCCTTGGCGAGCGCCGCCTTGTCCTTCGACCCGACGGTGCCGATGACGTTGGCGCCGAGATAGTTAGCCCATTGGCACAAGATCAGGCCGACGCCGCCGGCCGCCGCGTGCATGAGGATGTTCATGCCCTTCTCGACCTTGAAGGTCCGCCGTACCAGATATTCGGCCGTCATGCCCTTGAGCATCATGGCCGCGGCCTGTTCGTAGCTGATATTGGCCGGCAATTTGACCACACGGTCCGCCGGCACCAAACGCTCGGCCGCATAGCATCCGAGCGCAACCACATAGGCCACGCGATCGCCGACCTTGAGGTCGGTGACCCCGGGGCCGACGGCAATCACCTCACCAGCGGCTTCGTTGCCGACCACGAACGGCAAGCCGACGGGCGACGGATACATGCCCATGCGAAAATAAGTGTCGATGAAATTGACGCCGCAGGCGTGTTGTTTCACCCGGACCTGGCCCTGACCGGGGGCCGGTATGTCAATCTGTTCGTAGGTCAGAACCTCGGGTCCGCCGACCTTATGCACGCGTACCGCAGCTATCATCGTCCTCTCCTGTCATACCTATCAAGGGCTCGTGGCTTTGAAATTGGGGCGGGATCATAAGTGCTCGGAATGCCGGCGCAAGGCCGGACGCCGAAGAAACCATCAGGGGTGATGACGCCGTAAAAAACCGACACCGACGAAATAGACAGCCAGCACGCACAAAGCCACGACGGTCCATACCGTCGGTTTGAGATTTTCCGCAAGCGCCAAAATAGCAAGCATTGCCCAGGCGGCGAGCGCAGCCGTCGTAAAGGCGCGCAAATGCGCAATGCGTACCGGGTGGACGACGTGAAACGGCACGAAAGTCAGGGCCGCGAGCGCAACGATCGCGGCTGCGCCGAGCCACGGCGCGGGTCTGAGGATGAACAGATAAAACGCCGCGATATTCCAAAGCGCCGGGAAGCCGCGAAAATAATAGTCGGACGTCTTCATTAGCCGGTCGGCAAAGTAAAGCGACCCGGTGACGACGATGAGAATTCCGAGCGCGACGGCCAGGGATTTTGGCAAAAGGCCGCTTGCGGCCAAGGCGTAGGCCGGCACGAAAACATAATTGAGAATGTCCACGACAAGATCGAGCACATCGCCCGACCAGCGCGGCAACACCTTGGCGACGTGAAGCCGCCGCGCCAACGTGCCGTCGACGCCGTCGATGACAAGCGCAAGCCCGAGCCAGCCAAACATCGTCGCCCATTCGCCGCGCACCGCCGCAACGAGCGCCAAAAGGGCACAGGCCGCTCCACAGGCAGTAAAGACGTGGACCGCGAATGCCGCGGTGGTCAGGGCCGATTTCATTCCATTCGGCGAAGCATCGGGGTCCATTTTCAGAGTTTACATGTTAGGTTGAACATCGTACGCGACCGAGCCGTTCATACGGAAATTTTGTAAATAACTCACAGGAGATTAGCCGGCATGCCGATTGCGATGGCGACATGAACACGACCTCGGCCTTTACCGCCGAAGTGGCCGTCATCGGTGGCGGCCCGGCCGGGCTCGTGAGCGCCATCGCCCTTAAAGTTGCCGGCATAGACACGCTCCTCATCGCGCCACCGCCACAGCCAGATCACCGGACAACGGCATTGCTGGCGGGCTCGGTGACGGCGCTTGAAACGTTGGGCGCATGGGAACTTTGCCTTCCCTACGCCGCGCCGCTCAGAAAACTGCGCATCGTCGACGATACCCAGCGGCTCCTCCGCGCGCCAGAAGTGCTTTTTTCGGCAACTGAAATCGATCGCGACGCGTTTGGGTACAATATCGAGAACCGCCATCTCATCGCCGCGCTGCGATCCCGCGCCGAGGAGCTACGCCTGCCTTGGATTGCGGCGCCGGCACTCGCCGTTGCCGGCGAGCCTTCCCATGTCAGCATCAAGTACGCCGATGGCGAAGCGCGCGTGCGGCTTGCAGTTGGGGCGGATGGAGCGCGCTCGGTGTGTCGAAGCGCAGCTGGCATTGCCACGCAACGCCGTTCCTATCCGCAAACCGCCCTCACCGCCAATCTTGCTCATTCGCGGCCGCACGACGATACCTCAACCGAATTTCATACCGAGCATGGTCCATTTACGCTGGTGCCCTTGCCCGGCCAGCGTTCGAGCCTCGTCTGCGTGCTCGATCCGGCGCGCGGCGTCGAGCTTGCCGCGATGAGCGATGCGGAGCTCTCGGTTGAGATCGAACGTCGCGCTCATTCGCTTCTCGGCAAGATGAGCGTCGAGCCCGGTCGCGGTCTGTTTCCGCTTGCGGTTGAGACCGCGGATGCCTTTGCACGCGAGCGGATCGTGTTGGTCGGAGAGGCGGCCCACGTCGTGCCTCCAATCGGCGCGCAGGGACTCAATCTCGGCCTGCGCGACGGCGCGATCATTGCCGAACTGGTTGCCGAAGCGCGTCAGCAACATCGCGATGTCGGCGAGCCGGAACTGCTCGCGCGATACGACAGGCTGCGGCGGTCCGATATTTTGGGCCGCACGCTGGCCGTCGACGTTTTGAACAGAAGCCTGCTTACGTATTTTATGCCCGCCCATGGCGCGCGCGGACTTTCACTCTATGTGATCGACCATGTCGGACCTTTGCGGCGCGCAATCATGCGGGAAGGCGTGATGCCAGCCGCCTCCCAACCTAAACTGATGCGCGGGGAAATGGTTTAAGCCGCCGGATCCGAACTATCGCAATGGAACCAAGTGAGGTTGGATTCGGCCATGAAGCTACCGCGCAATTTTTTTAAGTCGCTCGCGATTGGCGCTCCGGCGCCGTTGCGCGAATTGCCGCCACGGCTTGAGCGTATGATTCACTTCGTTCCACCTCACATAGAAAAAGTCCGCGCGAAAGTACCCGAGCTCATCGCCCAAGTGGACACCGTGCTCGGCAATCTCGAAGACGCCATTCCCGTCGAAGCCAAGAAGGCGGCGCGCGCCGGCTTCATCGAAATGGCGAATTCCTGCGACTTCGGCGGCACCGGATTGTGGGCGCGAATTAACGCGCTGAACTCGCCTTGGGCGCTCGACGACATATGCGAGATCGTCGGCGCGGTGGGTCACAAGCTTGACGTAATCATGTTGCCGAAGGTCGAAGGAGCCTGGGACATCCACTATCTTGACCAGCTTCTTGCCCAGCTCGAAGCAAAACACGGCGTGAAGCGGCCCATCCTCATTCACGCCATCCTGGAAACCGCCGAAGGTGTCAATAACGTTGTCGCGATCGCAACAGCTTCGCCGCGCATGCACGGCATCAGCCTCGGTCCCGCCGATCTCGCCGCTTCGCGGGCGATGAAGACGACGCGTGTTGGCGGCGGTCACCCGGACTATAAAGTCCTCGCCGATGCCGCGGGCCCCGAAGGGACGCGGCTGGCTTTCCAGCAAGACCTTTGGCACTACACGATCGCCAAGATGGTCGATGCTTGCGCCGCCGCCGGCATTAAACCGTTCTACGGCCCGTTTGGCGACTTTGCCGACGGCGCCGCCTGCGAGGCACAATTTCGCAACGCTTTTCTATTGGGCTGCGCTGGGGCCTGGACGCTCCATCCAAGCCAGGTGCCGATTGCCAAGCGGGTGTTTTCGCCCGATCCCGGCGAAGTCGCGTTTGCGCAAAAAATCCTGGCCGCCATGCCGGACGGCAGCGGCGCAGTTATGATCGACGGTAAAATGCAGGACGACGCGACCTGGAAACAGGCCAAGGTTTTGGTTGATTTAGCGGAGCTCGTAGCCGAAAAAGACCCCGAAATGGCGCAACGTTACGGGCTGTGAACAGGCATTCAGCCGGTCGTTGCAATCTCGCCCCAGTCGGGCTGTAAATGCGTAGGTGCTATGAACAAGATTCGGAACGCCAAGTACCAGATCGGCCAGGTCGTGCGCCACCGCATCTATCCCTTCCGCGGCGTGGTCTTCGACATCGATCCGGTCTTTGCCAATACCGAGGAATGGTACGAGGCGATCCCTGCCGAAGTCCGGCCGCACAAGGACCAGCCGTTCTATCATCTGTACGCCGAGAACGACGAAACCGAATATGTCGCCTACGTGTCCGAACAAAATCTCTTGCCAGACGACAGCGGCGAGCCGCTGCGGCATCCGCAAATCGCCGAAGTCTTCACCACCGACGGCAAGGGCGGCTATCGTCCGCGCGCGGTTATGCGACACTAGGGCATGATCCGGAAAAAGCCTGCCCCGGACGCGATCCGGCGTGGAAACCGGTTTTCCGAAAAGATCATGCCCCGTTAAAAACCTAGAGTCGTGATCGATTCAACTTGAAGCGATCACGTAGTAGGGCGGATTCAATCGACAACGCGCGTCGCGTTTTGACTATCGAGACGCAAAGCACGCACGAGGCGCTGCGCGCCTCCTCAGTTACTTGTCGCCGGGATTGCGCTCTAAGGCTTGCCGGATGCTTGTGGCGCAGGCGACTGTGGGGCGTTTGACGATTGCGGTTGGCCCTGCTGGCTTTCCAGCTTCTTGCGGGCTTCGTCGGCGCGCCGCTGCAGCTCTTCCTGCAATTTCTTCTGCTGTTCCTCGAAGACCTTCGGATCGGTCGGCGGACCGTCATAGGCCTTGGCGAAGTCGGCCAGCGGCAGCGCGAGGCTGATCGGCTGCCCTGTCGAGTTGATCGCCTGAATGACGAGCCCCTGACCCTTTTTCATCTTACCGATCAGATCCGCAGAAGCGTCATAGTCGGCCATGCAGCCGTTGGTGAAACAAATGACGTAAGGAGCCGTCATCGGCTGGTTCTGATCGACGATCACGCGCGTGCCGTGGATGAGTTGCATGCCGAGCGGTAACGTGACGCGAAGGATTTTCTTCGTATCGCCCTCGGGTTCGATCAAGACCGCGGCGACAACGGGCATTCCGGACTCGATGCGCGCGTCCTTGCCGGTGAAGCACACTTGCTTGGCGTTGGGATCGTTGTTTTGCCCTTTGAGACAGAACTTCGTCCAGGGCGAGTAGATCAGCTGGACCTGCTGCTGCTGTTGCTCGCCCTGCGCTGGCGCGGGCGCTTGCTGCTGCGCTTCGGGCGCCGGAGCGGGAGCGGCAGGTGCGGCGGGTTTGACTGGAGGTTTCTTCGCCGGGGCCGGCTTCGCGGCCGGTGGCGCAGGCTGCTGCTGGGCGATAGCAAGCGAAGCTGTGCCGATTACCAACGCTGCCGCCAACCCGGCGGTTTGCCCGAAATTATTAGCGATGGCAGCGAGCGTCCGGCCCACCGATCGAGCCGGCGCCGACGCGTTCCGATAATTCATGCGATGCAGTCCCTCTTTGCTGCTGCCACCGGCAAATCGTCCCAAGTGTCCAGGATAGATTTGCCTGGTCAGACTGGCGTGTGTTCAATCTTGGATATCGGGCTACGCCCTATATCCATCCGCGCCACGCGGGCCCCCTAGCTAACGGTCAATCGACGCAGATTGCGGCAACAACGTGGCCCGGCCCAATACCTTAATTATCGGAACAGATCAAAGGCCATTTATGGGCCATTTACCGACGCCGTTTGCAGAAACGGGTCCGTGTGGCCAAACACCGGGCCAGGTAATGCAAGTCTATTCTGGGAATAGCGCAATCGGGTCTCTGTCCATACACGAGAGCTGCAAGCGACACGCCTGATGGGGATAGTGGAACTTCGCTTCGCATGAGGCATGGTACATTCGGCGGCGGTGAATCGAATCGTCTCGAACTTCCTCTCACCGGGACATCCGCGAAGCGGCGACGCCGGGCTTCGCTTGCGCACGGTATTGTGCGCATCGGCGGTCGTTCTTGCCGTCGCAGTCCCACCAGCGGCCGAGGCGGCCAATTCAATCGCCATGCACGGCGCACCGGCGCTGCCGGCCGACTTTACGGCGCTCCCCTACGTCAATCCCGACGCACCGAAGGGTGGCCGTATCGTCGAAGGCGTGCTCGGCACCTTTGACAGCCTCAATCCGCTCATCGTGCAAGGGCTCGCGGTGCAGCCGGTCCGCGGCTACGTCATCGAAAGCTTGATGGCGCGCGGCTACGACGAGCCGTTCACCCTCTATGGTCTGTTGGCGCGCGACGTCGAAACCGACGATGCGCGAACCTACGTCACCTTCTCGCTCGATCCCGCAGCGCATTTTTCCGACGGCACACCCGTCACGGCCGAAGACGTCGTCTTTTCGTGGCAGCTTCTGCGCGATCACGGGCGTCCCAATCACCGCACGTACTATTCCAAGGTCGAAAAAGTAGAAATTCTCGACCCGCGCACCGTTCGCTTCGATTTCGCCAATGCCCACGATCGCGAATTGCCTCTCATTTTGGGTTTGCTGCCGGTGCTGCCCAAGCACGCGATCGACGTGCAAAATTTTGAGAATTCGACCTTGGCGAAACCGGTCGGCAGCGGGCCCTATGTCGTGGCCAGCGTCGATGTCGGAAAAAGCGTCACCTTCAAGCGCGATCCGAACTATTGGGGCAACGGCCTTGCGATCAATCGCGGGTTGTGGAATTTTGACGAACTGCGCTTCGATTTTTATCGCGATCAGAACGCCTATTTCGAAGCCTTCAAGGCCGGCCTCTACGACGTGCGAAGCGAGACCGACCCCGCGCGATGGGAAACCGGCTACGACTTTCCCGCGGTTCGCGATGGACGCGTGATTAAGGACACTTTTTCCAGCGGACTGCCGAAATTCAGTTCAGACTATGTTTTCAATACGCGGCGGAAGATCTTCGCCGACATTCGCGTGCGCCAAGCGATTGCCTTGCTGTTCGATTTTGAATGGATCAATCGCGACTTTTTCTACAATTTGTATAAACGCAGCATGAGCTTCTTCGACGATTCCGAACTGTCGGCTTATCATCGTCCGGCCGATGCGCGGGAGCGCGCATTGCTGGCGCCCTATCCGGACGCGGTGCGCGCCGACGTTCTCGACGGCACGTGGTCGCCTCCCGTCAGCGACGGGTCCGGCCACGACCACGCCGCGCTGCGCCAAGCGCTGACGCTCCTTGCCGCCGCCGGATACGAACCACGCGGCACCATGCTGCGCAACCGCGCCACCGGCCAGCCCCTTGCCTTCGAGATCATGGTCACGGACCGCGACGATGAGCGGCTGGCGCTCGCGTTTGCGGCAAGCCTCGCCCGTGCCGGCATCAACGCGCAGGTGCGGCTCGTCGACGCCGTGCAATATCAGCAGCGCCTTGCGACATTCGACTTTGACATGATCGAATATCGCTGGGAGCAATCATTGTCGCCCGGCAACGAGCAAACGATCTACTGGGGCTCGGCCTCCGCCGACCAGGAAGGATCGCGCAACTATATGGGCGTGAAGAACCAAGCGGTCGACACCATGATCTCGGCCCTGCTGCAAGCCCGCTTGCGCTCGGATTTTGTCGCCGCCGTGCGCGCGCTCGACCGGGTGCTGATATCGGGCTCCTACGTCGTGCCGCTGTTTTATCTTCCCGACCAATGGGTGGCGCGTCGCGCCTATATTCGCCGCCCGGTGCAAACCTCCCTGTTCGGCTTTCTCCCGGAAGCGTGGTGGCGCGAACCCCGGCAGGCGCTGCAATGATCCCTGCCGCTCCGGCCAGCATCACGCTCGACGATCTGTTCCGCCGCAGCGTGGCGCAACGCCCGCAAGCGATTGCGCTGTGCGATCCGCCCAACCGTGAAAGCCTTACCGACGGCGCGCCGCGGCGGCTGACTTTTGCGCAAGCCGAGGTTATCGTTTCCGCGATCGCGGAGCGGTTGCGCGGCATGGGCCTGCCGGCCGGGTCCGTCGTCGGCATTCAACTGCCCAACATCGCCGAGAATATCTTGACCATTCTCGGCGTGCTGCGCGCGGGCCTTGTCCCTGCCCCGCTGCCGCAACTCTGGCGCCGCGCCGACGCCGCGACCGCGCTGAAACGCGCCCAGGCCAAGGCGCTCGTCACCTGCTGCCGCATCGGTGACTTCAACCATTGCGAATTGGCCCGATCGGTCGCAGCCGACGTTTTTTCCATCCGGTTCGTCTGCGCTTTCGGCGCGTGGGTTTCCGACGGCGTCGTGCCGCTCGACGATCTGATGGCGGCAGAACCGCGCGATCCGCCTGCCGCGAGCGAGCGCGACGGTCCTGCCGGCGCAAATATCGCCGTCGTGACATTCGAGACCCGCAACGACGGCCCGGTCCCGGTGGCACGCTCGCACCTGGAGCTTCTGTCGGCGGGAATCGGCGTGTTTTGCGAAAGCCGCCTTGAGCGACAGGCCACGATGCTCTCGACCTATGCACCCGCCTCCCTCACCGGTCTTGGTCTTGCCGTCGTTCCTTGGCTCCTGGCCGGCGGCACGCTCGTCCTGCACCACCCCTTCGATGCCGATCTCCTTGCGCGGCAGCGACGCGAGGAAGGATGCGGCGTCTTGATCCTGCCGGCCGCCGTCGTGCCGCTCCTCGCCGAGAGCGGTTGGTTCACGCAAGGCCCTCCGGGGACGGTCGTCGCCGCTTGGCCGGCGCCGGAGCGGCTCGCCGCGAGCGCAGCCTGGCGCGCGGACGGTTGCAAATTCGTCGATGTCGCCATTTTTGGCGAAGCGGGCGCGATACCAGCGCAGCGCGGCCACGACGGCCGGCCGGCGCCGCTGCGACTCGGCCCCGTGCTCACCCCGCGCAGCGGCGCGGGCGAGACCGCGCGCACCGTCGTGGTCGCGGACTTGAGCGTGACGCAAGCCAATACGGTCGCGCTCGCCGGCCCGATGGTGCCGCAACAGAGCTCTCCGCCCGGCATTGAGACATCCAACGAGCCGCATTGGCAGATCCAATCCGGCGGGCTGGTCGATACCGGATATACCTGCCGTGTCGAACCCGATGGCGACAGCGTGACGGTTACCGGCCCGCCATCGGGCATTGTCGGCGTCGGCGGCTACCGCTTCGCCTTGTCCGCTCTGCAGACGCTGCTCGCCGGCATTGATCCCGCCGCGACGCTCGATGCCTTGCCCGCTGCCCTGACCGGACAGCGGCTCCTCGGCAAGGCGGCCGATGTAGCCGCGGTCCAAGCCGCGCTCGCGGACGCCGGCGCCAATCCGCTTGTGGTTTCGGCGTTTACGCAAAACGGCAGCGGTCCGGCGCGGCACTAGGGCGTGATCCGGAAAAGTGGGAGCCGGTTTTCCAAAAAGATCATGCCCAATCAAAACAGGGCATGACCCCGCTCTGAGCGTCGTTGACCGGGCATTAACGCCAGTTCGGCAAGATGGACGCTCTGTCTGCGTTCTGTATCCCGCGTTGAGCCGACATGCTGCTGCAAGGTCCGGCGCTCCAAGGTCTGGCGCTGCAAGGTCCGTTTGCCGTCGTAACTGATGCCCCGGCGCCGGAGGTCGTTGAGCCTCTGCGCGCGGCGGGCGCTTATCCCATCGTCGAAACCACCTGGGCCGCCGCGCCCCGCACGCTCACTTCGCTCGACCCGCAAGCCGTCGTTCTGGCCGAGCCCGGCGCCGACCGCGCGCGCTCCGCCTTGACGCAGGCGCTGGCGGAACATCGCGAGACATCCGGCGGCTTGTTCCTGCCCGTCATCGCCTGCACCCGTGACGACGGCGCGCCACCGTTCCCCGATGCGCTCGCCATCGCCGCCAAGGCGCCGGCCGAACGCCTCGTGGCGCGGCTCGCCTCGGCCGTGCGCGTGCGCGCGCTTCACGGCACGATGCTGCGGCGCATGCGGACGCTCGCGTCGCGCGGCAAAGAATTACCCGGCCTGCCTGCGAATGAGCCGATCGAGGACGCGAGCGTGCTGGTCGCGGGCCGCGGCCGTTTCTATCCCGATCTTTGCGTCGCGGTCGGCGAGCGCGTGGGCGTGATCGGGGCGCTGACCGCCGAAGGCGCGGCACGCGCGCTCGCGGTGCGCGATGTCGACGGCATGATCATCGGCGACGGATTCGGACCGCGCGTAGTCGAAGCGCTCTTGACCGTGCTCGCGGAAGAGCCGCGCTTTAGCGATCTTCCGGTCGCGGTGCTCGGCAACCATCCTTCCATCGTCGAGCCTTTCGCGCTCGCGCTTCCTAATCTCGAGCGGATCGCCGAAGGCCCGCAGCGGCTGACCGAACGGATCATCCCCTTCGTCCGCATGAATGCCTTTGCGCATCGGCTCAAGCGCATGGCGGCCTCGCTCGATGCCAAGGGCGTCATCGATCCCGATACCGGCCTTCTCGTCCACGACGCGTTTTGGCGCGGCCTCAACCGCGCCGTCGAAGACGCCGAGCAGCGCGGCGCGGCGCTCTCGATCGCGCGGTTCTCCTTCGACGGCGCCGACCGCCGCACCAGCCGCGACGCCGCGCGGCTCGTCGCCCGGCTGATGCGGCATATCGATTTTGCCTGCCAGGAAGCCGACAGATCGATTTTCGCGGTCTTCACCGAGACCGACCTGCGCGCCGCCCATATCGTGGCGCGCCGCATCGCGAGCGTGCTGAAGAACGCGATGTTCGCCGCCGACCGCAAGCGCTCGGGCGCCCAGGCCGCGGTCACGCTCGCGACCTTGAAGCCGACCGACAATGTCGACTCGCTCGTCGCCCGCGTTGTCGAAGAGCTGCCCAAGCCTGCCTGACAAGCGCGCATCGCTTCTCTTCCCGATATAGGCTAGGCTGCAAGCAAAGCTGATCGAGGACGGCCATGACCGAACCATCGAACGGTTCCGCGCGCGTGCATGTCGATGTCGTTTCCGACGTCGTTTGCCCGTGGTGCTATATCGGCAAGCACCGGCTCGAAGGCGCAATCGCGCGCACGCCCGAGATCGCCGTCGATGTCGATTGGCGGCCCTATTTCCTCAATCCCTGGATTCCGCGCGAAGGGACCTATCTCGAAACCAAATTCGGCTCGGTGCAGCGCTATGACGCCATCGCCGAACGCGTCGCGGCGGCCGCGGCGGCGGAAGGTCTCGTCTATGCGCCCGACAAGATCAGCCGGCAGCCCAACACGCTCGATTGTCATCGTCTCATCCTGTGGTCGCGCACCATCACCGACCCGGCGCGCGTGAAGCAAAGACTGATGGAACTCTACTTCGCCGAAGGCGGCGATCTCAGCGACCCCGAAGTTTTGGCCGGCGCCGCGGTCGATTGCGGCATGGACGGTGACCTCGTGCGGCGGCTTCTGGCGGGCGACTCCGACACCGAACGCATCGAAGGCGAAGCCAATGCGGCCAAGGACGCCGACATCGACGGCGTGCCGTGCTTCGTTTTCAATTCGTCCTTCGTCGTCACCGGCGCGCAATCGCCGGACTACCTCGCCGCCGCGATCGAGCGCATTGCCGGCATGCAGGCGCAGCCGACGGCGTAGGTTTCGCTCATAGAGGACGGCCCTTTCCTTTCTCTCTGCGCACTCGCGCGACGAGCATTTGGCCGAGAGTTTTCGCTCATGCCGGCCGTGTCGGCTTCTCTGTATCGAATTGCTGCATGGCCACAAAAGCATGGCTCGCACACATCACCCACGGCCCGGCGCCCATGTAGATTGCCATGCCCAGGGTCTCGCTAATCTCCTCGAGCGTGGCGCCCCGCTCCAACGCCGCCTTGATATGAAAGGCGATGCAGTCGTCGCAGATACCGATGCCGCTGCAATGAGTTCCTTGGTCTTGGCGTCGAGCGCCTTCGGCGCGAGTGCACTCTGTGCGATGGCGGAAAACGCCCTCATGACATCCGGCGCACCGCCCCGCAAGTTACGTAGTTGCGCGCTCAAGACCTTTGTCGTCTCCGGCCAATCGTCGTACATGGCAAATCTCCATTTGGATTCGGCCGAAATTATTTCGGCGCGCCATGCGCCCGGCTTTGATTTGCATCAAGCGAGGCAATGCAGATGTCCGAAGCCATTACGCGCTCTTTAGGATTTACGCCGCTTTGGCGTCCTTTTCCGCGATCGAAACGAGGGTGCGGAGAATCCCCGCCGCGCCTTTGAGCCGCGCCTTGGGCGTGTCCCAGTCGTCGAAGAACACGACCTTCATATCGGGACGCACACGCGCGCCTTCGGGGTGCTTGGCGATATAAGCGATCAGTCCGTCGGGATTGCTGAAGACATTGTCGCGGAAGGCGAGCACAGCACCCTTTGGGCCGACCTCGATCCGCTCGACATTGGCGCGCCGGCACAAGGATTTGATGGCGACGACCTGCAACAGATAATCGACCTCCTCCGGCAGCGGGCCGAAACGGTCGACGAGCTCGGCGGCAAAGGCCTCGATGGCGCGGTCGTCCTCGATCTCGGCGAGCCGCCGGTAAAGCCCAAGCCGCACCGGCAGGTCGGTGATGTAGTCTTCCGGGATCAGGACCGCAGTGCCGATTGTGATCTGTGGCGACCACTTGTCGGCGACCGGCGCCGAAATGCCGGCCTTCATCGACAGCACCGCCTCTTCGAGCATTTGCTGGTAAAGCTCGTAACCGACTTCCTTGATGTGACCCGACTGCTCGTCGCCCAAAAGATTGCCGGCGCCGCGAATATCGAGATCGTGCGAAGCGAGCTGGAAGCCCGCGCCCAGCGTGTCGAGCGATTGAAGCACTTTGAGCCGTCGTTCGGCCTGCGGCGTGATCTTGCGCTCGCCCGGCAGCGTGAGCAGCGCGTAGGCGCGAAGCTTCGAGCGCCCGACCCGGCCGCGCAGCTGATAGATCTGCGCTAGGCCGAACATATCGGCGCGGTGCACGATGAGCGTGTTCGCGGTCGGGATATCGAGGCCGGATTCGATGATCGTGGTGGAAAGGAGCACGTCGAATTTGCCGTCGTAGAAGGCCGACATGATGTCTTCGAGGACGCGCGCCGGCATCTGGCCATGCGCCACCGCAACGCGCACCTCGGGCACGTTCTTGTCGAGAAAGTCTTTCGCGCCGGCCAAGTCTTCGATCCGTGGGCAGACGTAAAAGGATTGCCCCCCGCGATAGCGCTCGCGCAACAGCGCTTCGCGCACCATGATCGCATCGAACGGCGAGACGAAAGTGCGTACCGCAAGGCGATCGACCGGCGGCGTGGCGATGATCGACATTTCCCGCACGCCCGACAAAGCAAGCTGCAAGGTGCGCGGGATCGGCGTCGCGGTCAGCGTCAGGACATGCACTTCGGCGCGCAACTGCTTGAGCCGTTCCTTGTGCGCGACGCCGAAATGCTGCTCCTCGTCCACCACGATCAGGCCGAGATCCGAGAACGCAATGGCCTTGCCGAGGAGCGCATGCGTGCCGATGACGATATCGACGCTGCCCTCGGCGAGCCCTTTTTTTACCTTGGCGAGTTCGTTCGCGGAAACGAGCCGCGAGGCGTGCGCGACATGGACCGGATAGCCGCGCAGCCGGTCGGAAAAGGTCTTAAAATGCTGGCGGGCAAGAAGCGTCGTCGGCACCACGACCGCCACCTGCTTGCCGTTCATGGCGGCGATGAAGGCCGCGCGCAGTGCGACTTCCGTTTTGCCGAAGCCGACATCGCCGCAAACGAGGCGATCCATCGGCCGCCCGGACGACAGATCGTTGAGGACGGCGGCGATGGCCGCGTCCTGGTCGTCGGTCTCCTCGTAAGCGAAGCCCGCGCAGAATTCGTCGTAAAGCCCGGCGCCGACGGCGAGTCGCGGCGCCTCGCGCAACTGCCGCTCGGCGGCGACCTTGATGAGTTCGCCAGCGATCTCGCGGATGCGGTTCTTCATCCGCGCCTTGCGCACCTGCCAGGCCGCGCCGCCGAGCCGGTCCAGCTCGACGCCCGCTCCTTCGGAGCCGTAGCGCGAGAGGAGTTCGATGTTCTCGACCGGCAGGAATAATTTGTCGCCGCCCGCGTAATGGATTTCGAGACAGTCGTGCGGCGCGCCGGCGGCTTCGATCGCCCGCAGCCCGGCGAAGCGGCCGATGCCGTGATCGACATGGACGACGAGATCGCCCGCGGAGAGGCCTGTCACCTCGGCGAGGAAATTTTCCGCGCGTTTGGATTGCCGGCGCGGGCGAACGAGCCGCTCGCCCAAAATGTCCTGCTCGGTGACGAGCGCGACGTCGGCGGTCTCGAAGCCTGAATCGAGGCCGAGCACGGCGAGACCGACCTGCGGCTTCGGCAGAGCGAGCGCCTGCGGCCATGACGCGACCGGCGCGAGATTGAGAAGGCCGTGCTCGGCGAGCACATGCGACATGCGCTCGCGCGAGCCTTCGCTCCACAGCGCGATCAACGCGCGTTTGCCCCCTGCCTGCAGCGCTTCGACATGCTTGACCACCGCCTCGAAAACATTGGCGCCGGGCGTATTGCGCTCGGCGGTGAAATTGTGCCCGGCATGCGCGCCGACATCGATCGTGTCGGCCGCGGTGTCGGGCGCGGCGAATGGCGTCATAAGCGCAAGCGCCGCGCCGTGCAGGCGGCTGCGCCATTCGTCCTCGGCGAGATAAAGCCGGTTCGGCGGCAGCGGCTTGTATGGCGCGCCGCCACCGTCTTTCCCGAGTGCGTCCCTGCGCGCTTGATAATAGTCCGCGATTTGCGCGAGCCGCTCGCGGGCGGCTTCCTCAGCGAGCGGTTCGGTGACGATCGGGCTTGTCGGAATGTAGTCGAACAGCGTTTCCATCTGTCGGTGAAACAGCGGCAGCCAGTGCTCCATGCCGGCGTGGCGGCGACCTTCGCTGACCGCTTCGTAAAGCACATCGTCCGGCTCGGCGGCGCCGAAGGCCGCGACGTAGCCGGTGCGGAACAGGCGGATCGTGTCGCTCGTGAGCTGAAACTCCGCCATTGGCACGAGATCGAGCGCGCGCAGCTCCTCCGTCGTGCGCTGCGTCTCTGGATCGAAGCTGCGGATCGTTTCGAGCGTATCGCCGAAGAAATCGAGCCGCACCGGCGCGTCGCGGCCCGGCGCGAACAGATCGACGATGCCGCCGCGCACCGCGTAATCGCCGGCTTCGCGCACGGTCGCAGCGCGATTGAAGCCGTTAAGCTCAAGCCATTGCGTGATGCCGGCCATCGGCAGGACATTGCCGGGCGCGGCCGACAGCGATTGCTTGGCGATTAGGCCGCGCTCCGGCACGCGCTGCAGAACCGCATTGATCGTGGTCAGGAGCACCGCCGGATGCGCCCGGCCGGTGACGCGGGCAAGGCGCGCCAGCGTCATCATCCGCTGCGCGACCATGGCCGGATGCGGCGACACGCGGTCGTAGGGCAGGCAGTCCCAGGCCGGGAATTCCAAGACTTCGATGTCGGGCGCAAAGAAGGAAAGCGCGCGCGACAGCGCGGCCATGCGCGAGCCGTCGCGGCAGACGACCGCGACCGAGATGGCCGGCGGCTTTGCGCCCGCTGCGACCGCGCGGGCGAGATCGGCGACGACTAAAGCTTCGGCACCGTCGGCGACGCCGGCAAGGTTGAGCACCTTGCCGAGCTTGAGCCGTTCCGCGAGGGATTTGATCATCGCAAACCTTCGGCGCCAAAGCCGGGGAGGGGCGCGTGGAAGCCGATGAGTTGCCGCAGCACAGGCGTGTCGTAGTGCGCCGGAACGGCCGCATCGCCGACGACCCAAGCGTAAAGGTCGGCATTGGGCGCTTCGATCAGTTCTTCGAAATCGTCGAGCCCAGGCTCGTCGAACTTGTCGATATAGGCGTCGGCGAAGCGGCCGACGATCAGGTCCATTTCGCGCACGCCGCGCCGCCAGGCCCGGAACAAGAGCCGCCGGCGCCGTTCATCCAATCCCTCGCTTGACCGCTGCGTCACCCGGTTTCCCCAATGCGTCTACCGGCACGATTTTCGTAGAGCATGACAGGCTTTTTCCGGATCATGCTTCAACGCCAAAAGCCCGGACGGAGCCGGGCGAGGGGTATATAGAGAGCAACGCGCGCAATGTCAGCCGTTTTCCCCGTCATTCCGGGGCCGCGTGAAACGCGGAACCCGGAATCCATAGTCGCGGGTAGTAGGTGCAAATCCCGCATCGATGATGATTATGGGTTCCCGGATAACTGCGGAGCTTGTCATCGGGCCGGCCACTTCGGGCCGGACCCGTTGGCGGTTTCCGGAATGACCGCGGCTGGATGACCAAGGCTAAAGTTTCATGCGCCCGGCCGTTCTCAACCCGCTCTTTGCCTCGCTCTCCACGCTGCCGGGGATCGGACCGAAGCTGGAAAAGCTGTTCGGCCGGCTGATCGCGCGCGATAGTGAGAAGCCGCGCATCGTCGATCTATTGTTTCATCTGCCGAGCGGGCTGGTCGACCGGCGCAATCGGCCGAAATTGAGCGAAGTCGAGCCGGGCACGGTCGTCACAGTCGCGGTCACCGCCGATCGTCACCGTCCGCCGCCGCCGCACCGGCCGCGCGCGCCTTACAATATCGAAACGAGCGACAACACCAACACGCTGACCATCACTTACTTCAACGCTCGCAAGGATTATCTCGAGAAGCTCTTTCCCGTCGGCGAAGTCCGCTACGTCTCTGGCGTGACGACGCTCTACGACGGTCACCTGCAGATGGTGCATCCCGAGCGCGTCGTCGACGAGGAAGGCTTCAGGCACCTGCCGTTGCTCGATCCGGTCTATCCGCTGACCGAAGGCCTGCATCACAATCAGGTACGCAAGGCGATCGATCTTGCACTCGAGCGGCTGCCGGCGCTTACCGAATGGCAAGACCCGGCTTGGCTTGCCCGCAACGCCTTTCCGGGCTTTGCCGACGCGCTGCGCCACCTGCACCGACCGCCGACAGCGGCCGACATTTTGCCCGAAAGCCCGGCGTGGTCGCGGCTCGCCTATGACGAGCTCCTGGCGAGCCAGCTCGCGCTCGCTTTGTTGCGCGCGCGTATGCGCGTGCGCGCCGGACGCGGCAGCGCAGCAGAGGGGCGCTTGCGTGCGCGCATCGTGGCGGCGCTCCCCTATAGGCTGACGCCGTCGCAGGAGCGCGCGATCGCCGATATCGTCGCCGATCTAGCGCAGCCGCAGCGGATGTTGCGGCTCCTTCACGGCGATGTCGGCTCCGGCAAAACGGTCGTCGCGCTGCTCGCCGCCGCCCACGTCATTGAGGCGGGGCGGCAAGTGGCGTTCATGGCGCCGACTGAAATCCTGGCGCGCCAGCATTTCGCGACTATCGCGCCCTTGGCCCAAAAGGCCGGTATCCGGCTCGCGATCTTGACCGGCCGGGAGCGCGGGCGCGAGCGGAACGAAATCACGTCTGCCCTTGTTGCGGGCGACATCGACCTTCTCGTCGGCACGCACGCGCTTTTCCAAGAAGACGTCGCGTTTCGCGATCTGGCGCTCGCAATCGTCGACGAGCAGCACCGGTTCGGCGTTCATCAGCGCCTCGCGCTAACCCGCAAGGGCGATGCGGTGGATCTTCTCGTGCTGACCGCAACCCCGATCCCGCGCACGCTGGTTCTGACCTATTTCGGCGACATGGACATTTCGGAGCTGCGCGAAAAGCCGGCCGGCCGGCAGAAGGTCGATACCCGCGCAGTGCCGCTCGATCGCCTCGCCGAAGTGACCGACGCGGTGGCGCGCGCGATGGAAGCCGGGCGCCAAGTCTATTGGGTATGCCCGCTGGTCGAGGAATCCGAAAGCGTCGACCTTGCCGCCGCCGAAGAGCGCTACAAGCTCCTGCAGAAGCGCTTCGGCGACCGGGTCGATCTCGTTCACGGGCGCATGCGCGGCGCCGAAAAAGACCGCGCCATGGAGCGCCTCGCCAAGGGCGAAACGCGCCTGTTGGTGGCGACGACGGTCATCGAAGTCGGCGTCGACGTGCCACAAGCAAGCGTGATGGTGATCGAGCACGCCGAGCGCTTCGGGCTTGCGCAACTGCATCAGCTGCGCGGGCGGATCGGCCGCGGCGCCGAGCAATCGATCTGCATCTTGCTTTACAAGGCGCCGCTCGGCGAGACCGCCAAGGCGCGCATTGCGATCTTGCGCGAGACCGACGACGGCTTCCGCATCGCCGAGGAGGATTTGCGGCTGCGCGGCGAAGGCGACGTGCTCGGCGTGCGGCAGAGCGGCATGCCGGGCTTCCGCATCGCCCGGATCGAAGTCCACGGCAAGCTTTTGTCGGCGGCGCGCGACGACGCGGCCCTGATCTTGAGTCGCGATCCGCGGCTTACCGCGGAGCGCGGCCAAGCGCTCCGTCAGCTACTCTATCTGTTCGCTAGGGATGAAGCGATCGGCCTTTTGAGTGCGGGCTGACGTCCGCCGGCAGCGGATCGGCGCCGAACCGGTTGTAGCCGCTCGTGCCTCTCGTGCACCACCATACGATGAGCACGATAGGACCGATCAGCGGGATGAAAAAAAGCAACAGCCACCAACCGCTGCGGTCGGTGTCGTGCAGCCGGCGAACCATCACGGCAAGATTAGGGATAAACGTTGCGAGCCAGAATAATATGCTCAAGGGCGAGCCGCCGATATCGAGAACGCCATAACTGACGACAAGGTCCAGCAATTCCCCGGCTAGGCCGCCGATGGTGACAAACAATTGCCAATACCAAAATTCCGACCGCGCGGCGCGGCCGTTGAAATTTGCGTAATTTGAAAAACCTGACTGAATTGCCTGTTGAAAATCCATACCATGTCCCCCGAAAGAAAAAAGATTTGCGTAATCGTTTCGGCCACCTCGCGCTTTTATTTCGCGGCCGTCGTGGCCGCTTGACGCGCCGCCTGCGCCGTCCGCGCGGTTTCGGCGAGCGCCGCGAGCTTGCCTTGGGTTTGCGCTTCGCTGCCCGGCTGCACGATGCCGGCCGACATCAGCAGCGTCATCGCCTGTTCGACCGTGATATCGAGATCGATCACGTCGCTACGCGGCACGTAAAAGAAAAAGCCGGTGGTCGGATTGGGCGTGCACGGCATGAAGGCCGAGACGTGCTCGATAGCCGGCAGGCGGCTCGAAATTTCGTTCGTCGGCGATTGCGTAAGAAAAACGAGCGACCACATGCCCGGCGACGGAAATTCGACGAGGCCGACCTTGCGGAAGCTCGACTCCGATTTCGAGAACAGCGTTTGAAAGATCTGTTTAGCGGTGCGGTAGATCGGCCGCACGATCGGCATCCGGTTCAATAATCCTTCGCCGAGATCGACCAGCTTGCGCCCGATCAAATTCGCCGTGAGGAACCCGAGCAGCGTCAACGCCGTGAAAGCGATGATGAGACCCAATCCAGGGATTTGGACCGGCAGATAGGTTTCCGGCCGGTACATCCTTGGGATGAACGGCCGCACCAGACCGTCAACCCAGGTGACGAACCACCAGATCAGCCAAAGCGTCACCGCCACCGGGCCGGTGACGACCAGACCAGTGAGGAAGTAATTGCGGATCCGGCTCATGACGCCGTGCGTGACTCTAGCGCCGCTCGCAGTTCCGCTGGTTCGATCGTGATCCGTCATCGATTCGGCCGCATGAGTCCCCGGCTCGAAAACTATACACGTTTACGCTTTCAATGGGCATGCCGCCGCAGCATGACCGCGTGTCCGAGGCGGATTATTCCACGGTGACCGACTTGGCAAGATTGCGCGGTTGATCGACGTCGGTCCCCATGCACACGGCCGTATGATAAGCGAGCAGCTGGACCGGAATTGCATAGACGAGCGGCGCCATCGCCGGATGCACCGCCGGCAAGGTCAATGTCACCGCCGATTGACCCTCGGTGGCGCGCGCGCCTTCGGCGTCCGTCATCAAGATCAGCCGGCCGCCGCGCGCGGCAACTTCCTGCATATTCGAAATCGTCTTCTCGAAAACCTTGTCGTGCGGAGCAATCACGATCACCGGCATGTTCTCGTCGACCAGCGCGATCGGACCGTGTTTGAGCTCGCCGGCCGCATAGCCCTCGGCATGGATGTAGGAAATTTCCTTCAGCTTCAGCGCGCCTTCGAGCGCGATCGGGAAACTCGTGCCGCGCCCGAGATAGAGTACGTCGCGCGATTTGGCGAGATCACGCGCGAAATGTTCGAGCTGCGGCTCGAGTGCCAGAGCTTCGTTGAGATGACGAGGCATTTCGATCAAAGCATGCGCCAGCGTTTTTTCGTCGCTTTCGCTGAGCACGCCGCGGGCGCGCCCGGCCGCAATCGCAAGGCAAGCAAGCGCCGCCAGCTGGCACGTGAAAGCCTTGGTCGACGCCACGCCGATTTCCGGTCCGGCCAGCGTCGGCATGACGAGATCGCTTTCGCGCGCGATGCTCGACGTCGGCACGTTCACGATCGAGAGGACATGCTGCTTATGCGCGCGTGCATAACGTAGCGAAGCAAGCGTATCGGCGGTTTCTCCCGATTGGGAAACGAAGATCGAAAGGTCGCCCGCCGTCAGCGGCACGTGGCGATAACGGAATTCGGACGCAATATCGACGTCGACCGGCAAATGCGCGAATTGCTCGAACCAGTAACGCGCCACCATGCCGGCGTAATAGGCGGTGCCGCACGCGGCGATCGAAATCCGCTTGAGCGCGCGAAAATCGAACGGCAGCTTGATCGGCAAGTTCACCCGCTCCGCCGTCATCTCGAGATAATTCGCCAGCGTATGGCCGACGACTTCGGGCTGCTCATGGATTTCCTTCGCCATGAAATGGCGGTGATTGCCCTTGTCGACGAGGAGAACCGAAGCCTGCGATTTGAGCACGGCGCGTTGGGCAATCTTACCGCTCGCATCGTGTATCTCGGCGCCCTTTCGCGTGACGATCACCCAATCGCCGTCTTCCAGATAGCTGACCTGATCGGTAAAGGGTGCGAGTGCGATCGCATCGGACCCGACATACATCGAGCCGTCGCCGAAACCGACGGCGAGCGGGGAGCCTCTTCGCGCACCGATCAAAAGGTTGTCTTCGCCGGCAAACAGAAAGGCCAAGGCGAAGGCGCCGCGCAGCCGCGGCAGCGCCGCCTTGACGGCCTCGACCGCGGACGCGCCGTTTTTCATTTCCTCCGTCACCAGGTGCGCAATCACCTCGGTGTCGGTGTCGGTCGAGAATTTGGCGCCCTTTTGCTCCAATTCGCGCCGCAACTCGCTGAAATTCTCGATGATGCCGTTGTGCACGACCGCCAATTTTTCTGTGGCGTGCGGATGCGCATTGTTTTCGGTCGGACGGCCGTGAGTCGCCCAGCGCGTGTGCCCGATACCGATCGCGCCTTGAAGCGGCTCTTGCGCCAACCGGATCTCCAGGTTTTTCAGCTTACCTTCGGCGCGCCGCCGCGTGAGCTTGCCGTTCTCGAGCGTGGCGACGCCCGCGGAATCGTAGCCGCGGTATTCGAGGCGCTTGAGCGCCTCGATCAGTTGAGGCGCCGCCGGCCCCTGCCCGATGATTCCAATAATTCCGCACATCTTGGTTCGCTATCGGCAATCGAGGATCTGGAAGCAAGAACCATATCAGGTCGCAGCGATCGAGTGTCGGCTATTAACCGGTTCCTGATTGCCGCCTTCCGATCCCGCTCTAAGCCTTCTTTTTGCCGAGCGTCTTAAGTCCGCGCAAGCGAGACGCCCAACCTTCCTTAATAGTTTGGCGGCTGCGCCCGAGCGCGAGCGCGTCGGCCGGCACGTTTTGCGTGATCACCGAGCCCGAGCCGACATAGGCGCCGTCGCCGATCTTGACCGGCGCAACCAGCGCCGAATTCGAGCCGATAAACGCGTCTTTTCCGATCTCGGTGCGACGTTTCGACGAAAGCGTCGCCGATATAGCTCAAATGATTGGCCTTGGCGCCCGCCTAGACGAGCGCTTCCTTGACCTCGACGAAGTTTCCAATGCGCGCGGCCTCGCCGAGCCGCGTGCCCGGGCGCAGACGCGCAAACGGTCCGACCGAAACGCCCTTGCCGACATGCGCGCCGGCAATGTGGCAGAAGGAACGAATGACCGCGTCGTCCTCGATCGTGACTTTCTCGCCGAACACCACATAAGGTTCGACCACGACATCGCGTCCGAATTTGGTGTCGGCGCACAGATAAACGGTTTCCGGCGCGATGAGCGTGACCCCGGCGTCGAGCGCAGCCTGCCGCAGGCGTCGCTGGGCGACGGCCTCCGCTTCGGCAAGCTGTTTTTTGGTGTTGATGCCGCGCATATCGTCCTCCTCGACTTCGACCGTGACCGCGCGAAGCTTCATGCCGCGCGCGATCTCGATCGCATCGGTCAGATAAAATTCGCGCTTTCGATTCCGGTCGCCAATCCGATCGAGGATTGCGAGCGCGGTTTTGCCGGCCATCGCCATGATGCCGCCGTTGCAGAGGGCGACTGCGCGTTCGCTCGCCTTGGCGTCGAGCTCTTCGCGAACGGCGATAAGTTCGTCGCCCTCGACGATCAACCGCCCGTAGCCTGCCGGGTCGGCCGCGCGAAAACCGAGCACGGCAACGGCGGCACCCTCGGCGATCGCCGCGCGCAGCCGCAAAAGGGGCGCCGGCCGAATGAGCGGCGTGTCGCCATAAACGATGAGAATGTCATCGGGTTGCCGTTCGATGGCGCGCCGCGCCGCGAGCACCGCATGCGCGGTTCCGCGCCGTTCGCTCTGCACGAAGCATTTCGCATCCGGCGCAGCGCGCTTTGTCTCTGCGGCGACGGCCGCGTCATCGGGGCCGACGACGACGGCCGTCGCTGTAACGCCGGCATCGGCAATCGCACGGAGAACATGCGCGAGCAGCGACCGGCCGGCGACCGCATGCAGCACCTTGGGCCGCGCCGAACGCATGCGCGTGCCCTCGCCTGCCGCGAGTACGATCACAAGGCATGTTCGAGGGACCATTGCAACCTCCGCGCCGACCTATTAGCACGGATTCGGGGACGGAAGCGCGGACCGGCGGAACGCAGACCCAGGCGTGCAGGTGTCGTAGCTGTCAGCGTCTGCGATTGCGCATTCAAGAACGCGCGGATTTGCGCTCCGCCAGAATGAAGACGTGAGATATGACGCCTCGGCCGCTTTTTCTTCCGACCGCGCGCCAAACCAACTGGCTCCTGATCATCGCCTTCTTGGCGGTCGGACAGGCCCTCTACGTACGCTATATGGCAATCGAAAATCCGAATGTGGAACTCGCCTGTCAGGCGGGTTTGAACACCTTGCTATGCGCCATGTTCCGCATATCGATTGTGCTCTATAACCATAACGTTTTCGGCGCCGTGGCGCTCGTGACGGCACTTCTCAATCTGCTGCGGCCTTCGATCGTGCTGGTCGCGGTGGCGCTTGCCGCCGCTGGCTATGGGATCGTGATGCATAATGCCGACCTTTCGGCGCTTGCCGCGGGCGTTCTGATCCTCAGCCTTGGGCGTCCCGCGCCCGCATCAGAATAAAAGCAAGGCCGATCAATCCTGCGCAAAGCCAGATGGCTTGCCAATTCGCGAATGTTTCATTGAGCGCGATGTAGACTGCCGACACGGCAAGCGCGGCCGCCGCAAGCGTCTCCGCCGCCGCACGGTTTCCGGCCGGGCGCGGCGCCGAAAACGAAAGCCATAAAAAACCGAACACCGCGGCGCTCTGCGACGCGAACGGCAGATCGCGATAGCGCGGATCGAAAACGAGGGCGAGCGCCGTCTCGATTGACAAGAGCGTGAGCGCGATCAAACAGATGCCGAGCGCGAATATGATCGGATCGCGCACGGCGCGTTCGCGGCTCAATGTGGCCGCGAATGCGGGTTGCCTTCGGCCCGACACGTAGGCTGCGGCGCAGGCGACGGGAGCAAATGCGGCGGTCGCCGCGAAGGCGATGGCGCGCAGCCAAGTGCCGGCGCTGAAGCTATCGATCGGAATCCGTTCCAGCGTCCATCCGAACAACACGCCGGGTATGAACGAGAATAGCGCGATGCGAGGCCACAACAGCCAACCGAAAAATTTCCCGCGATCGGCGGCGGTGGCGCTTGCGAAAATCGCGCCCGCAAGGATAAGGCCGGCCAAGGCCTGTTCCAGCCAGCGCGGATGGTCGGAGACGTTGCCGCTGAAACTGAATTTCGGTTCGCCCGTCGCGCGATCGAAAATTCCCCAATAACCGCCTGTAGCGCCTTCGAGCCTCCGTTTCCATGGCTGGTTGAAAGCTTCGATGACATTGACGCGAAAATTCTCGTGCTGCGCCAACGCCAGAGTTTCGCCGATGACGCGCGCTTGATTCGACGGCGAAGGCATTGCCCCTTCGCGCATGCGCCCGGCGCTCGGCCAACCGGCCTCGCCGATGAAGATTTCCTTGTTGGGAATGGCGGCGGCGACGTTTTTGCGGATCGCATCGACATGGGCGGCGGCGACCGAGGCCGGCAGCGGAAAATCCTCCCAATAGGGCAGGATGTGGATCGTGACGAAATCCACCGCACTTTGCAGGTCGGAATAGCGCAGCCAATATTCCCAAACATCCGCATAAGTGACCGGCATCGCGACTTGCGATTTGACTTCGCGGATGTACGCCGCGAGATCTGCGACCGACAAATCGCCGCGCAACAGCACTTCATTGCCGACGATGACGGCGCGAACGGTCTCGGGATAGGTCTTGGCGAGCCGGATGGCCGTTTCCACTTGATGGCGGTTTTTTTCCGGTTCGTTCGACAGCCACAGACCGAGCAGCATTTTCAATCCGTGCCGTTGCGCGATTGCGGGAATTTGATCGAGGCGGTTTGCGAGCGAATAGGTGCGGATGCAATCGGTGTAGCGGGACAAGAGCGAAAGATCCTCGTCGATCTGCCGCGCATCGACCGTGGTGCTCTCGATCAGCGGATCCTCGCCGCCGCGAAACGGGGCGTAGGACACGCAATAAAGCTTGCCCCCAGCGGCAAGCGGGGACGGCGCCAGGCGCGCGGGAGCGCCCAGCCACCACCAAGTAAGCATGATTGCGGCCGCCGCGCATGCATAGGACGCAAGCGCCGCGCCAATGAAATTCAAAGGTTTCGGACGAAGCACTCTTCCGCATTAGCCTTGACGGAGGCCGATGCCAAGCTTGGCGGGCGCGAATGCGCGCGTCACGATGCATGCTGGACAAACGCTCGCAGTTAGGCTGTTGTCGTCCCAATCGCCCCGAGCGGCTGCCGCAATAGCGGCCCAATCCGGTGGCCAAAAGGCGGCCGCAGCCGGATCGCCAAAATAACCGATTAGGGTTGGAAAACGTCCGTCCAGCTTATGTTCAGTGCAGCGAATTAAGGCAATGATGTCTCATCGCGTGCTCAGCTTCGTCGGCGCCTTCTGCGTCGCCCTTTGCCTCCTTGCCGCCCCGGTCGGCCCCGGCAAATCCCCGGTCTTAGCGCAAGCAACAGACCCCAAGCCCGCCGAGGAGCCAGCCGCGCCGCCCAAAGATACTTCTAAGGAACCGCAGAAAGTCGATGAGTTCGCCGAAGCCCAGCGTGCGCTGAGCGGGCCTGCCGGCAATCCGGAATGCGTCTGGCTCGGTCGCCGCGTGGTCAGTCTGCTTTGGCGCGACGATCTGGATACCGCTTTCCGCCACCTCGATCTTTACGACCGGTTTGGCTGCCCAAGCGGCCATATCCAGGCGACGTTCCGTTGCTTGGTCCTGCACGCCAATACCATCGATCCCAAGGCCGCCGACAGCCTCAACGGTAGGGTGCAGGCCTGCTGGATTAACCCTTTTCTCCAGGTCACACCGGCGCCGGCGGCGGCCGCGCCAAGCCCGACCACGACGCGCTAGCGGTCATCCAAAGAAATCCAACAAACAAGGCGCCAATGCACACCTTGTCGTCTTGAATTTGCCATTACGCATCGTTAGCTTAACCCTGCCGCTCGCAAGGTTGCCTCACCCTTACGACCATCGTCGAACCTGGGGGCAGGTTCGGGCCTGTGTGGTTTCGCCCCGCGTGGTTGGAAGTCCATGCGCACTGTCGCTGCCGTGCTCGCGCTCGTTGCGTGCGTGCATGCCGGCATTTGGGCACTGCTGAGACCGATAGGGAACGCTCCGGACGTCACCGGGCAGCTCGCCAGCATTTCCTACTCGCCCTTTGCCGATTCCTCCCATCCGGATACGGGCGCCCGTCCGACGCCCGAGCAAATTCGGGCCGATCTAAAGGCCATCGCACCCTATACGCGGGCCATCCGCACCTATTCCGCGACGGGCGGCGCCGAACTCGTCCCCCCGATCGCCGCCGAATTCGGCCTTAAGGTTACCGTCGGCGCCTGGATCGACAAGGACGCGGCGCGCAGCGAGCGCGAAATTCGCTCCGCACTCGAACTCGCCCGCCACTACAGCAACGTCGACGCCATCGTCGTCGGTAACGAAACGACGCTTCGCGCCGAAATGAGCGTCCCCAATCTTATAAAGCTCATCCAAAGGGTGAAGCGTTCCAGCCCAGTACCCGTAACGACTGGAGAAATCTGGACCGTCTGGATCGACCATCCGGAGCTCGCCTCGGCAGTGGATTTCATTGCCGCGCACATTTTGCCCTACTGGGAAGGCTTCGACGCCTCACGCGCGGTCGACCACACGATCGAGTTCTACGACAAGCTTCGGCAGATGCATCCAGGCAAGCGCATCGTGATTGCCGAATTCGGCTGGCCGAGCGCGGGCTATAACTTCCATGAGGCCGATCCGGGACGGATCGCGCAGGCCATGGTTCTTCGGGATTTCGTCACCCGCGCCCAGGCCTACGGCATCGACTACAACATCGTCGAAGCCATCGACCAGCCATGGAAAACCATGGAGGGCGGCGTCGGTCCCTATTGGGGTCTATTCGACGCGGCGCGCCAGCTGAAATTCTTCTGGACCGGGCCGATCATGGACCCGGATTACGGCAAACGCGCTGGACTCGCCGTCCTGTTCGGGATTCTGTTGTCGCTGCCGATCCTTGCTTTGGCCGGCGCCAGCGCCACCCAGGCGCTCGTGCTCGCCGCCTCCGCCAACGCAGTCGGGGCCTGGTTCGCGGCGATCGTCGCCTTTTGGAAAGGGCATTACTTCGTACCGGGCGCGGCTTTCGCGCTTGGGTTCGGAATTCTTCTCCTCATTCCCTTGGTGGCCATTGCGCTGTCGCGTCTTGAGGAGATCGCCGCGATCGCGTTCGGCCGTCCGCCCCGCCGGCTCGCTATCGCGCCGCCGCTGGTGCCGGACGGTTATGCCCCGAAAGTCTCGATCCATGTCCCCGCTTGTTGCGAGTCGCCGGAAATGCTCAAGGCAAGCCTCGATGCGGTCGCGCGGCTCGACTATCCGAATCTCGAATGCGTCGTCGTCATCAACAACACCCCCGACGCGGCTTTGTGGCGCCCTGTCGAAGAGCACTGTTTGGCGCTCGGCGAGCGTTTCAAATTCGTGCATGTCGACAAGCTCACCGGCTACAAGGCCGGCGCATTGCGCATCGCGCTGGCGCACACCGCGCCCGACGCGGAAATCATCGGCACCATCGATGCCGACTATGTCGTGGACGCCGATTGGCTGAAACATCTGGTGCCGCTGTTCGCCGATCCGCAGGTCGGCTTCGTGCAGTCGCCACAGGACCATCGCGACGGCAATCGCTCGCCGCTGCATACCGCGATGAACGCGGAATATGCGGGATTCTTCGATATCGGTATGGTGCAGCGTAATGAGTTCAACGGCGTCATCATGCACGGCACGATGTGCTTGATCCGCCGCCCCGCGATCGAGGGCATCGGCGGCTGGTCGAGCGACACCATCGTCGAGGATACCGATTTGGGCTTGAGCATCCTCGAGCGAGGGTGGCTCGCGCATTACACCAATCGCCGTTACGGCCACGGCCTGCTGCCGGATACGTTCGAAGCCTATAAGCGGCAGCGCCACCGCTGGGCGTTCGGCGGCTTCCAGCTTGTCCGCAAGCACTGGCGGCGCCTGCTGCCGTGGGCCGAGGGGCTCACGCGCGAGCAGAAGCGCGAATACGCGCTCGGCTGGCTCAACTGGCTCGGCTCGGACACGATCGGCGTCGCGGTTGCGCTTCTCAATATCGTCTGGGTCCCGGTAGTCGCCTTTGCCAATATCGCGGTGCCCGATCGCATTCTCACGATCCCGATCATCGCCGCGTTTGCCGTTTCGGTGGCGCATTTCGCCGCTTTGTATCGGCTGCGCGTGCGGGCCTCGCCGACACACATGGTGGGCGCGGTCTGCGCGGCGATGGCGCTGCAATTGACGGTGGCTCGCGCGGTCGGCATGGGCCTGATCCACGAACGCATGCCGTTCTTGCGCACGGCCAAAGGCGGCAATTCGCGCAAAGGGCCCGACTTTCCTGCTTTCTGGGAGGCGGTGATCGCCTCGCTCTTGCTGATCGGGTCGCTGACGCTGGGCGTCACCAATTACAAGCAGGTCCGCGAGATCAATATTTTCGCTTGGGTCCTCGTGGTGCAGAGCCTGCCGTTCCTAGCGGCGGTTACACTTGCCTGCATCGAAGGAACGCGCTTTAACAGCTTCGCTTTCTGGCGCAACATTGGCGCCAAGCTCGGCACCAAAGCGGCCGACCTTCTGCCCCAGGCCGAGGTCATCGGTCAGGTGATCCCGGAAGCGACGAAGCTGCCGGCCGACACCATCGAACCGGCTCAGTAATCGGCGTTTCGTCGCCTGTCGCCGTCATAGCCGGGACGTGTTCGCGGACGACCCACGCGCTACGAACCCGCCAGCGCCGTTTCGGCCAGCCGCACCCAATAGGACGTGCCGATCGGGATCGCTTCGTCGTTGAAGTCGTAAGCGGGGTGATGCAGGCCGGCGCTGTCGCCGTTGCCGACAAAGATGAAGGCGCCGGGCCGTTCCTGCAGCATGAAGGCGAAGTCCTCAGCCCCCATCACCGGAGCGATGTCGGTATCGACCTTGTCCTTGCCAGCGATTTCGCGCGCGACGTCGGCGGCAAAGGCGGTCGCGCGCGGCTGATTGACGACGACCGGATAGCCGTTGGTGTAGGTGATCTTGGCCGACGCGCCGTAGAGCCGCGCGGTGCCTTCGACCACTTCCCCGATGCGCTGACGCAGGAGTTCGCCGATCTCGGGCTTGAGACTGCGCGCCGTGCCGCGAAGTTTCGCATGCTGCGGAATGACATTGTCGGTCTGACCGGCCTGGAACATGCAGATCGAAACCACCCCCGACTCCAGCGGATCGACATTGCGCGCCACGATCGATTGGAGCTGAGTGATGATCTGCGCGCCGACCAGGATCGTATCGATGCCGAGATGCGGCCGCGCCGCGTGGGCGCCCTTGCCTTGAAGGTCGATCTCGATGTGGTCCGCGGCCGCCATCATCGAGCCCGGCCGGATGGCGAAGGCGCCAAGCGGCAACCCGGGATAATTGTGCATACCATAGACTTCCTCGATGCCGAAGCGGCTGATCAGGCCATCCTTGACCATGGCGAGCGCGCCCGCACCGCCCTCTTCCGCGGGCTGGAAAATGACGACTGCGCTCCCGGCGAAATTGCGCGTTTCGGCCAAGTATTTCGCCGCTCCAAGCAACATCGCGGTGTGGCCGTCATGGCCGCAGGCATGCATCTTGCCTGGGACGGTCGATTGATAGGGTAATCCGGTCTCTTCCTCGATTGGCAGCGCGTCCATGTCGGCGCGCAGGCCGATCGCCTTCTTGCCGGCCTTGCGCCCGCGAATGACCCCGACCACGCCGGTTCGGCCGATGCCCGCAACGACCTCATCGCACCCGAAGCTTTTAAGCTTCTCGGCAACAACCGCGGCGGTGCGATGAACGTCATAGCGGAGTTCCGGATTGGCGTGGAAATCTTGCCGCCATTGCTTGATTTCCCTGTGGAGATTGGCGACGCGATTGACGATCGGCATAATGCCTCCCTGTTCGGTTCTATCTACGGTTGGGCCAATGTACCAAAGGCGGCGCAAAAAAGCGCGTAATGGCCCAAAAGGCTGGAAAGTGCGGGCGCTTTTAAGTAATTGATCCCCGGGGAGCCCGTAGCTCAGTCGGTAGAGCACGTGACTTTTAATCACGGGGTCGCCGGTTCGAGACCGGCCGGGCTCACCAACAAAAACAAAGACTTAAGTCAGATTTTCGAGGTCTAAATCTTCCCCAAAAGCGCTCTGGGGAAGACCGGGGGAAGACAAGTTCAAAAGTCCGCACAGGCTGTCGCCCTGTGCGGCGTGGCTTGTTTTGCGCTTGCGTGCCGCCCGCTTGATTCCTACTATATGCGCAACTGACATTGCGGTTTTGTACTACCCGTAGCGCCAGCATCCATCCTGGCGATCGGATGTCGGGCCATTAGATTCTGATCTGTACGTCACATAAGTCCTGACAAGGCGAAGCCGCGTTCCCATGACGCGGTGGTCCGGAGAGGCTGGACGGCTCGAAAGAGCTGCCCGGCCTATTTGCATTTGGGAGAACGAGCGGATGAAGGACGAGCCAGAAGGTAGGATTGATCTGCTGCGCACGCGCAAGGAGGTCGCGGCGCGGTTGAAGGTTTCAATGAGGACGCTGGCCCGCTTGGAGGCCGCCGGCAAGTTGCCGGCGCGGATCCAGGTCAGCGACCGCATCGGGCTTTATCGCGACTCGGCAATCGAGCGTTTCCTGGCTGAGCGCGAAGGCGCCGGCGCGTGATGCCATTCTTTCAATAGAAAAGTGCCGCCCCGACTGGGCCACAGCCGGAACGGCGCAGAGAGAGCCTTACCACATGAGAAAACCAGCATTCGCGCCGGCGGAACTCGAGCTGTGAAGCCGCGCATCAAAGGCCGGCTTCCGCCGTTCGTGCCGATGGTCAAGGCGACGATGAACTCCCCAGCGTGGCGCGCCCTCTCTCACGGCGCTCGGTCGCTCTACATAGCGCTTAGGGCCCGATACAACACCAAGCTTCAAAACGCAGTTTATTTGTCGGGTCGCGAGGCAGTCAAAGAGCTGGGCTCGCACAGTCACCGAGATTATGTGCGCCGCTGGTTTCGGGAACTGGAATATTACGGCTTCATCGCGATGGTCAGGCTCGCTCACCACGGCCTTAACGGCCACGGTCGCGCCCCACACTATCGGCTGACCGAGGAATGGTATCTCGGCAAAACTCCGACGAGAGACTTTCTGAATTGGGATGGCACGATCTTCCACGAGCAAAAAAGGCCAGCGGACTATCAGGCAAAAAACAGAAGCCGAGGCCCAGATGTACGGTCCACCCTGGACCAAACGGGTGGTCCACTAATCGACCAATCGAAGCAGACGGGACCAGAAAGTGGCCCAGACGTAAGGTCCATGTCGGAGCACGATGGTGGCCCAGATGTACGGTCCATAACTAGTTTAACCACTCCCTTGCTTGAATGGCGTACTCCTGCAGTCATCCAAGTAGAGCCTGCCAACTCCAATGATGAATCTAATAAACAAGTGACGGATTACGATTTGGCGCTTGGCCTCGTGTCTTCAGATTCAAGATTCCTATTCTGGCGGGGGTGCTGATGTTGGTGCGACTACCGCTACGTGCCTCGGCAGCATTAGTCGTTATATTCGTATTCTGGTCGTTGGCAGTGATAGAAGCTATCCGAACCTCGACCGCGGCTGGGGTCGTAGAAAAAGCAGAAACCGGTTTTGTTGGTACCGGCCAAAAAGCTGAGCCTGTTGCTATAGACGATAGAGCCGAGAATCCAAAGTCGCAGCGTTCCGTTGTTGACCATGGCGGAATCAAGATCGGGCGGCTTCCCGAAATCCAATTCTATATGTCTGACTTCGCCCGGACTTACGGCACCTCTGACACCAGCATTTCTTGGCTGGAGTCCGTCCGAAAGAATCTTATCAGTGATAAGCAACTGACGAAATTCGGTAATGAAGGCTGCTGTTTTCCCAGTATTTTTGATTTCCAAC